>Ga0078972_1003059_pt1 | contig 51788 bp, 48 predicted proteins | sample YelNatPaOPGAMG01_FD_67568 | JGI IMG/M metagenome (GOLD analysis project Ga0078972, IMG submission 67568) | Hot spring thermophilic microbial communities from Obsidian Pool, Yellowstone National Park, USA - OP-RAMG-01 (SPADES assembly) (version 2) | ecosystem: Environmental > Aquatic > Thermal...
TCCGTGCTGCGGGATGGAAAAAGATCGGGACCACAACGCCTCCCTGAATATTTTGAGACTCGGGCTGGAGTCTCGGGGTTAGCCCCCGGAAGCTCCGGCGTTTACGCCGGGGAGCAGTCACAAAGGTCCGACTTCCCCGTCAATTACCATCCCCGTCAACCACCCTCCCCATCAAACAATGGCCCCGATCGACTCTAGGACCTCCCGGGAGGGAAGCCTCCGGGGACCCGCGATAGAGGCCTCCTCCACCCGAGAAAGAAAGACCTCGATCCTTTTTCGTATCGTCCCGAAGGCCTGAAGGAAGGCCCGGTCGATCTCCTCCTCCGAGCCCGCAGCCTTCGCCGGATCCGGAAGCCCCCAGTGGACATGCACCGCCGGCGACAGAAAGAGCGGGCAACTCTCTCCCGCGGCGCTGTCGCAGAGGGTCACGACAAGGTCGTACCTTCCGGCAAGAGTCTCCCAGGATTTGCTCTCGAGCCTCTCCGCCGGAATCCCCGACCGGACAAGCGTGGCCAGGGCCTTCGGATTGACCGCTCCCGCGGGCTTGCTTCCGGCGCTGTCGGCAGCCATTCCCGGAGGAAACAGATGGCGAGCCAGTGCCTCCGCCATGATCGAACGGCAGGAGTTGCCCGTACAGAGAAAAAGGACCCTCAGAAGGGGGCGCTCCTCCATCTGAGCCTCTTCTTTTTGACCCGACCCTTCGTCACACATTTCCCTTGGCATCCTGAGCCTCCATTATGCCCCGTTCGAACTGCCCCCGACGACGATCCAATAATTCAACAACTTTACAACAATTCCTACTTTCGCTAGACTACCAGAAACGCTCCTTCCTTTCAAACATCCACCCTGACCGGAGATCTCCCCCTGCTGGCGCTTTCGATCTTTCTCGTCACCCTTCTTTTTGTCATCTGGCAGCCCCGGGGACTTGGCATCGGGTGGAGCTCCACTGCCGGGGCACTGGTCGCACTTGCCACCGGGACGATCCGGACGAGCGACATCCCGGTGGTCTGGCACATCGTCTGGGACGCCACCTTCACCTTCGTCGCCCTGATCGTGATCTCACTTCTGCTAGACGAGGCCGGCTTCTTTCACTATGCCGCCCTCGTCATTACCCGCGCCGGCGGAGGCTCCGGACGAAGGCTTTTTTTCTTCGTGATCCTTCTGGGCGCCGCCATATCGGCCGTCTTTGCCAACGACGGGGCCGCACTTCTTCTGACCCCCATCGTCCTGGCCCTTCTCCTTCGCATGAAGTTTTCACGAAAGGGCGCACTGGCCTTCATCATCGCCACGGGATTTATCGCCGATACCGCAAGCCTCCCCTTCATGATCTCGAACCTCGTGAACATCATCGTAGCCCGCTACTTTCACATTCCCTTCGACCGGTACGCCGCGGTCATGGTCCCGGTGGACATCGTCTCGGTCGGGGCAACCGCCCTGGCCCTCTGGCTCCTGTTCGGCCATCACGTAACCGATCCCCCCCATGCGGAGGAGCTTCCCGACCCGAAGAGCGCGATCCGCGACCCGGTCGTCTTCCGGGCGGGATTCCCTGTCCTTGCCGGCGTGCTCGTGGCCTACTTCGCGACCGCAAGGCTTCATCTTCCCGCCTTTGTCATCATGTCCGCAGCCGCCCTGATCCTGCTTCTTCTTGCATCAAGAAGACAGCCGTCCGGCTCGAAGGCCCCGATCGATGTGCGAAAGGTCCTCCTCGAGGCCCCCTGGCAGATCGTCCTCTTCTCGCTCTCCATGTACCTCGTCGTTTACGGCCTCAAGAACGCAGGGCTCACCGACCACCTCGCCCGCCTTCTCGACTGGATCGGAACCTTCGGAGTCACCGCCTCCTCGGTAGGGATGGGCTTTCTTGCGGCGATCCTCTCCTCCGCCATGAACAACCTCCCGGCCGTTCTCGTCGGCACTCTTGCCATCCACCAGGCCTCACACCTTTCCGAGCCTGCCCGACAGGCCATGGTCTATGCCAACATCGTTGGCTGCGACCTCGGCCCCAAGCTCACCCCCATCGGAAGCCTCGCCACCCTGCTCTGGCTTCACGTTCTCGAAAAAAAGGGCGAGAAGATTGGCTGGGGACCCTATATACGAACGGGCTTTCTCCTGACCCCCCCCATTCTTCTCGCCGCACTCCTGGCCCTGGCCGCCATTTTGAGATTTCTTCGGGCTTGACCCTACCCTCCCATCTGCGCCCCTCGATCTCTGAGGCTCACGAAAGCATGGTCCCCCGTGACCACATGGTCGAGGACACGGATCCCCAGAAGCGTTCCGCACTCCACGAGCCGGGACGTCAGGGCCCAGTCGTCAGGCGAGGGCTCCGGATCCCCCGAGGGGTGGTTGTGGACAAAGATCACCGCCGCGGCAGACTCCCTGACGGCAGGAGAGAAGGCCTCCCGCGGATGGACCGGCGTCATCGACAGCGTCCCTTCCGAAATCTTTTCCAACCGCCGAAGCCGGTGCTTCGTGTCGAGCAGAAGCACCCAGAAGCTCTCCTTGCGCTCCTCCCGGAGCCGGGGTCCCAGCAGGCGATAGACGCTCTCCCCCGACCGGATGGACTCCTCGGGCACAAGGGAACGCTCGGAGAGCCTTCGGCCAAGTTCGAGCGCCGCCAGGATCTGGGCCCCCTTGGCCAGCCCCACCCCCTTGATCTTCGAAAGCTCGGGAACAAGGGCCCGCGAGAGTCCGGGGATGCCGCCGAAGGTGGTCAGGAGCCGCTTTGCCAGGGCCACCGCCGACTCGTTTTTGTTGCCTGTCCGGAGAAGGATCGCCAGAAGCTCCGAATCGTTCATATGCCTAGCCCCCGAGCTCACCAGCTTCTCCCGGGGACGTTCATAGGGGGGCCACTCCGAGACTTTGTGGGCCGTGTCCGACATTTTACTCCTCCTGCCTTGTGTAATCTTGGGAAATCCTACGGCCGTCAAGAATAGCGGATTGGAAAGAACGTTGGAAGAGAAGGGCTTTAAAATAAAAAAGACTTACAGGATCAATTTAAACTTATCTAATATAGAGCCTTAAATGAAAAGCACTCTGGGGAGAAGGCCAGGAAAAGAAGAATTACGGCAAGTGTTCGGAGGAAGAAGTGTCAGATAGCGCCTCGGGCCCGATTCCTCCGAAGAGAATGGCTCGGGGAGGGGTGGAAAGCATCGGAAGAAGATATATTTGGATTGTTAGAGTATTTTGGCTATTTGCATTCTGAGGTTGGCAGCCTCAAGTCGTCCAGAAGCCCGTTATGTGCAAAACATGGTTGACTAGATCGGCCGTTCTGATATTCTGTTTCATGCATACTAAGGTTGGAGCGTGAAATGGCGGAGTTAGCAGGTTCGGCGGCATCACTGGCGGATTTCATCTGGAAGAACGCCGAAGACTTATGGGGTGACTTCAAGCACACCGACTTTGGCAAGATCATCCTGCCATTCACGCTGCTTCGCCGTCTGGAATGCGTCCTGGAACCGACACGTCAGGATGTCCGTGACGCGCATGAGGCACACAAGGAAACCGGGATCGATCTCGACCTGATTCTGCGTCAGACCACGCGCTACCCCTTCTACAACACGTCCGAGTACACGCTGAGCACGTTGGGCGGCACCAAGACCCGACAGAACCTTCAGGACTACATCGCGCACTTCTCCGACAACGCCCGGGTCATCTTCGAGCAATTCGACTTCACCAATACCGTGATTCGGCTTGATAAGGCCGGCGTGCTGTTCAAGATTTGCAAGAACTTCGCCGGTATCGATCTGCACCCTGAAGTGGTGCCAGATCGCGTCATGAGTAATCTCTACGAGCACCTGATCCGGCGTTTCGGCGCCGAGGTCAATGAGGGCGCCGAAGACTTCATGACGCCCCGCGACGTGGTGCATTTGGCGACCGCGCTCCTGCTTGACCCGGATGACGCCCTGTTCGAGGCCAATCCCGGCCTGATTCGCACCCTGTATGACCCCACCTGCGGCACGGGCGGCTTCCTTTCCGATGCCATGAATCACGTTGCCGAATATGGCAATCGCTTCAAGGTGCCGCCGGTACTGATTCCCTACGGGCAGGAACTGGAGCCCGAGACCCATGCCGTCTGCCTGGCGGGCATGCTGCTGCGCACCCTGGAATCCGACCCTGGCAGGGACTTGTCCAAAAACATCAAGCTGGGCAGCACGCTGTCCAATGACCAGTTCGCCGGAGAGCGATTCCACTATGGGCTGTCCAATCCGCCCTTCGGCAAGAAATGGGAAAAGGACTCGGCCGCCGTCAATGCAGAGCATGTCGAGAAGGGTTACCAAGGGCGCTTCGGCCCCGGCCTGCCGCGCATCAATGACGGCTCCATGCTGTTCCTGCTGCACCTCGCCAGCAAGCTGGAACTGCCTGAACATGGTGGCGGCCGCGCCGCCATCGTGTTATCTGGATCGCCTCTTTTCAATGGCGGGGCAGGCTCAGGGGAGTCCGAGATTCGCCGCTGGCTGTTGGAGAATGATCTGGTTGAGGCGATCGTGGCCTTGCCCACCGAGATCTTTTTCCGCACCGGCATCGGGACTTATCTCTGGATTCTTTCCAACAAGAAGCCGGATCATCGGCGCAATCAGGTGCAACTGATCAACGCCACCGGGCTTTGGACTTCAATCAAGAATGAAGGCAACAAGCGCCGGATCATCAGCGATGACCAGCGCCGTCAGATTGTGGACATCTACGCGGCTGCCGAGAACGGTGAACTGAGCCGCATGCTCGACTATCGCCGCTTCGGTTACCGCCGCATTCGCGTGCTGCGTCCTTTGCGCATGTCGCTACATGTCAACGCTGAAACGATGGCGAGGCTCATGGACGAGAAAGCCTGGGCCAAGCTCACGCCGGAGAGCCAGGCTGCGTGGCAGAGGGCCTTGGAGCCGCACATGGATTCGATACACCCGTTCGCCTGGGCGGAATCCTTCCCGGACGAGGCAGCCAGGAATGATGCCGCCATCGGCAAGGTTGGCAAGACCTTCGTCAAGGCGCTGATCAATGCCTTCGGCGTTCGTGACCCGGAAGGCGAGCCGGTTGTCGATGCCGACGGAAACACCGTTGCGGACAGCGACCTGACCGACTACGAAAACGTGCCGCTCCTTGAGGACATCCGGGACTATTTCGCCCGCGAAGTGCTACCCCACGTCCCCGACGCCTGGATCGACGAATCCTACGTGGACAAGAAGGACAAGGGCGTGGGCGTTGTCGGCTACGAGATCAACTTCAACCGCTTCTTCTACAAGTACGAAGCGCCGCCGAAGCTGGAGGACATCGACCGGGAGTTGAAGCGGGTTGAGGCGGAAATTGCTGAACTGCTTGGGCAGGTGACGGAATGAAGAATGCCAGGTTCGAGCGATTCGGGCGCATGCAGCGTCAGTATCACCGCCATCATCAGTGGAAGCTGTCGCGGGGCGGCTTGTTCATCCCCCATTCCTACGCCGAGACCAAGCCTGACAGCCTGTCCTGGTGGGACGATGTGGGGTTCATCATGAACGGCCGGCGTGTCATTGTCTGGTGGCAGCATCCCCGCCATGTCTATTCCAATGCGATTGAAGATCAGTCCTGGCAGGAAGCTGGAGAAGACCCGGGCGACGACTGGCTCTTCGAGGGCAGTACCACGAACTATCGCAAGGTCGGGAAGTCGCGCAAGAAGATCATCAGCTACACCAGCCGCCAGCCGTCGGACGAGCAGCGGATGTATTACGACAAACTGGATGCCATTCGAAAACGCATGGCGGCCGAAGGCATCGATTTCGATGTCGCGACATCCTGGACGCGGGAACGCTTGAACTGGGCGACGGGCATCAGCCTGGTCGTTCCACTGGAAGTCCGCAATGAGGCCGAGTTGGCATTGGTTGCCGGCCTCGCCCGTCGCCTGATCCTGGGGCAAACCACGCTGGACGCGGAATTTCCAGGGTATCGCTACGGCAAGGCGGACTGGCTTCGTGAGCAGAAGACTCAGACCGATACGGAACAACCATGAGCATTCGCGCGACCCTCATTGCCGCCAATGGCGAAGTCGATTCGATCTCCTTGCCACTGGACGATGAAGCCCGGCTACGGCAGATCCAGGACATCGTGGGCGGCCACATCGAGGCCGTTGCCTTGCCTGGTGGGCGCTACATGGTCATCAACGAAAACGGCAAAGATGCGCCACACGTTATCAATCAAATGGCCACCGATATTGCGCACGAGGCCGAGGCAATCCAGAGGGATGACTATATTGCCGGGGATGCGGTCATCATCTCTCAAGGGAGTCTGCAATGAGACAGCCCACCATTACGACAGATTCTCTTCTGGTTGAAATCCGCGCCCTGATCGACGAGGCCCGCACCCAGGTTGCACGCGCGGCCAATTCCGCGCTCACGCTCACCTATTGGCGGATTGGGCGACGCATTGGCAATGAAATCCTGGGTGGCGAGCGCGCGGCCTACGGTGGCCAGATTGTCGTAGCACTGGCGCGACAATTGGAGTCCGAATACGGACAGGGGTTTGGCGAGAAGAATCTGCGTCGCATGATGCAGTTTGCCGAAGTGTTCCCGGATGAGGCGATTGTCGTATCACTGATACGAGAATTGACCTGGACCCATTTCATCGCTTTGCTGCCCATCAAAAACCCGATGGCCCGCGAGTTCTACGCCGAAATGTGTCGTGTCGAGCGCTGGAGCGTCCGCACCCTGCGGCAGAAGATCGATGGCATGCTGTTCGAGCGCACGGCGCTGTCAAAAAACAGCGAGGAAGTGATCCGCCAGGAACTGGCAACCTTGCGCAACGGGCGCATGACGCCCGATCTCGTCTTCCGCGATCCCTACCTGCTCGACTTCCTTGGCCTGTCCGGCGCCTACAGCGAGAAAGACCTGGAGCTGGCTATCCTGCGCGAAATGGAATCGGTGCTGCTGGAACTTGGCAGCGGATTCTGCTTTGTCGCCCGGCAAAAGCGCATGAGTGTTGGCAAGGACGACTTCTACCTCGACCTGCTCTTCTACCATCGCCACTTGCGCCGCCTGATTGCGGTTGAGCTCAAGCTGGAATCCTTCCAACCGGCGCACACCGGCCAGATGGAACTCTATCTGCGCTGGCTGGACAAGCACGAACGCGCACCCGGCGAGGAAGCGCCCATTGGCCTCATCCTGTGCGCCGGGGCGGATGTCGAGCAAGTAAAATTGCTGCAACTGGACGAGAAATCCATCCATGTCGCCGAATACCTGACCGAACTGCCGCCAGCCAATGTCCTGCGGGAACGCTTGCATCGCGCGATTGCCTATGCCCGCGAGCGGGTTGCGGCGCTGCCAGCGCCAGAAGGGGATGGCGCATGAGCCACTACAAGCCCTATCCGGCCTACAAGGATTCCGGGGTGGAGTGGATTGGCAAGGTGCCGGAGGGGTGGGAGGTTGCGAGAATAAAACGCAAGGCGCAGATCGCTACTGACCGGTGTAGCACCATTCCAGAAGGATTTACATACATCGGGCTGGAAGATGTCGAATCTGGCAGCGGCCAATACAAGCCGACGGCCACAACATCACGACAATCAGACGATTCAACGGTTGGTTTGTTCCAAAAAGGCGATGTCTTATATGGAAAGCTTCGCCCTTACCTCCGAAAGTGCATTACCGGGCCATTTGATGGCGCTTGCTCGACTGAATTCCTAGTCCTTAAGCCGTCATCGCTATCTGCGCGGTGGCTTCAGAACTGGTTGCTCACCAACGAGGTCACGCAGCAGATCGAGGCGGGATGCGATGGTGCGAAGATGCCAAGAACAGACTGGGAACACGTCGGATCGATTCCAATCCCTGTCCCTCACTGGGCGGAGCAAGATGCCATCCTCACTACACTCGACCGCGAAACCGCCCGCATCGACGCCCTGATCGCCAAGAAAACCGAGTTCATCGAACTGCTGGCCAAAAAGCGCCAGGCGCTCATCACCCATGCCGTCACCAAGGGGCTTGATCCCAACGTGAAGATGAAGGATTCCGGGGTGGAGTGGATTGGGGAGGTGCCGGAGCATTGGGGCGTACTCAGACTGAAGCGCATCGGTACATTAAAAGGAGGCGCAGGATTCCCAGTGCATCTTCAGGGTCAGAACGGCAATGAACTACCGTTCTATAAAGTTTCCGATCTCGCCAAGTCGATAGACGGCGTAAATCTTGGCCAGACCGAGAATACGGTAACGTACGAGCAAGCGAAAGCTCTTGGAGCTACCGTCTTCCCGGCGGGCACATTGGCTTGGGCGAAAATCGGTGCCGCCCTTTCTCTTAATCGTCGTCGAATTGCTCAGATCCCTTGCTGCTTAGATAACAACATAACTGGATTTACCGTCAATAGTGCCGTCGCATCCGAAATGTACTGCTACTACTTGATGTCAATTTTGGACTTCTCAGTGCATGCACGGCCAGGTGCTGTCCCATCATTTAGTGAAGGCGACCAAGGTGAATTGCTGGTTCCTCTTCCGCTTCGCGCAGAACAAGACTTGATCGCGACAGTAATCCGCAAGAGAACCGCCCACATCGACGCCCTGATCGAGAAAGTCCAACTCAGCATCGACCTTCTCAAGAAGCGCCGTTCCGCCCTCATCACCGCCGCCGTCACCGGCCAAATCGACCTCCGGGAGTCCGCATGAGCGATACCGCCCATCAAGAAAAGCACTTCGAGGCCTATGTCGTTTCCAAGCTGAAAGCCCAAGGCTGGCAGGTCGGCGACACGAGCAATTACGATACCGAGCGCGCCCTCTATCCGGACGACCTGATCGCCTGGCTGGAAGCCACCCAGCCGGAAAAATGGGCCAAGCTCCAGAAGGATAACGCCGAACGCCCCCGCGAAGCGCTGATGGATCGCCTGGCCAAGGCACTGGAACAGCACGGCACCATGCACGTCATCCGCAATGGCTTCTCCATCGCCGGCTGCGGCCATATCGACCTCACCGAGGCTGCGCCAGAAGACAAGCGCAACGACACGGTACTCAAGCGCTACGCCGCCAACATCCTGCGCGTGGTGCCGCAGCTTGAATACCACCCAACCCGCAAGCTGGCGATTGATCTGGTGCTGTTCATCAATGGCATCCCGGTCGCCACGGTGGAACTGAAGACCGACTTCACCCAGTCCGCAGAAGCGGCGATGGAGCAATACAAGACCGACCGGCTCCCCTATGACCCCAAGACCAAGCGCCGCGAGCCGCTGCTGACCTTCAAGCGGGGCGCCGTGGTTCATTTCGCCATGTCCGATTCCGACATCCGGATGACCACCAAGCTCGACGGCGAGAACACCGTCTTCCTGCCGTTCAACCAGGGCCATGAAGGTCATGCTGGCAACCCGCCGCGCGAGGACAAGGAATACCCGGTCGCCTACTTCTGGGAATCGGTCTGCCAGCGCGATGCCTGGCTGCGTATCTTCCACAGCTTCGTCTATATCGAGAAAAAGGATGTCGTTGATCTTTACGGTAACTGGAAGAAGAAGGAAACCCTGATCTTCCCGCGCTACCACCAATGGGAATCGGTCAACGCCATGATCGAGGACTCCCGCGCCCATGGCCCCGGCATGCAGTACCTGGCCGACCAAAGCGCCGGTTCCGGCAAGACCAGCACCATTTCATGGCTGGCCCACGATCTGGTCAAACTGCGGCGCGACAATGGCGAGGTCATCTTCAACAGCGTCATCATCGTCACTGACCGGAATGTGCTGGACAGTCAGCTTCAGGATGCGGTCAAGCAGATCGATCATCAGTTCGGGGTGATCGCCGCCATTGATCGACAGAAGTCATCCAGGTCGAAGAGCAAGCAACTGGCGGAAGCGCTGCTGGCCAATACGCCGATCATCGTGGTCACGATCCAGACCTTTCCTTACGCGATGGAAGCCATCGTCACGGAGAAGTCGCTCAAGGACAAAAGCTTCGCCGTCATCATCGACGAGGCGCACGCCTCGCAAACGGGAACGACGGCCGCCAAGCTCCAGACGGCGCTTTCCATGAGCGGCAAGGGCAAGATGTCCACCCTGACCGTGGAAGAACTATTGGAGGAATTGCAGAAATCGCGGGCGCGGCCGAAGAACATCAGCTACTACGCCTTCACCGGCACGCCGAAGCATTCTACCCTCATGCTGTTCGGTCGCCCGGCCGATCCGTCACGCCCGGCATCCAAGACCAACCTGCCGCAGGCATTCCACCGCTATCCCATGCGCCAGGCCATCGAAGAGGGCTTCATCCTCGATGTGCTCAAGGGTTATGTGCCCTATAAGACCGCCTTCCATCTCGCCAAGCAGGTTGGCGACACCAAGCGCGTCAGCGGCAAGCAGGCGAAACGGGCGCTGGCCCAGTGGATGTCCCTGCATCCCACCAATGTCACTCAGAAAGTGCAATTCATCATCGAGCACTTCCACAGGAACGTGGAATACCGGCTCGATGGCAAGGCCAAGGCGATGGTGGTCACCAGTTCGCGTGCCGCCGCCGTGCGCTACAAGAAGGGATTCGACAAGTACATCGAGAAGCATCCGGAATACGCCGGCATCCGGTCGCTGGTCGCCTTCTCTGGCAAGCTGACCGGCAAGCAGGTCATGCACTCCGACGATGAACGCATTGCCGGGGAAGTCTTCATGGTGGATGAGGGCGAGGAATTCACCGAGGTCAGCATGAATCCCGATGTGGCTGGTCAGGACTTGCGGCTGGCGTTCGATCGGCCTGAATACCGGGTCATGCTGGTCGCCGACAAGTTCCAGACCGGCTTCGATCAGCCCAAGCTCGTCGCCATGTACGTGGACAAGAAGATCGCCAACGACGTGGAGATTGTTCAGACCTTCTCGCGCCTGAACCGCATCGCGCCGGGAAAGGATGAAATCTTCATCATCGATTTCGTCAATGACCCCGCCAACGTCCGGCGTGCGTTTGCCATGTACGACGATGGCGCGCAGATCGACGACATACAAGACCTGAACGTGGTCTATGAGATCAAGGAAACGCTTGATGCTCAGGGACTGTACGAGGCGGAAGACCTTGCCGCCTTCAAGGAAGCCCGCTTCAAGACCATCCGCGACATCACGCAGGCTCAGGAGCCGCAACACAAGGCGCTCTATGCCGCCACGGAGCGCCCCACGCGCCTGTTCAACCAGCGCCTGAAAATGCTGCGCGAAGCCGTGAATACCTGGGAGTCCGCCTATGAAAAGGCGCACAGCCAAGGCGACCAGGCGGGCATGAAAACGGCGGATCATCACCGCCGGGAACATGCGGACCAGATCAAGTCCATCATGACCTTCAAGTCCGGCCTGGGGCGTTTCTGCCGAACGTATGCCTACATCGCCCAGTTGGTCGACTTCGGCGATCCCGAGTTGGAAAACTACGCCGCGTTCGCCAAGCTGCTCCAGAAGCGCCTGAATGGCGAGCCACCGGAAAACGTCGATCTCAAAGGGGTCGTGCTGACCGGGTTTGACATCAAGAGCAAGGACGATGTGACCGGCGACGATGACGAGCCTCCGGTATTGAAGCCAATTGGCCCCGGCACGGGTGGCGGAAAAGGCGACGATCCGCACTACCTGCATGAAATCATCGAGCGACTGAATCACCTGTTTGGCGATGCGACGCCGCTGCGCGACCAGGCGACCTTCGTCAATCACATCGTCTCGATTGCCCGTGAAAACGATGTCGTAATGGCCCAGGTAGAAAACAACACCCGAGAGCAGGCACTGAAGGGGAACTTGCCCGGCGCCGTGCAGCAAGGCGTGGTTCGCGCGCTGACTTCCCATCAAAAGCTGGCGACCTTGGTGCTGAAGTCTGACCGCCAAGCCATGTCCGCCCTGACTGACGTGATTTACGAGTTGCTCAAGGAGCGCCGCGACATCGATCTGGACGACCTCGGTGCTTGATCTGCTGAATCTTCCGGGCGTTGTGCCTGTCGATCTTCGTACAGGCAACAAGTGCATCATCGTCGTCGCAAATGTGGCCGATGGTGATTCGCCGCATTGCCCTGATTGCAATAAACCCATGTACCGGCATGGCCGCAGAACGAATGTGTTCGCGGATACGCCGATGCAAATGCAGCCGGTACGTCTGGAAATCTCCCGGCCTCGCTATCGCTGCACAAGCTGCGGAGCAATGGTCACCCCGGAATTGACGTTTCTGGATGAAAAGCGCCGTGCCACCAAAAGACTGGTGGACGCCATTCGGGAGCGCTGTCTTGGAATGACCTTCCATGCGCTCGCCGAGCAAACCGGGTTGGCGGTCAATACCATCAAGAGCATTGCCCAGGACTTGATCGAGGACTTGGAGCGCACAGTCCGCTATGAAACGCCCGTCATCATGGGTATCGATGAGGTCAATCTGGCGAGTGCGATGCGGTGCGTCATCACCAACCTCGCGACAAACAACGCCTTTCAGATGCTTGAGTTTCGGACCCAGGAGCACCTGAAGCCCTTCTTCAAGAACTTGCCTGACAAGGAAAAGGTGGAGTGGGTCTGCACGGACATGTGGCGCCCGTTCAAGCGCTCATTCAGCAAGTACCTGCCGAATGCCCGTCTGGTCATCGACAAGTTCCATGTGGTTGCCATGGCGTCGGAAGCGCTGGAAACCGTGCGGAAGAAATACCAGGCGACGCTGGAGAGGACGGATCGCATCAAGGTGAAGAAGTCGATCCGGTGGCTTACCTTGAAGCGGCCTCAGAACCTCTCGCAGCAGGAGATTGAAGCTTTGGCGGTGGTTCGACAGGTGATCCCGGAGCTTGCAGTGGCCTATGACGTCAAGGAAGCCTTCTACCGGATTTATGATGATCCAGACAAGGCATCCGCCATGCGGGCGTTTGAGGCTTGGGAGAACTCGCTGCCGGATGAGTTGGAGGGCTTCCGGAGTCTCGCCAAAACAGTTCACAACCATTACGAAGACATCTTCGCCTACTGGGATTCGCCCAGCAGGATCACGAATGCCTACACGGAAGGCTTGAATGGACTAACCAAGGTTGCCAACCGAATGGGGCGCGGCTACAGCTACGAGATCATCCGGGCAAAGATGTTGTACGCCAAGTACGCACGAAAAGTCGGCAGCGGTGTGCGAGTTGCGGATAAGTCGGAGTCCCCTCAAACCGTCGAGTATGGTCCGCACATTCCAGCCTTGGTCGAAATTGCCGAGTCTGGCGGTCTGGATTAACCGGCAATGAATTCCAACCAAGAGCATCTTGGTCTTAGCCAGCAAATACTGCTAATTTCCAACCAACGGGGCTGAAAAACTTCAGGCAGTTTCAAGGTTAAAAAACACCGATTCCAACCCTAGAATGCAAATAGCCGGAAAAACCTCTGCGACGTCCCTTGACCCAAGGAGGATCGCTCGTGAATCGGTACAATGATTGTTCAAATCATGATTCATGTCGTTGTAGAGTTATGACTCGATATTTACAGGAAATTCTCCTGGAGAGACTTTTTTTCCTGTGATGAACGCCTCTTTTTTCTTTTTCATGCCGATTGTCCCTTTTTTTTGGAAAAAATGATCGTTCCTCCAATGAACCCCGGCCCTCGAAAAATTCTCGACCGAAAACTTCTCGGAAAAATTGCCGTAGCGCGGTTACTCGAACTTCCTCTCCCCCGCTTTGATCTTTTTGTCCGTCGACTCGAATCCGGACCCGAATTCCTGCGGCTGTCAGAAGCCATCACGGTCGGCAGTCTCCCCGGCGCGAATCTTGCCACGATTTCCTGCCCGAACAAGCAGACGATCGGAGAAATCGACTGGAACCGGGGCTATCCCGAACTTCATTACCATAGTTCAAGCTTTATCCGGGAATATCTTTTCGACGACCCGGTTCTGGACCAAATCATTCTCTCCTCCTTCATTTCCGGTGAAAACAAGATTCGAAAAACCGTCCATCGCCTCCGTCTCGTCAACACACGAAATCGCCTGACCCACGCCCTGACGCACTTCATCATTCAATATCAGTCCGAATATTTCAGGACCGGAGATCCGACACATCTCCTCCCCCTGACCCAATCCCGGATTTCCGCCGGAATCACGGAAGGAGGACTGAATCCGGGAATCACCGACTCCAGCCGCATTTCCCGGCTCATACGGACCCTGCAAATAACTGGATGCGACGGAAGAGATTACAACCTTTCCGCACTTGTTCCAAGCTCCAGAAAAATTTCTTGCTATTTGGTGAGTCGAATGATAGAAAAGGAAAATGTAATCGATCTTGAGGGAAATCTGGTGGATCCGATGACGGACGAAGAGGTTTCCGAAAGGATCGGGGCGGAATATGGCGCATTCCTGTCCCGGAGAACGGTCGCCCATATTCGCCGTAAGCTTGGGATTCCAGACTGGAAAGAGCGTCAGGGAATGGGAGTCTATCATAAGAAAACAGTTGGGTTTTCGCTTCCGATGTCTCTTTCCTCCCCGACCCTGAAGAGTGCCGTTCCGGATGAGCCCGGGGTTTATGAAATCTGGTCATTTGTTACGGGAAGAGATTCCGAAGGAGTCGTCTATATAGGCTCCGCTGGAAATCTCCGAAAAAGGCTGTCGCATCATCTTCAGGGGAGGGGCAAAAATCCCCTTCTTCGGGAGAAAATTTCCAGAGGCGCCCGGTTTCGCTATCAGATTTGCAAGGAATCCTGGCGCACTGCAGAACGGGAGCTTTTCCGGGCTTTCCGTGCCACCTTCGGCACTTCTCCCGAGTGCAACCGGATCAGCCCCTGACGGATTTGTCTGTTTTCTGGAAAGTGAGGGCAAACGTCTTGGAAATGTTTCTGCGCAAGCAAGCAAGCAAGCAAGCAAGCAAGCAAGCAAGCAAGCAAGCAAGCAAGCAAGCAAGCAAGCCTTGCTCGCCACAACGTGGCATGAATTCGATCGTCGATGGCGATGGAAAAATCGTTCGGAATCACAGTATCAACCAAAAGAATCTTCGCCTCCGAAGATTCATCCTTAAAGTTTGCCGTCTCATCCATTCCCTGTCTGAATGCTTTTCATCCGCACCCGTTCTCTCTCAAATCCAGATTTGTCGACCCCTTTTATCCCCATTTCCGGTGGTTAGAGAAATCCAAGCAGGTTTTTTTTGTAAAACGTCCAATGATAAAGACCTTTAAATTGTCGGAGCGCAAAAGAATGAGCTTGTCCTTCTCTCCTGAGTCTCTGCCGGACCCCCGGTCATCTTCCCGTCATTCGGTCTCTTCTCTTCTGGACATTCTGCACGCGACAACTCTGGCTTTTCTTGATGAAATGATGGACCAGCTTGACCGGTGGACTTACGAAAAGCGGTTCCATTCCTACCGGGTCAGTATCCTCTCGTCCGAAATGGGACGGAGAATGGACTTGTCTCCGGACCGGATGACAGCATTGAGAGGCGGCGCTCTTCTCCACGACATCGGGAAAATCCGGATTCCCAGGAAAATTCTGAACAAACCCGGGAAGCTCACCTTAGAGGAATGGTCGATCATCCGGCAACATCCGGCCCATGGACGGTCGGTCCTGACGCGAATCCCGAGCCTGGCCTATGCGAAGGATATCGTCTACCAGCATCATGAACGATGGAACGGGACAGGGTATCCCAGAGGGCTGGAAGGAGAGGACATCCTCATGGAATCCCGTATTTTCGGAGTGGTCGACAGCTATGACGCGATGATTTCCCAACGCGCCTACAACCTTCCGAAGTCCCATGGAGAAGCGGTCGAGGAAATCGAAAGGAATTCCGGAATTCTCTTCGATCCCGAAGTCGTCCGGGCCTTTCTGGAGATTCCAGGAGAGTTTTTCGATCAGGTTGAATCCGTCCAGAGCCATACGCGCTTCATCCCGGAGTTCTTCGTACCGGAAGAATATCTGGCCCTTCTTGTTCCCCTGGGCCAATCCGTCGTGGGCCGACAAGGGGAGGAACAGTGAAAGACAAAACCATTCGGGATCGCCTCCGGACCCTGATTGGCTGGGTCCGCCTGGGCGCGGGGGGATTTTTCCTCCTCTGGACCGCCTTTGTCGTCGCTTACATTCTCGCCGGACAAAGCGTGCTGAATCAGGAATCCAGCCTCCGCTCCCTCGAGCAGATCGAGCATGACTTTTTGTCTCTCCAGGAACCCCTGATCGTCTATCTGGAAACGAACAGTCCCTCCCAGAAAATCCGGTTCGACACCATTCTTCAGGAAACTTTGTCGAAAATTCCCGAATTTGGGAGACAGAACAGCGGTTCCGCGCCCGGAAAAAGGGTCAAAGCGATGCTCTTTCAGATTCAGGCCCTGGGAAACGCGTTGTTCGTTCCGGACATCGAAAAAAAGAATCGGGAACAACTCACACTGTCTCTCACCAATCTTCTTTTCGAGACGGTCCACAACGATATCCGGCCTGTTCTCGACAAACTCAGGGCGCAGGAAAAAAATCGGATCCACCAGATTTTCCTGATCATTCTCTTCAACCTTCTTTTTCTTGTCGCCGAACTCGTCCTCCTCTTGTCGATGGAGCGGCCGCTCAAAAGCTACATTGAGGACTCCTTGCTGAAACCGCTTGAAAATCTGTCGGTCTGGGCCGGAAGTGTGGCGAAAGGAGATATCAAAAAGGCTGTCCCACCTGAATCCTTTCCAAAAGACGCGGAAATAAGGGAGTTGGTCGAGGCCATCCGGACAATGAAGGACTCTCTGGTCCAGGCGATGGGACAGACCGAGCGGAAGCTCCAGCACAACGAACTCCTGTCGATGATCATTCAGGCATCGGGATTCATGTCCCGGGAGGAGGACATTCTCGACGTGTCCCGACAGGCATTGAGGGCGGTGTTTTCCGAAAAACCGGTGGAGATCCATTTCCAGCTGAAAGAGGAAGAGGAAGTCGAGGAGTGCTGGGCCATCCGCAAGGGAGGGTTGGTCAGCGACCAGGACTGGAACGGATTGGTCCGTTGCCACCAATGCGCGCACGCCACCATGGAAGGAACCTATTTGTGCGCCCCCATCCAGTCTTCTGACGAAACGATCGGAACCATCACCCTCCGGACGCAAGAACCCGTGGACTGGATGGAGGAAGACCGGGCGTTTCTGAGGGATGTCGCGGCCCATGTGGGAATGTCCCTGTCGAAGCTCAGGCTGTTGCTCAGGCACCGGAACGAGGCGATTCTCGACCCGTTGACCGGGTTGTACAACCGGCGGTACCTGGAGGATTTTTTTCAGAGAGTCGCGGCTCTCATGCGACGTCACGGGAAACCTTACACCTTCATCATGCTGGATATCGACCATTTTAAACAGATCAACGACAAGCACGGGCATGAAACGGGCGACCTGGTCCTCCGGGAATTGTCTGAAATCATCCGTACCAGCATGAGGCAGGGGGAAGACATGCCAGCGCGCATCGGAGGCGAGGAATTCGCGATGATCGTGCTCGGGAACTCCTCCCAGGCACTTGTCGTGGCGGAGAAGATCCGGAAGAAGGTGGAAAACCATTGGGACGGGTCGCAGGACTTGGCGGTGACCGTCTCGGCCGGCCTTTCGGAGTTCGGGCCGGAAACTTCCCTGGCCGCGGTGATGAAGGACGCCGATGGTGCCCTGTACCGGGCCAAGAAGGAAGGACGGAACCGGACGGTCGTCGCAGACAAAAAGAAAGAGCTGGTGTGAGAAACCTGGAACCCGGTTTTTCTGGAAAGAGGATCAAGCCACAGTGATTCTGAATCACAAGCCCCTCAAGGGGGCCTTGTTCGGTTCGGCTTTTCTGCCCGAGGACGAATTTGACCTGCTCTTCAGGATCGGCGGTCACCGGTTTGCCCTGTTCTACGGCAACAGGATCATTCTTCTCTCCCCACATCTCCGGGCACTCTGGCCCGAGGCCGCCCCCGGAATGACGCTCGACGAATTCCTGATGTTGACGGAAAAGATTGTGCCTCCCGCAGAAAAATTTCATTTTGGGGTCTTCCGGGAGAAGATGAAGGGAGAGGCGGGGGAGGGGGCCGATATTTTTCCCATCAGGACAGTAGGGGCCCCGTCGATCCTGGGATTGGCTTTTTCAGTTTTTTCCTGGGGCCGTTTCCTTATCGCCGTTCCGGGAGAGAGAGCCTCTCCGGTCCGGGAGATTCTGGATCGTTTCGGGAGGGAGAGGCTGTCTGTCCTATGTCAGGCTTTGGACCAATGGGTCGAAGATTCGGAGACGGAGTTGCTGCTGACCCCTCTTCTTGAAAGTTTCCCCGAAGAATTCCGGGAGATCGCCGAATTCAGGAGGACGGTCAATTTTCCGGCCACCGATGGAAAACATAAGCGGTACGAGATTTCCTACCGGTACCGGGGGAAAAAGTGGCAGAGAGGTGTCGAAAAAGGAAGAATGGCCGAGGCGTCCGGTCCTCAGGATTCCGGCAAACGGTCCGGGAAACCGGGAGCCGGAAAACCCTCCGAATCCCGGGAGCTTCGCGAAAAAGGGGTCCGTGTCGGAAACGAGATCATGATCCATTTTACGGTATTTCTGGGGGGCGTTTTTCCGTTGGGAGAAGTGTCTCTCCCTTGCCGTGTTCTGGCGAACGAAGGGATTGTCCGGCTCAACCGGTTCATCCGGAAGATTTCGGTGGACCTTGTTTCAACCGCCCGGTCCCTGTCCTCAAGACGTTATCATTTTTGCCGGTTTTGGGATGAAAACGGTTTTTCCTTCGAAGGGATCGAAGAGATCGCCCGGATTGTCGATCCTGGGGGCTGGAGGAATCTTGTCGTCCTTGCATTCTGGGGGACGGACCCGGACGCCTTGGTGGAAGTCCGGACCCACTGTCGGGTTTCTGACCCGTTCTTTGTGGATGCCGGAAAAAACATGGGACTTCTTCTCCTCCGGAATTGCAGTCTGGAGCGGGCCAGAAACACTGTCGCTGAAAACCTCGGGAGGCGGGTCCGCGCGAAGATAGATCCTCCGGCGACTGTCGGGGAATTTCTGTCACATGCATGAAGTGACGGCCAATGCGGACCCTCTATCCGGTACGGGTCAGGATCCGGGAACCGGGAATCCTGATGAACCCCTCCGTCGCGGGTTTTCTGGAGCAAGCGGACCGTTCCCGGACCGCGAGAATCATTGCTTCATGCGCATGCCATCATTCGCCGCTACGAACTGAACAAGCGGTCATGTTCATTGCGGGCATCGGTTAACGAGCGGTCAGCAAGGAGAACGATCAGGACAAGGGGAGGGGGATCCTTCCTTGTCCGTTCTCTAACAATCCGGACAAAAATGACCGATAGGGTCAATGTTACGGAACCGAATGTTTTGAAGTGTGTGAACAGATTTGCCACAACCAACCCGGAGAGTCTCCATGAGAAAACTCATCAAGAAAACCGTCCTGATCGTGATCCTGATGCTTTCTCTCAACATCGGAACCGGACTTTGGCTCCAGCATCAGGTGACTCTTTCCCTCACGACCGAGTCCGCCCTTCAGCACGTGGCGGTGGATCTGGCGCTCATGATGTCCTCGGAGGCCCGGATGGAGCGCTCCATGACCGAACTGGGAGAGAATCCCTCTGCGAACCTTTCCCAGTCCATGGCCCAGGTGATTCAAATGAAGGCCCTCTCCCATGTTCAGAAGGTGCGCCTTTTGATCGATGCCCAAAAAGCCTGGGGGACAACCGACCCGCTGAAAAAACTGATCCAGGACAGGAATGAAGCCCATTCCACCTCCCTGCAGATTGTCAATCTGGTCAAGAACCACCACGAAAACCTTGCCCCCTTGCTTTGGGGAAAGATCGCCCGGCCGGCCTTTTTCCACTACATGGTCGAAACGAGACTGCTTTTTGCCGGGATCTCCCGTCAGATCAACGTGATCACCCAAAGCGTCGTGCATCGGAGGAATCTTCAGACCTGGGTCCAGATCATCACCCTCTTCGCCTGGGCGATCGTTCTTTTCTGGGACTTCCGGGAACTCTCGAAAATGGCGAATCGTCTCGAACGGGCGGCCAAAACGGTGCGACTCGCCTCGAACCGCGACCTGACAAAGCTCTCGGAGGTCGACGGGCCCGATGAGGCGGGCGAGGTGGGACGGGGGATCGACCATCTGATTCGGGAACTGTCCGGAGTCACCCATGATTTAAATGACAATGCCCATGCGATTTCGCAGGAAACCGACCGCCTGTCTTCCGTCCTTTCCTCGGTGTCCAAGGGGTTCACGGCGGCGCTTGAGACTTTGAAGAACGTTCAAAGCAAAGCCGACCAGTTGGCCCTGGAATCGCAAGAGGAAGCGGCGCTGGCCGAAAAAATGGGGAAAGCCTCGCAGAAAGCGGTCCTGGAAGCGGACAATGGCTCCCAGACTGTCCGAAGCGTCCTCGAATCGGTCCGGGCCTCCTCCGGGGAGATCACAAATCTCGCCAACCGGATTGCCGGGCTTGAAGAGGCGAGCCAGCGGGTCGGAACGGTCGCCGGTTCGATCACGGCCATTGCCAGCCAGACCAACCTTCTGGCCCTGAACGCGGCGATCGAGGCCGCCCGGGCCGGAGAGCAGGGCCGGGGTTTCGCGGTCGTCGCCGACGAAGTCCGAAAACTGGCCCAGACGACCGCGCAGGCCACCGATGAAATCAGTACCGCCATCAGCACGATTCAAGGCTCCATTTCGGAAACGGTTCGGGACATCCGGAAAGAGGCCGAAGCCCTGTCGGCTTGCGGGACTCAGGCGGGCGCGGCCGAAAAGGCCATCGAAACACTGGCGGGCATGGTGAGGCGAACCGGAAAAGATGTCGAAACGATCGTTCTGGCGACGGAAAGTCAGCAAAAAGCTTCGATGCAAATCATGGAAGCGGTGAAGGTTCTCTCCTCCGTCATGGACGAGAGAGGAAAGGACGTCTCTTCGGCTGTGCCGGCGGTCGATCGGCTCCGGGGGGTGATCGGGAAGCTGACCTCTATCACCGAATCGTTCCATCTGGAAAAGGAGCGGGTCTGACGGGCCGATCCGGGTGAGACGGGTGACTGCTCTCTGTTTATCAAGAATGACGAAAAATGTCGGGTCATGGCTCCAGGCTTGGAAATGAAGGAACTTGATCGCCTGGAGTCAGGTTCAGAAAACATAAGGAGAATCCCTCGTGTCATCCGAATCGATTTTTGAATCTTCCAATCATAAGTTCTACTGGCTGGGCCGGGATGAAACGGGTCTTGAAGAAGGGGTCCAGACCAACCAGTATCTGATCGTCGATAACGGGCGGGGCACCCTGCTCGATCCCGGAGGGTTCGGCGTTTTTTCCCGGGTTGTTGTCAATATGAGCGAGTTTGTCGATCCAGACAAGATCGATCACATTTTCATGTGCCATCAGGATCCCGATGTCGGAGGGGGACTGGCGTCCTGGATGGACATGACACCGGCCCGGGTCCACGTGTCGGCGCTCTGGATCCGGTTTCTTCTCCATTATGGAGTGACCGCCCTGGACCGTATCGAAGGCATTCCGGACGGGGGATCCACCCTGACGCTGGCCTCGGGAAACCGTCTCGAGTTCATTCCCGCCCATTTCCTGCATTCTCCCGGGAATTTCCATGCGTTCGATCATGCCTCGGGCATTCTTTTCACGGGGGACATCGGGGCGGCCATTTATCCCAAGGGAGAAACGCCCCTGTATGTCGAAAATTTCGACGATCACGTCACGCACATGGAACTGTTTCATACGCGCTATGTCGCGACATCGAGGGCCATCGAGGTCTGGCTGTCGAAGATCCGCCCCCTTCCGATCAAGATGATCTGTCCCCAGCATGGGTCGATTTTTCGGGAGAAGGAGGCCCGGCAGTTTCTGGACTGGATCGGAAAGGCGAAGGTCGGCTTCGACTCGTCGCTTTTTTCGTGAAATCGCGGATGATTGATCCGGCAACCCGCAGTTTTCTGGAGGGATGACATGGCAAAGGAACCAATGGCTTGCGAAACGGAGCGGTTGGCGCTGGGGGAGTTGCAGGCCGATCTGCTCTTCGTCCGCAACTATATCGTCCAGCTCGAGGAAATCAACCGCATCCATGACCGGGACATCAACGGGATGACCGAAATTCTTCGGGAGCAGATGGAACGGATCGATGTGGACTCAATGATTGCGAAAGGCGAGAAGGCCATTTCAAACCTTGAGCGATTTCAGTCGGTTCTCGGCCGGATTTCGGCGATCGGTCTCGAAATCAAGGAGATCTCGACCCAGGTCAACCTTCTTTCGATCAATGCGGCGATCGAGGCGGCCCACGCCAAGGAAGCCGGACGAGGGTTCGCGGTTGTGGCGGAGGAGATCAAGAAGCTCTCCGACCGGACGAGAAAATCGGTGGAGGAAATTTCGAAGACGGTGTCCTCGATCGGCTCGGAACTGGGGGCCGTTCGCGAAAGCATCGAGGATGTTCACGGCCGGATGGGGGAGATGAAGGAATTTTCCACTAAGATCGAGCAGAACGTTCAGCATATGAAAGAGATGTCTGGCGGAAAACTGCTCAAGAAGTTCATCGACATCGTCATCGGGCGATCGGACCGGATGAGGCAGCGGATCAAAAAAGTCTTCTCGTACCCATGAGCAAAGCAAGGAATTGTCGGCTCTTCGGAAGAACCGATAAGCTTGAATTCTGGAGCTCTCGATCGGGCGATCCTTTTCAGGTTTTCCTCCCAGAATCCGGGCGGGGACTTTATTGGCTTTGAGACGATCGATCCATCTTCGGCTCGGGGGACAAACCCAGAACAATCCTGGCAAAAAAAACCAGGGGAAACCCTTCGAAAGAGGGGGGGACCAGGAAGGTCGGGCTCTGGCGGACTGTCCGGGGCGTCACCGGAGAAAAAGGGATCTCTGATGCATCTCCAAACGGGATTGATCTCTATGAACCTTTTTCAGGAAAGGGGGAAACGATGGGCGTGCTGTCAAGGAAGAGAAAAGGGGGGCATATCTCAGCTTTTTTTTGTGTCGGTCTGGTTCTCGTCCTGCTCGTAAGGATGCCATCCCTGTCATTGGCGGCATCCGGGACCTTTGACCTGGGTGCCGCCAATAATCCCGCCGCCCGTTTCGGAATCGACGATTCCCTGAACAGGGTTGTCATCCCCGCCCAGACCCCGTCCTTTGTGGGGGGACAGGAGCCGCCGCTGATGGAGGTCACTCCCGGGAACCGGTTCATGAAAATCCTCGTCGCTCATGTGGCCCTTTACCAGGATTCCCGGACGGGTCTTGGAATGACCGACGACCAGAAAGCCCGCCTTCGCGGGATTCTTGAGAAGACCCGGGCCGAATTGATCAAGGCCGATGCCGCCGACCTGCGTCTCGTCCAGCTTTTCGAAGCGGCACTCTCAAGGAGGGTTGTTCCGGTCCCCGCCCTCCGCTCGCTCAATGTCCGGATCGGGGAGACGGAAGGGCGTGAAGCCGGCCGGTTTGTCGCCTCCCTCCAGGAGATGCAGGCGGTCCTGAGCCTGGCCCAGATCTCGACGCTGAAACAGAAGAACGCCGAGGTCCTTCCCTCGTCCGACATCGCCGTGTCCTCCGCGCTGGCGTTCGCCGACCGGATCCTTGCCATGAGATGGCAGGCGGCCATGGCAAGAGAAATGCCGTCAAAAGCCCGGTACGACCTTGCGGCCCGCTACCGGAAGGCGAGGGTCTGGCTGTGGTCCCTGGCGGCCGAGAAAACGGTCTCCGACCGGAACGTGGACGATCTTCTCGCCTCGCCCTTCGTCGACATGGCGAAGCTCGACACCCTGGAGAAAACGGCCGGACCTCTGGAAGGTCGTTTCTGGGCGACCTTCCTTCGCATCGTCGTGCTTCTGAATCCGGCGTCTCCAGAAAAAATCAAGGGAAAATCAGGGCAAGGCAAATCATCACGGGCAGGATCGAGCGCGACTCTCTCTTCCCGTAAGACCTGGAACTTGCAGAATATCCTTGAGGTCTACTCCCCCCGTGCGAATGATGCTCACTTTTTCTGGTCCCATGCATAGGAAGGGTTTCATGATCTCCTTTATCCGGAAGTGTTCCCCATGGGTCCTGGGTTTTGTCGCTTTTGATTTATTGCCGGGGTGTCAAAACGACCTCCGTCCGGCTCATGTGAACGTCGGAAGCAAGGTTACAATCGAGAACTCGATGTGGCCAGTCTGCGGACATAAAAAAACGATGGCAGAACTGATATGGCAGAAAAATATAAGTGAGAGGATGGATCCGAACCTTCTCGCCCGGTGCGCCTATCCATCCCCAGGGGAATTATTGACGATTCTGAAAGAAAGCGATGGACTCTACAAAGTTGAAATGATCAATGGAACGACGGGCTGGACCTCTTCCGAACTATGGTCGAGAAAATCCCCTTCCGTTAAAGACCTGGAGTAAGAATTGATCAATCAACAGACCTCCCGAACTCCGCCGGTTCCGGAACCTGGCGGTACCGGGGCCATGGTCGCCTCCCCATCGCTGGATTTGGGCAGGCGTCAATCGCTTGAATCGGAAGGAATCGTGGACGATGGCTGAAAATATTCTCTCCCAGGACGAGGTCAATGCTCTTCTGAAAGGAATCGTCGAAGGGGAGGTCGAGACAAAGACGCCGGACGTTTCGGATGAAACCTCCAGGGCGGTTCGCGGGTACAACCTGGCGAGCCAGGAGCGGGTTATCCGGGGGCGCATGCCGACGCTTGAAATCGTCAACGAACGGTTTGCCCGTTTTTTCCAGGTGACGCTCTCGGGAACTCTCCGAAAGACCGTCGAATTTTCCCCGGTTTCCATCGAAATGCTCAAATACGGGGAGTTCATCAAGAAGGTGCCACTTCCCTCCAACATCAACATTCTGCGCCTCGACCCCATGAAGAAAAACTTTCTTCTGATCATCGACGCCCGGATGGTCTATCTTCTCGTGGACCATCTTTTCGGAGGGGTGGGCCGGGGCCATGTGAAGGTTGAAGGCCGGGACTTTTCTCCCATAGAGAACCGGATTACCCGCAATATACTGAATCAGGCCATCGGAGACTTCGAAAAAGCCTGGGCTCCGGTCCATCATATCGGCGTGACCTACATCCGGTCCGAGATCAATCCGCAGTTTTCTGCGATCGTCTCGCCCACGGAGCAGGTCATTTCCCTGACCTACCGACTCGATATCAATGGGGAAAGCCGCCCTGTCTACATTTGCATCCCCTACTCGACGATCGAGCCGATCAAGGAGAAGCTTTATACAGGATTCCAGAGCGACCAGTACGAGGTCGACAATCGGTGGATCCACAGATTCCGCCATGAACTCGGAAATGTGCCGGTCAGGATTGTCGCCGAACTGGGAACGGCAACGATGGGTCTTTCGGAGGTTCTCTCCTGGAAAGTGGGGGATGTTCTTTCTCTTGATCAATACGTCGGCGACCCGATCAGTCTGAGTGTCGAAAAGGCTCTCCGGTTCAAGGGGCGCCCCGGAGTTTACCGGTCGAACCGGGCCATCCGGATCGAGGAAAGGGTCTTTCCGGATCTGACCGATATCAAGCGGGAGGAGGAAACATAAAGGCACCGCCCCTCTTCTTTGTTGAAGCTTCTTCTGTTCTGACCGATTCCAAAAAGGAGATTCAGAGTGGAGGAAGGATGGAACTGAAGATGGGGGGATAGACGAAGGAGATTGCTCCTCTTTCCGATTTATAAAAAAACAATGGGGACAGAATCAACATAAATGGCTTTTCCATCGTTTGTTCTCCGTAGAAACGCCCATCGCCATCCCCTTCCGCCGGAACCGTTTTCGAGGAGATTCGGAGCAAAAGAGCAAGGAGGCGGCCTTGAAAAAGAAACCAAAAAACGAAGATCACGAAAATCTTGATCGATGGCTTGTGTCCTATGCCGACTTCATCACGCTCCTTTTTACCTTCTTTGTGATGATGTACGCCGTATCGTCGCTCAACAAGGGAACCTATCGGGTCATTTCAAGTGCGATCATGGACACATTCAAGCATAGGACGCCCCGGCAACATTTGCATGTGATCATTCCCCACAGCCGAACCATGGCCGGTAAGGCTGCTCCCGACACTCTTTCCATCCTGCACCAGGCCATGCAGCTCATCCTGAAAAAGGCACTCCATCCCGGATTGTTTGCGGTGGATGAAACGAAAAAGAACGTACGTCTCCGTATTCAGGCGGGATTCCTGTTTAAAAAGGGCCACGCCAGGGTCAGAAAGGCGGCATTGCCCACTCTCCGGCGGATCGCCCGGGTATTGTCGCAAGCCGGCCACCCGATCCGGGTCGAAGGTCATACCGACAACACTCCCATCCGTGGACGGTATCCGAACAACTGGGCCCTGTCGGCCGCAAGAGCGGTCAATATTCTGAGCCTTCTGGTCTCCATGGGACCGCTCGACCCTGAGAAGACCAGCACCGTTGCTTATGGGGATTCCCGCCCGCTTGTCCCCAATGACACTCCGGAACACAGGCGACAAAACCGCAGGGTCGAGATCGTCATTCTAAAAAAGCCGAGCTCATCTCTTCCGAAACCTTCTGCGGATATTTTCAACCTTCCTGCCCCCCGGATATGATTGGGGATCAGGGTGAATGTCTGATTTCTTATTTTATGAGCAGGACAAGACGGAGCGTCCTTTGCGTCAGAAATTGCATGACAATCTGGCCTGCCTCCTACCAGTCCCCCTCGTATCGCCCTTTGAAAAATCCGTCGGGAAAAGCGACGGGATATTCGGAATCAAAACCGGTCTTCTGCGTGACCGGTGCAAATCGGAAAAGTGCCAATTCCGCTGAATCGATACAATATCACCTCCGCCCGATGGTACCGGGTCACCCGGCTCCAACGGTTCCGGAAGACCCCTTCATTTCTCATCCCGGCCCTGATATTATTATATATCAGATATTAATATTTATTTGGAAGGAATGTCGATGGCAAAAATTCGGGGAAATCAGGAAAATCCTCCGGTCCCCCCTTCTTCTGCTGCTCTCTTCGCCCTGATGCAGAAAGCGGAATCCATTTCCGAATACCGGGACCTCTACGATCAATACTGGAAAAAGAGAAAAGAGGAAAGGTCACGCCCGTCCGAAGCGCCGGAGCCGGGGCCTGCGGCCCAGGATCTTCCGGAGGGAACCATCAAGAGTTCCCGGAAGAAATCCGGAAGGCGACAAGCGGAGCAGGGCGGGGGAGGGGGCTCATGATTTTTCGGTACGAGATTCTGGCCTTGGGGACCCACCAGACGGGATATCTGTCGGCCCGGAACGAAGGGGAGGCGATGGACCGGATCCTTTTGTATTTCCCTGATTCGAGTCTTCTGGATATGTCCGTCGACTGGATGGCCAGCCTGTTTTCCGCATCCCGCTCGAAAAATGGCGCATTCACTCCCAAATCGGCCGCCGTCTTCTCCGAACGGATTGCGATCTATCTCGAAAGCGGTCTCGATCCTGGACAGGCGGTCGAGCTCATCAAGAACCAGGATCCGGTTTTCCGGACGCTGTCCGAACTGATCCTGATGGCCAGGAGATCCGGCGCCCGCTTCATCTCCTGCCTGGGCCTGGCGGGATTTCCAAGGGATTTTTTACCGATCCTGTCGGCCGCCGAGGAGTCGGGAAACCTGGCCTCATCGTTTCGAAAAGTTGCGGGAACGCTCTCGACTCTCTCGAAACTCAAGAGCGACGTGATGAAGAATCTCTTCGTTCCCGCGATCGAGATTGCCCTGCTGTTCGTGTTCCTCGTTTTCGCGTTTTTTTTCCTTCTTCCCCGCATGGCTCGGGTCTTCGGCCAGTTTCCGGGGTCGGACAAGCCCTCCGGTCTCCTGGCTCTTTCCCTTTATCTGTCAGCGAACACTGGCGTTGCTGCGGCCGTTTTTCTGGTGGGGATTGGCTCCATTGCCGCCATTGTTTCCCTCCGTTCTTTCCGGAGTGGAGTCGTGAATGGTCTTCGTAAGATCAAATCCGTCGATCGCCTTCTCCGGGTCTACCGGACCTATACGTTCCTTCTGACCTTTTCGTCGCTTGTGACGTCCGGCGTTCCATCGGCCGAAGCCCTGGCCAAAATGGAGGCCGGCGCGCAAAAGGGAGAGGATGCGGAGCTGTTTTCCCGGATGCGATACGGTCTTACCCGGGAGGCGAAGAAGTTCTCTGCCGTGGTGGCCGACTGCGATGTCTTTGCGGAGGATTTTGCCGACTGGTTGGGAGCGATCGAGAACACGAACGCCTTCGACGACGAGATCCGGAAAATGGAAAAGGCCTATGGAGAGATCTTTTCTTCCCAGCTGGCCTTTGCCCAGAGTCTCGTGGCTCCGGCCATGGTGATTCTTTCGGGGGCCGGAGCGGTTCTTATGGGGTTGACCCTGTACCAGCCGCTCCTGGGCCTCGTGTCGAAAGTGATGGGAAAGATGATGTGAATTGACGTCCCCGAAATCTGGACAGTGTTACTGGTAGTCAAACTCAACGCTGGAAATAGGCCGTCGACAAGATCAAATACCCTCCTTCAGAGTCCGAGTCCCCGACTTCGGTTCGGTTTTTCGATTTCGGCTTTCAATGTACGGGTATGTCGAACAATTTCCTCGTAGGAAGTCCATGGGGATTCTTTCGGAATATCACGAGACTTCAAATGGTTGCCGCGCGAATTTCGGCTGTTGTAGTCGGCGATAAAATCGAAGAGATGACCTCTCCCCGTTCGCCAGGCATCGGTGACGGCTTCCGAAAGTCTGGATTTGAGCCCTGGATTCTTGGCAAGGACGTTTTCGGCTTCGTCGATGTGATTTTCGGCACTATCCAACCAGCATCCCCGATTGTCGGAAAGATTTCCGATCGATCCATACCGTTCGATTTTGAAAATGTGTTCCATGACTCGGGAGAGATGACCTGTCAGCTTGTTATATCTTTCTTCTCCCAAGTCCCTTACCTCCTCGGCCAGGTTTGTGGAATCAATCTCCGAAATTTTCCCTTCCGAAAGAATCCGGGCATTTTCCACTGTCCAGCTGTAGTAGTCTTTTGTGTAAAGTTCCTTGAGATTTTCCGTCAATGGCGACATCCGAACTCCTCCTCATTCTTATTTTCGGAAAAGACGCCCCCCCGACGTGTTTTCAGAAGACGATCTCCATTTCTTATTTTATTCCTTTTCCGGGTGGAATCAATACGAAGACGAATGTTATCGTCCCATAAACCCGTCGACATCAACGGGCCTGAACTGGGGATCCACCTCACCAGTCAAATCTGAACCGGTCGAATCCGTTTCCGTTGTCTCGTCCGCCAGGTCGAGAATGTGATTCCCTCTTTCCGGGATCTCTCCAGAGGAAGTGATTCGAATCCCGGAGGGTTTACCGGCAAGAATTCGGGCCATCAGCCGATTCGGTCGGGTCGGTCGCGGCAGGAACGCCGCCACCTTTTCAGGATAGCTCCCACAGGATCTTTTCCCCCGATGATAGAGGCAGAGAGTGGGCCGGAGACGCCTTTCCGCCGTTTCCGCATCCTTTTCCAGAATTCCGGAACCGATCCGGATGTTTCCGCAGGGAGAGAGAAGACGTCCGGGATTCCCCCGGTGGGCTTTTGTATTGACCTGCATGAGTCCGATATCGAGACTGTGGCGGGAGTGCTTTTTCACGAACAACAGGGCTTCGGAGTTGGAATGGAAGCGGTGGACAGTTCCCGTCGTATTGTCCCGGACGATGTACCGGTGGCCCCCGGATTCTTCCTCCGCGATGGCATAGACGAGAGCCGGAGGTGCTGCCGCCGCTGAACACTGCCCGATAAGCGCCATGAGCGAGAGAGGATCCATCAGAGAACCGTTCCCACGATCCGGAGAACTTCGGACAGCCCCGTCTTTCCTGAGGCGGCATCGTCGACCAGCATTTCCGCGAGCGTCTCGAATTCCGGGTCGATTTCCCGGTAGGTTTCAAGGAAGGCAACCGCTCCGTAGGCTTTCGTTTTCGAGAGCGTCCGGCGAACCTCGTGCGAAATCGCCATCGTTTCGGCAATCGCGTACCGGCCAAGCGTTCCTGAACCTCCACACGCGGGGCAGGAGGGCTTCCCGGCGTCTGCAAACGATGAGATTCCCCGGGCCTTTGCCAGGTCGGCGAGCCAGGGGATGGAGGGAACCGGAACATCGACTTTGCATGCGGGGCAGAGTCGTCCGACCAGCCGCTGATTGACCACGATCCGGAGAGCCGACAGGAGGTCGGCCGGCGGAACGGAGAGACGGGCCATCCGGTCGAAGACGCCGGCGGCCTCCGTCACATGCAGTGTCGACAGCACCAGATGTCCGGTCAAGGCGGCATCGAAGGCGATCGACGCCGTCTCGGCATCTCTCGTTTCCCCCACCATGATGATGTCCGGATCGTGGCGGAGCGTCGATTTGAGAGCCGCGGAATAGGACCAGCTGTCGGTTTCCGATCTCCAGACCTGGGCCTGGACGCCTTGGCCAAGGCGGTATTCGATCGGGTCCGCAACCTCCACGAAGGCCTTCCCCGGATGTTTTTCGAGGATGCGGCGAAAGATCGCATGGAGAGAGGTGTTTTTTCCCGATCCCGTCGGTCCGGTGAAGAAGGTGATTCCGGATGCCTGGTCGATGATCGTCCTGATCCGCGCGAGAGTTTTTTCGGAATATCCCAGAATTTCCGGGATAATTGAGGCTCCGGGGCCAGAGCCGAGAAGCCGGAGGACCATGGAAAACTGCCGGTAGATCGTCGGAATGAGGGAGAGCCGGACCGGAATTTCCGTCCGTCCGGAGAGAAAGGTGAACTCTCCGTCGTGGGACTTCATCATCGACCGGTTGGTGAGTCCCGCCTGAGTGCGGATGAGGTTTCCGACCGGCTCGAACTGTTCTCTGGGGACCGAGGCCCAGAAGCGCAGATGTCCTTCGACCCGGGCCCGGATCCGCGTGAACCTGTCGAAGGGTTCGATGTGGATGTCGGAGGCTTTCAGTGCCCAGGCGGTTTCGAGAAGGATTTCCAGAAGTCTCGTTGGAGGTGGGGAGGGTGCCTGGGAAAAGGCGCCTTTGAGCGCTTCCAGCCGGTCGCCCCGGGAAAGTCCCAAAAGATCGGTCAGGCGAAAGAGAAGATAGGTCCGGGGCGCGAGACACCATTTTGACGTGGAGAAGGAACCGACAGACAGGTCCCGGGCGAGCTGGGGGATCGCCTGGGCATCGTGGAGAGCGATCCGGCCGTCCGAGAGCGGAAGGGCCGTGTACCGGAAGAAAATCTCCCTGTGTTCGAAAAGTCGGTCCCGGGCGAGAAGCCCGTCCAGCCCCTCCGGGGTCATTGTCGGAAATCCGCTCTGGAGGGAGAGAGCCTGGACCAGCTTCTCTTCGGAAAGAAATCCAAACTCCAGCGCGGCATCGGCGATCCTGATCCCGGAGGCCCTCGCTTCGGCTGAAAGCTGGTCGGTCTGGTCTTTCGTCAGGAATCCTCCCATCTCGAAGATTTCCGCCAGATTTTTCCCTTTGAGATTCACCGGCGCATGGTTCACGGTCGATTCTTTCTTCTGGACAAATTCTGGTCTGTCGCCGATCCTCTTTGTGGGCTCCTGATTTTCATCGCATTCTCCACAGGGTTTTACACAGATTCTGTTAAAAGCCCCTTTGCTTGTACCCCGGAACGGACGGAACGTCCGGGACCGGAAGGGGCGATGATCCGGGGAGGGATTTTTTGTAGACCGGGCCGTCCGGATCCATCAGATCCTCTGTCGTGGGGGCGGAGATCGTCGGCGTTTTTCTGATCTCCGGCGTGATGAGGATCGCGAGTTCCGTGACCTGTTTCTGATAGTTGTATCCGGAGAAGAGCCACTTGAGCCCGGGGATCGATCCGAAAAATGGCACCGTCCAGAACTGCTTGTTCCTGGTATTGGCCATCAGACCGCCGATCACGATGGTCTGGCCGTCTTTTGCGGTGACTTCGGTCGTTTCGGAGCGGGTGTTGATCTCCGGATTCTGGAATTCTCCGATGTTCTTGATGTTGATCGTCACCATCTGCTGGAGGGTGTTGACGACGAGCGTTCCATGCAGGTGGACCTGGTCGCCTTCCAGGGTGGGTGTCACTTCGAGATTGACCCCGACGGCGGCATAGGCGATCTGGGGAATCGTTTCGGTCGCCGACGACAAGCCCCCGGCAAAAAAAGGGTATTCGCCCTGGAGGTAGGGGATGTTGGTCGTGGCATTGAGCGACACAGGCTGGCCGCTGACGGTGCCGACATAGGGCTGGTTCAGGACATGCACTCGACCGATGGTGTCGAGGGCCTGTATGACGGCGGTCTGTCCGAAGGTGGCGCCGTAAGGGGTTGCCACTCCCCCGGTCGCGGAAAGTCCCGCATTGGTCGCTCCTCCGCTGGTCAGTGCCAGTGTGGAATTGAATATGCCGTGCGCCATGGCAGACCAGTTGATTCCATAGGCGTTGGAATCGGAAAGATCAATCTCCGCCACGGTGATTCGGAAGAAGACCTCTCTCCGGAGCTGGTCCCGGACGATATCGAGATAGCGCTGGGCCATGTAGACGTCCCTGACGCTTCCCCGGACCGAGACCGTCTGGGACTTTGGATCGGCGCTGACGACAGCTTTGGGGATGGTTTTTCGGAGGGTGATTTCCATTTTGTCCCAGAGTGTCGAAAATCCTCCGAAACTGGTGACAGAGACAGTCCCTCCGGTGCTTCCCGATCCTTGCCCCATACCCCCCGTCATGCCAGCGCCCATGCCTCCCATCATGCCTTGGCCGGGCATGGCTCCTCCGATTCCGGACATTCCGATACCGCCGCCCATCATGGAGCTCCCCCCCGTCATGCCGGCACCGCCGCCCATCATGGAGGCCCCTCCCATCATGCCTTGGCCGGGCATGCCTCCTCCCATCCCGGGCATTCCGCTTCCGGACCCGTTTCCGACGTTGTTCATGATGACGTTCCGGATGTTGGGCACCTGAACGCGAAAGACCATGGAGACGGTACGGGTTACCAGGATATGGTCAGGATAGGGGACGATATCCGCGCCGAAGGGCCGGAGAATCCGTTCGAGAGCGTCGTAGCGGGTTTCCCCGGGCATGATCGAACGCGTCACGGGCAGATCGGGAGAAATGTCGCCCCAGGTAATCGCGGTGTCCGGAAGAACGAGACGCATCACCTCTTCGAGCGTCGCTCCCCGGACCGTTCCTCCGCTCCGGACGGTCTGCCGCAGAAGGGGATAGCGGGAAAGAAGAAGACTTCTCCGGGAGCGGGAGGGATAGAGCGCCCGGTGTTCCCTGGGCGTTTTTTTCTCCAGAGCTTGTGGGGACTGTTTCGGTTTTGGCTCCGGGAAGTTTGGGGATTTCGTTTTCTGGGCGGAGGCCGAGGCGCATCCGCCGACGGCGATCAGAAAAAATCCCAGGGAGAGAAGGCGGCGAAGATTCATAGGAAGCTCCATTTTGGTTGACCGATCTCAATATCCGTTATAGGGGAGTTGGGGCCCACCCGGTGGTTGGGCGAAAGGTCCCGTATTTCCGGACGCGCCTCCTCCTTGAATATTTATTCCACCTCCTGGAAACGTTCCGCGCTGGATCCCTGTTCCGGAAGTTCCGGATGGTCCAAAAGGCAGGGTTTCCGGAATGGCGGGAACGAGCGGGGAATAACCGCCCTGAGAATAGGGTCCCGGAGGACCTCCTCCCCCGGGTTGAGCTACGGGTTGGCCGGAGATTCCGGAATTCCCGCCTGGAACGTTTTCGGCAGATCCCCCCAGCATGACGTGATTGCCGGTCAGACGGTCGAGCACGTCGACTCCCGATGTGGGATCAATGCCGGCGATTTTCCAGCGTCCGAAGGTCGATCCGATCCCGGCCGCCACATCCTCAGATCCGAAGGAGAGGAGCGCGTGACGACCAGAGACAGACCGGACCGAGAACGGTATTTTGGGAAAATCGGTCGAGGCGAGATTCCCGGAGGAAATGCCGGAAAAAGCGAGAATCAGGGCCGGTCGGGGGCGGGGTTTTGCTCCGGGAGTCAGCAATTTTGTTTTTTGCCCGTTTTTCAGAAGAGCATGTTCCATCCCGAGCTCGACCACCTGCCAGGGACCAAGGGTATCCCCGACTCCCCGGACGATCATTCGTCCCCGGAACCGGAACAGACCGGCAGGTCCTGTCCGCTTCAGGAAGCGGACGGACCGTTCTCCGGGAATGAGGATGACCTCACGGCGCCTGATTTCCGCGACCCGAAAACTCTGTCCGGAATCGGAGACCCTCGAATCCCGGCGCACGAGGACATCCTGCCCTCCGAGCCGGATCAGGGCCCGGTCGCCGTAGATGGCAACCAGCCGGCGGGAGGGGGTCTTTTTCTCCGTCGGTTCCGGCACCGGTTTTTTCTTTTTTCTTCGTGTCGTTGCCCTGCTGATGGAATGTTCTTTTGAGGGGACCGGCTCGCCCATCTTTTCGAGGAGTTGCCGGTGGTGCAGGTCGATGATGGCCTGATAGATGTCCGATGGATCGGAAGCGAGTGCCGATCCGTGTTCCGTTCCCAGAATGAAAAAGACCGCAAGCACGGTCCGGAGGATTCGAAAGATCACCGTGGTTCCCCCTTTGTTGGTAGACTCGTCTTTGTCCGCAGCCCGGCGATCCGGTAGACGATCGTTGCCGTTTTTTCCCCCGGCGAGGAACCGGGAGCGATTTCATAAGACCGGAGGGCGACTCCCTTCAGTCCGGACAGAGCCTTCCATTCGGGAAGATCGGTTAAAATCTGTTCGAGAGTCGCCTTGTAAGTGACCGTTATGTCCTGATAGTCCAGTTCAAAAACGCTCCCGACCGGACGGAGGGCAGATTTTTTGAGGGAGAGTTTTCGTCCGAAAATTTCTCCGACCTGTCCCGCATGTTCTTCGAACCGTCGGCGGTTCGCCGTCAGATTTCCTATTTGTCCCAGAACCTTGCGGTTTTGATGGTCGATCCGGAGGAGACGGCTTTTGATCTCCGCGTCATCCTGTCCCAGCGAGATTTGCCGTTTGAGAGACAAATGGAGAAGCAGGGATTTCCCTCCATTGACGGCGTCCGAGATGAGAATCCAGACAAAAAGGGCAATCAGGGCGATCCAGAGAACGGTCTTTCTGTCCGCTTTCAGAAGCGGAGAGAGAAAACCGGTCAGCAAGGAAGAAGATGGGTCCTCCGGCTTCATTTCCGTACCTCCCCGGGAGGAAGGGACTTTTCGGGAATCGAACCGGAAAAGGTCATATGGAAAGTCAGATGTTCTCCGGTCTTCATGGAAACTTTTTCGACGGGGGTGCCAAGCTTTTGGGCCGTTTCGGCGAGTCCGGACCGGACATCGGAAGGAGTCAGACCCCTGATCGGGCGTCCGGAAATGGTCCACTTAAATCCCTGTCCCGATTCCGATATCTTGAGTGTTCGGTGAGAGAGCCCCCCTGACAGGTATTCGATCATGGCGACCGCCCTGATCCAGTGACGGGGGGCGAAATCGGCCTCGATTTTCGCAAGGCCGTCGTGCGTTTTCCGGGCGACCACCAGCCGGGTTTTGAGATTGGCCCGTCTTGCTTCAAGGGCCGCGATCGTTCTCGGGTCGCGGACGAGGAGAACATTTTCGTAATACCAGAGCCCCATACCGAGAAGAATCACGAAAAAAAGAGCCGGCCCGAATTTCTTGAGTTTCTTGACGGAGCGACTGGTGCGGACGACCGGAGAATCGTAGACGAGCGGAGGACGGACGAGCGCTCTGTCGAGAAGGGATGCCTCTGTCTCCGAGACCGGATCGGACAGATGTTCCCAGAGGGGAAGATCCCGGTTTCTGTTGTCCTTGATCCACAGAAGGGATTCGGCCGGGGGATTCTGGCCCGTTTGCTGGACGATTTCCATCGTCCGGTCGATCAGCGGCCGTCGGGACATCGTGAGGGCCTCCCCGTTCTGGAGTGTCGATGCTTCCTTCCAGATGACGAAACCGGTATTCCGCGCGATGATCAGGATCACGGCCCCGGACAGGTGTTGGTCTTCGGAGGCCGGGACGGGATAGAGGGAAATCCCGTCGAATTTGTCCGGGAGGAGGGAGACGACCTGGGGGACAAGGGCGGCTGGCCCGTGGATCATTGGGTGCGTTTCCTCCCGGTTTCCCCATTCCGGAGGAAGCTTTGTCCACCAGTCGAGAGCGCCGCTTTTTTCTCCCTGGATGAAGGCGAGGCGTCCAGGATCGATGCGTTTTGAGCGGGCAATGAATGAGAGCCGCTTGGCCGGCGGGATTTTTTTGCCGTCTCGAGGGAGAGGGATGACGAGTCCGACCCAGACGTCGGAGGAATCGGTCTGGGGAAAGAGAAGAAATGCCGGTTCCGTTCCCGGAAGTCCATCGATACGCCCCCTGATCCGCGAATCCCCTGTCAGAATGCCCGTTCGTTCGTTGGGCAGGGGTTTTCTTCCGACTTGAAAAAGCGGGAAAACGCTCATCGGAGTCCCTCGAAGACTTCTTTCGGGTTTGGCGCCTTGGCCTCGACCGTGTCCCGGCTGATTTTTTTGTCGGCGAGCAATTTTCCGAACGAGCCGGCAAAGGTGGCGTATTCGGGTTTGCGTTCCTGTTCCCGGGCGCGGATGTGTCCGTAGATCTGGTGGATCTTGTCATCTCTTATCAGTTGGGCCGTCGCAAGGTCGAAGAAGACGTATTCCAAAGCGAGGACCCGGTCTCCGGAAAGTCCCGCGACCAGTTTCTGTGAGACGATCAGGCGGGTTGTGTCGGCGATGCGGTCCGGAGCCGCGGGTTCGGATTTCAGCATCGACGTCATCCGGCGGACAGCCCGGGAAACATCGGCCGCATGCAGTGTCGTCAGGACCAGCACGCCCGATTCCGCGAGCTCGAGAGCCGCGGCCAGGGCTTCCGGGTCTCGCGTTTCCCCGATCAGGACGATATTGGTGTCGTCTCTCTTGATGCCCTTGATGGCCTCCACATATCCGGTAGGCCCCGGGGCGACCGGAATCTGACTGACCGCCGACTTGAGGGGAGGGTGCAGGATCTCGACCGGATCCTCGACGGTGACGATATGCGTGCACCGACTCTCGTTGACCTGCTGGAGGATGGCTCCGGCTGTTGAGGTTTTTCCGTTTCCGGTCGTGCCGCAGATCACGACGAGCCCTTCCGAAAAACCGGCGATTCGCTCGAAGAGCCCCGGAAGCCCGAGTCCCGAGAATGTGGGTATTTTCCGGGGCAGGATCCGGATGGCCAGAAAGGAGCCTCCTTCGGCATTTTCGACCCGTCCCCGGATCCGAAGTCCCCCGGTGGACAGCGCCCAGTCGGTTCCGTAGCGGCTCTTCAGCCGTTCGGGGAGATCTCCCGGGAGAATGGAGGTTTTTTCCAGAACGCCGTTTTTCCGGACATAAATCGCATAGGGCTTGATATGGATATCGGTGACGATGGGATCCGCAAGCAGGGGTCCGAGTTCAGGAAAGTCAGGAAAGCCGTTCAAGATCCGCTCCTTTGATGCGTTATTGGAAGGTGAGGGTGACTGTGCCGGTCGATGCAGTGCACCCGTCCGATTTTGGCCCCCAGGTATTGCAGACTCGGGTCAGGTCGTCCGGAACGTAGTAGGTTGTGGAAACGTTCTCATTGAAATTCTGGGGGTTGGGCGCCGAGATCGTGACCGTCGTGTTCGGGAGTTCGGTCAAAATGAAGTTCGTCCCGGAACAACCGCCAGTCGGCCAGAACCCTTCAGCGGCAAGAGCGGAACAGGAGATGCCGTTATAGGTTCCGTTGGCGCGTCCGTAAGCGGCTCCGGCCCGTTCGATTTTTCCGATGTCGCTTTCCAGTGCGGAAAGTCTGGCCGAATGGATTTCCGCCAGAACGAACGGAAGTCCTGCCGCGGTCAGAATGGCCGAGGCCAAAAGGGTGACGACGAGGGAGAGAGGATTCATCGGAAATTTTTTCCCTGGCCGGAAATATATTTGAGAAAAATCAGCCCGAGAACCACATGCTTGTATTCTGCCGGGTCCACATCGGCTCTCAGCTTGTCGGCGGCTTTCCAAAGAGCGGCTTCAAATCCAGGGGGATGGGAGAAGGAAGACGGTTTTTTCGAAGTTGGCATCGTTTTTATCCTATTGTCCTGTGAATGTGAAGGTCCCTCCCGAACAGGACGGCGATCCCTGGGAAAGAAAGTGGTTCACCAGCTGGTTGCAGGAGGCGACGGGAATGCCCGTTTCCGTCACGATGAAGGAAAGCGGACCGGTTTCCGAGACCGTCCCGTTGCCGCCAAAGGGGTTGGGGGAGCCGGAGGAGGTGTAGTTGGTCGGGATGTCCGGCGTTGTCGTGGCATTGTAGCCGGGGGAAAAGTGAGCCGCGAGTCCGGTATAGAGGGCCCCGTTCGTAGAGGCAAAGCTGTGGGCTGCATCGATCAGGCCCTGGACAGATTCTTCCGTCGCCGCGATTTTGCTTCCGGCCAGGAACCCCTGAAGTTTGGGGAGGATGAGCCACATCAGAATCGCGATCGCCAGAAGAACGATCATGATTTCAACCATGGTGAACCCGGCGTCTTCCGAATATCTTCCATTCTTTTTTTTCTTCTGTCCCGATCCCTGTTCTCTGTCCGTTTGCACCATGGCCCCTCCTTATTCTTATGGTTCTTGCCAATCCGGATACTTTCGAATAATATATCAGATATAAATATGTTTTCAAGCGTCAGAACCCCTCGTCCGCACTGAGGGCAGGGAGGACCCTATAACAGGGAGGAAGCAGTGTCGAACGTGGATGGGCTCATGAAGGCGATGGAAAATCCGGGGGCTCTTGACGAGGAGACGCTTGCCCAGATCAGGAAGGACTGGTTCGATCCGCTCATTCTGGAACAACACAAAATGGACGCCGCCGGTGCGTTCGACGGCGACTCGTTTCGTCTCCCGGACCAGTTGATCTGGGACTGGGAGGAAAAAATGAACGCAAGACTACCGATTTTTCTGAAGGACTTCGTGCACGAGATGCACTGCGTCGATTTCCGGAAAATGACGCCGTCGACACGCCGGACGCTCTGGTTCGGGGTTCGGATTTGCTACGGACTGTCCGAAAGCGATTTTCCCTATCCGGAGAAGCTCAAGGAGCTCGATCTTGGCAAGAACAAAAGCCCGGAGAAAACATCCGATTTCCTCGGGCTTTCAATCCCCGATCCTCCGGAAAAATACCGTCTTCCATCTCCATTCGCCCTCCTCGTCTCCATACTCATTGTGTTTCTGGCGTTCCTGGTCCTCTGTTCCAGACATCCCGCCTCCCGTTCCGGACATGTCCATTCCGCTCACTCCGGAGATTCCCTTCCGGACTCTCTTCATGATCTGCCCGCGGCGCCGGAGAGGAGTATTCCCCCAACCCCGAATCCCTTTCTTCCCCCTCCCCGATGGGTCGGACCCGGGAGTCCGGGACATCCGTGATGGACAAGCGCAAGAAAGTCCTGATCGTCTGCGCCGGTCTTTTTTTCGGGTCGATGATCGCGGCGACCGAATTCGAGGCGTTCCGGTTCGGGTTCCAGTCCTCTCTGGGAGAGCCGGTCTTTTCGTTCTATGGAGAACCCGTCTATCCTCCCTGGGATTTTTTCTTCTGGCTCCGGTTCCTCTTCGTTCCGGGAGCCGGGCCGATTCTGATCTCCGGGACGTTCCTTTTCATTGGAGCCGGGGTCGTCGCGGCGGGGGGCCTCTGGTACGTCGTGAACCGCTCGAACATGGCGGACCGCAAATCGACCCTGCACGGGTCGGCTCACTGGGCGACAAGAGAAGAAGTTGAAAAAACCGGTTTGTTCGGAGATTCCGGGGTGTATGTGGGGGCGGTCAAGGAGGGATCCGTCCTCCGCTATCTCCGGCACGACGGGCCGGACCACGTTCTGGCCTTTGCACCGACGCGGTCGGGAAAGGGGGTGGGTCTGGTGCTACCGACTTTACTCACCTGGCCCCATTCCGTGCTCGTTCACGACATCAAGGGCGAGAACTGGGCCCTGTCGGCAGGCTGGAGGCAAAAGGAACTCGGGTCCCTGTGTCTCAAGTTCGATCCGACGGCCGGAGACGGATCGAGTGTTCGCTTCAATCCCCTGTCCGAGATCCGGATCGGGACGGATCATGAGATCAAGGATGTTCAGAACATCGCCACAATGATCGTGGATCCGGATGGTAAAGGACTGAACGACCATTGGGCGAAGACGGGATTTGCGCTTCTCGTGGGCGTGATCCTCCATTGCCTTTACGCGGAGAAGGAGAAGACGCTCCGGGGCGTCGCCCGGTTCATCTCGAATCCCGAGGCGGGATCCGATACCGAGTTTCTGGAAACCATGAAATCGACCCAGCACGACCCGGGTTTTTTACGGAAATGGACCGACAGATGCGGCGCACCGATGGCCGTCCATCCCGTGGTTGCGGAATCGGCACAGGAAATGCTGAACAAGGCGGACAACGAGCGGTCCGGGGTGATCTCGACCGCGATGTCCTTTTTGTCTCTCTACCGCGATCCCGTGGTCGCCAGAAACACGGAAACGTCGGATTTCGCGCTCGCCGATCTCATGAACGCGGACAAGCCCGTTTCTCTTTATATCGTCGTTCCTCCCTCCGACAAGGACCGCCTGAAACCCCTGGTCCGTCTCTTGATCAACCAGACGGTCCGGCGCCTTACCGAGAAGATGGAGTTCGCCGATGGGCATTTTGTGGCGAGCTACAAACACCGTCTTCTTCTCATGATCGACGAGTTCCCGTCTCTGGGAAAACTCGATATTTTCGTCGAGTCCCTCTCGTTTATCGCGGGATACGGCCTCAAGGCGTATCTGATCACCCAGGATGTCTCCCAGCTGAATGCGGTCTATACGCGGGACGAGGGGATCTTCCCGAACTGCAACGTCAGGATCGCGTATGCGCCGAACAAAAACGAAACGGCGGAGCTGTTGTCCAAAATGTGCGGGAAAACAACGGTATTTCGGGCCACGACGAGCCTTTCCGGAGGCCGGTTTTCCTGGATTCTGAAACAGAAAACCATCGGCGAGCAGGAATTCGGCCGCGATCTTCTGATGCCGGACGAGGCGATGAGCCTTCCGCCGGATGAAAGCCTCATTTTTGTGGCCGGCCATCCTGCGATCCGGGGGAAGAAGATCAAATACTACGAGGATCCGGAGTTTTTACGGAGGGCGAGGATCCCGGCTCCCAAAATATCGGACCGGATCGAGCACGTTCCGGCAACGGAGTCCCTTTCGGACACGATGGATCCGGAAAAAATCGACCGGCTTCTGGCCGTGGCGGAACTCCCGGAGGGTCTTTCCCTTGTTCCCGAAGAAGAGAATCCGGGATCGGAAGAAACCCTCGCATCCGGGGAACCATCCGAGGAACGAACTCTTGCCACAGGGACATCCCTTCGGAAAAAGAGGGACCATCTGTGACGACGGGTCTGGCGGAATCGACGCGGAAAAATCTGGTTTCCGAACTGGTTCACTCCGCGGGGGAGTGGTTCCAGGCTTTTTGCGAGGAGGGGACCGTCGAGATCATGGTCAATCCCGACGGCCAGACCTTCGTCGACCGGCTGGGACGTGGACTTTCCAGACTGGAAAGGACCGCTCCGGATTTCACGCGCCGGTTCATTGAGACCGCCGCCAGTCTTTCGGGGCAGGCCGTCACCCGTCAGAACCCGATTCTCGAAACTGAGCTCCCGGATGGGGAACCGTTTTACGGAGCCCGTTTCGAAGGGCTCGTTCCACCGGTGGTCGGTGGTCCCTGTTTTGCCCTCCGAAAGCGGGCCTCTCTCGTGTTTTCGCTTGCCGACTACGAGACGGGGGGGATGTTTTCGCCCGCCTCAAGAGAAAAGGAGACCCCCTGGTACGAGGGAGCACTGTCTCCCCGTGAACTGCTGGTGCGGGCGGTTCGTGCCCGCAGGAACATCCTCGTGGTCGGAGGAACGGGGTCTGGAAAAACCACGTTCTGCAACGCCCTGCTCCTTGAGATCGCGAACGAGAACGGCCGGACGATCCTGATCGAGGATACGCGGGAACTCCAGTGTCCGGTCGAAAACCAGGTGTCGCTCAGGACAAGCGAGACGGTCGACATGCAGAAACTTCTCCGGGCGACTCTCCGGCTTCGGCCCGACCGGATCGTTGTGGGGGAAGTTCGCGACTTTTCGGCATACACGCTTCTGAAAGCCTGGAACACGGGACACCCCGGAGGGGCGGCCACGATTCATGCCGACTCCGCCCTGTCCGGACTTTCCCGTCTGGAACAGCTGGCACAGGAAGGGGGAATTCCTCCATCCGCTTCCCGGACGGTGATCGCCGAGGCGATCCACTGTCTGGTCTTCATCCGGAAGACGACCGAAGGACGGCGCGTCTCCGAAATCCTCGCGGTCGATGGAATGGCCGCCGCGGGGGAAATCCGCACCATCAATCTCCTTGAAGGAGGAAGAAAATGAAACGACAGGCGATTTTTTCTCTTGCAGTTTTGGCAGTTCTCCTGCTCCCGATTTCCGCGTTCGCCTCGACGGGAACCGCGCTGGCCCCCTGGGATTCGGGACTGATCAGCTTCATTGCGTCGATCCAGAACGACACCAAGCTCCTTGCCGGACTCGGAATCATCATCGGAGGAGGGATGGCGGTCATCAAAGGCGAGCATGGCGGACTTATGAGGACCGTTGGCGGCGTTATCGCCGGACTCTGCGCCGTGACCTTCGGGGCGACCTACATTCCCGGACTGTGGGGGGTGGCGTTTTAATGGCGGCCCGGCAGATCCCCGTCCATCAGAGTCTCGTGAAACCCCTCCTGTTCGCAGGAGGGGACCGTGAACTCGTTCTGCTGAACCTGATCGGCCAGGTCGGACTCTTCTTCATGCAGGGGATTTCCGCCCTTTCCGTTTCCCTTTTTCTTCTCGTGGGAGGATCGGTTCATGTCGTCCTGGTCGTCATGGGGAAGAAAGATCCAATGATGCGATCCGTGTGGCTGCAATACAGAACCTACCGCTCGTTCTATCCCGCCAGGTCAGAGTGTCGCGTCAAATTGCCCAAAATCAGGAGCGGACTGTGAACTCCGTCCGTCTGTCAGATCTCAGGGATTCCCGTCCGGGTGTCGAGTCGCTCCTGAACTGGAGCTTCCTGATCGCCCCAGGGATCCTCCTTCAAAAAGACGGATCGTTCCTGGCGGGATGGGCTTTTTCCGGACCGGACCTCGAATCCGCATCGGATGAGGAACTCTCGGCCGTCTCTGCCCGCTTGTCCTCCGCCTTGTCGAGGCTCGGGTCGGGATGGATGCTCCACATCGATCTCGTCCGGCTTCCGGCGACCGACTATCTTCCGGAAGGGTTCTTCCCGGACGCGGCAACCCGCGCCATCGACGCGGAGCGGCGGGGACAATTCGGATCCGGGGGAACGCACTGGATTTCCCGGCGGGGGATGTGCGTCGCCTGGATGCCTCCGGGAAAAGCGGCGGCCCGGGCCGGAAAATGGCTCACGACGACAAAGGGGGAGGACGGAGGTGTCACGGACCAGGAGTATCTTCGCCAGATGCTCTCCCGTTTCGTTTCCGAAATCGACCGCTTCGAAGACCAGTGTTCGGGGATCCTGTCCCTTTCCCGTTTTTCCGACGGGGATCTTTTGACCCATCTCCACACCTGTCTGACCGGAAAGACCCATCCGATTTCCGTTCCTCCCTCCCGCTCCGACATCGATTGTTGCCTTGCGACGGGAGATCTCGTGGGGGGGTTCGACCCGAAAATCGGTCGTCACTTCTTCCGGGTTGTGTCGGTCACGGGATTTCCCGAGTCCACGAGGCCGGGTCTTCTCGACTCCCTCTCCCGACTCCCTTTCACGTTCCGGTACTCGGTACGGGTTCTTCCCATGGACCAGCAAAAGGCGGAATCGGAAATGGCGGGTTTCCGCCGACGATGGATGCAGCTCGGTTTGGGAATTCGGGGAATCCTCACGTCCAGCGAGTCGCCTTCCGGGGCGGGAGAGGCCGCCAGGGGACGCGGATACGATGTGGAGCTGGCCCAGGCCGAAAATGCCGAGGGAGTCGTCCGTTTCGGATATGTCCAGTTCAAGATGCTGCTGTTCGAAGAGAATCCGGCCGTCCTTTCGGAGCGGGTCCGGACCGTGGAGAAGGTTTTAGGGAACATGGGGTTCGGAACGATCGTCGAGGAGATGAACTGTCTTTCGGGCTGGATCGAAAGTCTCCCGGGTCATTCGTACCCCAATATCCGGAGACCGCTCATGCACAGCCTGAACGTGGCCGACCTGCTTCCCACGACGACGGTGTGGACGGGGCGGACGACGAATCCCTGTCCCTTTTTTTCGCCGGGATCTCCCGCGCTTTTTCTGGCGCAGGGTTCCGGGACGACACCGTTCTACGGGAACATCCACGTGGGCGACCTCGGCCATACGCTGATTCTTGGTCCGCCAGGCATGGGGAAATCCGTTTTGATGGCGTTTCTCGCCGCCCAGTTCTTCCGGTACCCCCGGGCCCAGGTCGTGGTCTTCGACAAGGGAGCGTCTTCCTTCGTTCTCAACCAGGCGGCGGGGGGAGATTTCTACGAGATCGCGGGTCCGGAATCGGCTCTGTGTTTTGCCCCCTTGTCGGGGGTCGACGATCCGGCCGAACGGACATGGGCACAGGGATGGATCGAATCCATGCTCGTCCTTTCCGGTCTCGCCCTCTCTCCTTCCATCAAGCAGGAGATCTCGAATGCCCTGAAAACCCATGCGGCCACCCCCGTTGTGCGGAGAAATCTCGGGGTCTTTGTCGAGAGGATCCAGAACATGGAGGTCCGGGAAGCTCTCCGCTACTACACGAAGTCGGGCGCCATGGGAGAGCTGCTCGATGCGGACTCGGACGGTCTCCGGTCCTCCCGGTTTACGGTGTTCGAAATGGAATATGCCGCCGGCCTTCCGGAAGCGGCTCTTCTGCCTCTTCTTTTGTATCTGTTTCACCGGATCGAGGGCCGGCTGGATGGGAGGCCGACCCTGATATTGCTGGATGAGGTCTGGATTTTCCTGTCGAATCCGGTCTTCCGGGAAAAGATCCGGGAATGGCTGAAGGTGCTGAGGAAAAAGAACGCCTCCGTGGTTTTTGCGACCCAGCAGCCGTTCGATGTCGTAAATTCTCCGATCCGGGACGTGATACTCGAGTCCTGCCCCACGAAGATTTTCCTTGCGAACCCGGAGGCTGTCGCGGGACCAAGCCAGGAGGCATACCGGACGATGGGACTTTCGGACCGGTCGGTCGAAATCATCGGCCAGATGACGCCCAAGCGGCAGTACTACATGACGAGCCCGGAGGGAAAGCGCGTCATCGATCTGGGATTGGGTCCTGTCACCTTGTCGTTTACGGGTGTGTCGGACAAGGACGAGCTGGCGGCGGCGCGGGAAATCCTGAAATCATCGAAACCGGGAGCAGAGTTCGCCGCTCACTGGCTCGAACGCAAAAATCTTCCGGACTGGGCTCGCCATATCCGGGAAACTTCGTAACGATCAGGAGGGGGAAGATGACCGGTTCGATCAAAAATACGCTGTTCCTGCTCGGATTCGTCTGTTGTCTGTTTGTCCGGGGGGTGACTCCTGTTCTCGCCTCCGGGGCCATCGGTTCGGGGTCAGTTGTTTTCGATCCCTCGAATCTGGTTGCAAATATGGCATCGTCGCTCAATACGGCGGCGACCGTCGAAAATCAGCTGTCCCAGCTCTACTACCTCTACAAAGACATGAAATCCATGCCGCCCTCTGCATGGGCGACCTCCTGCGGACTTTTATCGAATATTGCGATGGTTGCGGGACAGCTCCCCATGCTGTCCCAGACGGCCCAGCAGATGTCGTCGAGTTTTTCGAGCACGAATCCCGGCTACACTCCTGGACAGGACTACTCTGCCCAGCAAGCCCAACTCACGAGCAATTTCAATGCTCAGCTTTCGGCCGACCTTTCACAGGTCAACGTGGCCGCGTCGGGTCTCTCGGCGGGGGCCTGCCAGCTCCAGTATCTGAACGGGACGAACACGAAGGGATTCGCCGGAAAGCTCCAGGCCATCCAGACCGGAACCCAGGTCGGAATTCTCGAAGTCGGAACACTCCAGCAGATGCAAGCTCTCCAGCTCCAGCAGGCACAGGAACAACGGGCCTATATGGCGCAAAGGGTTCAGAGCCAGGCAACCATCCAGTCGGCGGGGCATTGCTTCAACCAGTCGGGAAGTTACGGAGTGGGGCATCCGGACGGATCGGTGACTCCGCCCCCGTCGGGGTGCGGACCAAACGGCGGGGCTTGCCAACAGACGACCGACGCCTTCGGGAACACGGTCTACAGGCAGGCGACCCCGAATCCGGCCTGTTCGTCGCCCGCCACCGCTGGCAACGGTCCCTGAGCCCTTTCAAGAAGGAGAATGATTCATGATCCCGTCCCTGTCCGGTTCGATTCTCCCGCCGATCGTGCCTCCGGTCTTTCCGGCGACGAATTTCGCGAACAATATCCTGAACACCATGCAGACGGTTTCCGCCGGGTGGATCCCTTCGATCATGGTGGTCGCCCAGAAACTGTTTCTGGATCTCGCGGGTCTCGAGGTTTGCTGGAGCATGGGGGAGTTCATCCTGCAGAAGGCCCAGTCGGGATGGGAGGCCCTCGTCATCTCGACGGCCAAAAAGATCCTTCAGCTGTCGATCTTTTTCTGGATCGTCTCGAACGCCAACACGATTTTCTGGCTGATCCTGAATCTTTTCCAGTCGATCTCGGCGGACATCACGGGGGTGCCCCTTCTCTCTCCGAGCGCGATCATGCAGACGGGCATCAATTTCACGTCGCTCATTTCGTCGAACGTTCCGCTATCGGTGTATCTTTCCCCTTCATCGACTTTTACACTCGCTTTTTCGAATCTTCTGATCCTCCTGTCGTTCGTGATCGTGGCGGGACAGTATATGGTCACGATCATGGAGTCCTATATCGCGACGTCTGCCGGGATCCTGATGCTTGGATTTTCGGGATCGCGTTTTACCGCCAATTTCGCGGACAAGTATTTTGCCTATGCGATCGGAGTCGGGATCAAGCTCCTGATGTGTTCGGTCGTCGTGGCCCTGGGGGAGGGGATTTCGACGCAGATGTCGGCCGTCATGGGGGCGACGGGATTTTTCGCCATTCCGACTCTCATGTCGAATCTTTACGAGCTCGTGGGGATCTCGCTCATCTATGCCTTCATGGCGTGGTATATTCCTCAGCTTGCAAGCAGTCTCGCGAGCGGGTCGGTCGGAATGACGCTCGGGGCCTTCATGGCGACGGGGGCTTCGCTGATCGGATCGATGTTCGCAGTCTCGAAGATCGGGGGGACCGCCGTCCTTGGAGGACTTGAAAAACTGAAAAGCGCGACGTCTGCCGGCGGGCCCGGACCGTCTCCGCTGTCAGGGCTTCAGAAGATGACGTCCTCATCTCCTTCCTATGTTCCGCCACCTTCGGGAGGCGGTACGGCGACAAGATCTCCGGGGGGAGCTCCGACTCCTCCATCTTCTCCGCCGCCTCCCGGGTCAGGGGGGGCTCCGAAAGGAAATCCGGGAGAGGGGGCCGGTTCTCCTCCGGGTGGACAATCGACAGGAGCGGGACTTTCTTCCGAAACGTCCTCCGCTACTCCCAAATTTTCGGCTTCTTCCGGAGCGTCTCAAACGACTTCCTCCTCCGGATCCTCAACCCGGTTTCCGTCCATGCCCTCCGACAAGGCCGATGTCGCTCCGGGCGGTCCCCAGTTCAAACACGGAGAATCTGAATAATGGAAAGAGAATCACCGGGACCTTCTCCTTCGTTTTCCGACAACCCCTATCTGGCGGTGGAACGCAGATATCTTGATCGGCTGGGATCCTCCCATCAACGGGAGAGAATGTGGATGTTCGCGGCGTTTCTGGCCGCGGCCGTCGCCGTTTCTCTGACGGCCCTCCTTTTCCAGGAGTCCGGTCAAAGCCGGGTCGTGCCGTTCGTGGTGGAGGTCGACAAACTGGGCCGGGCGGTTGCGGTTTCCTCCCTTCCCCAGACAACGCTTGTGGACGATCGCATCGTGAAATACATGCTGGCCGAATGGATCCGGCATGCCCGGAGCGTTTTGGCCGATCCGATCCTCGAACGCAAATGGATGTTGTCGGTCCACACCCACACCGCCGGAGCGGGACGGGAGTTCATCGACCGCTATTTTCACCAGAAAAAATACAATCCGCTGGTCGTTGGACAAAAAACTTTGGTGGACGTCGAGATCGATCATCTCTTGAAGAAATCGGCCCGGACCTGGTACGCCGAATGGACGGAAACGTCCTGGGGACTCGATGGAAAAAAGGGGGAGACGCACAAGTGGCAGGGATTTTTCACGGTCGAGATCGTTCCGCCGACATCGGAGGCCGAAATCCGGGAAAATCCGCTCGGACAGTATCTGAGCTTCATCTCATGGAACAGGATGGATTGATGAATCTCTCCCGCTTTCTTCGTTTCATTCTTTCCGTTTTCTTCGTGCTCTCCCCTCTTGCGGCCGGGGCCTCCCCAGGTCCTCTCTCTTCGCCCGGTTCTCCGGATTCCGGAGAGGGATTGGCCCTCCACGAATACAAACACACAGGCAAGGCACCCTACATCTACGATTCGGGACTCGTCAAGATTCCTTTCGGACACGGTCAGCCGACGATCGTGACCGCGACCGGCCGGATCACCGACATCGAACTCGAACCGGGAGAAAAGGTCTGGAAGGCCTCCCTGGGAGATGTTTCTTCCTGGGAGATCGCCGTCATCAAGGCGGGGAATCCTCGGGAGCCCACCCGGCACGTGGTGATCAAACCCCTGAAAGAGGGGTTGTTCACCAACATGCTGATCTACACCGACCGGCGAACGTATTTTCTGAACCTTCAGTCGACTGCGTCCCGGTATGTGCTCCAGATCCGGTTCTGGTATCCCGACGATCTGGTGCAGTCCTTCGAATCGATGAAGGCGGCCCGGGGGAGATCTCTGGAAAAGGAGAACGATCGGGTGCTGGCCAAGCTCGACCGGCCGTTCGTTCCCCGGTTCGGATACACCGTCGCAGGATCCGTTTTCTGGAAACCCCGTCAGGTCTACGACGACGGGACGCGCACCTATATCCTGATGCCGAAATCCGTTGCGACCAGCCAGCACCTGCCGGTTTTTGCGATCGTCGATTCCGGCGGGCAGACGGAGATCGAAAACTACGCGGTGAAAGGGAACATGTTCGTCGTTCCCCGGATATTCAAAAAGGGCGTCCTGTTCTGGAATGTCGGGCACCGGAAGGAGCAGGTCATCATCTCGCGCGGACCTGAAAGTCGGGAGTCCTGGTCCGGGGGAGGGACGCCGTGACCGCCGATCCGAAAGAGTTGATTCCGTCGGGTCCCTCCCGTTTCCGGACCGTTACGAAAATACCGATCGTTGTGGTCATGCTTGTCGGACTCTCGATCGCGGGATCTGTTTTATGGAATTCCTTTCATGAAAAGAAGCCGGCCAAAGTGTCTCCGGAGCAGACGACAAAGAATACGGTCAAGCAGGGCCGGAGCGAATCCGACCTTCCGGACTATCTGAAGGAGGGGCGTTTTCCGGCTTCCGGGCCGCTCCCTCAGGGCGTTCCCGACCTGTCCAGGCCGACATCGCCTGTTCCGGCGTCCCCCGGCAATAAAGCTAATAAAAAGGGAACGGCCGTTTCTGTTTCCGCCGTTCACGGGAATATTCTGTCGGGACCTTCTCCCTCATCGGGAGGAGGTCTTTTCGTCAGTTCGGTCGATGGAGGGATCGGATCCTCGGGCTCTTCCCGGGTCTCGCCGGGGGGAGGGGGTCCTCCGCCCGAGGCCCGCCCCGTTCTTCCAGGCGATGTCGGCCTTGCCGGTTCTCCGCCAACGCCGTCCGCTTCCGGAAAGCCGACGGCCTACGAGCAGACGAATATGCAGAACGAAAAGGACCGGTTTCTGAAAAACTCCGGGAAGAAATCGTCCGACATTCTCGAAAACGCGGTTGTGAGTCCGGTCAGTCCCTTCGAGATCCAGGCAGGGTCCGTCATTCATGCCGAACTCGTAACCGGGATCAACTCCGATCTTCCGGGGGAGGTGACGGCCCAGGTGACCGGAAACCTCTACGACTCGGTCAACGAGCGATTTCTCCTGATTCCCCAAGGGTCTCGTCTGGTCGGAAAATACGATTCGAAGGTCTCGGTCGGGCAGACACGGGTTCTGATGGCATGGGAGCGAATCATTTTTCCGGACGGCCGCTCGATCGATCTGTCCGGAATGGAGGGAGTCGATCTGGAAGGGTATGCCGGCTTTCATGATCTCGTGGACAATCACTACCTAAAAATATTCGGAAACGCTATACTTATGAGCCTGGTGATGGCCGGAGCCCAGATGTCCCAGCCCGGAGGAGGCTACGGGATTGGCGGGATGAATTCCTTCTCGAACCCCTCGATGGGCCAGGCGGCGATGGGTTCGGTCGGTCAAAATATGAGTCAGACGATGGAACAGTATCTGGGGAACACGATGAACATCCAGCCCACTTTGAAAATCCGGCCGGGATACCGGTTCGACATCACCGTGACGAAGGACATGGTCTTTCCGGGACCGTATCTCGTGAAGGGAGACTGATGGGACGACGGAAATCGCTCCCGGACCTTTCGGACAAGCCGATCGTGACCAGGGTTCCGGATTCCTCCCGGTCCCGGCTGAAAGAGCTGGCCAAGGATCCCTCCCGCCGTTCCATCAACGCGCTCATGACCGAGATCATGACTTACTTTCTCCTGGAAAAGCCCTATGAAAAGGGGCTCAAATTCCGGATTCCCCGTTTTACCATCCGCTTTGAAAACGGCAATCCCGTCCGCACCGGCTGGATGCAGTTCAACGTCTACCTCCCGGTCGATCTGAAAGACCAGATGAAGGTCGAGATCGGGAGGCTCCGGGCGGAGGAAAAAATCCTCCTCACTCCGGCAAATTTCACCTTCTCGGCGATCTTCTGGTGGCTCGCCGCCGTCGAACCGGAAGAGTCAGAGAGCCGGGCCTACTACGAGTCCCTGAAAAAGATCCACGGAGAGTGGAAGAGGGGGGAAGGGTGAATCCCTACTTTCCGGACAGTCTCCCACTTGCCGGGCTGAATTATGCCAACCTCATCACTTTGCTGGGACAGGCAAATGCTATATTTGGTAAAGGAGTATGAATGGAAAGGTTTTCTTACCAAGAAAGGACTGGTCTAGATATCGCTCTCCACTCGCTTATAATTCCCGAAGAAAATCCAGTTCTCGATTCAATGGCCCTTTCGATTAAAGAATCGGAAAAATACGTCCAAAAAATTCTGGAGGAAGATCCGGACAATGAGCTTGGTAGCCATGATCTTGTCTTTGAGGAAGGATGTCTGGTTGATGACCTCGTCGGCATTGCTTTCGTCGTCTGCCAGCGGGGAATCACGAGCGTTGTATCCAGCTACTCTTTTCTCCAGAAACAATGGGTCAAACATCGAGAAACGATCCACAAAGATAAGCCGAAGAAAGATTTTGTGGGAATTCCCATATCATCAAACAATCTCAAACGGGAACTCATGGGTGTTGTCAATCCATCTTTGGGTTCATTTTCAAAAATATCCGTGATTGACGCCTTCGCCAATTATTACAAACACAGGGACGAGTGGACGAACGACTGGAACGGGATGGACGATTCTTTAAGAATGAAAACGGCCGAGATTGTTCGTTTCTGCGGGGCAGATCCAGGCTCTCTCAGTTCTAATTGCAGGCAGGGATACTTGAAGCTGACGGGAGAGACTTATTTCGGACGACTCGACCTTCTCTGGACAATCGGCACTGGCTGGGCTAACGAGATAAGAAACCGGTGTTTCGACGATCTGGACCGGTGCGGGTGCTATCCGGAAAAATGAGCCATTATTCCCGTCCCTTCTCCGGATGGGGGTCCGGTTGTTTCTTCGGCCGTCCCCCTTTCTCCACCGTAATCCGGACCCGGTTCCGCTGATCTCTTTGAATCTTGACCTCCGTTCCGTCCGGAGGGACGCTCCCTTTGGTCGTCTCGTAGTACATCCGCCCGTCCCGCCCCTCGACAAACAGGTATTTCTCCTCAGATATCTCCGAGACTGGACCCGATCCCAGGATCTTTCCCGAGAGAGTCTTTCCCGGCCAGAAAAGGGAGAACGGCAGGCCCGGCCG
>Ga0078972_1003060_pt1 | contig 51778 bp, 28 predicted proteins | sample YelNatPaOPGAMG01_FD_67568 | JGI IMG/M metagenome (GOLD analysis project Ga0078972, IMG submission 67568) | Hot spring thermophilic microbial communities from Obsidian Pool, Yellowstone National Park, USA - OP-RAMG-01 (SPADES assembly) (version 2) | ecosystem: Environmental > Aquatic > Thermal...
GCACATCGTCGGAAGCTGCGGACCACCAACGTCATCGAGCGGGTGTTTGTGGAGGTGCGGCGGCGGATTCGCACGATGTGTGCCTTTAGCACTCGAAGCAGTTGTGAACGGATCCTGTTTAGCGTGTTTGATCGGCTGAATACTCATTGGTCTCAGAGACCCCTCAAGCCCTTTACACAAAACTCTTGACGCCACCCTGGAGCCAGCCAATGCAGGGAATGATCAAGAACCGCTTGGGGCCGAGCGGACCGTCGAGCCTGTGGGCGAGCAAGTAGGCCATGCAACCTTCCCATCGCCTTGTTCGTGGCCCAGGGTTCGGCAGCATCGGGCTGCGCCGTCTCCACTGCGCCAAGCCAAGGGGCAAACCAGGCTCATGAGGCACAAAGAAAGGTCCAGCAGTCGGTTCAACATGGGCCATGGCCTCCTTTGGAGCCGGCCCAACCACACTGGAAAGCTTGGCAATCCGGCTTCCGGGCTGGAGCCGGTTGTCTCAGGAGGCTGCCCAGGTCGGGCAGTTGGTGGAGGCCGGTCAATCAGCACAAGCGGGCGTTCTTGGGCAGCAAATGGCGGCGTCTGGCCCATAACTGTTTCGACCAGCCCATCCAGGCATCACGGTGGCGCAGATGCCGGGCCGGTGCACTCCAGCCCAGCAACGCCAGCCAGAGGCCTTGGTATTCAGCCACCTCACGGAGCTGCTCGCCCACCGAGGTGGCGTTCTCCAGATCATGCGGGCACAGAGTAGCGCGTTCCAGCAAGCTCGGTGCTGCTGGGTGATCAGGCGCGCCTGCAGGTGCTTGAGCACCTGGTCTTCGGCGGGGTTGGGCAGGCCCAAAGGCGGTGCCATGGGGGAAGTAGATCAGGCTGGGCGGTGAGTGTTCGGCTTTTTTGTTGGGTTCTATTCACGCGCATGGTCGTTTGCCGGCCTTACTTGGGTCATTCCCTGGAGGCATCAGTCGGGCCCACGCGATTTGGATTGACGGACTGGGCGGTTAAGACGAATTGTGCTTTGCGGCGTATGTCCAGAATTCAGCGTGCGCTTCTTTCGGTTTACGACAAGACCGGGTTGGTCCCGTTTGCCCAGGCGCTGGTCGAAGCTGGGGTGGAACTGATTTCGACCGGGGGCACCGCAGCCACGTTGCGGGCAGCAGGTCTGCCGGTGACGGAACTGAGCGCTTACACGGGCTGGCCAGAGATGTTGGATGGCCGCGTCAAGACATTGCACCCGAAGGTGCATGCAGGACTGCTGTATGTGCGGGGCAAACCGTCGCATGAGGAAGCGGTGCGTGCCCATGGGATCGGCCCAATCGACTTGGTGGTGGTGAATTTGTATCCGTTCGAGCAGACGATTGCCAAGCCGGGCGTGACGTTGGAGGAGGCCATCGAGAACATCGACATCGGCGGACCGGCCTTGTTGCGTAGTGCGGCCAAGAACCACGAAAGCGTGACGGTGGTCATGGACTGGACCGATTACGCCGAGGTAGCCGAGCAGATCCGGACCCATGGCAATACCACGTTGGAGCTGCGGCGACGGTTGGCTGCCCGGGTGTTTGCCCGCACTTCGGCCTATGACGCTACCATCGCAGCGCACCTGGTCAAGGTGTTCGGCGCTATGCCGGGTCAAACCACCATTGCGGCTGCGGTCACCCCGCGACCAGTTGAAGCGGGTCTGCCGCCTCGGCTGACGATTGACGTGCCCCTTTGCCAACCGTTGCGCTACGGCGAAAACCCGCACCAACGCGCAGCCCTGTATGGCCGATTCCACGATTTCTTCGAGCAGCTCCATGGCAAGGAGCTGTCCTACAACAACATCTTGGACCTGACGGCTGCGGTGGCACTGATAGCTGAGTTTGGCGATGCGCCGCCCACGCTGGCCATTCTGAAGCATACTAACCCGTGCGGGGTTGGGCAGGGCACTACTCTACGTGAGGCGTGGGACAAAGCCTATGCGACGGATCGGCAAGCGCCTTTTGGCGGCATCATTGTGGTGAATCAGCCGCTAGATTTGGCCTGTGCGGAGGCTATTAGCGAGATTTTCAGCGAGGTGATTGTGGCGCCTGGGTTTTTGCCCGAAGCCGCTGCACTGCTGCAGAAAAAGAAGAATCTGCGCTTGATGCGGGTGCGGCGCGACCCAGCCTCGGCGTTGGAGGTGCGCAGCGTGGGGGCTGAGTCGTTCTTGCTGCAGGAACGCGACGCCAAAACGTTGGATCGGGCAGACTGGAAGGTGGTCACCCGCCGACCGCCTACTGAGGCGGAGTGGCAAGCGATGCTGTTTGGTTGGCGCGTGGTCAAGCATGTCAAATCCAACGCCATTGTGTTTGCTGCACCGGACCGGACCTTGGGCATCGGCGCGGGCCAGATGAGCCGCGTGGACGCCTGCCGAGTAGCGGCCTGGAAGGCGGGTGAAGCGGGCTTGTCGCTGGCCGGCAGCGTGGTTTGCAGCGACGCATTTTTCCCCTTTGCCGATGGCCTGGTGGCTGCGGCTCGCGCTGGAGCCACTGCTGCTATCCAACCTGGCGGGTCGGTGCGCGATGCCGAGGTGATTGCGGCCGCCGACGCGCATGACATGGCCATGGTGTTCACCGGCACACGGCATTTCCGGCACTGAGCGGGTGCGCGCCAGCCGCCGGCCTTTGGGGGAAAGAGGCCTCCTCAAGGCGACCCCGCAGCCTCCGGCAGGCGTAACCGGAACAACCGGGCCGGCCCACTTGCTGGCAGCGTGAGCCTTAATTGGCCGTCCGCAAGACTGGGTTGCTCTGATACTGCTGACCACCTGGGGGACGTTAGACTATCGGTGGTCTCTAGGATGTAATCGGCGGCGTCTTGCGACCACAGCAGCAGGATCTGCCCATCTGCATTGCGGCGAACCTGAAGCACGGGTGCGGCAGGCGACGACCGGGCTTGAGCTAAGCGGAAGAACTTAGCTGGGGCCTCGCTTGGCACCACCAATTTGAACCACTCCCCAGCGATTTGCGGCATGCCTTGCACCCTGAACCATGACGTGCCGGATCGCAGGTCGGTGTTGGCTTGCAGAACAAGGTTACTGGCACTGCGCCGCCACAGCACTGCTAGGCGCCCATCCGCCTCACGCACGATTTGCAATACCAACTCAGCTGGGACCACCGTCACCCGAAAAGAACGGCTGAAGGTGTCTTGGCCACCGCCTTCGGTGCCGCCATTGTCCTCAAGGGTAACTGTTATCAGCGTCGTGCCGAGCGTGTTGGTTGGTGGCACGAGCTGTAAGGTGGCGGTCGTTGCCGGGCTGGTGTACAGGACAGTCGGATCTGGGATCAGCGCAGGGTCACTGGATCGGGCGGTTATGCTCAGACTTTGGCCTGCGTCACCGTCTCCAGCCGAGATACCCGTCAGAGTGACTGTTCTTGGGCCGGAGCCGATCGGGATGGTGAGGTCGCTAATCGGATCCAGCGTAGGCGGCCGGTTCTTGGCGCGGACCACCACAGGGAAGCTGCGCGTGGCGCTCGCTCCGTGGCTATCGGTGGCTTGGATGGTGACGATGGCGGAGCCAACCTGCCCAGAGGCCGGCCTCAATGTCACGGTGCGGTTTGAGCCTGAGCCGCCAAAGGCGATGGTGGCCTCAGGAATCAAGCTCGGATTAGCCGAGCTGGCCCGCAGTGTGATGGCCTGGGCTGGAGTGAAGTCATCGGTCACTTGGAATGGGATGCTTGGCAGGGCCGTATCCTGGAAGGTGACTTGGGGCAGGATGGGCGAAAGGCGCGGTGGGCCATTGACAGTCACGGTAAACCGCCGGGTGACCACCGAGTGCACCGGCTGCAGATCGCAGACCGTGACGGTGATGGTGGCCTGGCCAGTGACATTCGACCGCACCGTTAAGACCAGCGTGCCCGTCGAGCTCGGGCTGGTGTAGTTGACAATCGGCTGCGGAATGAGCGCCGGATTATCCGAAGTAGCCCACACTGCCAAGGGCTGGGTTTCGTTGGCCGGCCCGGCCGATATCCCGGTCAGCAGGACCGAACGCGGCGACGCGTTGGCATTCAGCCACAGGTCCGGTAGGCCGTCCAAAGTGGGCGGATCGTTGACCGGCCTGACGGTCACCAGCACAGGCGCACTGGTAGAGGCGCCTCCGGCATCGGTCACCGTCACCTGCACCAGAGCTGTGCCGAATTGGTTCGGGAGCGGCCTGAAGGTAACCGTGCGGTTGGAACCCGAGCCACCGAAGGCGACATTCGAGGTGGGCAACAGGGTGGGATTGGACGAGCTGGCCGACACAACCAAGCTAGCTGCAGGAGTCTCACGGTCGCCGATTGTGAACGGGATTGGGCCCGCCACGGTGTCCTCGTCTAGGGTGACATCCGTCAACCCGGTCAAGCTGGGCGGGCGATTCACCGGGCTCACCGTCAGGGTGAAAGACCTGCTGGCATTAGTAGCGCCGTCGCTTGCAGTCACGGTGATGAGGGCTGAACCGGATTGGTCGGCAGCCGGTGTGACCACTAGGACGCGGTTGGTGCCGTAGCCGGCCACCTGCAACCCACTCTGTGGCACCAGAGTCGGGTTGGCCGAACTGGCCGTGACGCTCAGCAGAGCTGCGGGCGTCTCTACATCCCAGACCGTCAGCGGGATGGGCTCGGTAGAACCATTTTCCTCAATGCTCAAGTCCGCTAGCGGCCCGATCACTGGCGGGTCGTTGACCGGATTGACCACCAGGACGAAGTTGGTTCGGTTATATCCGAAATTGGTGTCCGTCACGGCCACGGTAATAATGCTGGTGCCGAATTGGTTGGGCGCTGGTGTCACCGTGAGGATCCGGTTGGCGCCACTGCCGCCAAAGACCAAGTTGGTATCCGGCACCAAGGTCTTGTTCGAGGAGCTACCGGTCACGGTCAATAGCGTCGCTGGCGTGATCGAGTCGCTCACGGTGAAACTGATCGGGCCGGCTACCGCATCCTCGTTGATGGTTTGATTAGCGATGGCCGAGATGCTGGGAGGCGAATTGCCCGACAACCGGCCGTAAACAGTAAAGCTGCGGCTGCTGCTGGCCACCGGCGTGCCGTCATCGGTGACGGTGACAGTCACGACTGCGGCACCCGCTTTGTTGTTGGCGACCTTAAACGTGAGCGTGCCCGTCCGGTCCGGGCTGGTATAGCTGAGGGTTGGTTGGGTGGAAAAGAGAGCCGGGTTGGAATTGCTGACCGTCAGGGTCAGCCTTTCAGTCTCATTGGTGGCGCCGGAGGAAATGCCGGTGAGAGTGACGGTGGTGCTGACGTCGGCCACCGCGCCCACATCCAAAATCGGGTCGAGTGTGGGCGGATCATTCACAGGGGTCACCGTGAGCACAAAACTCTTACTCGCAGCGGCCGCCCCGTCGCTCGCCGTGACGGTGATGGTGGCCGTGCCAGACAAGAACGGCACGGGCACAATCTGCAGGGTGCGGTTGGTGCCGCTGCCTTCAAAGAACAGCTTGTCGGTCGGCACAAGAGTCGGGTTGGAGGAGCTAGCCGTCAAACTCAACGCATACGGTGGCGTGTCCGGATCGTTCACCACAAATGGCACCGAGATGGGTGTGCCTTCCGGGGTGCTGTGGTTGGGAATGTCTGACAGGCTGGGCGGATCGTTGACTGGATTGATTCGGACAGTAAACGTGCGCGAGGTCACGTTGTTGCTCGGAGCAGTATCCCGCACCGTCACCGTAACGGCCACAGTGCCAGTGGCATTGGGCAGTGGGCTCAAGGTCAAGGTGCCGGTCGAGTTGGGGCTAGAGTAAGTGACCACCGGGTGCGGGATGATGCTTGGATTGCTGGAAACGGCTGACACGGTCAGCACGTCCGCCTCGTTGGCAGCACCCTTCGAGATGCCCGTCAGAGGCACCGCAATTGGCCCGGCGTCTTCGCTCAGCACCAGGTCGTTGATCGGGTCTAGCGTCGGCGGGTCATTGACCGGGTTGACGGTGACGGTAAAGGACGCACTGGCGGTGGTGTTGCGTTCATCCCGCACTGTTAGGGTGATGGTGGCGTTGCCGGACTGATCAGGCAGGGGTGTGATGGTAATGGTGCGGTCCGCACCCGCGCCGCCTAGCACCAGGTTGGTATTCGGCACCAGAGCAGGATTGGATGAACTGGCGGTGACGATAAGGCGGTCGGCTGGACTGTCGGGGTCACTCACCACAAGCGGAAGCGGTCCGGTTGTCCCGTCCTCGTCCAAGGTCACATTCGGCGGTGGGATTAGGACCGGGGCTTGGTTAACCGGGTTAACGGTCAGCGCGAAGGACCGGCTGGTGGATGCGCCTTGGGGATCGACGGCCACAATGGTGACCGTTACGGCCCCAGTTTGGCTAGGCGTCGGCACCACTGTGAAGGTGCGGTTGGCGCCACTGCCGCTAAAGCTAATCGCCCTATCGGGTACCAACTCGGGTCTCGACGAATACCCCAACAACACCAACTGCTCTGCCGGACTTTCCGGGTCGGAAACCGTGAAGCTAATCGGCCCTAAAACAGCCCCTTGGTTAATCGTTCGGTCCGACAAGGCCGACACATACGGTGGATCGTTCACCGGGGTGATGCGCACCCGGAAAGTGCGGCTGGCCGATAGGCCGTGCGGGTCAGTGACCGTCACGGTGATGAATGTGATGCCTGTCTGATCCGGCTGCGGTCGAATCCTTAACGTTCGGTTCGACCCTGCTCCACCCAACAGCAAGCCCTCAGCCGCCACTAAGGCCAGATTCGAGGAGCTAGCCGAGACGGCCAGGCTGTTCGGATCAGATTCGACATCGCCCACGGTAAGCAAGATGGGCCCCAGCTCCTGATCTTCTGGGCCGGTTTGGTCTGGGACCTCTGCCACGGTGGGCGGGCCATTCACAAGTAGTCGGAAGCTAAGGCGGTTGGTGGCCTGGCCATCACTGGCCCAGACTGAAATGGTAGCCGTGCCGGTGCGGCCCGGTGTAGGTGTAACCGTCAACGTGCGCTGGGCACCTTGGCCGCCCAAGATCAAGCCCGAGTCGGGCACCAGCACCGGGTCGGACGAACTGGCCCAAACCGCCACCGAGGCCAGCGGCGAGTCCACATCGCCCACCGTAAATGCAAGGGGTCCCAAGCTGCCATCGCGATTCACAACCCGGTCGGCTAGGGGCGATAAGTGCGGCGGATCGTTGACCGGCAGCACCGTCAACTCGAAGTACGTCATAGTGGTGGCGCCCTCAGGGTCGGTCACCATCAAGAATATCGTCGCGCCCCCGACCTGGTTGGTGAGCGGCTGGATGACCAGCGCGCGGTTGGTGCCGCTGCCTTCCAGGACCAACTGCGCGTTGGGAACCAATCCTTCGTTGGACGAGAACGCCTCCAGCACCAAGGCGTCGGGTGGACTTTCTACATCGCCGATCCAGAATGAAACCCGCAGCGGTGTATCCTCGTCAGTGGCTTGAGGCGGGATCTCGGAGATGGCGGGCGGGTCGTTCACAGGTCTCACCTGGACCGTGAAGCTGCGTCGAGTCAAGTTGTTGCTGGCGCCGCCATCATCCACCGTCACGGTAATGTTGGCTTGACCGAAGGCGTTTGGTGCCGGGACCAACTTGAGCGTGCCGGTGGTGGCCGGGCTGATGTATTGGACCTGGATCGGATTGGGGATCAAGCCGGGTGCGTCAGAGACCGCCGTCACTGTTAAAGTTTGGTTCTCGTTGGGTGCACCCGAGCTGATGCCCGTCAACGGCACCAGAATTGGCCCGCAGTCCTCGTCCACCACCAGGTCTGGCAACGGGTCTAATGTGGGGGGGTCGTTGATATCGATCACTGTCACAGTAAAGGATCGCACCGTGATATTGTTCGTAGGCCGGGTGTCATCGGCGGTGACTGTAATGACCGTTTGTCCTTCCCGGCCCAAAATGGGCCGGAACCGCAGCGTGCCTGTCGAAGCTGGGCTGGTGTAATCCAAGGTCAAATCGACCAACAGGTCCGGCCGACTGCTGCTGACGCTCAACCGCACCGGGTCATTCTCAGGACCGGGCCCGCCACTAATGCCGGTCAACGGCACAGTTTGCCATCCGGCTGTATCCACGACGGTCAAATCGCTTATGGGATCGAGCGTGGGCGGGTCATTGATTGGATTGACCGTGACAGTGAAGCTGCGACTGACCAGGTTGTTGCTTAGCCCGCCGTCGTTGACGGTGACTGTGATGCGCGCGCTGCCAAAGGCGTTGGGTGCGGGCGCCAACCGCAAGCTGCCAGTGGATGCCGGGCTACTATATTGGACAGTGGGCGAAGGGATCAGGGCCGGGTTATCGGTAGCGACGGTTACGGTCAGAGTTTGGACTTCGTCCGGTGCGCCTGAGCTGATGCCCGTCAGCGGCACCGCAATTGGCCCGGCGTCTTCGTCCGTGACCACATCCGGCAACGGATCCAACGTAGGCGGGTCGTTCACGGGAGCCACCGTCACTGTAAAACTACGCACGGTGATATTGTTGCTGAGGCCGCCATCGGAAACGCGCACCGTGATGACAGCCTGCCCTGAGGCGTTTGGCACCAGCCCAAATCGCAGCGTGCCGGTGTAATCCGCCCGCAGACCGGTAATTAGCGCTGGATTACTGTTGCTGGTGGTCACGGTCAAGGTCTGCGATTCGTTCGGTGCGCCCGAGCCCAAGCCGGTCAACGGGATCGCTTGGGCCGGGCCGTCTTCTACCAACCACAGATCCGGAATCGGGTCCAGTGTCGGAGGATCGTTCACCGGCACTACGGTGACTGTGAAGCTGCGTCGGACCAGGTTGTTGCTCGCGTGTCCGTCATCCACCGTCACGGTGAGTGTGGCTTGGCCGAAGGCGTTGCTGACCGTGACAAAGCTCAAGCGGGCGGTGGTGCCGGGAAGGGAGTAGCTCACCGAGATGTTGGTCAGCAAGGCTGGGTTACTATTGGACACGCTAAACGTCAGCGGGTCTGGCTCGTCTCCCGGCCCAGGGCTGACGCCCGTTAACCACACGGTGCATAGGCCGGCATCCTCCTCGATCGAAAGATCGCTGATCGGATCGAGCGTGGGCGGATCGTTCAGTGGTGCCACGGTGACTGTGAAGCTGCGTCGGACCAGGTTGTTGCTCGCGTGTCCGTCATCCACCGTCACGGTGAGTGTGGCTTGGCCGAAGGCGTTGCTGACCGTGCCAAAGCTCAAGCGGGCGGTGGTGCCGGGAGGGGAGTAGCTCACCGAGATGTTGGTCAGCAAGGCTGGGTTACTATTGGACACGCTAAACGTCAGCGGGTCTGGCTCGTCTCCCGGCCCAGGGCTGACGCCCGTTAACCACACGGTGCATAGGCCGGCATCCTCCTCGATCGAAAGATCGCTGATCGGATCCAGCGTAGGCGGATCATTCACCGGCAACACCGTTACGGTAAATGTGCGCGTGAGGGTGTCGGCTCCTCCGCCGTTATCCTGGACAGTCACAGTGATGCGGGCTGTGCCGAACCCATTCGGCGCCGGAGCCAGGGTGATCGTCCCAGTCGGGTTGGGACTGACGTAGTTGACCGTCGGGTGCGGAATCAGCGCCGGATTGTCTGATGTGGCTGTGACGGTGAGGGTTTGAAGCCGTTCATTAGCCGGCCCGGTGGAGATGCCTGTAAGGTTCACCACCAACGGTGCGGTATCCTCCCAGACGGTGAGGTCGCTGACCGGGTCCAAGGTGGGTGGATCATTGACCGGCTGGACAGTCAGTTCGAAGCTGTTGGTGGCGCGGGCGCCGTCCGGGTCGCTGACCGCCAGCCGGATGATGGCCACGCCGAACTGGTTGGGCTGCGGTGTGATGGTCAGCGTTCGCGCCGTGCCGGTGCCGCCCAGCAGCAACTGAGCGTCTTGCACCAACACCGGGTCCGACGACCAAGCGCTCACGACCAAATCCGATGCTGGCGTCTCAGCGTCATTGACCGTGAACGACAGCGGTCCCAACACCCCGTCCTCGAACATCGTCTGGTTGCCAGGGCCTTGAATCGTGGGCGGGACGTTGAGTCGCGTTACAACACTGCTCGCATTATTGGTCGGCCTCGCTTCCACCGAGCTGGTGTGGGCGGTGGCCCAGTTGGTGATCCAAGTGCCAGTGTTACCCGCCCGCTGCACCAAACTAATCGTCACTGCGCTTTGGGCTGCAAGGCTGCCCAAAGCGCAACTGACCCGATTGCTGGCGAGTGAACAACTGCCCTGGCTGGGCTGAGCGGAAATGAACGTCGCTGCACCCCAGAGCATATTCGTCAGTTGCACATTATTGGCCAAGGCAGCGCCCTGGTTTGTCACCACCAACGTCACGCCATATTCCTGGCCTGCGTTGACCCGCACCGGCACCGAGGTGAACCACGCCGCAAGGTCTGGAGTAGGCAGCACCTCTACGACAGTCTGGGCGACATTGTTGCTGGGGACATCGTCGGGTCCGTTCGCAGCGGCAAACGCCGCATTGGTCAGGGGCCCGGGCACCCAAGGCTGCAGCGCCAGGGTCACTGTAGCGAAGTTCGTATAGCCCAAAGTGCCCAACTCACAGACAACTGCCTGGTTGGTAACCGTGCACGAACCCTGGCTGGCCACCGCTGACAGGAACTCGACCCCAGCCGGGAGCGGGTTCGTCAGTCGGACTCCGCTGCAGGGCAAACCCCAATTGGCATTGCTGACCGCTAGTCGATAAGTCAGGCTGGAGCCCTCCAGCAGCGAGGTCACCGATGGGTTCATCGTCAGCACCAAATTCACTGGAGGCGAGGCCCGCGCCCACCAGGCACCCCACCGACTCACGTTGTTAGACGGGGCCGCGGCAAACTCTTGCAGGGTCCACATGTCCATAAAGTTGGCCGGATCCACCACCGTCGAGCTCCAGGCACCCCAATAAATTCGCCCCGCAGCGTCAGCTTTCTCAAAGGGACCGTCACCCATCTTGAACACAAACAGTTCACGCATAGTCTCGGCCGGGTCGTTAAACGTCTGCATGGCAAAACAAGCCGAGGGATAGTCACCGCCCCAAAACCGAGTGAACCCAACCAGCACCTCCGCGGCGTCGTTGACTGCAATGCTGGGGTAGGCATAAGACCGCAAGCCGTCCAGTGCTTCGATCTGCACTAGTTGCATCACCACACCCGCCCCGGGCGTGACCTCCCACCACTGAATAGCGCTGTGGCTTGGAAACCGGCTCGGCAAGAATACCGTTTGCACCGCCCACAGGGTCCCGTTTTGCAGGACGACGTTTTGGATCCGGCAATCGCCACCTTGAATCCGGTTGGTCGTGCCCGCCTGCGGGAAAAATGCCGGGTCCTTCGGATAATGGGCCCAGCCAGGCAGTGACGCTGGGTCCGGCGCGGTCGCCTTCGCGAACGATTCAGCCCCCAACGGTCCGGCCAACGCATAGAGTCGGATGAACCCAAATCCTAGATAGTCGCCGTTGAGGTTACCCACGAAGTAATTGGTGACGACGGACCGGTCATAGGTGGCGGCCGGCACCGGCGCATTCTCGGGGCCACCCTGCTCGCTAACCAGCAACTGGAACCGCCGCGGGTTACCCGAGCCACCCGCATACAGATCCGCCTTGGTAAACGCCCAAATGTACGAGCCGTAGAAGGCGTGGTTGGTCTTGTAGTACATGTTGGCCTGGACCACCACTCGGTTGCTCGAAAAGCCGACTGTTGGCCCGACTGCATACAGGGGCTGCGCATCGTCCACGCGCATAAAACGCCGATACCAGGTGCCGGTCGGATCCGGCCCCTGAGACACCGCCAGCAGCAAACCCGGGTTGTTAGTGAAGTTAGCTACGGCCACAAAAATCCACCGGTGTTGAAACGGATCATACGTCAAACGCGGGTCGTACACGTCTGGATCCGGTGCGGTCACCCCTGCCCAAAACTGCCTCAAGGGTTGACTGCTCACCGACTCGCCACTGCGCAGGTGGATTCGAATCTCGGTGCTCAAGGCAGCCATCAAATGATTCGACCCCACTGCTCCGGCCATGTCGGGCGTGTAAGCCCGCGGCTCGCCAGGATCCAACCCCGCCAAAAAGCTGGCTGATGGGGCCGGCGTCGGGGGCAGTTCACCCGCAGCAGTTGCACCTGCCCCTGTCCTGTCAGTCGAAGAGCTGTCGGAGGCCAGCCGAACCGTTTCGCCTGGTGCTGCGCTGACTGCTGTGGGTGAGTCAAGCCGCTGCGGGCCGGACGGCTCGAGTTGGTACCGCCGAGGCCGGACTGCCCGAGCTTCTAGGTCGGCTGGGAACCGGGGTGTCGGCCGCACCGATCCAGGATGCGGCCGAGCTCTGCAGGCAGCCCTCGGGTCAACCGGCACACGCCGCCTGCCAGCACTGGGACCAAACTCAAACGCGTTAACGCTGTGGGCCGCAACTTGGGCCCGCTCGGCCAAGCTATACCAGCTTACCGTATCGCCGGTGCAAGCCACAGGGACCGGCAGCACCACAATTTGGTCAGATGATTCGCTGTCCGGCGCATTTTGGCCGCGCTCAGACGCTGCGGAGCCGACCAGGATCGGCCCAGACACGCCCGCTGCCGGAGTCGGTCCAGTGGGCTGGTCAAGCAGCGATGCAGCCGCAGCGCACTGAGCCCACATCAAGCCGTTCAGCAGCCCGACCACCAGGCATTTCGTCCAAGCTCCGGCGTTAACTGCACTCATGCTCACTTGCGTCTCTACTAAGTTAGCCACTGGTTTGCAGCGCTGCTGTTGCAAAGCCTCGACCCAAGGGGCCGACCTACCGCCTGACGGACCGGCGTCAACTGCGCCTTGGGGTCCTTTCCAGGCCAACAGACGTCCCGGCCAGCGCTCAGCGTCGCCAAGTCCCGAAGCGCTGCGTCCACCAACGATTCCAGGCAGCACCGGTCCCCAGGGCACGGAAAGTCTGCCCGGCTTCCCTTGCGGTCAGAATCCCTTCGAATCGCTTGGGAGCTACCAAATTGACAGCGGCCGAGCCGGAAGGTTCAAAACCAGCCTTAGCCTCGGAGGCTGCTTACGCGCGCCTTTAGGGTTGGCGGATGTTGCCCAATGCCTTGGCCTGTCGAGCCTTACGCAGCGCCGACGGTCTGGCTTTCGCCGAGACGTGAGTTGTCTGCTACCCCGCCGCCGGGGCATCTGCCTAAGCCGTGCGCTGGTCGCCCCAGCGCTCCCCAAAAGAAGCCACCCTCGGGTCTGTATCCCGAGGTAGTGCCAGTCGAGCTGCCGCCATAGTGCCGCGCCGCCCCGGATGCACCCCGCGCCCCGAAGCGGAAGCACCAAATGCCAAGCACAAGTCAAATCCCAAGGCCCAAAACACCGGATTTCAAAACGGCACGCACACCTCCAGGCGATAGCGGGATTGCGACCGCCGGCACGCAGTCGCTTGGCCATGGCCACGATCTCGATTGGCAGGGCTAACTTCCCGGTGGGCCATCCAAGCCGCCAGACTGAAGCGGCTCGGTTTTGAGCCACGATAGCTGCGGATAGCATCGGCCACTGACCACCCGGTCTCGGCCGCCCGCCGAAAACCGCAACCACCAGCTTCCAGCCTCAAGCGCCCAGCTTCCAACCCCATGCCCCATGCTTCATGCTCCACGCTCCATGCCCCATGCTCGCGATGGAATTGGGCTTGAAGTTTCCCAGCCGGTGTGCACGATGCCGCCACCAACAACTGAACGCAGAACTATGGCTGACAAAGCAAACCGATATCCAGAAAACGTGCCCGGCAAGTATTACGTGGACAATCAATGCATCGATTGTGACCTGTGCCGGGAAACCGCACCCAACAATTTCAAGCGAAACGAGGAAGGCGGCCATTCCTACGTTTTCAAGCAGCCGGAAAACGAGGAAGAGGAAAAGCAGTGCGCTGAGGCCAAGGAAGGCTGCCCGGTCGAAGCCATCGGCGACGATGGGGCCTAAGGAGCTGCGCCGGAACGTTTGAACCGCCCGCAGGGCGGTGGCTCTGCGGGCGGCAATTTTCTCCGGCACCTCGCGGCTGCCCGAACACGCTATCTAGGACGCAACAGCGCAAACCGGGGCGGGCGTTTTCCGCCGGACTACATCAGTCCGCCTTCACGCCGGCTCGAAAGCCCACTACCTCTGCGCAGAAGCAACGAAGTTGTTCCGAGTCCAGGCCGTCGAAGCTTACCCGGCCTCCTTTGGCTGTAGCGTGATCACACTGGCTTGGGTCCGGTTTTTTGTTCCGTTGCCTTGTGGCAAGGCCGATGGCGCACAGCGCCTGTGTCAAACCCAGCCGGTGGCGTTCGTTGCGCAAGGACGTCAGCGTGGCTGGCGTAACAACCGGCGCTTGGTGGTTTCGGGCAGACTCGAGCTCAGAATCCACTGCCGAGCTGCATCCGGCTGCAGCGTTAACCAGGGCTCGGCAACACTCTCCAGCCGGTCCTGGCGTTCGACAGCCCCCACCAGCGTTTCAAACCACCGAATCGCTAAGAGTGTGTCAGACTTTTCGAGAACATTGGCCTGAACTGGGCAACTAGCGTGAGCCAGGCGGTCAATTAAGCAGGTATGGCGCTCCGCTTCAAAAACATCAGCCGCAACACCCCCTGCTGCTGTTGGACCTGCGCCATTGGGTAGCCGAAGATGACCTAGTCCGCCTCCTGATCCACGCTGTCGAGCGGCTGCCGCTGTCGGCCTTCACTGTCAACTCCAAGGGCTGTGGGGATGAACAATATCCACCCCACATGACCTTGGCGTTGCCGATCTACGGGTATCCCAACGGAATCCTCAGTTCCCGCTGCATCGATCAGGCTACCTATCGAGACATTGCGGTGCGGTACCTGAGTGGCAACATCCATCGGGATCAGTACACTGCTTCCGCCCGCCAACGTAAGTCCGCGGAATCATCGGCCCCGTCTGCCCGCCGCCTGACGGTGGCGGCTACGGCATCGCTCTGGCGGCTCTCTACCTGCCACCGTGAGTCGGCGGAGGGCACGAAAATGAGCTGCGTCCCATCCACGGCCCTTGGTGGTTTTAGGCTTTCCAGATCGGGTCGGCGCGCTATACGCTAGCCGCCGCAAACGCAAAACCAGCAGGTAACCAACAATACGACTATGGCAAAACATCAATACCGATTCTGCTTTGGACCGTGGAATTTCAGCGAGGGTCAAGACCCCTACGGCCCACCCACCCGACCCGCTCAAACCTTTGACTGGAAGCTGGCTCAGCTCAAGAAGCTCGGGTTCGATGCGATGATGTTCCATGACGACGACGCGGTGCCGGATCTGGACAACAAGTCCGATGCCCAAGTGCGCAAGGAGGCTAAGGAACTGAAGAAGCGGCTAGATGGCGAAGGCATCGCCGCGGAGATGGTGGCCCCGCGGCTGTGGTTCAGCCCCATGACCATCGATGGCGCCTTCACCAGTAACGATCCCAAGTGCCGCCAATACGCTATCCAACGTTCGCTGCGGTGCATTGATATTTGCCATTATCTGGGCACCGACCTGATGGTGTTGTGGCTGGCGCGGGAAGGCACCTACATTCGCGAAGCCAAGAATGCCGCTTGGGCAGTCGATAGGTTGGTTGAAGCCCTGAACCGCATGCTGGCCTACGACAAGAAAATCCGGATCGCCATCGAGCCCAAGCCCAATGAACCGATGGATATGGCATTCATCCCGACCATCGGCCACGCCATCGCCCTGGCCTACAAGACCAGTGACCCCAAACGCGTGGGTGCGTTGGTCGAGACAGCTCATGCGATCCTGGCCGGGTTGGACCCAGCCGACGAGATCGATTTCGCCTGTTCCTACGGCAAGCTATGGTCGCTGCATCTCAACGACCAAAACGGGCTGAAATTCGATCAAGATCGGCCCTTCGGCTGCACCAACCTGCGTAGCGCTTTCAACCAGGTCCGGGCCCTCGAACGCCACGGCTACGGCAAGAACGGCGAATACGTCTGTTTCGATGTGCATCCGTTCCGCACGACCAAACCCGAGCACTGGACGGCGCATCTGGCCAACAGCCGACGCACGTTCCTTTATCTGGTGGAAAAAGCCCGCACGTTCGACGAAAAAACCGCACGTCGCCTCATTGCCGACCGGAACTATCAGGACCTGGACCAGATGGTGCTGGAGCACCTGATGGGCAAGTGAGGTTCGGTACGCCGCGCCGCGGGCCGACCAGTCCGCTGCTGAGGTGAGTGCTGAGCTGCCCCCGGGGCGCTGGCTCAAACACACCGCTGCAGCTTGCCGATAGGCAGGTGGCCAGGGTTTTTGGTGTTGAAACCTGGCCCGACCGACCTAGGCTTCGCGGCCCGTGGTCTGACCACATCCGATCGCACGATGAAAACTTACGATGTTGCAGTTATCCCCGGCGACGGCACCGGCCCGGAGGTCACCCGGGAAGCGATTAAAGTGGCCGACGCCGCCGCTGCACGATACGGGTTCCGCTTGAACTGGCACCCTTATGACCTGGGCGGGGAGCGCTACCTGCGCACCGGCGAGGTTATGCCCGACAGTGTGCTGGATGAGCTGCGCCGGTTCCGTGCCATCTTTCTGGGTGCCATTGGCCATCCGCAGGTCAAGCCGGGCATTTTGGAGAAAGGCATTCTGTTGCGACTCCGGTTCGAGCTGGAGCAATACATCAACCTCAGACCCGTGAAGCTGTATCGGGCCGAAGATTGCCCGGTCAAAGGCAAAGGGCCTGAAGATGTGGACTTTGTGGTGGTGCGCGAGAACAACGAAGGTCTTTATGCCGGTACCGGCGGGTTCCTGTTCAAAGGCACTCCACACGAAATCGCCATTCAGGAGTCGGTCAACACACGGCGCGGCGTGGACCGATGCCTCAAATACGCCTTCGATCTGGCTACCCGACGCCGCGGCGGTGCGCCTTGGAAAGGGCTCAGCCCGCAAGACGTCCAAGCCGGTTACACCGCGCAACTGACGTTGGTGGGCAAAACCAATGTGTTGACCTACGCGTTTGATCTGTGGGAACGGGCCTTTCATGAGATGGGTGCAGCCTATCCCACCGTCAAACGCGCCTATGCCCACGTGGATGCCACCTGCATGTGGTTCGTCAAAAACCCGGAGTGGTTCGATGTGATTGTGACCGACAACATGTTCGGCGACATCATCACCGACCTGGCCGCTATGATCCAGGGTGGGCTGGGTGTGGCTGCTGGAGCCAACCTCAATCCTGAAGGCACCTCGATGTTTGAGCCCATGGGTGGCAGCGCACCCAAATACACGGGCCAGAACGTCATCAACCCCATCGCCGCCATTAATGCGGCGGGCATGATGCTGGATTTCCTGGGTGAATCACAGGCTGCTCAGGCCATCGAGAAAGCAGTCGTTCAGGTCATCACTACCAAAATCAAGTCCTTGGCCGCCGGGCGCATGGGCTACGGCACGCGCGAGGTCGGCGACCTCATTGCAGCCGCAGTCTGATTTTGAGGCAGCGGACCTCGGCTTCAACGTTGTGCCCTCCAGTTGCGGGCTAGGTGACCGATCTGCCGATGCAGTGCGGCCACCAGGCGGCAGAAAGGCGGTGCTGTCCATCGTGCTGCCAGGCTCCGCTGCTCGCATCGGCCGCAGCACGAGCTTGAAGGCATGGAGCATGGGGCATGGGAGGTGGAGCCAGCAGTTGAAAGCTCGAAACCTGGAGCTTGGAGCTCGGAGCTGGAGTGAGATTCGGGATCGGAGTGTTGAGATTGCAGATAAGGCGCGAGCTGAAGGTTTCGGCGGGCCGCCGAAAACGGGCCGGCCAGCGGCGGGTGCGCCCCAACGGCGGCAGCCCCAACGGGGCTACGGTATATCAGCCCAGGGCAAGCGCAGCGCCGCCCTGGGATAGTCAAAGCCGCCGCACTCCAAAACGCTCCCGGGAGCTGGGAGTCCCCTTGGAGGGCCGGCTTCCACGCCGGCCTTCTCAGCGCCTCTCGAGCGCGCCAGCTTGCTGGCGCTGTGGAGTCGGCCGTCTCACACAACTCAGCCAATCGCTTCCTTCCCTTTGTTTGGTTATGTGAATCTGGTCGATTGAAGCGCTGGCGGGTTGCCTGCCAGCATCGGACCGGCTTCTTTCAACCGGAAGCCCTGGCGCTGCGAAACCGCTGAGGCACGAAGAGCGCAGAGATAGACAGCCTTGAGATCTTCGCATCCGTCGTGTTTTGTGGGGCTGCAGGTTTGGGCCAGGTTGGACCGTTATCGTTAATTTTCGCAAGCGGACGGAGCTGACTGGCCAGGCGGATGGTGGGCTGCGACGGGCTCGCTGAGGTCAACCGGCCAGGCGGCGGTCCACCATCACGTCCATGTCCAGGAACACTTTTCTGCCCAGAAGTGCCTCCATTTCTTGACGGGCGGCTTTACCGATTTGCGCGATGCGGCGGCCGCCGGCGCCGATGAGCATGCGTTGATAGCGTGGGTTAGCGGCCAAGAGCGTGGCTTTGACGTGCACCAACGGTTGGCCTTGTTTGTCGAGCCGTTCCTGGACCGAGCCGACCTCGACTGCGGTGCGGTAGGGGACTTCGTCGTCCATGAGCAGATAGACCTTCTCCCGGATCAGTTCAGCCAACAGGAAGTTGCGGTGCGCGTTGGTGATCTGGTCTTCGGGATAAAGCGGCGGGCCGACGGGCAGCAAGGCCAAGATGCCCTGCGTCAATGCCTCCAAGCCTTGACCTGTGTAAGCTGAGACCTCATGGACGGCAGCGTATTCAGCCTGGCGCGCCTTCCAAGCGCCCGCATAGGGCCGATCCGGTAGGTCGGCCTTGTTCAGGCACAGTACCCGGGGCTGCGTGACGGCTTGCAGCGCTTCCAAGACCATCTCGTCTTCGGGGCCGATAGCACGCGACGGGTCCACCACATGCACCACCACGTCAATGCCTTTGAGCGCTTGGCGCGCCCGTTCATGGAGCCGGTCCACCAGCCGACTGGCGTGGGTTTTAAAGAAGCCCGGCGTGTCCACAAACACAATCTGACCTTCAGGCCGGTGCACCACGCCCTGAATGGGGTCGCGGGTGGTTTGGGGCTTGGGGGTCACGATGCAGATTTTGCGGCCCACCAACGCATTCAGCAGGGTGGATTTGCCCACGTTGGTGCGCCCCACCAAAACAGCCAGACCGGCCCGAAATTGGCTGTCCGGTGCGGCGGTGTTGCTGGCCGTTGCCTCCGACCCGATATCGCTCATGCCTTCAAGAATAGGCAAAAGCTGTCGGCAGCCAAGCTTTGCGCAAATCCCCAACCTAAGTGGTGGTGCGGCGGTCTCTGACCTTGCCAAGCCGGCAGCAACAAGCTGAGCGTGCAGCCGCACGTTAACTGAAGCAAACACCGTGAACCAGGAGCGATTCATTCACGACCAAATCGACGCCATCCGAAAACAGGTCCACGATGCACGCGTGCACAGTGCCGTCAGTGGCGGGGTGGACAGCGCGGTGGTGACTGTGCAGGCCCACCGGGTCTGGGGTGCACAAACTGAAAACCATCTTCGAGGACAACGCGCTGATGCGAGAGGATCGAACCGGAGCAGGTGGTAGGCGTGTTCGGCAGGCTTGGTATCCCGGTAGAAGTGGTGGATGCGCGTGCGGCATTTCTCCAAGCCTTCAAGGGACTGACGGACCCAGAACAAAAGCGCCAAGCCATCGCCGATGCGTTTTACAAACAGGTCTTCATGGGCCAGGCCAAGCGTTAGGGTGCCCAGTTCCTGTTCCACGGCACGATCTTGACCGACATTGAAGAAACGGTGGCTGGGACCAAAGCCAGCACAACATCCTGACCCACCTGGGCATCGATACCGAGGAGGCTTGTGGGTATCAGGTGATCGAGCCACTGAACAGTTTGCGTAAGGCCGGCGTGCGCCAAGTCGCTTGGCTGCTGGGTTTACCTGACGACCCGGTCGATTGGATGCCCTTGCCTGGGCCGGCCCTGGCGGCCCGAATTGTGGGCGAGGTGACCGAGGCGGCGGCTGGCCACCAACTGGTCCGCCACAGCGATTGTCGAACAGCAGTTGGCCGGCACAGGGGCGTTTCAATAACTAGCGGTGCTGTTGAACGGCTGCGCCACTGGCATTCGGAACGCTCAACGCGAGTTTGGCCAAATCATCAGGGTACGATGCATCAACAGCGTGGGTGCGCGCCAGGCCACCGTGCGCAAGTTGCTGTGGCAGGGCTGCATCGGCTGGCGCGTCGGATCACCAGTATCCCCGGTGTCAACCAGTGTCTGTACGACCTGACGCCCAAGCCGCCGGCTATGGTCGAGTACGTTTAATGCAGACAGGCTGCTACACGGTTCTGCGGCACCCCAGCCCCAGCGCTAAGGCCGGTCATCAGCTCGGCTGAATGAGGCCCGAGCGGTAACCCGGGCCATCTAATCAAGCTTGGTCGGCTGCATCCGGCGCTCAAGGTAGCAGCAGGGCCCGGCGCCGGGCCCAGCGCCGGCCCAGTTTCTCCAGCGTCTCCGGCCGCATGGTCTCTTCGGCAATCCGAAAGATGACGCGCTCTTCCAGATCGAACTCTTCGCGGGTGCGCTGGATCAGTTCCAGCAACAACCCGCGGGCGTCAGCTCGGGTGCGGGCGGTGCGGACTTGAGCCAGGGCTTTGCAGATGCCGTCATGTTCCTGCTGCAGCTTTTCCAACTTGCCCATCTGGGCCAAACCCGGTTGCAGACCGTCCAGCAACAGTTCGTCCTCTAGATCAGCGTGACTGGCCAGGGCAGCCTCCAACAGGGCGGCCATAGCTTTGATTTCACCCAAGGTCTTGGCCGCTGGAAGGGCTTTCTCCAGATGGTCCAGTTGTGCGTACAACACCGCGTGCTCGCCCAGGAACGCATCTGTAATTTTCATGCCGCCAGGCTACTGGCACAGGTCCAAGCTGGGCAACGCCAGAAAAGGGCTTGGCGGGTGAGGGGAGGCTGCGCCGAGGGTTGGTGCGGTTCGCCTGCGTGCGTCCAGCCAGGCGAGGGTGGTGGGTTGCGGCAAATTCCTCTGAAGGCACGGACTTACCGCTCCGTCTATGGGCACGGAACCAAAATGCAGGCCATGAAACAAGTCGCTGGGCTAGGGGTTTTGGCCGTGGGTTGGATGGCCGCAGGCGCTGACCTACCGCCGCCGGTGCTGCCGGAGGGTGTGGGCGTGAACATCCACTTCACCCGGGGCCACGAGCGGGACTTGGACATGATAGCGGCTGCGGGCTTTAAGTTTATCCGGATGGATTTCTCTTGGAGCGGCACCGAGCGCAAGAAAGGCGAGTACAATTGGGCCGACTACGAGGAGCTGACGAGCAACCTGGAAAAACGCGGTCTGCGAGCGCTTTACATCCTAGATTACTCGAACGGCTTATATGAAGAGCCCATCGTATCGCGCGACCCGGTCTCGGGCCGCGAGCGGCGCGACGTTCGCTCGCCGAGCAACCCCGAAAGTACCGCCGCATTTGCTCGGTGGGCGGGTGCGGCAGCGGGCCACTTCAAGGGCCGCCGAATCATTTGGGAAATCTGGAATGAGCCGAACATTGGCTTTTGGAAACCAGCACCCAACGTGACCAACTACACGCAGTTGGTGTTGGCCACCTGCCCAGCCATTCGCGCCGCCGATCCGCAGGCTACGGTTGTGGCGCCGGCCTCGTCGGGTTTTCCCTGGGCGTTTTTCGAATACCTGTTCAGCGCGGGCGCCTTGGAGCATCTGGACGCCGTCACCGTGCATCCGTACCGCAGCTACAGCCAAGGACCCGAGACTGCCGAGCGTGACTATGCACGGTTACGCGCGTTGATCGAGCGCTACGCGCCTCCGAACAAGAAGCACCTGCCCATCCTCAGCGGCGAATGGGGCTATGCGACCCACGCCAAGGGCGGCGTGTCATTAGAGATCCAGGCCGCTTTCATTGCCCGCCAACAACTGGCCAACCTGTATCACGGTGTGCCGCTGTCTATCTGGTATGATTGGAAGAATGACGGCACTGACCCCAACTACAACGAGCACAACTTCGGCACGGTGAGCAATAATTTGGCGCTGAAGCCGGCTTACCTGGCGGTGCAGACCTTGGCCCGGCAGTTGGCGGGGTATCGGATTGCGCGGCGGCTGGAGGCCGGCCATCCGGAGGCCTGGGTGCTGGTGTGCACCAACGCAGCCGGAGGGCAAAAGCTGGCCGCTTGGACCACAGGCCAACCTCGACAGATCACCCTCGAACTAAAGGGCTTGGCGCCGGCAGAGGTCGAAGCGGTGGACCTCACCGGCCAGCCGCTTGCGCCCCAGGTCGAACCAGGCCAACTGCGGCTAGCGCTCCAACCCGGCCCGCAATACATCACGCTGAAACGTCCGTTTAAGCAGTTGAGCGGCGGTAGATGACCGAGCGTTTGGGCCGCCGCGGTAGGCCAAGCCAAGTGCGTTGGCCTCGCCTAGCTGCAGCGCCGGATGCGCATTGCCGGTTGGCTGAGGCGTCAGGTGCCTTGCGCAACGGGCTTTCCCGCAGGCGAACAAGCTCGAGGGCGTGGTGCGAGCCACGCCTGCCCCACTATTGACACGGCGTCACCCGGCGCACGGACTCTGCCACCGGGCCTGGAGGAGGCATTACTTGAGCAGGCGGACAAAATTTTGCAGCAGTTGCAACCCCACGGTTTGGCTTTTCTCGGGGTGGAACTGAGTGGCAAAGACGTTGCCAGACCAAATCGAAGAAGCGAACCGCTGGCCGTAAACGGTGTAGGTGGCCACAATCGACGGATCTTCCGGCTCAGGGAAAAAGCTATGCACAAAATACACGTAGGCACCCGATTCAATGCCTCGGTACAGCGGACAGTCCGGCTGCACAATCTCCAATTGGTTCCACCCGATCTGAGGCACCTTCAGGCCCGGCTGATCTTTGAACCGCACCACCGTGCCTTTAAAAATGCCCAGGCCAGCGGCCTGGCTGTTGAATTCCTGGCTGCGCTCAAACAAGGCCTGGTACCCCACACAGATGCCCAGAAACAACCTGCCGCCCAGAATCCAGGCGCGCAACGGCTCCAGCAAACCCTGCCGCTGCAGTGCATTGATGCAATCGTCAAACGCCCCCACCCCAGGCAACACCACGCCGCCCACTGCCTGCAACTGGTTCGGGTCGCGAACGAGCTGGACCTGTGCACCGACCTTGCACAGCGCCTTCTCCACGCTGCGCAGGTTGCCCGAGCCGTAATCAATCAGACCGATCATTCCGTGAGCTAAGTTTGCGCGCGGGTGCGCATTCGCAAGGCCGGAGAGGCTCAGCCCCACAATTGCCGGTCTAGCGACCGGTATTGGATGGCCTCGGAGATGTGCTCGGGTTGGATATGCTCGGCGCCCGCCAGGTCCGCAATGGTGCGTGCCACTTTAAGAATCCGATCGTAAGCCCGGGCGCTCAGTTGCATCTCAGCCATGGCCAGGCGCAACAGCTCCAGCGTCGCGCTGTCCAGTGCACAGTAGCGTTTCAGCTCGCGCGGACCCATCTGGGCGTTGCAGCGTACGTGCGGCAGATGAGCGAACCGCTGCAGTTGGCGTTGCCGGGCTGCCACCACCCTGGTCCGGATGGCTGCCGAGCTTTCCCCAGGCCGACCGGTGGCCATGTCCCGGAACTTGACTGCCGGCACTTCCACATGCAGGTCGATCCGGTCCAGCAGCGGGCCGGAAACGCGGCCCAAATACGCTTGGATTTCCCGAGGGGAACACCGGGATTCATGCGGCATCTTACCGTCCGGCGTGGGATTCATGGCGGCCACCAGCATGAACCGGGCTGGGAAAGTCATGCTGCCGGCTGCGCGCGAGATGGTCACGCACCCGTCCTCCAAGGGCTGGCGCAAGGTTTCCAGCACACTGCGTTTGAACTCGGGCAGTTCATCCAAGAACAGCACGCCGTGGTGGGCCAGGGAAATCTCCCCGGGCGTGGGTGTCACGTTGCCCCCCAGCAGCCCAGCGTCGCTGGCGGTGTGATGCGGGCTACGGAATGGCCGGCGGGTGACCAGCGCCTGGCCGGGGGCCAGTAGCCCCGCGATGCTGTGGATCTGTGTGGTCTCCAGTGCCTCCTCCAGCGTCAGCGGCGGCAGGATGCCGGGCAGGCGCCGGGCCAGCATCGATTTGCCTGCACCCGGCGGGCCGACCATCAGCACGTTGTGCCCCCCAGCCGCTGCAATTTCCAGGGCGCGCTTGACAGATTCCTGGCCTTTGACTTCGGCAAAATCCAACTCCGACTCTTCACCCAACTCGAATAGCCGATTCACGTCCACATGCGCAGGGGCGATATCCAACCGGCCTTCCAAAAACTCGACCGCCTCACGCAAGTGCCGGACCGGGATGGCCATGAGCCCTTCGACCACAGCCGCTTCAGCCGCGTTTTCAGCTGGTACCACTACACCCAGTTTGCCCTGCGCTTTGGCCCCGAGCGCCACCGGTAACACGCCTTTGACGCGCCGAACCGCACCGTCCAAAGCCAGCTCGCCCACCACGACGAATTGGTCCAGGCGGCCGCTACTCAACTGTTCAGTGGCAGCCAACAGGCCCAAGGCGATCGGTAAGTCGAAGCTCGGCCCTTCCTTACGCACGTCGGCTGGAGCCAAGTTGATCGTGGTGCGACCTAGCGGCGGCCTGAAGCCGGAATTGCTCAAAGCCGTCAGGACCCGGTCGCGCGACTCTTTGACGGCGGCATCCGGCAGGCCCACGATCACAATGACCGTGTCGCCCCAACCCGAATTGACTTCGACCTGGACCGGGCACGCTTGAATACCTTGCAACGCCGCTGCACACACCTTCGCCAGCATGCAACCAGCATACTCCCAAGACCACCGCCGGGCAATGCTTTGGCGACAACCAGCAGGCCCGAGGGAGGCCTCTCGTTTTCCGCCTTCTGCCGACTCACGTCGGCGGCTGCCGCTTCCAGTCTTCTTTGGTAGCCACCGCTGTCGGGCGGCGGACTTGGCGCATCGGGCGGATGATTCCGCCGACTTACGTCGGCGGCTACAGGGTCGCCCGGGCGATCCTGCAACCTGCAATGAATTGGGATGCGCCCTTAGCCCGGGGGAACTGTCGCCTTGGTGGAGCGGGCTGGACCACGTCAGGTTGGGCTCGTGCTTCTTGCCAGGCTGGGGAATTCGTTGGCCATTGACCGTCGCATCCGGCTGGGATCGTCGGCTGGAGTGGCCCGGAGCGCGGCCTTTGCTCATCTCAAGTTCTTGAGTTGCCATCGGGCCAGCAGCGGGTCCAATCGGGCCAAGATGAAATAGGCCCAACGCTCGCGCAGCTTGTTCCACCACGTGCGGGATTGACGCCACATCTGCCGGTTTATCGGTTGGCTGTGGCTGCGGATATCCTCGAATAGGGCGCGGGCTTGGCCGGCCAAGGTTGGGTCGGTGACCCTCAACACCAGCTCGTAATTGATCTGCAGGCTGCGGGTGTCCAAGTTGGCTGAGCCTACATACACCGCGTCATCCACCAAGAACAGCTTGGCGTGCAAGACTTGGGGTTGATACTCGAAAATCTCGATCCCGCGCCTCAGCAGCCGTTGATACAGGCTGCGGCTGGCCAGTTGCGACAACCACACATCGGTGCGGCCGGCCAAGATCAGTTGCACCCGGCCACCCCGCCGCGCCACCGCAAGCAGTTGGCGTCGAAGCCGCCATGTGGGCAGAAAGTAAGCCGCCACAATCTGCACCGATTGGGCAGCGCGCAGGTCCTGAGTCAACGTGCGTTTGATCTCGCCATGGCGCCGACCTGGCCCGCTGAGCAGCAGTTTCCAATTGTCCGCCCCGGTCAGCGCGTGCCGGGCCGGGCGAAGCCGCTGGAGTCGCTTGTGCTTGAAATCAGCGCGGGCAAATTGGACATCAAACTCCTGGGCCAACTCGGCTGCCGGCGGCCCGGTCAACCTCAGGCCCACGTCGCGCCAACCCCGACTCACGCCGTCCCCTTCATATTCAGGGGCGATGTTGAATCCGCCAATCAACCCGACGGCTTCGTCGCAGACCAACAGTTTGCGATGATCCCGATAGGCCAGGCGCCCCAGAGCCAACGGGTTGAACCATTTGAACTGCCCACCCGCCTGGTGCAGCGGCGCCCAAAAATCTTCGGACAACGCCCGCGAGCCCAGTGCATCCACCAAAACACGCACGACGGCACCGCGCTGGGCGGCTGCGACCAAGGCTTCGCGCACCCGTTCGCCGACACTGCTCGGCGCGAAAATATACGTTTCCAGCCGCACCGAACGGCGCGCCGCCTCGATGGCAGCCAGTAACGCACCGAAATACTCGTCGCCGCTGCGCAGCAACTGGAACGTCGCTGGGCTATCAACGGTGGGTGCTGAATGGTTCATGTCGGTGGATATGCATCGGGCGGGCTACAGACCCTAGCCGCCCTGTCCAACTGCATGGGGTCAAGTGCTCCACAGCCACCGAGATGTCCGCAGTCTTGAGAGTGCCTCGGACCCGGCTGCACAAAGCAAGTCCCCTATCCGGTGCCGCTGCAGCTACGCTCCGAGCGCGCCACCACGGCTGCACCTGCTGCCATCTGGACGCTCCTTGCTCGACGCTGTGCATATGAAATCCAGAGGTCAAATCAGGTCCAGCTCTTCCAACTGAATCCGATTCAGCTCACTTTGCCGCCGCCTTTACTGGCCGCGTCCTGACGGTTTGTCGGCAGCCACGATCGTCTCGGGCTTGGGCGCGCGCCAAAGCCGGATCGAGCCCGTTACCGCGCGGGCTGCCAAGACTGACCCGTCAGACGCAAACACCAGGCCGGCTACCCCTTGCGCACCAGCTTCAGGGCACTGCAGTTCGGCCACCAGTTGACCGTCGCTGACAGTCCACAGCCGCACCACCGGCTCAGCGCTGGCTGTGGCCAAGGTGTAGCCATCGGGCGTGAAGGCCACAGCGTGGATTGGCCCGGAATGACCCTGGAGGGTAGCCCGCGCTGCTTGCCGGGCCACATCCCACAACCGCACAGTCCCATCGGCGCTACCGGAGGCCAGCAGTTTACTATCGGGTGAGAAACGCAACACGGTCACACGACCTTGATGGCCGCGCAAGGTGGCCAGGGCGCGTTGCTTTTGCCAGTGCCACACTTTGATCAAGCCATCAGCGCCACCGGAAGCTAACCACGTTCCGTCAGGCGAAAAGGCCAGCGCACCGATCGGCCTGGGGTGCGCTTGGAACTGGCCGACGAGCTTGTCAGGGCCGACAGTGGCCACGTCCATCAACAAGATCGCTCCAGCTGGGCTGGGCAAAGCGGCAATCCAGTCGGTGGGCAGGAACGCGGCTGCAGACCAGTCGCCCGTAGGCGCCGCCAGCCACATGGGTGCCAAGGCGCGGGCGCGGCTGTCCCATATTTGCAGGCCACCCTCCCCGTCAGTCAGTAGCCGATAACCGTCAGGCCGCAGATCCAACGGCCGCCGTGTGGCGATGATTTCCTCGACGAGCTCCAGCGTGTCCAAGTTAAACAGCGCCACCATTAGGTTAGTCCCCGTGCTGACCAGCTTCCGTTCCCAAGGCAAAATGAACAGCCGCGAGGCCACCGGATCGGGCGGTAAGCTGGCCAGCACGTCCCGGTGTTGAGCTGGGTTTGCAGAATTAGAGGCGGCCTGTCGGTGAGCTTGGTACCAGAGGTGGCGCCACTCGAATGGCGGATTGTTAGGTTTGTTTCCAGCCGGTCGGTAGGCCTTCAGCAGGCGCAACGCCTCATTGACTCGGCCAGCCTCCAGTGCTTGCTGCGCAGCCCGCAGGCCAGCCGCGTACCCGGGCTCCGCGGCCACTGCGGCGAAACTGACCGCGCAGCCTACGATCACGCCGATCCACACCGCACACCAGCCTAGGCAACTGCTCAGCCGGGCGGGCCGGTGCGATGGCTGAAGCCGGTCCACCGATTGAGCTGGCGTTAGCCGTGCATAGGCCTGCGCGCCACCTCGTCTGACCATATGACATCCGGGCATCCGCCCCATGCTAGGAGACCGAGTTGCAACCGTAAACCTCAGGAATACGCACGCTACCAGAGTTCTTGGGCGCTGACACGTGCGCTACGGGAGTCCTGGGCGCCGGAAACTGAACGCCCAAACCTCAACACCACGCAGCGGTGCCAGCCGACCTGCGGCCCTGCAAGACAACCGCCGAAACGGTCGTTCCAAGCCAGGTCCGCAGTTGATGGCTGATTGGTTAGCTTTCCGAGCTTGGACCAGAGGTACGGCCTTGCGACAGCCAACGGACTACACCCGCGCGCTTCTGCCGGTCCGCTTACCTCGGGGTGCATTGTGGTTCACCCTGGATTCCGCATGCGCCCTGCGTGCGCGCGCCACCGTACGGAACCAACCAGCAGGGCGGAGATGAGTGGGATCGCCCTCGGCCCACTTTGATGACGCGGATACGAGGCGCAGGCGGGATCACCGTGGATGCTTGGACCGGCGCGGCCAGATTCCTCCCTGACTGACAACGCTTGGGCAATTTATTGCAGCGGCCCCACACCCTGCCCTAAGCCTGATTGAAGCTGCTCGGGTAGGATCGCTCAGACGGATCGGCCTTACCGCCGGAGCCGGTAGAAGCGGGTTCCTTCCAGCGGCACCGCCGCCGGGCTGGAACCGGCCTTCTGCTGCCACGGGCCGGCCAGGTCGGGCGCCTCCCACAGGCTGTAGGCCGGGTCGGCCCAATACAGCACCAGCTCGCGCTCCCGGCGCCACCATTGCAACCTCGGCCGGGGCGTGACCACGCCTTGCAACTGGAAGTCGAAGCTCACGTCCGAACTGGTCAGTGACTGCTGATGGATTTCCACGGCGATCACGTTCCGGCCCGCCACCAAAGCGGTGGCCGGCACTGTGGCTTGATCCACGGTGTTCTCGCCGGTGGCGGTGGCGAAGGTATTGTAGAGAATCGGTGTGGGCGCGGCGGGCAGGTTCGGGCTGCGGAACAGCTCGGTGCCGTTGAGGTAAACCACGCCCGCATCGTCGCGCAGCAGCCAGAGCCGCAGCGTGCTGAACAGGGTGGGATCGGCCACGGTAAACGCCTGGCGAAAGTAGAAGGTGATGTTGGTCGTGCCGGCCGGGCCGACGCGGCGGATGAGCGTGGCCTCGTCGCGCGGGCTGTCGCCGAAGCCCAGTTGCGCCAGGCCGTTGGACCAGCCCCGGTCGTCGAAGTCCGGCGCGCGCCAGGCAGTGCCCTGGTCGGAGCCGTCGTCCAGGTAACGCCACAGCGAGTTGGAGGCGACCAAGACCACGTTGGTGAACACCACTGGCGGCAGGTTTTGCAACCAAAGCTCGGCCTGGCCGGTCAGGTCGGCGTGGCGGGGATTGCTCAAGGCAACCCGCAGCACGCCGGTAAACGACGGGGGCGGCGGGATGAACTGCCGGGTTTCCCCGGGCGCGAACCGGAGCGTGCCGCCCAGCCGCTGGCCGTCACTGGCTTCGACCGTGTAGTCCACGGTCACCTCGTTCGTGCAAAACATGCTCAAGCCAACCGGAACACCGTCCGCGAAATCCGCCAGCGAAGTGCGCCCGGGCCACACCGCCAGGCCCAGACCCACGTGCCCGACCGCGCCGAAAGCCGCCAGCCGTCCGGCGTCGGTTGCCGGGTTCCAGAGCTGGTTGTGGGGGAAGTTGGTGTCGGGCACGAAGAGCAGGTTGCTCTGCACGAACATCTGACCGACGGCATTGGTCCAGCCGGCCACCACGCCGTTGGTCTTGCGCCAGTTGTAGCCGAAGACGTCGTGGTGGTTCTGCAGGAAGAGGCAGTTGGTGACGGTGATGTTGCCGTCGTAGGCGCCGATGTTCTCGTAGTTGTCGCCGTGGCGCACGCCGACCTTGCAGGCGGCGAACAGGCAACGTTCCACCCGGCCGGTGGGCGCGTTGTAGCCGTCTTCGATGCCCTGGCCGCAGTCCAGATAGACCGTGTCCCAGGCGCGGGTATCCTTGTAGCCGGAGAGCGAATTGCCCTCGTGATAAATGCCCTCGAACCAGCAGGTCTGGTAGCGCAACGGCCCGTACCCGCTGCCGCCGGAGTCCACCCCGTCGTCCTTGGTCCAGCCAAAGAGGGTGTTGGTGAAGGTGTGCGGGCCGAGCGGCGCGTCCACCAGGTAAAGCGCGTCTTCGTCCCCGTCGTTGAACCGGTCAAAAGGCTCTGCCACGTAGCAATCAATGAACGCGCTGTCGGTGACGGTGAACTGGGCACCGGTGTATTCGCCCCCGGTGGTGCAGCCCTGCAGCAGGAACCGGGTGAAGGTGAAGCGGCCGCCGTTGTAGGCGTGGCCAAGCTGGCCGGCCAGAGCGATGGCCGCGCAGTCGGTCAGCGTCACCCGTGGCGAATTGGTGCACATGAACAGGCACTGCTCCCTGCGATGGCCAGCGCCACCGGTGGGGTTTGCGCCGCTGCCAGTGAAGATGGCGCCAGTGGCATCGACAACCGCCGCGCTGGACCGCACGAAAAAGCCGCCCCAGGGCTGCGAGCGCTGGTTGGGCATGAACACCACCGGCCGGTCCACCGTGCCGGCGATGATGATCGAACCGTCGTTGGTGATGTTAACGCCTGCATTCAGCCGCACGATGCTGCCCGCGCCGATGGTGAGGGTGGCCCCGGCGCCGATCAGGAGGTGATTGGTCACGTGAATCCGCGCATTTTCCGGCCAAGCGACGGCCCCGGCAAGCAGGCCGCCCACTGGCGTCCAGCTCGGGCTGGCTTGCAACTGAATGGTGACGTTGGTGGACAAGCCCGGCAGGCTCGGCGCGTAAACCAACGGCCCAGCCGGGTGCGTTGCCGCCAGGAAGCCCGAGCCAACGCCACGTTTGATCTGGATGGCCGGATGGCCCTGGGCGGCCAGCCAGCCGTTGGCCCGCACGGCGTGGCCCTGTTCGTTCACCACCCAGGCCACCACCGGAATCTCGTGCCCGGTGGGAAACTCCCGCGGCACCATCAGCCGCAGCCGGGCGCCGACGAACTCGTTCGAGCAGGACGGGATGAGCGGCCAGGGCGTCTGCGGCGGCAAGCCCCACTCGGTGCTGCCCCGCTCCGAAGCCGCGACAATGAAGCGCACCAACCGGTTGGTCACCTCGAAGGGCGCGGCCAGGTTGGTGCGCCAGGCGTGCAACTCGTAGTAGTCAGGTCGGTTGACGGTCAGGTTGGTCCCCGCCGGGACCGGCAGGCCGTTCAGCCACAGGCCGTAGGCGTAACCGGCCTGGACCGGCACGCTGAAAGTGACCGTGTCGGAATACACCGTGGTGTCGGTGAGGTTGTTGATGGGGAAAGGGGTTTGGCCCAGGGCAAGGCAAGGGCAAAGCCCGAGGCCAACGCCCAAACCATAGCTCACAATTGGGTATCGCATGGTTACAAAGTAGCCCAGTCTGTTCGCTCCGAAATTGCCGCCGCTGGTCGTGATTCCGCCGTGCCGGCTTGCAAGTAGCGCCGGCCTTCTAGGAACCCGATGAGGGCTGCGAGCTGGCGGAGGCATCGGCAGCAGCCGGCTTGGCCAGCACTGGGATGTGTTGCCGGATAGCCGCGACCAGTTCATCCACGTTGGTGGTAGCGAGTCGACGCAGCACTTGGGCCCAGCGGTAGGCGAAACTGCCGGCCTCATCCACAGGACAGTAGCTAAACAGGTTGTCGAAAGCGCGGCGGCGTTTCTTGTAATCGTTCTGGATGCGCTCGAATTGTTCCCGGAAGGCGGCCAGATACGCCTCGGCAAACTCGTGGGGATTAGGCAGGAACGGCACGCGGCGATTCACCGGCTCGGCGTAGGCCGCGGCGAAGTTGACCAACGGTTGGGTGTATTCGCCAAAGGCGCCGCTGTGGTCCCCCACCACCAAATCCTTCGGTAAACCATCTTCATCCTCGATGATCACTTCGTCGCCATCGTCGAAGATGACCTTTTGGCTGTCCTGATAGAACCGGCCGACGATGAGATTGGAAGCCGCCGCGCGCCCCAGCAGCCGAGCCAGGCGCACCGCATAGCCGGGTTGAAGATACTTGCGCTTGGGCAATTTGTCGGTGGCGATCCCCGGGATGTAATCCCGTTCGGAATAGGCAGCGTGAATGATGTGGCCGCGGACCTCCGGGTTCGAGCCGTTATACACCTCCGGCACACGCTGCAAAATGATGCGCGGCGGCAGGTTCATCCCCAACTGCCGACAACCCAAACGTCGGTCGGCTACGTAGTCGATATACTCCTCGTTGCGCAGCATGGCCTCCAGCAAGCTACGGCCCTCGTCCAGATGTTCCCGGATGCCCCATTTGAGCAAGCGCAACACCCGCACCACCGGCCCGGGCGCCTCACGCGGTTTCATCTCAGCAATATACACCTCCCGCCGGCCTTGCTGTTGGGGCCGCGTGACCGAAAGCGAATGGGCTACCCGACCTACATTCACATATTCCAGGTCCCCAAACTGACGGATGAAATTGAAGATGAAACCCCGTATTTTCGGATCGCACAGTCGCTGAAGCTCCTCGTCGTCGGGGTGCTCGCGCGCTTCCTCGAAAATCGAGTCGGGCAAAAACTCACCTTCCTCAAACCGCCCCCCAGGCATCCAGATGATCTGCATGTAGAACTCCGGACTCAGACCCCGCAGCAGTTCCTCGGTGACGGTTTCCTGGCCTTGGTTGACTAGGACTGAGACCATCCGGTTACACCAAGCCTCGTGGCTCGGGTCGTCTTCATGCAGATCCAGCGGCACCGCCTGCGCGAACCGCTCGCGCAACTCGCGATACCGGGCCCGGAGCTGGTCCTCCGGCAGCGCCAAAAACTGCACCCCGGCAAAGTCCCGCGCACTGAACCGCAACGGGTCCGCAGCAAAAAAATCCACCTCAGGGTTACCCAACCGATTGCGTGTGACGGCGTGGATAGCAATCTCGTGCAACTGCCGCGCCAACGCCTCGGCATCGAGGCTCTCTAACCGGCAAAACTCCATCAGGGTCAAATACCGCGTGCCTGTGGCGCGGCTGTAATAGTAGATCGGCTGCTCACGGATGGCGGCCTTGGACTGGCGGATCAACGTCTGCATCTCCTCGCGCGAACGCGGCAAGGGGCTGATGCGCCAATACTCGCCCCGTTGGCGGATGGCCTGGCGGACCACTGGATTGACCGCATGCAGGAACTTGATCCGGCGTTTGGACATCAGGTTTTGCAGCAGTTCGTCCGCCTCGAACGCCAAGTGCATATGACTCGGGTCGGGCCGGATCAGGATCTGGTCCCGATCCAAAAACAAATCCACCGACTCAGCCAACTGCTCTTGCTCCTGTTCCGGGCTCAGCGGCGGCTGGCCTTGGGCCCGGCGGACCCGATTCAAATGATCCAAAAATGCCTGCCGCTGCGCTGCGTGAATCGGTCCTTCGGTCACCAACACCCGCTCCCGCAGAAACAACGTCGCCGGCCAAGGCCAACGCCCCGCCAGCTCCTCCAGCCGTGGTCCAAGAAATGCAACTGTCATACTCCTACCAGACATCGAGCCTAAGCTTGTGCTAAGCCAGACGCTTTGTCCACTGGGACAATTCGACGCCACCAAAGCTCATTCTCTCGCGGGCGGATTTGAATCCACGTCCAAGCCATCAGCCGTTAACCCGCTGCGCCGTAATCGATTCGGTTACGGCGCAATCGCAGGCTTGGAGTTGGTGACGGGAGCTGAAGCCGGACTGCCCGGCTGCATCGGCGCCAACACCGGCCTTGGCACCGACACGCCAGTAAAGTAATTGGGCAGCACCGGGCGGAACCGGTCCAGCACCGACGCGAAATTGCGGTTGGTCTCGGCAAAAGCTTCAAGCTGGCCCACAAACGACCTCAGTGCCGGCTCACGTTGCTGCCGGAAATCGCCATACATGCGCAGCACCTGAGGGCGCAGAGCGTTCAGTTGCTCCCGAGCCATGCGCATTTGCTTGGCAGTCATGATGTTGACACTGGCACTGAGCACCACCAGCCCCAGCAGCATTCCAACCACCAAAGCGCGCTGAGTTCGCACCTCCCGCTGCAATTGACCGATTAGCTCCGCCAACGTCGGCAATTGCTCGCCTACAAAGTCCTGCAACTGCTGCGTCGCAGGCTGGCCGCTGCGGGTGGCGTCCGAAAATTGAGACGGGCTAGACGATTGGGATTCGTTCACAACTCAACGTGGCAAGGTAGCAGACGGAGCCGAAGTGGACCCAGCCGGGCTGGGATTAGCCTTAAACCCAAACTGCTGCAAAATCGGGTCGATGGACTGATTCTGTTCACTGTATTTGACCGCTTCGCTACCCAAGACCTGAGCAGCAGCTAAAGTCTGGTTAATGTGTGAGGCCCAAGCCTGCAGCTCGTATATCTTCCGCACCGTAAAGTAGTAGCGCACCGAGGCCCACAGGTTGAACACCGCCGAGGCCATCAGTAGCCCCACCAGCACCGGCCCAATAAATTTGCGGACCATAAAACCTACACAAGCCTAACCAACCCCCAGCCCCTAGCCAAGGCCTTTTCTCAGCCTACACCGTACCAGCAGGAATGATTCACGAAGCGCTTGGGAGCGGAGCGGGCCGCGCCACTCCAGCCCAACAACGCTAGCCCACTGCCCTGCTATTCGGCCACAACCGGAGGTGCTCGCCCACCAAGGCAGCGTTCTTCAGATGATGCCGGGCACAGAGTAGCCCTTTGCACCGGGGTCGGTGCTGCCCGGTGATCAAGGCGCACCTGCAGGTGCTTGAGCACCTGTTGTGCCGAGGCATTGGGCAGACGGCAAGGCATCGGTATGGAGATCAAAGACCACACCGCACGAAAGGTGTTCAGTTTTTTTCCTTGGTTCTGTCCACGCCTACCGCTCTTTGTCAGCCATGCTTGAATCATTCCTGGAGGTGTGCAGGGACCGCCCCAGTCTTTTGCAGGAGCGATGGCGGTGTGGGGCAGCAGCCGCGCGTGGCGGGGGCGCCGGGTGGTTTCTACACAAAGCCGCGCTTGAGCCTCGGCCCGATTCCAGAACTGTCCGCCCCGGTTCAACCGGCTTGGCGCCCGCCGACCGGTCGCTTCCACTACACCGCTGCCAGCCGTCACAGGCACAACGGCGCCTCTCCAATGATCATCCGGCTTGCCTTGGGGGTTGGACGTTGGGGTCATCCGTTGGCTGGGCACCCAAGGGATTCAACGCCAAGGGGCCAAGCTACAAGGAGAAACCCATGGGAAAAGTCCCTGTCGGTCAGGTGACTGGTGGATACTGCTGGGCTGCTGCCTGGGCGGATGAGGCTTTCCCTGTGTCTTTGCGTTAAACTCGCACTACTTTGGAAGCGGCGGATTGGCGTGGGGCTTTTGCTTCGGCAGCTTGCCGGCGGGGCCGGTTAGGAGGCATAATGGCGGCTGCGGGGCCGGCAGATGTGACAGGCAGGCCAGCAGCCTGGCGCTGCATATCCCGGCGTCCAAGAAAGTCAGAGCCGCCGATTGGGCGTTGGACCGATGGGACCGGGTGGGTTAAGCTGCCGAGCTGCAGTGCTTTGCGCTGTGAGGTTTTGCAAAGGTCCGCACCAGCTTTGTCACTTGCTGTGCCTCCGGTGTGCTGGAGGGCCTAGAGGACAACGGCTTGGGTTGTTGGGCGGACGGTTTCTGATGGGCAGCGTTCACGCTCGGGAACCGCAGAGACGTCAAGAGCGCAGAGATGGACAGGCTTGAGATCCCTTCGGGGCGTTGGCGTAATCTGCGGTTGGGTGGTTGGCCGGCACTGGGTTGGCGGTTTCAGCGGCTCGCCGAAGCCACTGACCCCACGTTCCAGCTTCAAGCCCCGAGCCACCAGCTCCTACCCCGACGCACAATCCTTGTAGGCCTGCCTGTGCTACCGGGAACGGGTTCAGGGATCCGACAGCCAACGAGAAAACTGGGCCATGCTTGAGCGTTGGATGGAACGCTTTCGAGTCACTTAGGGCAGCTTATCGAAACCAGCTCATGAGCCGCAGCACCCAGGACACAATCAGCACCAAGGCCACTACCCACCACACCCAACTAATGCCCCGGGGCCGAACTTTAGGCCGCCCCGGGTGGGGGCCGAACTCCTCGCGGACAAACTGGTCGTACTCGAACTCGTCATCGGGTACCCCCAGGCGCTGGGCTGTGGCGCGGTCGGACCAGCCGGTTTCGTAGTCAGACCCACACTCCGGGCAGGCCAGGGCCTGCGGCGGAACCAAGGCACCGCACTGCGGGCAAATCTCAGGCGGCGGGCGGCGGGGTGACTTCACGTGGCCTTTCGCTGTCAGTGTTTAGCCAAGGGCAAAAGCATGTTCGCAGTGCCCGGTGCCGTTGGCCTGGACCCGCGCAGCCGGCGCACGGCGCGTTTTGCGAAAAACACTCGCTTCCGCGGGCCTCCGGCCCTAGCGTCGCCTTTGCTTAGCGTAACTGCCATCGAGACACTTCGCCCACCACACCCAAGCTGCTCCGTAACGTGCGGCTCTCCAGCACCCGCGGGTCCACACTCCACCGCGCAGCCAGGCGGTTTACCCGTTCGGTGTTGAGGATGAGCGGGTCGGCTTGACCGGGTTTACGCGGAGGCGGCGGCGTCGCGTAATCCAAGCACATTAAGCCCAACTCGAATTCCGCCGGGGTCAGTCGGCCCTGGTTCCAGAGCGTCTGGCCTGCCCAAGCATAAGCGCGCACAATTCGGACTCGGTCGGCCCATACCCAAGCGTGGTGATTCAGTAATCGATTGACGCTGAAGAACTGGACCAGGCCTAGGCGGCGGCTCAGGTTGGTAATCCACAGAAAACACACGTCCACATCTTCCGCTGGGTCAGGCAGCGAGGTGCCCATGACCAACACCCAGCTATTCACGCACGCCGACACGAACAGTTTGTCCTCGTGCGCTAGGCTGAATCCCTCGCGCCAGCCGCATGGCACCACCCGCTGTAAGCCCAGCGCCTGCCAGATCGGTTCGGGCCGGTCTGCCCTTACGGCCAGCCAGCGCGGCGGCAAAGGCGGCGTTATGGGACTTGGGCGCCGACTCCAGCCCAGAGCTGCGGGCATAGATGAACGCGCAGGATCAGACGGATGCGCTTGCGGGCGTGGCCCGACCTGCTGATGTCGCCGCGCAAGCGCCATCCCAATCATCACCCCAGCCAGAAGCATCAACACTGCCGCTAACCAATCCAGACTCCACGCCGCCGCGCCGCCCGGGGGCCCGATCACAACCAACATGGGTTGACACAGATTCACACTTCGAGCGCATTGTAGGAGGGCAACTCCGCGCTTCAACCCTAAAAGGCCAACCGCCAGCTCAAAGGCCCGCCTCAGTTTCCTGCCGTCCGCCGACTCCCGTCCGCGGCTACAGGGGTGCCGAGCCGACACCGTAGCCGTCGCCGTAAGGCGGCGGACCTGGGTGGATTCGGCGGATCAATCCGCCGGCTTACGCCGGCGGCTACCTATTGCCCCGTAGCTGCCGCCCTAGCCTAGGCTCTAATCAGCACACGCTAGCTCGCACCCCCAGCGCGGTTTAGGGAACGAACTACCATCGCGCGTGCCGCAGCTAGTAGCCCCAAACCAACTGCAACTGCAAGCAACGTGGCCAGCCTGAGGCCGAGTGGGGCGGCGCGGACAGCTCGTGCCTTGAGGTTCAGGACCAGCTCGGCCCACGGGTCCACCAACACCGCCCGGCGGAACGTCAGCACCCGGCCGATTTGCGGCACGGAGGCGCGAATGGCCGCCGGGCTGGCCAGGGCGGCGTCTTGTTGCTGGACCAGCTTTTCGGCCAGGCGCATGAGGGCGGCGGTTTCGTCGGGGGTCTTGGCGTCGAGGATTTGCTTGGCCTCGGCCTGCGTGTAAGCGGCGGCTTTGCGGGCGCGCAGATCGCGCAGCTTGGCTGCCAACGTGCCGTCCTCGCCAGCCACCGCGGCCTGGCGCACGTTCAAACCCACCAGGGCCTGTTGCAGCTTGAGGTTGTGGAGCTGGACGCGGGCGTCTTCGTTGAAGGCATCGTCGTGCGTGCTCAGGCCGTAAGCGGCTTGGAAGGCCCGACGCGCCTGAGCCGGGTCGCCCCGTTCCAAGGCGGTGTTGCCCAGGGCCAGCAGTTCCTCGGCCTGGCGGGTCTTCTCCTGTTGCAGGCTGGCTTCCTTTTGCAGGTAGGTTTGCAGGTCCACCGCCGCAGCCGGGCCGGCGACGGTTTCTTCCTGGAGCTGGAGCGAGCCGGTCCAGTCGGTCAGCTTCCATTTCTCGCTCAGATAGACCTGCCAGGTGATGTTTTCCAGAGGCAGATCGAACTTTGGCCCCAGCAGGCGCAGGTCCAGCGCGCGGCTGCCCGCCGGGCCGATGTGGCTGGAGTAGAACAGCTCGACCGTGGCCGGTTGGTCCAGCCGGCTTTGCGGCTCCAGCGGGATGAGAATGCGGTCGGCCTCGCGCCAGGGCCAGACAGCCTTGTGATTGACGAAGGCGAACCAGAACTGCGCGTTGGTCAGGGTCAGGTGCAACAGCCGTTTGTCGCCCGGCCACAGCTCCAGCCGCGCCTGGGTGAGCATGACGCCCTCGTCGGAAATGACCGAGGTGAGCGTCACCCGCTGGACGCGGGCCGGCAGCAGTTGGGCCGCTTCGTGACGTTCCAGCTTCAACGGCAGTTCAAAGCCCGGCTCGACCAGCCGCCAGGTGTAACTGGCCGCCGGGGCGTCCAGGCTTTGGCGCAAGGGGCGCGGGATGCTTTGCCACTCGGCCGGCGCCAGAGCTGGTGGGAGCGCGTCAGCCCGCACCTGGAGCCGGCCGCCAGCCTGCACCGTCAGAAAACCGCGCTGCAGGTTGACTCCCTCGGCTTGCACGCCGCGCAGGATCATCTGGGTGGCTTGCTCCGGCAGCCGGGTTTGCCAGGTGACCTGGAGCAGGTACCGGCCCATGACCCGGCGGTGCAACTTCACCTCCCAAGCCTGCAGGCCGTTGGTCACCGCGCCCGGCACCGGGAGGAAGTCCGCAACCTGGTCGCCCTGGAACCGGACGCTTTCGGCGTTGGTGGGCAGCAAGACCCGCAGGGCTTTGAGGCCGGTATTCTCGATTTGATACTGGAGGTTGGCCGCCACCTTGGCCTGCGCTTCGGTGACATTGACGTGTTGCAGGCTGGTCACCTGCACCCAGGCGTCCACCTGCTCCAGGTCCAGCGTCAAGCTCCACGGGCTTTGCAAGAGCCGGAACGCCAGCACGCCCTTCTGCCGCACGCCGGCCTTCTGCGGGTCCAACTGCGTGACGCCCTCCCGGGCGGCCACCTGCAACCGCAGGCCCTGCTCAGGCACGATGAGCAACTGGCCTTGTTGCTTGGTGGCTTCCCGCACCGTCAACCGCGGCACCGGCCAACCCTTGGCCGGCTTGACGCCCGGCCCGGCCAGGCTGAGGGCGAACTGCTGTTGGCCGAGCGTCTTGCCTTTCAAATGCAGCGTGATCAGCCGCCCCGCTTCGGTCCGCAACTCGGTCCAATGACTCAGCGCCGGGCCGCTGATGGATTCGACCTCCAGGCCGGTCGGCAGCAGGAAACTGAGCCGGAACACGCCCGCGCGGGTGATCTCCACGGTCCAATTGGCCGCCAGCACCGTGCGGTCTTCGCCCAGCGAGAGCGTTTCCTGGCTGCTCACCCGCACGTCCGGCTCGACCGCCGAGGCGCGCACCACCGCCCGACCGGCCGGGTCGGCATAGCGGAACGCCCGGCGCAGTGTCAGCCCGGCAAACTGCGCGCTCAGCCGCTGGACCAGGTCGGCGGGGAAATCCTCCAGGTTGATGGGCGCCAACGGCTCGGCGTTGACGTTGTCCAACTGCACCTCGGTTCCGGTGGCCACACCCAGCAGGCCCAGTTGCGTGGCGGCTTGCTGCACGGCCAACAGCCCCACCGCTTGCTCGAACGGCAACGGGCCGGTCGCCACCTGCGAGCGAATGAGCAGGGTGAACGGCCGGGATTGCGCGGGCGTGACCGTCACCCGCAGCTTGCGCGTGTCAGGATCAAACCGCCACAAAGAGACCGTCCAACCCGGGACGCGACTTTCGCTCTTGGCCGCGGCAGCCGCCGGCTCAGCCGGCAGGTCGGCGCTCACGTCCGTGATGGTCGCCCCGGCCGGCACATCGAACACCAACTCGCTCAACTCGCCCTGGGCCGGCCGGAGCCGGACCTGATGCAGCCCTTCAATCACGCCGGCTGCCGGCACGTAAAGCTGCAGCAGCTCCGCGTGAAAGACGGCCTTCTCGCGTTTGACATCGCGGGTACGCGGTTTCCAACCAATCCAAACCTCGTTGGCCGGAGCCAGCACCAGTCGGGCCACGGTGTTGGTCTGGTCCACGGTTTGACGCTGGACCGAGACTGCCTGCGGTGAAGTGACCTCCACGTCCAGGCCGGTGAGCGTCAGCGTCAGATGGTTCACCACACCGAACGGAGTGGGCAACGTGAACCCGCTCTGGCCGTCTTTGCGGCTGACCTGGACCTGGTAGTGCAGTTCCACCTCGAAGGTGCCGCTGGCCAGGGCCAGCAAGTGCTGGGCGGCTCGGCTGTCGGCGGCGGCCCGCACCAACTTCAGCGCGTTGGTCGGGTAACTGGCCCGGGTCAACACCCCCGGCTCGAACAGCACGGGCAACAGTTGCCCCTGCTGGGCCTGCCAGCGAATCCGGGCAGTGGCCAAGGCGAACTGATCCTCCACGCGCATCTCCTGCACGACCGCCTGCGCCAAGGGCGGTTCCTTGGGAAGCGTGCGCTTTCCGCGCGAGCGGGGCTCCACACCGCCCGAGGGGACCTGAGTCACCGGGGAGGCTTGCGCCAAGAGCCGGCCCGCAGAGAGGGTCTGTTGCCTTTCACCCCTCACCCCGGCCACACCAGCCGTCCCCACAGCTCCACCCTCTCCCCTCAACGGGGAGAGGGCCGGGGTGAGGGGTGAGACCCGCCCAGCGCAGCCTTCTTGCCGGTTGCCTACCACCCCGATTGCGTGTGCGGTTTGACCCAGCGGCACCCCCCAGCCGGCCAATAGCATCAGGGCGGCGGTTGCGGCAGCGGCGGTGCCGGAGGCGGGTGGGGAAGGCCTCGGTTTGGGCGCTCGCGGCAGGCGGGTCAAAGGCCGGAGGACCGCGCCCAACACGTGCGCCAACCAATACACCCCCAACACCACCCAGAACGCCACGGCCCCATTGGGCCAGCGCAACGTCGTCCAGGCCAGCAGCACCCAGCCCAACACCCAGCCCACCGGCCGGAACCAGCGCCGGCTGGTTCCCAGGCTGTAAGCCCAAATCGCCAAAGCCAGCAGAGCCGGCCAGCCACGTTCGATCCCCGCCCAGCCGGTGAGTTTTTCTTCCAGATTGTTCACCTCGACCGTCAGGGCGCTGTGACTCTGCTGCACCGGGGCCAGCAACGTGACCGTGCGCGGCTGTGCCTGGGCGGTTTGCTGGGCCAGGCTGCTCAGGCTCAGAAACCCCGTTGCTGCCAGGCCAAGAGCCACCAGCACCAGCAGCGTCCCGCAAACGTGCCGTGCGCTGAACCGATGCACGCCCGGCCCGCCAGCCCAGCGCGCCAGGACCAACGCCGCGCCGGTCAGCACCACCGTCACCACCAGCCAGGTCACTGCCCACCCGCGGTCCGGCCCGGTAAACATCCGGGCCAGGCCGGCGAACCCGGACACGTCCGGCACGCCGCCCGCCGGCGCGAGTGTGCCCTGGCGATAAACCAGGCGCTGGCCGGTGTCCGGTTCCAGTTTCCATTCCGCCAGCATCACCGGCGCGGCCACGATGGGCGCAGCCACGGCCACCCGTTTCGGGTTCTTCGAGCGGGCGGCCAGTTTCAGGTCCAGCGTCAGCAGCGCGTTCGGGTCGGCCCGCTGCGGCAGGGTAATGAGGTTGGTTGGGCCGTCTTTGACCGGCACGGTGGCGACGCCGTTGACGGTGGCGCTCCACAACTCGGTGCCGGCGGGCAGGATGAGGCGGAAATGCGGCTGGCCGCGGTTCTTGACGAAGTAACGGGCGTCGGTCAGCACCTGGCCCTCCTTGGAAATGCGGGTGGTCAGCGCCGCCCGGTCCACCACCTGGCTGAGCGTTTCGCCCTGGGCCAGCGGGCTGAGGGCCAGTTGCAGGCTGAACGGGCGCGAGGTGTAGCGGTAAGCCTTGAGAATCGGCGCGTCGAAAAACAGCCGGTATTCGGCCGGCACCTCGCCCGGTTCCAACTCCAGCAACCCGGCCGAGACCTGAACGGGCCTGACCTCGAACTGGTAGGCGCTGATGACCAGGGTGTGCCCCTGCTCGGTCTGCGCATCCAGCGGACGCGCGCCGGTGAAGGTGAGGGTGTCGCCCTGGGCTTTGAACGGCCGCTCGTAGGTGGCCAGCAGGGTGTAGGCGCCGCTGACCGGGGTGTGCAGTTGCACCACAAACCCGTTGGTGGTCTTTTGCCAGTGCCGCACGTCCCGGCCGACAAACTCGACGTTGAAGTATTCCGGTGACAGTTCGATGCGGAACGCGGCCACGGGCGCGCCGGCGATGAGGTAGTTGATCGTGCTGCTGCCGTAAGCAATGCCTTCGCCGATGGAGAACAGGTGGAACACGTCGGCCTGGATGGATTGCGGCAGCCGTTCCACCCGCAGCGTGGCCTGCCAGGCCGGGTCACTGAGGCGGAAGGCGGCCTGGATGCCCGGGACTTTCTTGGGGAAAAACGCGGTCGCAATCTCCGTCAGCCCCGCCATCTGTTCGGGCGTCAGTCGGAACCCGGCGTCAGCCGACACACCCACGTGGCCGCGGGTGGACTTGGCGCGAAGCACTTCCAGCCGCGGCACCGCCCAGGCAGGCGCGCCCAAGGCTTGATTGCGTTCCAGGCGCACCTGCACCACCTGCCGGCCCGAAACCGGTTTGCCAAACACCAGGCGCAACTCGGCCTCCGGCTGGTCGGCCGGCTCGCGCAGGAAATAGTCGCTCAGCTCGGAGGCGTTGAGCCGCGCCAGGGCGTAGCCCCTGGGCACCCGCAGCAACAACTCGCGCACCGGCGCCTCGCGCACGTCCACTTCCAGCTCCGCCTCCACCGCCAGCTCGGTTTCGCCCAGGTGATAAGCCAGCAACTCCGACACGTGCAGTTCCGGCAGCACGTTGTCCGCCTGAATCCGCAGGGCAAAGTCCGGCCCGGAAAACCGGTAGGCGAACCGCTGCGCCCCGGCCGCGCGGAACAGGGCCCGGGTGGCGTCGCTTTCCGGGAATTGCTCGGGCGAAATCTGCGACAGGCCGGTGGCCTGCACCACTTCCAGCCGCACGGCGCCTTCGTTGACGATGCGGAACCAGCCGGCAAAGCGGGTGGCGCCTTCGGGCCGAAGCTGCACCGCGTCGGCGGCCAGCGGGAACGTTCCCAGCGCGGTCTCCATTTGCACCTGCAGGGCGAACTGATCTTTTTGCGGCGCGTTGAGCTGCACGTTCAGCCGCCGCTCGGACGGGGTCGGCCCCGGCTCGACAGTCCAGGCCAGCACCGGGCTGCCGGCCACGCGCGTGACTTCGCCCGCGCCCCGCAGCAGCAACGTCACCCGGTTCAACTCGCCCTGCATGACCTTGAACTCCAGCAACGCTGCCTGGCGCATCAGGCCGGGGCTGACGCTGATCTGCGAGAGCATCTCGGCGGAGAAAAAGAGCCGCCCCTCGGCTTCCGGCCGGGCCGACCGCCAGCCCAGCTTCACTTCGCCGTTGGCCGGCAGGTAAGTGACGAAGTCCAGCCCCTGCCGCTCGGGGCGCGCGCCGCCGGGGAACTCGAACTGGGTGTCGGCTGGCAGGCCCTGTAGGATCAACGGTTGCAAGGCGCTGGGCGCAACCCGGAAGGCCAGATGGTTCCAGCCGTCCTGCGGACGCACCGCCGCGTGAAACTTCAGTTCCAAGGGGAACTCGCCCGGCTGATCGAAGCTGAGGATGAACCGGCCCTGATCGAACTTCAGCCGCCAATCCGGGCTGGTGTTGTAGTCAATGAGGGCCACGCCACCGGAGAGCAAGTCCAGCATGCCGCCCTGGGGATGATTGACCCGCGCTTTGGCGGTGAGGGTGAACGCGGCGGTTTGGTCGCCAAGCTGGCCGATGAGCTTGAAGTCGCGCAGCACCACGCGCCGCGACTCGGGATCAGCGGGCGCAAGCTTCAACGGGATCGAGTAAGCCGAGCCGTGGAAGCGAAAGGCCAGCGGCTCGGGCTCGTCCGGCTTGGCAAGGCCGCGCAGCTCTTCGGGCAGGAACTTCAACTCGACCGGCACCAGGCCGGCGGGGTTAACCGGCTCGATGTGCAACTCGGGTGCGCTCTGGAGCAGCACGTAGCCGTTGAACCAGGCAGGCTGTGCGGGGGTCAACGTCAGCGGCGTGACCGACCCCGGCAGTTCTTTCAACTCGGTCTCGGCCGTGACGGTGCCGGTGAACTGAGTCAGTGGCTTGTCAGTTTTGGGAAATCGCAGCACCAGGAACCGCGCGCCGTTGGTCTCCTGTCGCAACCCCCAGTCCAGCAGCCCGGCGCCGGTGACCTGGCGGATTTCCCCGGCGCCCGAAAGCGCCAACGCGATCTCTTTCGGCACGCCCTGGAGGATGTCGAGCTTGAGGGTGAAGGTGTGGCTGAGCTTGTCCGGAGTGGCGCGGAGCGTGTGGTGGAGCGTGGTGGCGTAGAGCAGCTTTTCGCGCTCCTCAGGCAGGCCCCGCAGGTCGGCTTCGATCACCACCCGGGCCTTGCCCTCGCTCAAACCGCCGCTGAGCGAGACATTCTTCAGCTCGGCGGTGGTCTCGGCGCCCTGAAGCGCGGCCACAGACAGAAACAAACAAACCAAGGTCTCAGTTTTCATGTTGCATGATTGTGTGGGTTGCCAAAGGGAGCTGGAACGGCTGACGCAGGGCAGGGGAAAGCCTGGTGCCCCCCTGTAGCCGCCGACGTAAGGAGGCGGCGCTGGCCCGCCACGCGCCCCCGGCGGCTGCCGGGCACGATTTGCTCAACCGCCGAGACGCGAAGAGCGCAGAGGGCAATAGCCATGAAAACTTCTCTGCGTCCATCGCGTCTCTGTGGTTTGATGCGTCTCTGCGGTTTACCTGAACGCCTTGCTGCGGTTACGCTCCGGCTGTGAAGCCGAACGAATTGACCCGGGCAATCATCGGCAGCGCCATCGAGGTGCATCGCGTCCTTGGCCCTGGCAAACCCGAGGGCGCTTACGAGCGCGCTTTGGCGCATGAACTGGCGTTGCGCGGGTTGGCGCACGAGGCGCAGAAACCGGTGCCGGTTGTTTACAAAGGGGTGAAACTCGACTGCGGGTATCGGCTCGACCTGCTCGTGGCTCACACCGTGGTTGTCGAGGTCAAAGCGGTCGAGGTCGTCCACCCTGTGCACCGGGCCCAGGTCATCACCTATCTCAAGCTGGGCGGCTGGACGATTGCGCTTCTGCTCAACTTCAATGTCGCGGTGCTGAAGGAAGGGATCGAGCGGCTTGTCCTTGGGTTGCAGGAGGAGGGAGAAGAACTCAGCGCCCCACGAACAGCCAAGACCAGCTCCGGTGCCGCGTCGGCCTTGTTGCGTTGCAACGGGAACAGCAGCGATCCGGTAGCGGAGCGCGTGGCCCGGCAGGTCGTCGAGGCCGCCCTGGAGGTGCATCGCCAACTGGGGCCGGGATTGCTGGCGTCGGCTTACGAGGCATGCCTGTGTTATGAACTGCGCCTGCGAGGGCTGGGCTTTGAAACCAAACGCTGCTTGCCCTTGATCTACAAGCAGACCGCGCTGGGGGAGACAGACAAGGTCGATCTGCTTGTCGAAGGCAAAGTGGTGGTGAGGCCCTGTGCAGTGACGGCGATCCAACCCGTTCACCAGGCGGAGATGCTGAGCCAGCTTCGGTTGGGCGGATGGCCTGTAGGCCTGGTGATCAACTTCAACACCCCCCGGCTCGCCGAGGGGCTCCGACGCGTTGTCCTGAGCCGCAGCCGGTGAGCCGACCCGAGGGAAAACTTGGCACGGTTTGATGAACCGCCGAGACGCGAAGAGCGCAGAGAGAGGACCTGTCGGGATTCCTCTGCGTCCTTGGCGTCTTTGCGGTTTGATGCCCGCCTGCCGCCACCGACCTGAGGAGGCGGCACTGGTTCGGCTGGGGGCCCCGCCGGGTAGGGGCAACGATTTGATGAACCACTGAGACGCGAAGAGCGCAGAGAAACGACCTGTTGCGATGCCTTTTGCCTTCCGCCGACTCACGTCGGCGGCTACAGGGGCCAAGAGCGCAGAGGGAGGACTTGTCCAGATTCCTCTGCGTCCTTCGCGCCTCTGCGGTTTCATGGCCCCACCTCCTGGTGCCGGGTTCAGCCCGTTGCCCTCCATGGTCGCTATTTCCCCGCGATGCTCCTGGCCTGGCGGATCATCCATTCGAGCTGCTTGGGCCGGGGATCGGCGCCGAACACCTCGGGCACACCCCGCAACAGCGCCAGCAACCGGTCCGGGTTTACCTCGGCGGCAAACGGGTTGGCGGCGAGCCATTCGCTGAACGCCGCCGCGCAGCCCGCCAGCCGCAAAGACGGGCCGGCCTGCTCCAAGGGCAGCGCCGCGCCCGTGAACGGCACCAGCCATTCATGCTCACGGTAATCGGTCGTGCCCGGCACCTTGTAGCGCACCCGCACGATGGCCAGCGGACCGTCCCCGCGCGGGTTCACTTGCACCACGTAAAGCGCGTTGCCCGACTCGGCAGCCGCCAGCTCGGCCGCGTCCACGGTGTTGTCGCGGAACTGTTCCTTGGTGAGCTGGTGTTTGGCGTAGCCGATCTGGCGCCAGCTCGTGACCCGGTGCGGATTGAACTCGACCTGCACTTTGACATCCGAAGCCGCCACTTGCAGCGCCCCGGCCAGTTGCCCGGCAAATTCGCTGGCGGCTTCCTCGGGCGTGTTGACGAAGCCGTAACGGCCGTCGCCGTGGCGGGAGAGCACTTCCAGCAGGTCGTCGTTGTAACCTTCCCAGCCGATGCCGAAGCAATCCAGCGCCACGCCCTGTTTGCGGTGGGTTTCGACCTTTTGCTTGAGCGCCTCCGGGTCCACGTTGCCCAGGTTGGCCGCGCCGTCGGTCAGGAGCACCACGCGGTTGACGCCCCCGGCCAGGTAATGCCGCAGCGCCGTCTGATAGGCCAGGTCCATCGCGTCCTCCAGATTGGTGCCGCCCTGGGGAGTGAGCTGGCCCACTTTCTCCAGCTCGCGCGCCGCCTCCGGGCCGGGCCGGCCATCAATCCACAACCGGGCCGTGCGGGCGAAGGTGATCACGCTGAGCCGGTCCTGGGGCTTGAGCTGGGCGGCCAGCACCAGCAAACATTCCTGGATGATGCGCACCCGGTCGGCCCGCTCCATCGAGCCGGAATTGTCCAGCAACAGCACCAGGTTCAGCGGCCGGCCCGGCTCGCGTCCGCGCGCGGCGGTCTTGAGGGCCAGGCGCAGCAGCTCGCGATTGTGCGCAAAGGGGTAACGCGCCCGTTCCCAGGCAAAGGCGATCGGCACGCCCGGCGGCGGGTCCGGGTCGCGGTAATTGAAGGCGTTGATGAACTCCTCACTCCGCACCGTGGCCGGGTCGGGCAACTGGCCCTTTTCCAAGCTGGCGGCCGCCAGCTTGAACGACACGTCGCTGACGTTGAGCGAGAAGGTGGAGAACGGGTTTTCAGCCGTGGCCACTTCAGGTTGAGGAACGGGCGCCTGGGTTGGGCGCTTCAAAAGGCGGTCTTCCTCGACAGCGCCGGCTTTCTGGTCAGCAGCAGCTTTTTCGACGGACGCGGATTTCTCAGCGAGCTTGCGCCCCAGCTCCGACGCGACCTGTTGACTCGAATCTTCGGCCATCCCTCGGACAGAAGAGAGGTCGGCAGGTGCGCTCTGGTCAACCGCGGCGCGGGAAAGGACCTGCAGCCCGGTTTCCGCCCGCCTCGCGCCGGTCTCAGCCTGCACAGCAGATTGCCGGGCCAGGCTTTCGCCGAGGACCTGGTTGACCGCGTCGAGCCTGCCGTTGACCGCCGCAGGCTCCGCTTTCAGTGTGGCGCCGTCCTGAGCCTTCTGGAGTTCGTTGCCTAACCGGAGCCTCAACGTAGCTTGTTCTTGCGCAGTGCCAGCCTGAGCCTTTTCGGCTTCGACGCTCTGATCGAGCCCGAATAGCACAACGTCAGATTCATCGCCCCGCCACGCCTCGCGGGAGGGCTGGGCTGGAGGGATCGCGCGGAAGGCCTCCTTCTGGCCCTCGAACAATCGGCCCAGGGTGGGTGTGTCCGCCAGGGCGACAGCGCCAGCTTGCGCCTGCGGACCCTTCGCTGCCTCGGACCGGTTGGCTTCATCGGCCACAGCGCCAAAGAAGAACCGGTCGCGCCGATCCGGCTCGTGGGTAGCAGGTGCTGAAGGCGCCGGCGGACGTGCGGTTGGCTGCGGCGCTGCGGTTGGGGGCGGCCCTGCCGCAAACGCTACCGGCCCAGAGGTCACGATGCGTGCGAAGCCGGATTGAGTACGGGATTCTGTCGGCTTGCCGAGGGTCGGCACGGGTTGCAGCCCACCGCGGGTTTCATTCCAACCGCCCGCCAAGGTCGGACCGGGGAGCTGACTGGGCGGCGCCGCTGGCTTGTCCGGCTTGCCAAGCCGCTCGCCGGCTACCAGCAAGCCGGTAGCGTCGGTCTGCGCAGTTCCACCGACCCCGCCGCCGAAGCCACCCAAGCCGCCGAACCGGTCTGTGGGCTGAGGCTGCCCTTGCCGGGCGAACCAGCCGAGTTGTTCCGATTCGGTCCCAGGCGCCTGTTCCGGCAGATAGATGTTGGCCCGGGGCGGCGCCGGTGCGGGTTGGGCGGTGGGAGGCGCGGATTCTGGGGCGGGCGCGGGGGCAGCACTTCGAGCTGCTTCAGGCTTGGCAACAGTCACAGTCAAATCCCGTGTGGCGCGGGTTTCTTCGGCCGGTGCCTCCCTTCTGACTCCCAAGGTTTCGAAAGGCAAGGCAGTGATGAGGGCTGGTGGTCGCAGATTGCCCAACCCCGGCCCCCCCAGTTTTGGTAGCACCACGCCTGCGACCGCCAAAGCCACCAACAGTGCTGCCAGGCTAGCTGGCGCGAACCAAGTGCGCTTCTTCCGTTGCGGCTGCAGTACGGGCTGAGGCTTGCCTTGACTGAACCGCCGCAGCAACGCCTCGCGCCGGGCGGGCGACAGTTGCAGGGGCGCCGTGTTCGGCTCGGGCTGGCCGGCTGACGCGGGGGCCGTGGCTTCCCGCACCAGGGCGATGGTTTGCTTGAGCCGTTCGTGCAATCGGGCCAGTTCAGGGTCTTGCGCGATGGCCTGGCGCACAGCCGCGGCTTCCTCCGGCGACAGTTCGCCCAACAGCAGCGCGGTCAGCCGGGCTTCCAGGACGTCGCGCGGGTTTGGATTGGCGTCCAGGTTCATGATGAGCCTTTCAATAGACCAAAGTGCCGCAAAGCCGGCCGGACCGTGCCGCAGCCCAGCCCAGATGAGACTGCTGACTCACTTGTGCCAGGGCAGCTAGGCGCAAATCCGAAAGCAGGAGGAAGCCCGAAGCCAGAACGGCCCGGTCGGCTCCGGCCCTGCGGTTTGCAAACGTGCCGATCCTTACCCGGAACGGTGCCCTCGGGCAGGGAGCGCCCGCGGCTCGCGGGCCGTTTTCGCCGGCTCGGCGAAAACCGTCGTGAGCCGACTGCCCAAGCATCAACCGGTGCGTTGTCCGAGGCGCGAGGGAGGCGTCCGGCGAGCCGTCCCGCGGCCGCGGGACCGCGCGGCCGGCGCTCCCCATTTGAATCGCATCGTTCCGGCTTGGGTCGCTCCAGTGGGCCCGGATCAGCCCGAAGGCCTTTGGAATTTTGCGCTTGGGCTTTGTCTCGGATTTCGGATTTCGAATTTCGAATTTCTTCATGGCACCACTCCGATTCTGGCCAGCTCGGCGGCGATGGTTTTGAGCGCGTGATGCAGCAGGTAACCCACATGCCCGACGCTCAGCCCGGTGCGGGCGCTCATGGCTTGGTAGGACAGGTCCTGCTCGAACTTGAGCCGGACCAGTTCACGGCTGCGCGGGTCCAGAGCCTCCAGGGCCAGGCGCACCAGGCCAATGGCTTCCGCGCGGGCGATCTGCTCGTCGGGCAAAAGCTGGGGATCAGCCAGCTCGGGGCTGGGCCGCTCATCAGCCGGCTCACTGCTCACGGCGGGCTGTTGGCCGGGCGGATCGAGCGGGACCAGGCGGCGGGTGCGGCGTTGGTGGTTGAGGGCCAGGTTGTGCACCGTCCGATATAGCCACACCCGGGGGTCGCGCACCCGGTCAAATTGGTCCTGCAATTTCAAAAAGGCTTCCTGCACGGTGTCTTCGGCGAGGGCCCGGTTTTGCAGCAGGCGCACAGCGTAACTGAGCAGCGGCGATTCCAGGGCGAGAAAGGCGGCTTCCACCGACTCGAAGGGTGGAGTCCGCGCGCCGGCTTTGTCTGGTTCTGGCCCGGCCATGCCCGGTTCACTCGCCGCGTCGCGCTCGCCGGTTTGACCTGCTGCCGTCCGTGCGCTCGCTCTTCATCGTTTCCACAGGTAAGACACCGCAAGGCGCCGTTTCTTAGACGAGCATCCGGCCGGTCTTCCTCCCCGGCAAGGGCCAAACACGGCTCGGAAAGCGCAGCGGTCCCGGCAGCCCGCCCCGGCTCCGCCCAGCGGGCAAGCGTTTTTTCCCCGCCCGGCACCGCGCGGCCGGCGGCTGCGGGCGGTTGAATCCCGGCGGCGTCCCGCAAATAATGCCGCCGTGCGGTTCCTCATCCATCCGGAGGTGAAGGCGCAGGCGCCGCGGGCGCTGGCGTGGGTGAAGGGGTTCCTGGGCCGGTTCGACACCTCGGCGGTGGGCTGGCTGCGGATAGATTTCGGCCGCGAATACCGCGACCGGCTCGGCCGGCGCTACCACAAATACCGCGGGGTTTACGGACGGTGCTGGTACCCGACCGAGCGCCAGCCGACCGTCCGCATCAGTTGCCAAGTGCCCGGGCCGTTCCCCTGCGAGATCGTCACCCGCCAGCGGCCGGTCTATCGCAACCCGGACGGCTCCTGGCCTCCGGAAGCCCGGGGCCTGCGCGGGCCGGTGTTTGTGGACGCGCGCACCGGCCGGGCCTGGAAGCGGGTTTATGCCGCCACGCGCGTGGCCGATCTGGACGAGGCGGTGGTCTGGATTTTCGCCCACGAGGCCTTTCACTGGCTGTGCCGCACGCGGCAGATGCCCGGCCGCAACACCGAGGCCGCGGCCGACGCCTTTGCCGACCGGTGTCTGCGCGAGTTCCGCCAAAGCCCGCCCGCCGCGTGCCAGTGCGTCGGAATCGGATGGGTCGCCGAGAGGTCAATTTGCCGGGCGCATGTGCCAAACTCGACGTGGTTCGTCAACAGTGCGCCGTGCAATTCCCACAGGCCCAGCGTGACGCTCGTCCCGGGCAGATTGCGCCTCGTGGAGGGTGCGCCCAAGGTGCGGAGTTCGCCGGTCACAACTCGTCGGCACTGATGCTCGCCGCCGCAATTAGGTTCTGGCTCGAATAATAAACCGGCTGGTCACCAATCGCGCCTCCGAGGACTTCCTTCAAAACCGTCTCCCGCACGCGCTCACGCGGGGCGTTCAGCCGCTTGGAGATGGCGTCCAACTCCGCCTCAATGCGTGGCACGTCGGCGCGAGCCGCCTCGGCCTTGCGCGCCAACTCCTGTAGCTGCGCTCTGGCTTCCTCACGGGCTTGGTTCGTCTCGGCCTCACCCGGCAGTCCCCACGAGCGCAAGAAAGGCTGCGCGGCTTCCAACCGCGCCTGCCAATCGGCCTCGCGCTCGCGTGCTGCCTCTTCCGCCTGCTATCGTGCCGCCGCCACCAGCACTGGGTCAGCGGCAATCGCCTCGGCGAGTGCGTCGACTTCCTGGCCTCGCTTTCTGGCCTCAGCTTGTTCGGGGGGATCGGGCACGCCGGTATCATCCACCAAGAACTTGCCCGGTTCAAACTCAACTGCGGGCAAGTCGAGGTGGGGGTTGAAGGGCAAAGGCGGCTTCCATTCAAAATCCTTCGCCGAACAATACGTGCCGGGGATTGGTGGCTTCTCCTGTTGTTGTGCGAAGCTCGCGCTGGCCAACGCCAGCACCGTCA
>Ga0078972_1003061_pt1 | contig 51768 bp, 45 predicted proteins | sample YelNatPaOPGAMG01_FD_67568 | JGI IMG/M metagenome (GOLD analysis project Ga0078972, IMG submission 67568) | Hot spring thermophilic microbial communities from Obsidian Pool, Yellowstone National Park, USA - OP-RAMG-01 (SPADES assembly) (version 2) | ecosystem: Environmental > Aquatic > Thermal...
AGATGACCCGCCTGAGGGTATGACAAGTAGTTGTCTGCTTTTAAATTATAGTCCGAGTGGAAACCTGAATTGGCTCTGGACCTATAGAACCGATGTAATTAGTTGGGCACATGATATCTGTCTTGCATCACCGGATATACTTTACCTTTTCGGAGTTACGCAGGATTCTATTGGTGACAATCCGGATATGCTGGTGGCAAAACTGCATTATCCGCTTGCCTTGAAGACGCCGAGGTATTTTGACCTGCTCAACTCTGGCATTACGCTCAGCTAAATTTAATTTGACATTGTAGAATTCAATAATTACTATTTTATTGAAAGTTCTGTTATAGGCTGTAAATCTAAAAATGAGGTAAGATGAAAAAGATAGCATACAGCCTGCTATCAATCGCCCTGCTTCTCTGCCCCCCCCTGCTGGTAGCGCAGGGCACCAGCACAACACCGGTGCATTATTATCTGTATGAGTTTGGAACTGAGGATGGCGATACCGGCGCCTGTATCATAGAAATTCGTAGTGACAGTGTTGAAGCCCCGCCTGGGCCTGAATTTCAAAAATTGACATTGGACCAGCTACATCAGAAAGGTTATCAGTCACCTTCGGAACAGCTTGCACAGACACCTCCAGAATACATTGATACAAAACCATACTCAACTGGCCGAATAGCGAAATCATGGATTAATATTTACTGGCAAGGTTCCAAAATTAAATGCTATTCTGGCTCCCAGACTTGGACCCAATTTAAAGAGTATATCAAGGTATATGCTGAACGGAAAAAATACGACAAGCTGACGGGACAATTGAAAAGCACACTACATGATGTTGATTATGATATGAATGGTACTGAAGTTCATGTTTCGTGGGATTTAGGGCACAACCCATATATTACTGATCCTCCCACCTGGTATAGGTATAATCAGCACGGCTGGCATTACTGGATTGACCACAATACACCACAGAAGGAAACCGACATATGGCGGGAAGAACCATAAATACCTATAATCCAATACATCAAAAGGTCCAGGGTGCAGGTTTTATTTCCTGCACCCTGGTGATGTTAGTATGCCTACCGGTCCGGGGACAAGATACGGTTTGGAGCCGAAGATTTGACAGCGGAGTTACCGATTGGTCTATTGGTGGTGGTGTTGACCAGTTTGGTGATATTGTGTCAGTTGGATGCTGCCGACCCGACCCTGAGTCAGAATCAAGTTTCGTCTTGATAGTGAAGTATAGTCCTGCGGGTGATACGCTCTGGACAAGAAGATTTGACAGCGATGCCATTTATGATGAACCCCACAATTCCGTAATAGATGCACTGGGCAATATTATCATTGCGGGTACCTATTCGTACGGGCCCACAGGTGGCGGTGAGGTCATTAAGTTTGACCGGAATGGGAATCTGCTCTGGTTTCGACGACCTTCAGTAAGCGGCTATGATTACACCTATTTCGCTGGTGTTGCTGTTGACGACTCGTGCTCGATTATTGCTGGTGGTGAGGTTGGTTATTCCCGACTACCTCCAGAACCTGATATATTTATTATAAAGTATAGTCCAGAAGGTGAAGAGGTGTGGGGTCGTATTTACAATTTGGGGGGTGTGTTCTGGGAAAATCTGAACAGTCTTACATTTGACCACACAAGACAGATAATTGCTGCGGGGATTATTGGTCCAGATTACTGGAATTGTGATTATCTGACAGTTAAATTATCCAGAGACGGCGATACCATCTGGACCAGAAGGTTTGACCTCTACCAAGATGACGGAACAACAGGTGTAGTATGTGACCAGATAGGCAATATATATGTATGTGGCTGGTCTGATGCCAACGGCATCCATCGTCCCGTGTTGATAAAGTATTCGCCAACCGGTGCGAGGCTCTGGACACGAGTTTACGAACCAGCACAAGATGCCGATGTCTTCGATGCCGGTCTGGATTCAACAGGAAATGTGCTTTTGGTTGGAGACATTGATGATGTAATGGCCACAAGTTGCTTGCTTATGAGTTATACGCCTGAGGGCGAATTCAGTTGGATGCGGACCTATCGACTCGATACCAATAGTTATAGCTATAGTTATGGTGTCAGTCTCAGCCTTTCAGACGCGAATACTATGTATCTTATGGGGACGACCGAGAATTCTATTGGTGCCAACCCTGATATGTTTGTTATGAAGCTTCGCTATACTCTTGGTTTGGAAACGCCGACCTATTCGGACCCGCGAAGGTCCGGGACGATGCTCAATGCAACTGTTCTTTCCCGGAATGCGAACGTGTGTGTGTCAGTTACCCAACCTGCCGATTACCGGATTGTCCTTTATGACCTTACTGGCAGAGAGGTTGAACGGTTGTATCAGGGGCAGCTTGAAATTGGAGAATACCGTTTGCCAATCAGGACAAATCTCAGGAATGGTGTTTATCTGGTGCGGATTGAGGCAGGAGGCAGAGTCCAGACCGGCAAGGTGATTTTAACAAGGTAAGGTGCTAATTATTCGCTCTTTGTGAGCCCGGCAAAGTAAACTCAAGCGAGACCACGCCCGCAATGAGGCGAAATTAATGGCTGTTACCGGTATTGGCAAAGGCAGTTAAGTGTGACCGCAATTCCCCTATATAGTTAGAGCCGGCAAATAGATGAAATTTAACATCTTTTTTGCCGTTTATAAAATTAAGTTACAGTCAGTCAAATAGTTAAGCAGTTTGCCCGCCCGAAAATATTGTTTACCTCTGGGTGGTTGGGGGGACGGTCTCCCTGACCCTGAGGATTATGATTATCGCTACCCTATTACTTACGGTGCTGAACACGATTGTCACCTCCCTGATAGCAACCCTCAGCTTAACCGTTTTATTAGCCGACCGGACAAAGGTTAATTCCGCGGTTCCCGGTTTCGTGCTGAGCAGAATTATTAGCACCGCTTTGACAATCCTGACACCAGCCGCTTCTGAATTGGTGACCTTAATCGTAGCCCGGTCCGGTATTGTTAAGTTATTTCGGCTGATATTCGTCTTGCCTTGTAATTCAGAATTGCTTTTTAAATTTTATTCCCTGCCCTGGTTAAAATTTGCGAAGCGCCGAATTTCAGTATAATCAAAAAAATGACCTGCCTTTTTCTTTTGCTCCTCAGTGCTGAAGCTAACTTCATTGATTCGGTCTTTCTCCGACAGGCAGAAATTGGCTCCAGACTCAAGGGCGTTAACTACCGGTCAGAACTAACCTACATTGAAACTGATTTGCTGCATAACCGCGCCGAGACCATCAGTTGTGTGCGCCGGGTGATTATGGACCACTATGAGAATCAAAAGGATTTGTTTATCAGCGCTCGGGTAAACGGTAGACCGGTAAGCAGCAACGAGTTAAACCGCATCTGTCAAACCCTGAAAAGGAAAGGGGTCTTTGCGCGCCAGACCCGGCTGCCCTTTTTCCTTGAAAACCGCCACGAATATCAATATGAAGCTGCCGGAGAAATTGAACTCAATAAACGGCACTGCCGCCGGCTTAGGTTCGTCCCGAAGCACCCTGACCAGCACCACATTATCGGCACTGGCTATTTTGACCCATTTTCTTATGACCTTGTCCGGCTGGAGTTTGTCCCTGCCCGGGTGCCAATCGTGGTGGACAGTATGCAACTAATTCTGTCGTATGACCGGTTTGATGAATTCTGGTTGCCTGCAAAATTCACCCTGAAGATGGATTTGAGTTTAAAACTGGTAAAACTTTTGATGCGCCGCCGGATTGAAATCGTTGATTGTTATTCTGATTACTATCTTAAACTTGCCGAACCGACTGAAAAAGATAAATGAACCTTCTGAAAATAGTCTTCCCGCTAATTGGCTTCTCTTCCGGCTCGCTGATGTTCTCATTATGGCTGGGCAGGCTTCGGGGTGTTGACATCCGTGAGGTCGGTGATGGCAACCCGGGTGCGGTTAACGCCTTCCGGGCAGCAGGTTTATTGATTGGCGGTCTGGGACTGCTCTTTGATTTTTTGAAAGGGATGTTGCCGGTTGGAATTGGTTTCTGGCATCTCCACCTTAAGGGCATCCTGCTGGTTTTGTTGATTTTGGCACCGGTGCTGGGACATGCCTTTTCACCGTTTCTCCAATTCCGGGGTGGTAAGGCACTGGCGGTCACCTTTGGTGTCTGGTCCGGTATTACCCTGTGGCAGGTGCCGGTGTTTTTAGGAGCAATGCTGCTAATAACCAGGTTTGTTTTCCGGCTGAAAAAAGAGGCAATCTGTGTTGCCATTACGATGATTTGCCTGCCAATATTTGTTTATCTGGTCTACCGTTCCCTGCCTTTGCTTTTTGCCGCACTCGGTAACTCGGCTATCGTTTGCTATAAACACCACCGGGAACTGCTAATATGATAAAACCGTTTACCGTTTTTGTTGACTCGTTCCGAATTCTGATTTTTGTGTTTGTCCAGTTTTTGATTTCGGTCACCAACCTGATACTGATGCGCCGTCCGCCCCGCAGTTCACTTCCAGCAGAACCCCTGCCCCGGGTCTCGGTTCTGATTCCTGCCCGCAACGAGGAACAAAACATCCTTCTTTGTGTCAATTCGCTTTTAAAGCAGGACTATTCAGATTATGAGGTGCTGGTGCTGGATGATAACTCTGACGACCGAACCCGGGAAATCCTTGCCGCCATCTCCGCTCCCAGGCTGAAGATTATCACCGGTAAACCATTACCACCATCCTGGGTTGGCAAAAACTGGGCTTGTCATCAGCTTGCCGAACAGGCACAGGGCAAACTTTTGCTTTTCACCGACGCCGATACCGTTTTTGCCCCGGATGCGCTCCGCCGGGCAGTTATCTACCAACAACAGCACCAACTTGACCTCTTGACCGGCATCATCCGCAACCGGGTTGAAACCCCTGGCGAACAGTTAACCGTTCCCTTCATCGTCTGGTCAGTAGTCTCGATTTTACCGCTCGGCATCGCCTACTGGTGGCGTAAATCCCGGGCATTCGCTGCTGCCAATGGTAAGTTTCTTTTATTCACCCGGTCAGCCTATCAACAGATTGGTGGTCATCAGGCAGTCAAAGGTGAAGCGGTTGAAGATCTGGCACTTGCCCGGCTAATAAAAGGGGCAGCACTGCGCTGGCGCCTGATTGACCTCACCGAACTGGTTTCCACCCGTATGTATCAGGGTTTCCGCTCCGCCTGGAATGGCTTTACCAAGAACTTCTTTGCCATCTTTGACTACCGGCTTTTGCCCGCACTGTTCGTCTGGTGCTGGCTATTGCTCATCACCTTTCATCCCCTCCTGAGCCTGTTATTACCCAATCAACCCGATTTTCATCACTTTTACGCCCGGCTGACCATAATATTACAGATTTTAATCTGGATTTTAATCGTCTGGCGACTGCAACTGCCCAAGCTAATCGTTCTCTATTATCCGCTGACAATGCTCATTAGCAGTATTATCGGACTGACTTCGCTGGTCTTAACCCTGACTCGCAAAACCGAATGGAAGGGTCGAAAACTGCCCGCTCACCGAATAAAAATAATTTAACTCTGCTCACCCGAGCGGGGATGTGCCCGGTCGTAAATCCGGCGCAACCGTTCTACGGTCAGGTGGGTATAAATCTGGGTGGAGGCAAGCGATGCATGCCCGAGCAACTCCTGAACCGCGCGCAGGTCTGCCCCCCGCTCCAGCAGATGAGTGGCAAACGCATGCCGGAGCGCATGCGGATTGGTCGCACTGACACCACTGACCCGGCTCAGCGCCCGCCGGACGATTTCCTGAATTGAACGGGTAGTCAGCCGTTTTCCGCGCCGGTTGAGAAAAACCGCCTGCTCTGCTGGATAACCCCGCACCGCTAAATACCGTTGAATTGCCGCTGCCTCCTTGCTCCCAAGGGGTAGAATCCTTTCCTTGCTCCCCTTGCCCCTTACCCGGATGGTTCGGTCATTAAAATCAATATCCTGAATATTCAAACCGACCAGTTCGGCTGCCCGCAGACCCGAACCGTAAATTGTCTCCATAATCGCCGCATCCCGCAATGAGCTTACCGAATCATCCAGCGGCGCCAGCGCCTGCGCCACCTGAAACTCGCTCAATAGCGGGGGTAGTCTTTTTTCCAGTGCCGGTCCCTTGATACCTGATACCGGACTCGCGTTAATCACTCCGGTCTCCACCAGATACCGGAAAAATGACCTCAAACTGGACAGTTTGCGCGCGGTGCTCTTGTTCGTATAGCCATAGCGCATCACCGCACCGATAAAATCCCGGATATCGTGGCGCTCAATTTTGTTCAGCGGCTTGCCATTAAGTTGTTCGGCACAGAAATCAAAAAACTGAACTAAATCATTTTCATAAGACCGGACCGTGTGGTTTGAGAATCTCCGCTCCTTACGCAGGTAATCTAAAAATTGTGTCAGCGCCCGGCGGTAATCCGGTTTCAACTCCACATTATCAGCATAACCGGAAAACCGCCGGGCGTCAAGACCTGAATTTACCCCGGCTTTAATCGGTAATCACCACCCGCGCCCGCTGCTCAACCGCACCCGCCTTTATCCGGATAAAATAAACGCCCCTGCCTGCGCCCCTCCAATCCACCAGCCAGGAAACGGTATTACCACTGCTGAGCCGGGGTGGAAGTTGCCGGATAAGCCGGCCGCTCGGTTCGTAGATCACTGCTTGAACTGTCTGTCCGGCTGGTGAAGCAACGGTTAAACTGAACCGGGTTCGTGCCGGGTTGGGTAAAACCTGGACTTGAATTGGCTCAACTTCAACCGAGCCTGCCAGTTCATCAACTCCGGTTGGCGGAGTTGTAAAATAAGCACCACTGCCATTGGTGCCGGCAAACACCGTCCGCGGAGCATTACTCCGGAACGCCAGACTCAGGATATCAGGAATCACCAGCCCCTCATTCACCGCCTGCCAGCTAACACCGGCATCAGTGCTCATATATACTCCTGAACTCGTGCCCGCATATATCAGACTGTCATTCTGGTTATCAATCACCACCGCCCGCACCATTGTAAATGTGCCGGTTCGGCTCCAGTTAACTCCACCATCGGTTGAACGGAAAAGCCCCTGATTTGTTCCGGCATAGAATAATCCCGGTGTCCGAACTGAAGGGACAAGGCAGTAAACAATCCCGCTCAGACCGTTGCCGGTGTGCTCCCAGCTGGTGCCGAGGTCGGAACTCACCAGTAGCAGTTTGTAATTGTAGATTGAATCACCGCCGAGCAAAATCCGATTCGGCACAAACGGGTCAAATGCCACCGTGTTCGCCCGCGCAATTGAATCCATAATCGTATCGTGAATCCAGGTACTGCCGTTATCAGTTGAATATGAGGTTTGAATCCGGTAAGCGCCGCCAATACTGCCGTAACCGCAGGTAAAAATTATATCCGGATTATTGGGCGCGATGGCAATCGCCGCACCATCGCCATGATAACTTTCAATTTGTGTCCAGACGGACCCGCCGTCTGTGCTCCTGAAGAGCTCGGCGTTGCCTCAACCCGAGCCTTCCAGTGCCCAGACTGCAAGCGGGTTGCGGGGATCGACCGCTATACTGATGATATTACCGCAGGATAGAAAATCCGGACAGCGCACCCAGGTTGCGCCGTTGTCGGTTGACCGGTAAACCCCATCGTCCTGACACTCAGCATAAACTGTGCGCTCATCATTCGCCAGTGCCAGGACCCTAACGCGGCTCAAATACACATCGGCAATAAGGTTCTCCCAGGTGTCACCGTAATTGGTAGAACTGAATAACCCACATTTGGTCCCCACATAAACGCCGGATTGGCGGTTCGGACTGGTCATCAGACAATAATTGGGTGTTGAAACCAACCCCCGGTTGATCACACTCCAGGTTCTACCAGTATCCTGACTGCGATAAACAGTATTGCTGGTGGACGCATAGATTACTGCGGAATTCCCCTGCGCCCCTGTTAGACGGTAAACAGCAGCGGTGGTGGCAACTCTGGTCCAGGTCTGCCCCCGGTCAGTAGAACGGTAGATGCCATAACTGTAAGGCGCAACCAGAATCAGATTGGAATTTGCCGGACTGATGTAAATCGCATAAGGATAGTAGCCGATAATTCCAAACGGCAACTCCTCCCAGGTTTCGCCCCGGTTAACTGAGCGGTAAACAGTTGTCACCCCTGAACCTCGATAGCCACCAACATAGACAGTTGCGGTATCATTCGGGTCAATTGCCAGTGAATAGCCATAGGCATTTGTGCTGCTGGTGTCAAAATAGAAGGCGTTCCAGCTGGCACCGCCATCATCACTGCGAATCAATGCCACCCGGTATGGGCTCGCACCATAATAGTAGCCGGTTGCATAAATCACCGCTGGATTTCTCGGATTGAAACACAAATCTCTGATATAAACCGAACTCGGTGTTGTCAACCTGGTCCAGGAGCTTCCGCCATTCGTCGTTTTGTAAATTGAAGAACCCAGATTGGCATAAACAATATCGGTCGCATTCGGATGAACAAGCACTTTGGTAACATAGCCCGGAAGTATTCCCGAAGTCAGCGCCCAGTTCTCACCCTCATCGGTTGACCGAACCAGCCGGGTTGAACTGTTATAAGGTGCAAAGTAAATAACCGCTGGACTGGTAGCGCTGATGTCCCCGGAATAGACATTGCCACCGCCCGGTCCAACCACGGTCCAGAGTGCAGACAGTATACCCGCAGTAACAATTACCAGAAAAAACGCACGTTTCATTATAACCTCCTTTTCAGGTTTAATTATAGTAAAACCTGAATTTCCCCAATGTCAATTTTTTACTTTTGGCAACGCTCGGGCACAGGTTGACTTACCGGGTTAAAGTTATTACAATGAAAGAAATTGGTGGCGTAGCTCAGTTGGTAGAGCAGTGGAATCATAATCCACGTGTCAGGGGTTCGATTCCCTTCGCCACCATTAATGACAGCAATTAATCGATTGATACTTTTAATCCCGGTAATTAAAAGATGGCGGAGCCAGCCGGTTCCGCCTTTATTTATATAAGGAGGTAAAATGGGTCTGGAAGAAACCAAGTCCCAATTCATCTGGATGAATGGCAATTATGTCCGCTGGGAAGATGCCAAAATCCATATCTGCTCCCATGTTATTCACTACGGCACCGGTGTTTTTGAAGGTGTCCGCTGTTACAATACCCCGAAAGGTCCGGCAATCTTCCGGCTCGCAGACCATACCAACCGTCTGTTTAACTCGGCTAAGATTTACCGGATGGACATCCCCTTCACCAAAGAGCAGATTAACCAGGCAACAATTGAACTGATAAAAAAGAATGAACTGGACGAATGCTATATCCGGCCAATTGTCTATCGCGGTTATAAGGAACTGGGGGTTAATCCTTTCGGCTGTCCGGTTGAGGTTGCCTTAATTACCTGGAAATGGGGCAAGTATCTTGGTCCTGAGGCACTGGAGCAGGGTGTGGATGTAATGGTCTCCTCCTGGAATCGGATGGCACCCAATACCTTTCCGGCAATGTCCAAGACCTGCGCCAATTATATGAACTCCCAGTTAATCAAGATGGAAGCGCTAACCTATGGGTTCGTGGAGGGCATTGCCCTGGATATCTACGGTTTTGTCTCTGAGGGGTCGGGTGAAAACCTGTTTGTCGTTCGTAATGGCATCATTTATACCCCACCGCTCCACGCCACCATTCTACCCGGCATCACCCGCGATACGATTATCACCCTTGCCCGGGAACTGGGTTATGAGGTGCGGGAAACAATGATGCTTAGAGAAATGCTTTATCTCGCCGATGAAATCTTTTTCACCGGCAGTGCTGCTGAGGTGACCCCGATCCGTTCCGTTGACCGTATCACCATTGGCAACGGCAAGCGCGGTCCGATTACCCGTAAACTCCAGGAGGAGTTCTTCGCCATAATTGAACTCAAACGTGAAGACCGCTACCACTGGCTTACCTTTGTAAAATGATTGTTGCCATTGGCGCTGACCACCGTGGCTTCAGGTTGAAGGAAAAGTTAAAGGAGTTTCTGCGCCAGCAGGGTTATCGGATTGTTGATAAAGGCACATTCACCCCGGAACGCACCGACTATCCTGACTATGCCTTTGCGGTCGGAGAGGCGGTTGCCAGCCACCGCGCCCAGCGCGGGATATTAATCTGCGCCACTGGTATCGGGATGTCAATTGCTGCTAATAAAATCGCCGGGGTTCGTGCCGCCCTCTGTTTTAATCAAAAAACGGCGCGCCTCAGTCGTGAGCACAACGACGCTAATGTCCTCTGTCTTGGTGCCGATTTATTGACCAGCGCAACCGCCCGACGCATCGTCCACATCTTTCTGAAAACCCGATTTACCCGGGGCAGGCATCGCCGGCGCATCCAGAAAATATTGAGCCGGGAAAAGAACGGTTAACGTTGTAAGGCGATAATCGTCAGAATCAAAGAAACGGTGGGGATTCCCACAGCGGAAATAATCGTTACCACATCCTGCCACCACTTGAGTCCGTATCTGGGCACAACAATTACATCACCGGCTTCAACGATGGGGTTGTTCTTTGCTGAAATTCTTTTGCCATTCCGGACGATAACAACTCCACTCAAATTACCATTCTCGGTCGGTCCACCTGCCTGACCGATATAATCGTTAATCCGGAAGTTTGGCGTATAAAGAAATGAACCTGGTTTGGTCACTTCACCCTGAACATAGACAAACGAATTGATCGGTGGCACCACCAGGATATCGGCATTAACCAGTTCGATGTTCTGACTGGAATCCTGTTCAAATATCACCCGGTGCAGGTCAATCTTGATTTTCTCGCGCTGACCACTCCCGCCCAGCACCAGCCGCTCCACATAGCAGTTATGCAAATCTGCCCAGGGTGTAATTCCCCCCGCCTTTCTGATTATGTCAAAAACCCGCTCCCCGGACTTAAGTTCATAAACACCTTCACTCATCCGTTCCTTTTCTGTGGTCAATGCTGAGGCACGGATACGATACTCACCCCGACCAAAAACCGCACCCCGCACCGTCACCAGCCCCTCAACCGGTGGTACATAGATGACGTCCCCGGACTCAATAAACGGATTTGCCTGCAGGTCACCCTCATTTTCAAACCGCTCAATATCCACCTTGGCAAATGGCATGCCACCGCGAATCAAAACAATCCTCGTTTTGGAACCAAGTGGCGAAAGCCCACCGGCACGGGCAATCAACTGGGAAACCCGCTCCACCGGTGAGGCATTGTAAGCGCCAGGATACTGAACCTCACCGGTTACAAACACAATTGCCGAACGGAGTCCCATCAGTGTCAGTTTCACCTCCGCATCCCGGAAATAACGACGCATCACCTGGGTCAGGGTGTCCTGTGCCTGACGCAGAGTGAGCCCGGATACGGTGACCGCATCCACCACGTCCAGGCTCAGGTTCTGGGCAGCACCTCCATATGATGGTGCCAGCGAACCTACCGGAAGATTTATCGTCACCTTGCCTTCATAGGTAATTACACTCTGATAGGAAAATGTAACCTTACCCTGCACGGTTACCAGCAACCGGTCGCCGGGCATCAAAATGTAACGGTCAGATATTATCGGGCTCTCCACCCCGACCAGACTGGGTACGGGCGAGACCGAGGGCTGTAAAAGCCCTTGAATATTAACACCACCCAGTCCGGTTAAACCACCACTTTCCTGGGCATCAACTGAAGACGCAGCTACTGCCAATAGCACAATTGCCGTTAAACTCAAACTGCCGATTATTTGACTCCTTTGAAAATTAAACACGCAGGATTTTAAAACGGGAATTACTGAATGTCAACAATTGGCTGAGTGCACTGACCAGTTTCAAAATGGTAATTAATGCTATTGCAGTTAATAAGCCGCTCACCGGCACGATTAACACCGAGCTAAAAACTCCGCCCAGTGCACCCCCGGTGAAGTCCAGTACACTCAATATTCCCGCGGTCTCTCCTGCCCGGGCCCCCTGAGTCTGACGCTCAATACTGGCGACCCCGAACTCCCAGCCCAGAATCGCTCCGGTAACCAGCAGTAATGTCATCAGAGCTAAACGACCACCCTGGTGCACAGCCAAAAACATCAATCCCGACACAACCACCATCAGCAAATCCCCGATGAAAAAAAGAACCGCCCCAATCCTTCGCCCGGGAACAATATTGTGCCCGGCACGAGCACTTAATTGTGCGCCCGCTACCGTGCCCAGCATAAAACTGGCAAGCAGTAACGCCACTCCGGAATATACCGAACCGAAGCGCAGCTGGTAAATCATTATCGTCAGTGTGGAAATTGCCGCCCCACTAAAACCGGATGAAATAATCCCGAACCCCCGGGCAAAATTAGCTGAAACCAGACCGCAAACCAGCGCCAAAATAACCGTTATAATCAGTAGCGGTAACCAAAGTTTTGTTAATGTGCCCGGAATGGTGCTGAGCATCCGGGCAAAACCTGGTTGCACCCGCCTTGTTTCCCTTAGCAGATTAAAAAAAAGTTCCCGGGGTATTAAATCGGTACTGACCTGCTCACCTAAAACCACCCCATTCTGAAACTGTAACTGCCGGAAGGGGTCAAGCAGGGCATCTAAATATTTCGGGGTCAAAACCGAAAGATTGAGCTTCTTTGTGGCAAGTCGCCGGGTTAGTGTTTCCGGTTCAATTGCCAACGATTGCTTGCTCCCGATGAATAATGGAAAATCCAGCCCGAGTGAATAACAAGCGGGGAAAACCCGTTTCAGGGTCGCCTGTCTGATGCCGGCGATAACACCGGTCTCTGAAAATAAACGTTCACCGCTGCCCGGACTGTAAGTTATAACCATTCCCCCGGCTTTTAATCGGTCCGCACACCGCTGAAAAAATTCAACCGTGAACAGCCGGCTGGAATTCAAATTCATTGGCGCGGGCTGAGCGATGATAATCACATCAAAACTGTCATCTGTAACCTCAAGGAACCTTCTCGGATCCGCAGTAATCAGTCGCACCCTCGGGTCCGCAACCAGTCGGGAAATCATCTCCCCGCCCGCCCGTGCTATTTCCTGAAACAGAACCGGGTCAATCTGAACCGTCAGTACCTGTTCCACCTGATTTTTGAGTACCTCCTGCACCAGCCCACCAGGACCAGCACCCAGAATCAACACCTTGCGCGGGTTGTTGTGCAGGAGCATTGGTACCTGGACAAGTTGTTCATAAGTTGCGGTTTCAACCGGCGGAACGGTCAGCACCGCCATTCCATCATAAAGAACCAGCCGCTGATTTTCCCGGGCGAGCGTGGCCAATTTCCCATACGCCGATTCCCGAACCGAAAGCACCCGCTGTCCGTGCCAGACCCTGGACATTAACCCGGATACTAATCCATCCGCACCTTGAACACTGAAGATAATTAGCAACGTTCCGGCGATTATTAAAGTTGTTGCCCGAACCCGGGGCTGGTCCAGCAGTGCCAGCAGAAGAAACATAATGCCGCTGAACAGTCCGACAATCCCGATCCCGGACAGGCGGGCAAGAAAAAGAAAATAAAGCAACAGCCCGGCGCTAAAGGTACCGAGCCCTTCATACATATAGGCACGGCTCACCCCGGATTTTGCACGGTAGTTAGAAAAAAGCTGCGCGCCTAAGGTGAACAATGCTCCGTGACTTGCGGCAGGTATTGCGACCACCAGCCCATTTATCGCCAGCAGTGCGGGCAGGCTCAAAACTTCACCCGGTAGTAGACCAAACAACCGTGGGCTGTAAAAGGTGAGCACTACGCTGATAATCGAACTGAACCCGGAAACCACGCCCGCACAAAATAGCCAGCCGGGCAGCCGCCCACTGCGGATTAAGAATCTGCCGGTCAACCACGCCCCCAGCCCTTCAAAAAATAGCCACCCGGATAGCAAGCTACCGGCTGAAATCTCATTGCCGGCAAAAACGGCAAAGAACTCTCTGATGAGCACCACCTGGCTTACCAGCCCAAGTGCTCCAATTGCTGCCAGGACTCCGGATATAAGCGTCAAAGCCACCTCACCGGCAGGCAGCAAAACCTTCCCTAAAGCAAAAGACAGCCCTTCTGCTCGTATTCCTGGAAAAGTTTGCCCCAGCCGGTCTCGCGCCGCCAGCGTTCGTAAATTTTCCGTTCCTTCAATGGCCAGTGAATAAAATCATGATTAAATTCGGATACAAAAATCGGAATATTTACCAGCCAGGTCCGGAAAATAAGCCTCTGGAGGAAGCGCGTCGGCCCGTACCAGGATAACCAGCCCAGAAACCGGTGAAATGAAAGACCAACCCGGAACCCCCAGTTCTCATTGCTGATATCGTCACCCACTATTTCTATTTCCTTCGGGTCACCAACCCCCAGCCCCTGCTCGTGTGCCAGTCTGATGTATTTAATGGACATCGGGTCAAAACCCATCATCTTTGCCGCAATCGCATCAATCGCCACCTGGTCAGCCGATGCCAGAATCACATTTTTCACCACCGGCTTAACGGTTCGCGGACCGGGGCCATCACCGGCAGTGGTGCCATCCATTACCGCAAAAATCCCGGGATGAATCTCTTGCTGAATTGCCAGCAGGTCCACCAGGGTTTCGTGAATCCAGGTATGAGTGTAATGTCGGTGGGTGGACAATAACCCGCCAAACGCATTCTTCATCGCTCCGGTGGTAGTTGTATAAATATGACATTTTACCGTTGGCAGATGGACAATATTCTTACCAATAAAGTAGTCGGGAATTCTCAAACCTTCCGGATAGATATGATCCAGCGCTAACAGCTTCGCCCTGGGCTGGAACGGAACCCATTTCATATCCGATTCCTTAAAATTATAAAGCACCGGCAGACCGCACTTGCGAAAAATGGGGACATACCGGTTAAGGTCTTCCCCCTTGTGCGTATCAATCACCACCGTCTTGTTCTGCACCACCGCGAGGTCCCGGTACCCCAAATCGTGCAATCCCAGAATCGTGCCTTCAAGCTGCCAGGGAGTTGTATTTGCACCGGGCATAGGATAATGCCAGGAAATGTTATCCTTAAGAATCGTGGTAACCCCGGGTTTGAGATGCCGGTCAGCCTCGGCAAGTTTTATCAACCGCCGATAATCATCCAGCACCGTTTCCGGCCGGGTAAAAAGCACCGCCACCTTGGAACGTGCACTCATAGTTTTAATTATACTGATGAAATTGCCTTCCGCAATAGTAACCACCCGCCCTTAAAAATTACCACTGCCCAAATTTCGGTGGCTGTTAAGCCCTGAATCCAACCGGTCAAATTAGCTGCCCCGGCGCAATATCAGATTTTTCTTGACCTGACACCTGAATTATGGTATTATTATACCAGAATAAAATTATGGCGGAAATATTCAATTTCTCTGATGCGGTTCGAATTGGCTTGCATGCTACGCTATTGCTCGCCCATTCCTCGCAACGTTTGACAATTGGGGAACTGGCAAAAATGCTCGGCTGTTCCCCTGCCCACCTTGCCAAAGTGCTGGGGCAGTTGGAAAAGGCAGACGTTGTTCAGGCAAAAACCGGGCTTGGTGGCGGTTATCTCCTTGCCCGCCCGCCAGCTGAGATTACCCTGCTGATGGTTTATGAAGCAATTGCGGGAAAACTCTCGGTTCGTCGTTGTCCGCTTGCAGTTCCGGTTTGTTCCGGGAACGGCTGTCCATTAGGACCATTTTTCCGCCGTTTTAATCGCGAAGTATTAGCTCAACTTAATAAAACTACCCTCCAAGATATCAAACTTAAATTAGGAGTTATAAATGAAACAAAAACGTAAAATAATCAAAATCGATGAGGAAAAATGTAACGGTTGCGGTTTATGTATACCCAACTGTCCGGAAGGTGCATTGCAGGTAATTGATGGTAAGGCACGCCTGATTTCCGAACTGTTTTGTGATGGGCTCGGTGCCTGCATCGGCGAATGCCCGGTCGGCGCGCTGACCGTGGAGGAACGTCCGGCAGAACCATACGATGAATACCGGGTTATGGAAAACATTGTAAAAGCCGGTGCAAATACTATTGCCGCTCATCTCCGTCATCTTTGGGAACACGGCGCCCACCAGTATTACCAACAGGCAATCGCCTATCTGAAGGAACACAAAATCCCGATCCCCTTACTGACTACCGAACCACTCGCCTGTGGCTGTCCGGGAACGCAGGTTCGCAATCTCCAGCCCGAAAACAAAGAGATTCCCGTAGCAATTCGCCCCTCCCGATTGCGCAACTGGCCAATTCAATTAATGCTCGTGCCGGTGAACGCTCCATTCTTTAATAACAGTCAACTGGTTATTGCTGCCGACTGCACCGGTTTTTCCCAGCCCGATTTTCAAGAACAGTTTCTTAAAGACAAAGTATTATTAGTCGGCTGCCCAAAACTTGATGATGCCGAATTTTATCAGGAAAAATTAGCCCGCATTTTTTCTGAAAACAAAATCCTCTCCATAAGCTGTTTGCATATGGAAGTCCCCTGCTGTTTCGGATTGGTTCAGATTGTAAAAAACGCCTTGCGGGCAAGCGGCAAGGTAATACCTTTTCAGGAAATTACCATCGCTATTGATGGCAAAATAAAAAAGGAGTAAATATTATGAATATGTTCTGTTATCAGTGTGAACAAACTGCCCGGGGAACCGGTTGCACGGTTCAGGGAGTTTGTGGCAAAGACCCGATAACCGCCAATCTGCAGGATTTACTAATTTATGCAGTTGAAGGAATTGCTCAATATGCCCACCGGTTAAGAAAGCTTGGTGTAATCGACGAGGAAATAAACCTGTTCACGGTTGAGGCGCTGTTCTCAACCATTACCAATGTGGACTTTGACCCCGAACGGCTCAAGAGTTTATTGGACCGAGCTTATCAACTTAAGGAAAAGATAAAACTGCGCTATGACCAGGAGTGTGTTGCCCGGAAAATCACGCCGGAAAAACTTACCGGTCCTGCTGAATGGATACCGGCTGACGGAATTGATAAGCTTGTTGCCCAGGGTCAGGCAGTTGGTATCCTCAATCGGCATCAGCGGTTTGGTGACGACCGTGCTGACCTGATGGATTTGATACTTTTTGGCTTAAAAGGTGCTGCTGCCTACACCGACCACGCCGCAATTCTGGGAAAAGAAAGCGCTGAAGTTTACGCCCGGTTTCATGAAATGCTCAATTATCTGACTGGCGACCATTTTGATACCGATGAGTTATTTAGCCGGGCGCTCGCGGTTGGCGAATTAAACCTGAAAGTCACTGAACTTCTTGACTCCGCAAACACCAGTGCCTATGGTGACCCGGTCCCAACCCGAGTAAGGGTCACTCCAATTCGGGGCAAGGCAATCTGTGTATCCGGACACGACCTGCGCGATTTGGAGGCGCTACTTGAACAAACCAAAGATAAAAACATCAACATTTATACTCATGGTGAGATGCTGCCCGCCCATGGTTATCCTAAACTTAAGGCTTACAAACATCTGGTTGGTAATTATGGCTCAGCCTGGCAAAATCAGCAAAAGGAATTTCCGCTTTTCCCGGGTGCAATTCTGATGACTACCAACTGCATTCAGCGCCCGATGGCAAGTTACCAGAATCGGATTTTTACCTCCGGACTGGTAGCCTGGCCTAAAGTCCAACATGTTCACCGCACCGACTTCTCGCCAGTAATTGCTGCCGCCCTCGCCCAGCCCGGGTTCACCACTGAAGGTCCAGAACACTATATTACTGTCGGCTTTGGCAGGAATACCCTCTTGAATTTAGTTGATAAAATCGCCGATTTAATTCAATCACAGAAAATCCGGCATATCTTTCTTATCGGCGGGTGTGATGGCGCCAAACCGGGAAGAAACTACTATACTGAATTTGCCCAGCTGGTACCGAATGACTGTTTGATATTAACACTTGCCTGTGGTAAATACCGCTTTAATAAATTAGATTTCGGCACGATTGAGTCCATACCAAGGTTACTGGATGCCGGTCAGTGCAATGACTCTTACAGTGCAATCCGGTTTGTCAGTGCATTGAGCGCCAAGCTGAACGTGACCCCGAATGAACTGCCATTATCATTCGTATTATCCTGGTATGAACAGAAAGCGGTAGCGGTATTACTCACTTTACTCTATCTTGGTATTCAGAACATCCGGCTTGGTCCATCGTTGCCGGCTTTTCTGACGCCCAATCTTATTGCCGTTCTCCAGGAAAAATTTCGAATCTCTCCTATTACTACACCGTCGGCGGATATTATGGCAATCCTTGACTGAAGGCGACTACTGACCCACTATTACCTTGACCGCGCGCAAACTATTTCCTGCACTCAGTCGAATAAAGTAAACACCCCGGCTGATTGTCGGCGATTTAATCTCCACAATACCACCCGGACCAGCGAGAATTATCCTATCGACTATTCTGCCCGCAGGGTCTATCGCTTCCAGCACTCCGGTCGGACTATCCCCCAGCGAATAGTTAACTCTAATCGTCCCTGATTTTGACGGCGTAATCACCGCCAGTTTCAACTCAACTATTTCCCCTTGTTCCCCCATTACCCCGGAACGTTCCGGTGGCTCTGGCTTCACGATTGCCGCACCCGGCACATAGCGCCAGACCTCACAGGTCTTATTGCCCTTCAACGCAAAGAGCGCCGCCTCGCCATAACTGGCAATATCTCCCCCGTCCTTCACCCGTTTCTTTCGACCGGTTGAACCAAAACTGGGCATAGTATCCGCTTCGGTCCAGGAATCACCTTCTAACACATAACGCCACAACTCGCAGGTGTTACCTCCCTTGAGTGCAAAGATTGAGTTATAAGCCCAGGTGGCACAACCACCTTCTTTAGACCGCTTTCTGGTCAGCATTGTCGGACTTGTGTACGGCATACCGGCGAGCGGTACCGGCAGCCAGTCATCAATTGTCAGGTCATAAACGTAAAACTCGTGATACTTTGCTTTATGGGCATATATCCGATTCTCCCCATCATACACCAGCCAGGAACCTCGGTCCCATTTGGTACTGCCCGGAGCGGAAGAAAGTATTTCCCACTGATTGCTCAAAGTATTATACCGATAAAAATCATTCCGCTGCCCTTTCAGCAAATATACATAAGGAATCCCCTCGTCAATCGCAAAGACCATATCCCCGCCACCTTTTATCTTCCGGTTACCGGGCTCATAAGGCACATCTGGTAGCTGTTCCCATTCATAAAGATAACTGTTATACCGCCAGAACCCGAGTGTATTATTCCCCTTTACCGCATAAACAAAGCCAAAATTATCAGAACAGCCGGTTGCCCCCTTACCCGGTTTTTTCCCTTCTCGTCCATCTGGCCAGGGGGGCATGGTATCCCATTTATTGTTTATCGGGTCATACCTGTAAAAATCCTGGCATTTGTTTCCTTTTGCCGCGTAAATCATCCCTGAATTCTGGTCAACCACCAGAAAACCGCCCGAACTCACGCCCCGACCACTGGGAAAGGCAGGCATCGGCTCAACCTCATGCCATCCTTCAGCCCACGGTGGCCTTGCCAAAACTTTAAATAAACTGGACACGGTATCGTTAACTGGATTTTCATCTTCTACCAGTGCCACCGAACATTTTGCGATGTGTGGTCCAAGATAAGTTAGCCGGACCGGAGTAAAATCCACCACTGTCTGCTCGCCGGGCTGCAATTGAACCGGTTTGAAATTCTGGTAAATTGGAATCACCCCGCCGGCGATTCGGATTGAAAAAACCGCTGTAAAATTTACCGCGCTGCTCCCCAAATTTGCCAAAAGCGCCCTGGGTGTAACCTGATTAACCGTATCAACTGCCCCGTTTGGACTGACAATCTCAACTGCTGCAACATCATAGCGGACATTGCGGATTCTGGGATGCCAGTAACCAATCCAGGCAATAAAGTTGCCACCGGTTGCATAGCCAATGGTCGTCTGATGAAAACTCCCGTAGCCGATATAATTACCTCCGGTCGCTTTAACCCCACCTTCATCAATTACCCATTCGGGCAAACGATAGGTTTGCGAACTGACCGTAGTAAAAAAAAGCACTATCACCAACCCAATCAGGCGAAAACTTAAGTTCTTCATAATCACCTCCGTTTCCGGCTATTAACCTTTACCGGATCGGAGAACTACCGCTTGATTGAGCTTTAACCGGCACCCCCAGTTCTGCCGGCGGTTCCGGTGCAACTGGAAACCGCACATTCTCATCGCCTTTTCGCAAGCCTATTACCCGATAATAAAATCCGGCATTGGACTTACCATTCTGGAGTTCATAAACATCAAATCCGGTGGCATCGGTTTTTACATAGACCCCGTTGCAATCATCGGCCAATGTTATAAATACCAGCAACGGATGGTCCTGGTTAACCGCAATACAGTCCAAAAAGATCGGGTCCAGATTTACCCGGCAATGACCATTCTCAAGCCGAGCTGTGCCGAAATCTTCAAAGAAAGGCTGGGGCGCTTCCGGTGCAAACAGCACCCGCTTCCCGGCACTGGTTGCCATAATCGTTGACTTATTACCATCACTGAGAATTCCGTACCTGGTGCTACCCAAGTTATAGGAAATCCAGGTTTTAACTGAATCATTCCCATAGGTTCGGAAAAAACCACCACACCGATCACCGGTTAAATTACGAGCGAGACCATAAACACCAAATTTTGTCCCGTTAAACGCGCCACCACAACCATCACCGAGGGTCCAGACAGTGTCACTTATCCGGTTACCCATCGTTGCAATGCCGGTTCCATTAGTATCGTGAGCATAAGCAAATAAACCGAACCGCCGGGCGGAAAAACTCCCTCCCGAACCATTAACAAGATAAAACAGAGTATCGTTATTGCCGCTGCCCGCAACCCCGGTTCCAGAGGAGTTAGAATTATGCCCCCAGACTCCAAAATTTGAACCATTTGAATTTGTGCCGTATATTGCCGGACCGTTACTGATTCCTATTGCTGAAGCCCGGAACTGACCACCGGCAATACCGCTACCATCAATCCAGAAATTGGCATTCTGTTGCAGGGTTGTGCTGTTATAGATGAATTCGCTGGCATGTCTACCGTCAAGTTTATCCGCATTATCTGCCTTTGCCGAATGAATACCATAAGCCATGCTGGTAATTTCAGTCCGGGGGCTCAGTCGTTGTCCGCTCACCGTTAACTGTAACCAGCGACGCTCGCCCAGCCGGAATATACTCGTATCCGCCTCCTGCAATTGCAATTTCACATTGAAGACCCCCTGCTGCACCACAACCGACGGGAGAGTTTGAAACCAGAGCCGATTTCCTCCGGTTTCAGCATCGTAAATTTCAAAAAGCATTGAAAGGCTTGCGGTTATTGGATTCCCGTTAGCATCGGTAAGATAGCCCTGATAATTGATATACATCGGTACCCCGTCCTGAGCATTAATTTCAGCCCAAGATTGACCTATCTGTTCAGCAGCAAAAATAATTCCTGCTGCTATTAACAAAACCAGACCTAAACTTCGCATCTACACCTCCTTTACAAAAAAATTTTCATGTTTCCCCTTTTCCCCTATCCCCTTCCCTCAATTGAATATTACCGAAAGTTTATCCACTTGTCAATAATCTTAGAAAATTATAAAAACAAAGAATTGCTTGACAAAGGGCTTCAAAATAATACAATTTAAGCCACTAAGACTGCAATTAGCCTTAGCGGTTCGGTTGAGACGCAAAACCTGTGCGGCGTGCGTCTTCAACCACTTGATATAAATAAAAAATAAAAAGGAGGATTTCGTGAAAAAACTAATCGCCGCTTGTGCAATCGTCGCACTTGTGTTTGCGCTCGGTTGTCCGAGCAAAAAGACAGAAACACCCAAACCGGCAGCGGCTGAGAGCACTTTAACCGCGCCGGCACCGGAGTCGGTCGCGCCCGCACCTGCTCCTACCGAGTCAATGGCACAACCGACACCAGCACCGGCACCAACTCCGGCTCCTCAGCCAAAGCCCGAGCAACCCTCTTCTGGCAAACCACCGAAAGTGGGACGATAAAACCGATAGGAGGAGAAATGAAAAAGGTCCTCCCGATTCTTACTATCCTTGCCTGGATAGTATTGGGAGTAATCTCAATCGGCTCGGATTGCGGTAACATCGTTGGCGGCGCTCCTACTAACCTGCAGGTTACCGCGGACACCGATTCCACCGTCAAACTGACCTGGAATGCACCGGCTGAAGGCACACCTGACAAATACATTGTCTACTTCCAGGAGACGGGCGCTTCCTCATTCACCCAGATTGCCAATAACATCACGACTACCTTATTCGTTCACAACCCGAATGGCAAGACCGGCGTTTATAAAGTTGCAGCCCTGTTCGGCTCGCAAGAATACACCAGTTTAAATACCGTTACCACCGTTCCCAAAGCAACCAGTGCCTTAACCGTGGCTGAATTGAACGCAAGTGGCAATTCCGGCTACGGCTGGAATCGCACCAGCGGTGAAGGTGCATCTTACTCAATGACTCAGGCAGCAAATGCGTCAAATGTTGACTTCTACATCACCGATTTCCAGACCACCACCTACTCAATTGCCAGCCCTGATATGGGTCCAACTGACCCGGGTAATGTTGTGCCTGCCGGCTCCTGGCGCGTAAATGCGATTGCTGGACCACTGACTGATGAAAACGCCCCGCTGCCTGCCCACTCGTCCACTATTTATGCCAACTATCAGGATATCATTCAGACCCCATTCCTTGCCGGAATCTATACTCAGGACGGCTATTACGCACTGGCAAAACTTGATGGATTTAACTCCGGAGACAAAACCTATCAGGTTTCGGGCTGGTTCCAGCTCGTCAAAGGCTTGCGGCTGATGCAGCACTAAACCACTCCTACTGGTTTTTATCAAGCCCCCGCTCTTGGGGGCTCTTTTTTTCTTAACCAGTTTAAAATTGACAAATGCCTTTTTGATATTAGTCTATCTTGTTAAATCAGGAGGCATAAAATGAGGAAAATTTTCTATTTCAATACCGCTTTTGTTATAATTGCGGTCATATCTTTACTGGTCGGCTGTGGTGTCATCGGTGGACCGCCCGCGAACCTTCAGATTGCGGCTGCCACCGATACCACCGTCCAGTTAATCTGGAGCACCCCACCTGAAGGTATGCCCGACAATTACCGCATTTATTTCTGCCCGGCGGGCGAGACCGCCTTTGTGGCTATTGGCGAAACCACTGCCAGCACCTTCATCCATACCCCCCACGGACTCACCGGCAAATATCAAATCTCAGCACTCTTTGCCGGCAGAGAATATAAATCTGCAACTATTCTGACCACTATTCCGGTGCATACCGCCCCAAAAACCATTTCCGAACTTGACGGCACGGGCAATGCCGGTTACGGCTGGAATTTTGACTCCGGCTATGCCCGTTCTTATTCAATGCGTCAGGCAGAAAACGCTCAAAATGTCCATTTCTATCTCACTGATTTTTCAACCGGTACTGGCCTGCCATATCGTCTTGCCAGCCCTTCCATGGGACCATCAGACCCCTCCGGAGTTGTTCCTACTGCTGCCTGGGATAGCACCGGTCTCACCGATCCGTTAACCGATGAAAATACACCTTTACCTCCTGTGAACTCAACTAAATACTTCAACTATACTACCATACCGGAAACCACCTTACCGGCTCTCTTCGGAGTGTATATCCCCGGCGAAAATAAAGGCCATTTTGCCCTGGTTAAGGTCAACCGGCTCAATCGGGCAAACGCTACGGTTGAACTGGAATCCTGGCTCCAGCTTGTGCCCGGACTGCATCTAATTCATCATTGACCAAATGAAACATAGCTACCAGCCTGACCGAAAACTGACCGAACAATTTAATGCGCTGGAAAGCAAAATTGACCAGGCGATCAACCTCATCATTCAGCTTAGAAAAGAAAATCAAAAACTGCAGGAAAAAATATCAAATCTGGAAAAACTGCGGACCACGGTAATTGACCAACTGAATTCCATAATTGACAAAATAGATTCCCTGGTGTAAATTATTATCAATAAGGGAGCCTATGGAGAACTTTATTGTTAGAGTTTTTGGTAGTGAATATAATGTTAGGTCCGACCAGGACGGTGATTATGTTTTAAGGGTCGCGGAAATAGTTGATCGGAAAATGAAGGAAATCAGCAACCAGTATCGTCAACCAAACACGATTAAAACCGCGGTTCTTACCTGTCTGAATCTTGTTGACGAGCACCTCCAGGAAACCAATGCCCAAGAAGAATGGCTGCACCGTCGGGTCGGTTTGCTCCTTGAAAAACTGGACCGTGTAATTCAGGCTCCCTGCAGTGTTCGTGATAGTGGCTGAGTCTTGAGCCAACACCCGTTTAACGGGAGCCACTATAGAATGGTGGAGTGCCGCCCATAAGGTAGCGCGAAGCCATTCTGAGGCTCCCACCTGTTCTACGGGTTCAGAGACTGCACTACACGACACCGCAGGGTTTTCTTTTAATTAAGGAGGAACTATGGAGTGGATAACAATCGCTGCCATCGCCAGTGCGGTGGTTTTTGGCATTATCGGTTATCTGGTTGGCAATTATGTCAGCCGGCGTTTTGCCCGTAAATTCATCGCTGCCCGGGAAACGGATGGTGCGGCAATCATCGCTGAAGCCAAAAAAAGAGCCGAAGAAATTCAGCGCCAGGGAGAAATCCGGGCTAAAGAAGACTGGGACCGCGAGCGAGTCAAATTTGAAGCCCAGACCGCTGCTGTCCGTCGGGAACTGGAACGGCTGGAACAGAAACTTACCGAACGGGAAGCATTGCTTGCTCGCCGCGAGGCGGTGCTAACCCAGAAGGAAGCCGACCTCATTAAAAAAGACCGCGATCTCGCCGCCCGGGAAAAACTCACCCGCGCCAAAATGGAACGGCTGGACCAGCTGATTGAACAGGAAAACAGCCGGCTCGAACGGATTGCCGGCCTTTCGGCAGAAGAAGCAAAAAAAGAATTGATTCACAATTTAGAAAATGAAGCGCGCCTGGAAGCTGCCCGGATTATCCGCGAAATCAAGGAGGAGGCAAAAGCCCGTGCCGAAAAAGAAGCACGAGAGGTCATCGCCGCCGCAATCCAGCGCTGTGCAATTGCCCACACCTCGGAAACCACCGTATCCGTTGTCAACCTTCCTTCGGATGAACTTAAAGGCAGAATAATTGGCCGGGAAGGCCGCAATATCCGCACATTTGAATCCCTCACCGGCGTGGAAGTAATGATTGATGACACCCCGGGCGCCATCATCATCTCCGGTTTTGACCCGGTTCGCCGGGAAATAGCCCGTCTCGCTATGGAACGGCTGGTTCAGGACGGCAGAATTCACCCTGCCCGGATAGAAGAAGTGGTCAACCGAGTTCAACAGGAAATGGAACAACTGATTAAATCTACCGGTGAAGAAACGGTACTGGAAATGGGGATTATCGGTCTGCATCCTGAACTCATAAATTTACTGGGCAAACTTCGTTACCGCACGAGTTATGGCCAGAATGTTTTACTTCATAGCCGGGAAGTTGCTTATCTGGCATCACTGATGGCACAGGAACTGGAACTGGATCCAATAATTGCCAAACGCGCGGGACTGCTTCATGATATCGGTAAAGCTGCAGACCAGACAGTTGAAGGCACTCACGCCCGCATCGGTGCCGAACTTGCCCAGCGTTATGGTGAAGACCCGACGATAATCAACGCCATTGCCGCTCATCACGAAGAAACAACAATGGACTCGCCCTATGCCTTTCTGGTTGCCGCCGCCGACAGTGTCTCCGGTGCCCGGCCCGGTGCCCGACGGGAAAGTTTTGAAACCTACATCAAACGGATAGAAAAACTTGAAGCCATCGCCGCCGCATTTCCCGGAGTGGAACGTGCTTATGCAATTCAGGCAGGCAGGGAAATCCGAGTGCTGGTAGAACCAAGCAAGGTATCAGACCAGGATGCGACCGAACTCGCCGCCCAGATTGCAGCGCAAATTGAATCCGAATTGAAATACCCCGGGCAGATTAAAGTAACGGTCATCCGGGAAACTCGCGCCATCAACTATGCCCACTAAAAGGATACTTTTTCTCGGCGATGTCTGTGCTGAACCCGGTCGGGAAGCAGTAAAAGAACTATTGCCCGCTCTGCGTACCGAACTCCAACCTGACTTCTGTATTGTCAACGGTGAAAATGCGGCTGGTGGTTACGGCATCACCCCACGCCTGGCAGAAGAAATTTTTAAAGCCGGTGCCAATTGCATCACCACCGGTGACCATTGCTTTGACCGTAAAGAGGTCTGGGAATTTCTCATTACCGAGCCGAGAATTCTCCGACCGCTCAACTATCCTCCTGAAGCTCCGGGCAACGGCTGGGCGGTTTATGATTTCCCATCCGGAACTGGCAGGATTGTGGTCATCAATCTCCTTGGCAGGGTATTTATGAAACCAGTTGACTGCCCTTTCCGGCGCATTAACCCCCTGCTGAATCAAATTCGCTCCCTCACCCCGCTCGCAATCGTAGATTTTCACGCCGAAGCCACCGCCGAAAAACTGGCAATGGGCTGGTTTCTTGATGGTAAAGTCTCAGCCGTAATTGGCACCCACACCCATATCCAGACCGCTGACGAACGTATCCTGCCTGGCGGCACCGCCTATATCACCGATGCTGGAATGTGCGGTGCATTTGACTCGGTACTCGGTATGCGCAAAGACCTGTCATTGCGCCGGCTCATTGAAATGGTCCCGGTCCGTCTCCAGCCGGCAACCGATGATATCCGCATTAACGGCATCATCATTGACATTGATGCCAACACCGGTCAGGCAACCCGGATTGAAAGGCTGGTTTACCCTCTGAAAAAATCCCTGATAACTTAACCCCGCAGCAACGGTTTTAAAAACTTACCGGTCCAAGAATCCGGACAGCGGGCAATTACCTCGGGTGGCCCAGTACAGACAATTTGTCCCCCCTCATCGCCCCCTTCCGGTCCCAGGTCAATAATCCAGTCCGCGCACTTAATTACCTCCAGATTATGCTCAATTACCACCACCGTATTGCCTCCGGTCACTAACCGATTGAGTACCCCCAAAAGCAACCGGACATCCTCAAAATGCAGTCCGGTAGTCGGTTCATCCAGCAGATAGAGTGTCCGGCCCGTCCCAATTTTTGACAGTTCCCGTGCCAGTTTAATCCGTTGCGCCTCGCCGCCTGAAAGCGTCGGCGCCGGTTGTCCTAATTTAATATATCCCAACCCCACATCCTTCAACAGCCTCAATTTTCGCTCAATCACCGGAACATTAACAAAGAAATCATACGCCTCATCAACACTCATCTCCAGCACCTCGCTGATATTCTTACCTTTATAACGAATATCCAGGGTCTCCCGATTATAGCGCCTGCCCTTACAAACATCACAGGTGACATAAACATCAGGCAAAAAATGCATCTCCACCCGGATTATACCATCCCCGGCACAGGCTTCACACCGTCCGCCCCGGACATTGAAAGAAAAACGTCCCGGCTTATAACCACGAACCCTTGCCTCTCGGGTTTTGGCAAAAAGCTCGCGGATCGGGCTAAACGCATTCGTATAAGTTGCCGGATTGGACCGCGGAGTTCTGCCAATTGGTGACTGGTCAATATTTATCACCTTATCAATCTTTTCCAGCCCGACAATCCGGCGATGCGCCCCGGGCTTTTCTGCGGAATTGTAAAAATGGCGTGCCAGCGCCCGATAAAGAATATCATTAACCAGCGTGCTTTTACCTGAACCCGAAACACCGGTGATACACACCAATAAGCCGAGCGGAATCTCCACATCAATATTTTTCAGATTATTCTCCCGGCACCCCTCAATCCTGATCATCCCGAACTCCGGCTGACGGCGCACCGCGGGCAGTCCAATCCTTTTTCTCCCCGCCAGATATGCACCGGTAATTGAATCCGGGCAGGCTTTAATTGCTGATGGTGGCCCCTGTGCCACCACTCTCCCTCCGGCTGCACCCGCGCCCGGTCCCAGATCAATTACCCAGTCTGCCTCAAGAATTGTCTCCTCATCATGCTCCACCACAATTACCGTATTACCCAGGTCGCGCAGCCCCTTCAACGTTGCCAGTAATTTTCGGTTATCACGCTGATGCAACCCGATTGACGGCTCATCCAGAATGTAAACCACCCCCACCAGCCCGGAACCAATCTGGGTTGCCAGCCGCACCCGCTGTGCCTCACCGCCCCCCAGACTTTCGGTTGTCCGGTCCAGTGTCAGATAGTCCAGCCCGACCGCCTGCATAAACCCTAACCGCCGTTTCAACTCCTTAATCACTGCCCTTGCCACCGTTTCATCCTTCGGGCTCAGTCTCAAATCACTGAAAAACCGCAGCGCCTCTTTAACCGAAAACCTTGCCACCTCCGCGATATTCAATCCGGAAATCTTAACCGCCAGCGCCTCGGGCTTAAGTCTTGTCCCCTCACATTTCGGGCAGGGCAGGACCGACATAAACTGCTTAACCCATTCCCGCCGCGCCTCAGACTCGGTTTCCTGATAAATCCGCTCCAGATAAGGTATTAGCCCCTCATACCGGTCCTGCCAGGTATACTCCCAATCCGTGCTTTCATAACGAAACTTCAATTCCTCCTCGGTCCCATACAGAATCGCCTGACGGGCACCTGCCGGCAAATCCTGCCAGGGAGTTTCCAGACTGAAGCGAAATCTCTTTGCCAGCGCCTCCAATTTCCCTAAAAGCCAGCCACTTTTCTCCCGCGCCTCCCCCCAGGGCGCAATCGCTCCATCAAGTATTGAAACCCTGGGGTCGGCAATCAGCCGGTCCGGGTCAATCACCATCCTCGTGCCCAGCCCGTGACACTGCGGACAGGCGCCATACGGTGAATTGAAAGAAAACAGCCGTGGTGAAATCTCCTCAAAAGAAAAACCACAATCCGGGCAGGCAAATGCCGACGAAAAAACCCGCTCCTCGGCTTGGTCCTTTTTACCATCGGCACCCACCAGCACGATGCACCGCCCCTGTCCTTCCTTCAGCGCCAGCTCCACCGAATCGGCAATCCGCTTCTGCATCTCAGACCGGACACTCAACCGGTCAATCACCAGTTCAATATTGTGTTTCTTATACTTCTCCAGAACCGGTGCCTCATCAACCTCAAATATCTGCCCGTCAATCCGAACCCGGATATAACCCCGGCGTTTTGCCTGATTCAACAACTCCCGGTACTCACCCTTTCTCCCCCGGACCAGCGGCGCAAGAATTATGATACCGGTCCCCGGTGCCAGGCTCAGCAAACTGTCTACTATCTGCTCTGTGCTCTGGGAACTTATCGGCCGGTTGCATTTCGGGCAGAATGGCTTCCCCACCCGGGCAAACAACAACCGCAGATAGTCATAAATCTCGGTAGTCGTCCCCACAGTAGAACGGGGATTGTGGGCGCTTGTCCGCTGCTCAATTGCAATTGCCGGAGAAAGTCCGCTAATCTGGTCGCAATCCGGCTTCTCCAGCATCCCCAAAAACTGTCGGGCATAAGTAGACAGCGACTCAATATACCGGCGCTGCCCCTCCGCGTAAAGCGTATCAAATGCCAGTGATGACTTCCCCGAACCTGAGATGCCGGTTATCACCACCAGTTTATTTCGCGGGATGTCAAGGCTGATATTCTTCAGATTATGTTCTCGCGCCCCGCGGATGGAAATAACATCATCTTTCATCGGAAAAACAATTATAAAACACCCCCCTCAACAATCAAGCGGTAGCAAAACAATTATATAATCAACCCGTCAGTTACACCCCCCAACCCCACAGGACAAAACTAAACACCACCAAGTTTCTCCACGACCCTCTCTATTATCCTCAGGCAACCATTCAGATTGCGGTTAATCTCCCTGCCCGAGAAACGTAGCACCCGCCAATCCAGTGCGGTCAGATAATTATCCCGCTGCCGGTCCTGCTCTGCCTTTTTCCTGCCCGAATGATACCTGGCACCATCACACTCCACATCAATTTTCCCCATCTTACAGAAAACCGCCAAATCCAGCAGATAACCACCTTTCCCAACATAGAACTGCCTTTCCGGTGCCAGACCAGCCCGCTCAAGTGCCCGATACAGTTTCTCCTCAATCGGGCTGGTATGATAAAGTTCATTAATCTCCTTTGCCCTCAGCAGTCTTTCCAGCGTGGTTGGAATAAAGATAATCCGTCGCCAGCGCCGACTCGGAATTGGATGCGGTAACCGTCGCAGTTCGTAGATAGCTATTCGGTAATACCATTCCTGTGCCCGCGGGTGGTTCGGCTCATCCGGCAAAAGTTCAATCCGGCGCACCGTTTTAATCTCCTTAACCCGGGCATAATAATTAACCGCCCACTTCTCCGCATCAAAAACTTTAGTCTGATAAAAAGCGAGATAACGAATCCGTTCCAGCTGGACCGGTGCACTTTTCACCGGTATCCGATACCAGCCCTCTTCCTTTAAAATCGCCCAATCCTTCTTCCGGGTAACTATGCCAACCAGCACCACCGGCGACCTGAATTTAACCGTTTTTTCGCCCGCTCTCATCAGCTCAAAATTTAGCCATTAAAACACCATTGTCAATACCTTAAGTCCAGCAAGATGTTATCGGCTAATTAAAAAATAACCGATTGCCGCAACGTCAGCCCGTTTTATTCTTCCGGACTAAATTGGCGTCCGGGCGTGCTACCTTTTTTCTCCAATCTGCGCTTTAATTCTTTCCATTTCCTGACGCAAACTTTGATTCTCACGATACAATGCCTGAATTGCCGCGATGAGGACACCATCCATATCGGCGAGATTAACAGCGCCGGTGGTACAGGCAATACCAAGGTTGGTATGGGTATAACGCAGCGTTCCCCAGAGCATATTATCTGATTTACCGCGAGCGATGCCGAGCAAATGTTCCGTATAAAGCACACTGTCGGGTGTGCCACGCACCCAACTCTGCTCAGCGGCGCCCGCGCTGTTAAGGGCGTAATTGGCTGTATCTGCTTTCCAGGCATAAGGCACACTTACCAGCCGCAGGCGCGGACTCAACTCCGCCCCTTCACCAATTGCCATTGCCAGATAAAGGTTACCCTGGTCGGGAATTGCGGGTATCGGGGTTATCACCCCCAAAAAGGTGGAAAAAATGCCACTACTTATCATCACACTCTGGCGCTCTGTCCAGAACGGTGTGCCGCCACTGGGCTGGGTATAGAGTTTGAATGTAATCTGATAAACTGTGTCCGGGACAGGAATGCCGAAGGTATCGGTTAATACTCCCTGATAAGAAAATATCCTCGGGATGACATTGGCATCCTGAACCTTCCTCGTATCTGGCGGCATAGCAATAACGGTAGCCTTCGCGGGAAGTTCAATGTTCTGGAAACCAGCGCGCCCGGCTCCGAATACAACGCTTAGAACCAGGCAATACCTGATTATTAACATTCATTCTCCTTTCTTTACTAACCTTAATCTAATATGCTCTAAAACAAAACTCAGTTAGTCAAAAAATAGGAAATGATGTTTATCCCCATCCTGATTGCCTGCTCTCTTATCTCTGGTGGGTCATTGTAGCGGTCGGTCCAGCCGTCCGAAATATTGGAATTGTAAGTATAGAACACCGCCAGCCGACCATTGATGAACAACCCGTAACCGTGCGGTGGTCCTTCATAATGCTCGTGGACCTTGGGCAAACCTTTGGGAAAGTCATAGAAAAGGTGATAAATTGGGTGGTCTAATGGCAACTCTACCAAATCGGAGTTTGGAAACACCTTCTTCATCTCCCGGCGGAACGACTCATCCATCCCATAATCATCATCCGCATACAAAAAACCGCCCTGCTCCAGATAATTCCGCAGCCTCTTAACCTCCTCCTCGGAGAAACTGACATTGCCGTGTCCGGTCATAAAAAGAAAAGGATACTGATAAATTTTTTCATCAAGCAGTGAGACCTGCGCCTCCTCGTTCAGGCAGCGGATTTTGGTTCTTCGGTTCAACTCCTGACACAGATTGGGAATTATCTCCGGGTCATTATACCAATCACCGCCCCCCTCATACTTCAGCCGGGCAATCTGCAACTGCCCACAAATTAATGGCAAAATCAATAACCAATTCAACATCTCTTTGCCCGGCGCTTAAGCGCCATCAGATACTGATAAGGCAGCCGGACATCGCCCAGATAAATCCTGCCAAACTTTCTTCCGCCGTGACAGTCACTACCGCCAGTTATTATTAGCCCGTTCTTCTGTGCCATTTCCAGATAATGGTCAACCGCCCGCTGATTATGCTCCGGATGCCAGACCTCAATACCATCAACCCCGGCCGCGATTACCAGATACACCAGCCCATCATTGCCATAGGTTGCCGGATGTGCCACCACCGCCACCCCGCCATTTTTGTGAATCAACTCAATTACCTCCCCTGGGCTCAACCGCAACTTCGGGAAATACGCCGGGCCGTCATATCCGATATACTTCTCAAACGCCTCACTGATACTCACCACACCACCAGCCTCAACCAGTGCCTGTGCCACATGCGGTCTGCCCACTGCGCCGGCACCAGCAATTTCCTTTACCCGTTCCAGACTCACCCACCAGCGCCCCGTGCCCAGTTCATTCAATTTCGCCACCATCTTTGCTGCCCGGCTCAACCGGAAATCCCGCACCTCAGCAAAAAACCTCTGCATCTCGGGGTTCTGATAATCAAAATAATAACCGATGATATGAACATCCGTGCCGTTGACATTACAACTAAATTCAGCACCAGGCACAATCTCCATCCCGGTCCGTCTTGCCTGCTGTTTTGCCCGTTCAACCCCCTCTACCGAATCATGGTCAGTAATGGCAATTGCACTAAACCCTAACTGCTGTGCCCGGACAACAACCTCCTCCGGGGTAAACAGCCCATCTGAAAACACCGTATGCAGATGCAGGTCAACCACCGCCCGTGCCTGCTTATTATTCAAATGCACCCCTGATATCAAATTTACTGATTAAGCCATCCGACGGGTAACAATCCCTAAATACTCCTTTACCAGCCCATCCATTTCTGAAGAAAGCTCATCCAGCGTCTCCTGCATTCCGGTAACAAACTCCCGGTCCTTAATTCCGCCAAGATTAATCAACACATTCAACCTTGCGCCCCGGAATGCCGCATCCAGATTCAAAGTCCCTACCCCCGCATCACTGATTGAATTCTTATTCCCGTATTCCACCACTGGCTTCACCAGTCTCATTACCTCCAGCGCCAATTTCATCGTTCGCAAAGGCACCTCGGCTGCCTTCTTCAAAGCTTCACTAATCGCCTTGTCCCGCTCCTGGCGCTCAACCTCGGTCATCTTTGGCAACTTATAAGCCTGCATCACCAGTTTAAACGACTCGGCATCCTCCTCCATCAAACTAACAAATCGCTCCCGCCGGACGAGCAGTTTTTCCCGAACCGCCTTAATCTCCTCCTCAAACTCCTCATACCCCTTCTTACCAACTGTCAGATTTGCCACCATTGTAAACAGTGCGGTCCCGATTGCCCCGTTAAGTGCGGCGGCGGTCCCACCACCCGGCACTGGTGCTGATGAAGCCAGCTCATTCAAAAAATCGGGCAGCCCCTGAGCCGGCATCAGCCGGTTCTCAAGAATCTGCTCCTTCTTAAAATCGTTCAATTGCAGATAAAACTTCGCACAATCAACCAGCGCCGCCTGGGGCACCAGTCCCACAATCTCCGATTCCACCACCCGCACCCCGTACCGCTCTGCCTCCCGTTTCACCGTCTCAAACACCCGGAAAAGCGGTGTCTTGGTATAATCGGTCATATTAATTGAAACCTGGGCGCAATTCTTCTCCTTCAACTCAAACCCCAGCGCCTTAACATACCGGTAGCCCCCGCTCCGGAACCGAATTGCCCGGGCAATCTTATCAGCAATTTTCACATCCGGTGTGGACAAATTAATATTATAAGCAATCAACGGCGCCCGCACGCCCACCACGGTTGCACCGGCAGTGGGATGCAGTTCGGGCCTACCAAAATCCGGTGCCCGTTCCGGGTCGGTCTTAATCGCCTCCTTCAGCCCCTCAAACTCGCCCTGCCGGATATTTGCCAAATCCTGCCGGTCCGGTCGAGTCGCTGCCAGCTCATAAAGATAAACCGGAATCCCCAGTTCATCAGCAATCCGCTTGCCCAGCCGCTTTGCCAGTTCAATACACTCTGCCTGAGTCACCCCGGAAATCGGCACAAACGGAATTACATCAGTGGCACCGATTCGCGGATGCTCACCCTGATGCTGATTCAAATCAATCAACTCCGCAGCGGTCTTCGTTGCCCGGAACGCCGCCTCCAGCACCGCCTCGGGCTCGCCCACAAAACTGATCACCGCCCGATTATGGTCTGCATTCATCTCCTGGTCCAGCAGGGTCACCCCGGTCACCGACTTAATACTATTAACAATCTGCTCAACCACTTCTGGCTTTCTACCCTCACTAAAATTAGGAACACACTCAACAATTCTTCTCATCTGCTTCTCCTTTTAAACAAATTAAACCTTGATAATCATACCTACCATTACCAAACTGTCAAATTTCTAATTTCGGCTTCCCCGGTCCCTGCTCATTGACAAACCCCCTAACCAGATTATCATTTAACAATGGCTGCTACCCAAAGCACCCGCTCTTTAAAAAAAGATAACCCCTCATTAAAACTACCGCACCGATGAACCTGATCCCCCTGCTCATTATCACCCTCAACCCTGTTATCGGTCCAACCTGGGCAGATACAATTGAAAACTTCGAAGCCGACACATTAACCCTGCTCTCATTCCCGCTTGAAGATGCCGACCCGGACTCCTGGTCACTGGACTCAATTATCACCCCCGGCAACTCACACCTCAGCCTCAAACTCTATGGCAACACCTGGAAAATTGAACAGATCCCGGCATTCCCGATTGACTCCTCAACCGTGCTGGCGGTTGCCGCCTATATCCAGCATCTGGGTGAAATTCAGGGCTTCGGACTGGTGGCTAACAACGAAACCCTGCTTTACTCCTTTGCTGGCAGCGAAAAAGTCAACCCCGAACGCTGGATAACGGTCTATCAGGGTGCATTTCCGCTCCAGACCTGGAACATTTACCTGCTACCGATTGGCACCGACTGGCTCTCCCGCTTCGGCAATTTACCCCAAATCACCGGACTGGTGTACATCAACGACGCTGACAGCAATCCGCCCGGCACGGTCTTTTTTGACGACATCCTCAACATCACCCCGGACCTGCCCATCGCCCCGCAACTTGAAATCTGGCACGAAATCCTCCCGCCCATTGACAATCACGACGGCTCCTACCATGTCACCGTCCAGTTCTACTCCCGTGTCACCGACCCTGACTCCCGCCACCACTCCTACTACTGGTACTTTGGCGACGACTCCACCAGCAATGACTCCTGTCCGGTCCACACCTATCTCATTACTGACGACCACCTCTTCACCGTGCTCTGTGAAGTTTGTGACTCCACCAACCACTGGGCACGGGACACCACCCGTGTCCAGATTGAAATCGGCAAAACCAGCCTGCCCCTAAAACTGAACTTTGTCGGCGATATAATGCTTGCCCGACGTTACGAACTGCCCGGCGGCATAATTGACTCCCTTGGTCCAGAAGGCGTATTTGCCCGGGTCAAACCCCTGCTCGGTGATCCTGCCGATATCACCACCGCCAACCTCGAATGTCCATTAACCAACCAGGGCACGCCCCATCCCACCAAACCAATTGTCTTCCGGGGCAGACCAACCAATGTCCGGGGTCTCGCCTATGCCGGGATTGACCTCGTCTCACTTGCCAACAACCACATCCTTGATTACGGACTGCCTGGCTTAAACCAGACCCGTGCGGTACTGGAAACTGCTGGCATCCGTGCCACCGGTGCCGGGGCTGACGAATACCAGGCATTTCAACCCGCATTTCTAATAAAATCCGGCATCAACTTCGCCTTTCTCGCCTTCAGCGACCGCACTGGCCAATACGACAACTACCAGCCCTACCTCAACGCCGGCTTCAACAAACCCGGCTTTGCCGAACAGGACAGCTTCCGGATGTATCGCGCCATTAACCAGGCACGGACATCAGCCGATTACCTCATCATCCAACTCCACGCCGGAGAAGAATATCAAGAAATACCTAACTCCTTCCCGGATGACGAATGGTATTCACCACTCGCTGAAAAACCCGGATTAAACGCCATCAACCTTCGCCACCGACTAATTGACAACGGTGCCGACCTCATCATCTGCCATCACCCCCATATCCTTCAGGCAATTGAAGTGTACCACGGCAAAGTAATCGCCCATTCACTTGGCAACTTCGCCTTTGACCAGGAATACCCGGAAACCTACCCAACGATAATTCTCAACTCCCTGTTAGACCAGAATGGCTTTTCCCATTTCACCCTCACCCCGATATTTATTGACGACTACCTGCCCACCCCGGCAACTGGTGAACTGGCAATTAACATCCTCCGCCACCTTGCCCGCCTCTCCCGCGAACTCAACACCATCCTGCTTGTAAACCGGCAAACCGGCACCGCGCTTCTGGTCCTTGACACCACTGAACTACTCCGCCAGACCCATTCTCACTGGCTCAACTGCAACCTGGTATTGGACTCCGGCTGGTTTATTTCAATGCCGCTTAAACTCACCGACTCCGCCGACATCTCCCGGATTATTAACATCTCTCCCCCTGGCAAATGGCAAATCCGCCTCGGCCGCGACCTTATCTGGTTCGGCAATATGGAAGACGAAGGGGCAACGATGTGGCAACTAAATCAGCCCGACGAATTTTACGACACCACCGCCTGCCGGGGCTATCGCTCCCTTACCCAGCGCCGCCCTGCCCGCACCGGCACCATCATCACCAACCTTGAAGAACGACCGCCCCTGCCCGCTGACACCGGTGACTTAACCGTTTACCTCTGGCTAAAAGGTGAAAACGCCGGCACCGCCAACATCAACCTTAACCTCTACAACTCCCGAACCGGTGGCATGCTCGTAAAATCCTGCTCCCTCCAAAACTCCCCTGCCCGCACATTCAACTGGCAATTCCTCGCTCAACCAACAACCATTCCTGCCGGTGCCCAATACTTTGACCTCCTTTTAAAAAGCACCGCCCCGGACTCCGGGACAGGCAGAGTATGGTTTGACGATGTTGGGGTCATCAAATGGACAACCTGGCAAGAATTCACTCCCGGAACGACCATTCCTGTGCCCAACGAATTCAACTGGCTTCAAATCCGCCTTCCCGACCAAACCGACACCGCCCAAATACAATATCAAACACTCACCTACCTGCCCCTGACCGGACTCAAAACCACGCCCCCTGCTCCTCAAATCTCCCCAACTCAACTCACCATTACCCCCAGCCTCATCCGCAACCAGGTCAAAATCAGATTCAACCTACCGGCGCCAGCATTCATAAACTTAAAAATTTACAACCCTGCTGGACAACAAATCCGCACCCTCATAACGCAACGCCTGACCCCTGGCACCTACCAACTAAACTGGGACCTCCGTGACGACCACGGCAAACCAGTTCCTGCTGGCACCTACTTCTGCCGGCTCACCGCTCCCCAGCCCCAGACCCAAAAACTCATCATCACAAACAAACAATAAAAAAACACCATAACGACCCGGGGGCGACCGGGGAACGACCCGGGGGATATCCCCTCCTTGTTTCAATCCTTGTTTTAGTGGAAGTGGAATCATAACAACCGCACACCGCCCACAATAGTATACCCCACATCACCGTTTCAATCCTTGTTTTAGTGGAAGTGGAATCATAACCCAGAATTTTCTTAATCCGCTGACCATAAGCATAGTTAAGTTTCAATCCTTGTTTTAGTGGAAGTGGAATCATAACAATAAGAACAGCTCATAATCTCCAAGTTATGATAACGTTTCAATCCTTGTTTTAGTGGAAGTGGAATCATAACGCCTTTTTTTTTTGACAGAAAAGACTTGACAGATAGTGTTTCAATCCTTGTTTTAGTGGAAGTGGAATCATAACAGGAAAAGCACAACCGTAGCGTAAGGAACGTAAATTTGTTTCAATCCTTGTTTTAGTGGAAGTGGAATCATAACAACTCCTTATTATTGTCCGAGCGGGATCGACAGAATTTGTTTCAATCCTTGTTTTAGTGGAAGTGGAATCATAACACAGCTTGTCAAGAGTATTTAGATAAATATAAATATATGTTTCAATCCTTGTTTTAGTGGAAGTGGAATCATAACAAAAAATAACCGGCTTTGAATTAATTACCTTACTAATGTTTCAATCCTTGTTTTAGTGGAAGTGGAATCATAACAATTTCTTTTTCTCTCGGCATAAATGCCATAAATTGAATGTTTCAATCCTTGTTTTAGTGGAAGTGGAATCATAACAATTAACACTTGACATTAGTTTGACAGTCCCAGAGAGTTTCAATCCTTGTTTTAGTGGAAGTGGAATCATAACGAGGAGCAGGAGCAGAATAACGTAGGAATGAATAGTTTCAATCCTTGTTTTAGTGGAAGTGGAATCATAACAATCGGTTTAGTTCCGCCGGTCTCCGGACTACCTGAAGTTTCAATCCTTGTTTTAGTGGAAGTGGAATCATAACTTTGCCAGTCTTTACCCTTGCCGGACTTTCTGCCTTAGTTTCAATCCTTGTTTTAGTGGAAGTGGAATCATAACGCGTTAGGTTCAAACTGATTAAAGGTAAAAGGTATAGTTTCAATCCTTGTTTTAGTGGAAGTGGAATCATAACTTTCAAGCCTTCTGTCAAGCAAAATTTTCAAAAAAGTTTCAATCCTTGTTTTAGTGGAAGTGGAATCATAACCCAACATTCCATTTCTCACCAGTGCAACAATCGTTCCAGTTTCAATCCTTGTTTTAGTGGAAGTGGAATCATAACTGACATTTTTGAAAACAATATTTTTGCACTCTTGCTGTTTCAATCCTTGTTTTAGTGGAAGTGGAATCATAACTCATAAATTTATTATATTGTTTATCGTTCAAACCGTTTCAATCCTTGTTTTAGTGGAAGTGGAATCATAACTCCACTTTTGCTTTATCTATTTGATTTTCAACCATTTGACTAATTTTTTGCCCGGCTAATTTTGCCCTAAAAAACTGCTCGCGGATACCAATTTTGGCAGTTTCGTTGCCACTTCTGCATCGCACTGTATCCATAACTGACTTAATATCAAATAGATAAAATTTCAGCTCGCTAAACACAAATATTTTTGTAACAGCAGTCAACACAACGGGCAGTAAATTTTGTCTTTTTGGGAAAATAACAACGCTGAATAACATTAAATATCTCCTCAATTATCTCTGTAATATACAAAAAATCCTCTTCTTTGTAAAGAACTTCGCATAGTTTTGCCCCGCCTCTTATATAGCAAATATACCCCCGATTGACCGGCTGGTGATATGTTTCCCGAATAAGCATCCCATAAAGCACTGATTGATAACGATGGGTGCGGAACAGGTATTCGCGGTATTCGGTATACTTGTAGTCAAGCGGAGCCATACTGCCATCAGCAAGGGTTAAAACCTCATCAACTACACCCCGCACCCGAATTTTGGGGGAAGCAAGATAAACGCTCAACTCCTTTTTCACACAATTAATGCGCTTTCTAAGATAGTTGGCATTGTGTTTTTCGCGTTCGCTATGAAGTTCTCTGCCCTTCAATACCAAATAGCGGTGCTCTTCGTGCTGTGGAATTTTCAGGCAGTTCATAAAGTAGGTAAACCGGGGACAGAAGATATGTTCCATAACCTCGCTGATGGTAAGCATTGTCGTGCTTTCCGTGTCAAAATCGCAATCTGGCTTTAGGTTGTTCATAAGAACAGTGCTTTTACCTCGTCAGCAACCAAATCGCGGTCAAATGCTTTTCCCAGCAGACGCACCTTTTTAAAATCCTCATCGCAAAGCGGAAAGATATAAACCGAATCCACTGTCGGGTCAATTATGTCTTCGCAGATGGTTTTAAGTTCTTCAATTTGGGTTCGGTTAAGCGTTCCTAAAAAGGCACTTTTCTGCACCCGATAAAGTCCTTTGTTCTTACAGGCACGGGCAATCAGATTGCGGGTGCGGTCCTTCTGGATGTCGTAAATTACCCAGACAAGATTATTCGGTCCCATCCTGCTTATTTATCAACTGGTTGGCAATTCCGTGGCAGTCAAACTGGATTATTTCTCTCCGCTTGATGTTTCTGCCCGCATAACGTATTGATTCATCAAGAAAGCGGGTAAAGGCATCAATCAAAACCGCCCTGCCTTCCTTGTTTAAGCTAACGCCGTTTTGCAGGCGGTCAAAATACTCTTTTTTAATTTTGCGAGCGGCAAACAGATTGATGACCACCTCTTCTGCCCAGACCCGATAGTTCTCAATGATATCAAAAACCAGGGATTTTTTATTGTAGTTGTCGGTGTGAATGATGCCCACATAAGGGTCAAGACCAGCAATAATGCAGGCTTTTTCTACCAGTGAATAAAGGACGCCGTAGGCATAGTTTAATAGGGCATTGAATTCATCCTGTGCGGGGTTGCGAGAACGACCGCTAAATCGGAAAGGCTCGGGGATAATAAAACTCAGGGCATCAAAGTAAATTCTACCGGCACTGCCTTCAATTCCCATAATGGTGTTCCTTTTTTCTTCTACGGTGCCAGTAATGGTATCAAGTGATTGTCGGCATTTTTTCAGTTTTTCAATATATTCGGTAATTTCTGCCGACTTCCGGGTGCGGGTTTCGCGGAGATGCTTAAGAAGTTCAATTTGATTGTCTAATTTGCGCCTGGTCCAGCCCAGGGCAATTTCCAGGCCCGCCTCCTCTTCAGCAATGGCAATCTGCTTGCGCCGAATGGTAGCAGTGCTGCCAAAACGGCAATGCCAGATGCGGGCATAGGGTTCACCAAAATCATCAATAAACACAATGTCAATGTTATTGTCAATTGCCAGTTTTATGGCATCGGTGGTAAGATAAGCGGCGGTAGCGATGAGAATTGAGGAAACCTTTTTTGCTGACACCTCATAGGTCTTTTCGTCAGTTTTTATCCGGAACAGGTCACCGTTTTTCTGAAGATAAGAGCCGTAACTGTTGATTACCAACTGCATCTGCCGATGGTGCCAAATCCCCGGGCGACCGACTTACCAATTCCCCAGTATTCCGGGATGGCAAAGTTGACCTGAAAATTACCAAGAAACCCCAGCATCGGTGTCCCTTTTAAAGTGGTGCGGGTTTCACGGAGATGGTCAAATTTTACGCTGATTGGTTCGGTAACGGTGTAGTTGATCCCCTTAGCAATGGAAAGGATGTTGCCAATCAAGATTTTACTTAAAAGCTCGCGCCGTTTTTGCCAGTTGCCGTATTTCTGATAGGTCTCATAGTTCTCCTCGTTAAGTGCCAGCCAGGGGGTCAGAAATGTATAGGCGATAAAATCGGCAGCAGTGCCAAACTCATCGGTGTAATTGTAAAGCGACTTGGCAAGTATGTCTTGCCAGTTGCCATCAATGATAATTACCTTTAATTCATCAAATATTTTTTTAACTATTTCAATACCAGCGCCAAATCCGATAATTACACAGTTATCCTGAATAATCTTATACTGGACAACCGGATAGCGGTAGAGTAGAGTACCATCGGGCTGATGGTGGTGAACCTCAATGTGCTGGCGATATAAACTGCCGAGAAACCCCCGCACTTTGCTTGCATCACTGGAAGTTAAAGTTTTATTAAGTTCCAGTTTTAGCAAAAGTATCTCAATTTTCATTTAACAGATGACACTTGATTTGGGGGTTTTTATGATAAAACCGGTTTCGGGGTCATAGTATTCACTTAGGGTCGATTGCGGGACATAGCTTATTTCATCAAACTCATCCGGCCTGTTGGTAGTGGAGCGCGGGATGGAAATTACATACTGATAGAACTGGTTTCTTATTTTATTAAGCATCTCGCGCCGCTGAAACGGGTCGGTTATTTTCTTTATCTCAAGAAATTGTTGCCAGACTTTCTGCGCCTCTTTGTCAAATTCAATGAAAACATCAAGTTTGTCGAGTTCGTCAGTGATGAGTTGAAAATCGGCAATCCCCGGGCGGTCGTCATTTGATTCATAACGGAGTTGTTCAACTGCGGTCAAAAGTTCTTTTGATTCCTGCTGTGATTTCTTCTGCTGGGTCTGTTGATAGTATTCGTTGAGCAACGGCAATAAGTCGGCTTCTTTAAGTTCTTGTTTGCCAGCAAGGATATCGGAGGTTATGTCCATTAACACTCCGTCATAAATATACGAATAAAATGGCTTTTTTTGTTCGTCAATCAATTTGACGATAAAAACCGTCCCGCGGCCGGTGGCATTGCGGTTACACCTGCCCGCGGCTTGAATGATGGAGTCCAGCGGAGCAAAGTCCCTCACCACGACATCGAAATCAATATCAACGCCTGCCTCTACAAGTTGGGTAGAGACTACAAACCGGACCCCTTTTTCTTTTATTTTCTTTATCCTTTCGCCTCTCTCTTTCGGTATTAAATGGGTAGACAGATATGTTGCAGTAACCCCTTTACTCTTTATGCTTTCGTAAAATTGGCGTGCCGCCGCAATCGTGTTAAAAATAAACAGGTAAGTTTTATCGGGCAGGAAATTAAACTCGTCGGCAAATTGCTCAATTGTACGCGGTTTTTCTATTTCTTGTTTTATATTTATTCTGTCAAGAGAAGAAAAATAACGTTCTTTATCGGCAATAATATCGGTCAATTGTTCTTTGGGAAAAATCAGCGGTTCGGTTGCGGTAGCAAATATGATGTAACTGTTTAACTTTTCGGCAATAAACGAGAGGAGTTTTTGTAAAAGTAGCCAGTATTTAGTTGGGATATTTTGGACTTCATCCAAGATAATAATTGAATTCGCCAGGCGATGGAATTTGCGCAAACTTCGATTGCTGTTAGTTATCAGTGTATGGAAAAACTGAACAAATGTTGTGATAATAATTTCGGAATTCCAGCCTTCAATCAATATTTCGGCTTGCGGGGTATCAAATTCTGTGTCGTCCTTTTGATAAACAATATCGGCAAGATGGTGGTGCTTTAGGAAGATATCGCTGGTGCTGACGATGCCATTGGTCTGGAGAATTTTTTCAATGACATCAGCGTTCTGGTCAATAATACTCAAAAACGGCAGGGCATAAATAATTCGGGGTTTAATCCCGGTCTCTTTTTCGACAATAGCACAAAGCCGTGATGCAAAGGCAAGGGCAGTAAGTGTCTTCCCCATCCCGGTGGGAAGGTTTAGCGAATAAAATCGCTGACCATGATTTATTGGCAGATTGACTGCTTCATTATAAGCCGAATCCCTTAACTTATTCAGGGGTGATGAAGGAAATGGAATCTGTGCCCGGTAGTTCGGAATCAAATTTTGATAGTCAAACTTTTGCCGGCGAAAAATAGTCAGTTTATTCTGAAATACCGTAGCGCTCTTGTCAGCATCAAGTAAGATAGAATAAATTAAATTAGCAGTAATGTAGTTTTCAATCCCCGGCGGCTGGGCGCGTAACCGTCTTTTGATTGGGCGGACCCATCCGGGAAAGTTATCAATCCAGGAAGCAATCTTGGGTTTTGTCAGAACGACCGGCAAACCAGCGGAATTCAGTTTTTGTGCCAGAATTGCCAATCGGTCATCCTGAATATTAGCCAGCTGCTTCTTTAACAGTGTTTGATCATCTTCTATATCAAAAATAATTTCATCAATAATCTCCCGCAGGTTGCCGTGGTGGCGCTTCACTGCTAAGAAACCTAAGATGGGATATAAGCCATCGGGAAACTGCTCTAATAGTAATGAGTAAGTGCAAACCGCAGAAAACAAACTATGGCTGGCTTCTCGGATTTTGGGACCATTACCAGAAAGGTATTGCTGAAAATAGGTAGTTGCTTTGCCGAGGTCATGAACCAGCGCACAGGTTTTTAATACCGGGGCTAATTCCTTTTGGATATTTGCCGGCTTTTCCTGAAGAAAAAATTCTGCAAAGGTGGCGGTGTTAATCAGGTGGTCTTCCAGCGGAACGCCCGGATGGGATTCAAGACCAGAAGAAGGTAATGTGCTCCCCACTCCTTAGTTTCCAACAGATATTTACCCGGGCTTTCAAAGGTTTACCTGAGGTTTCATAAATGACCTCTTGATACTCCTCAACTACCCGCTCCGGTGTCATTACAATCGGCAGCCGTTCTTTGATGTATTTTTTACCTGGCTCAATTTTTAACTCCGCGAGATTATTCTCGGCAATCGCGGTTACGATATCCAGCGGTTCAGCCGGCGATATTTTTTCTGCCTCAAATGTTCCGATGTATTGGAAATTGGCAAGCAGTTCACTTAAACCCAGGGCAAGGGTGTAAACGGACTGGTGATTTGCTAATAATTCAATAAGATGATTGATTACCTGCGGTTCTTTATGATGAAAGTAGATGCGGTAATGGGGATTTTTGACAAATTCGGTTCTTATCTGAGTGTGTCTTTTGAGCTGAAGACTAACTTTCGTGTCTATCAAGTTTAGCCCCATTCTTACTTTCTTGATTGGCGCGATTATCCGTAATGCCATTAAACACTGGTCAAAACCAAAAATTTTCAAATGCTGATTTGTAATTTTGCTTGTGCCATAAATTGCTCCGAGTATGCCGGCAATTGTGGGCGGAGGTGGAAAAGAAAAGGTGAGGGGTGAAGAAGTTGTAAAAAATTTGCGAAAGTGGGCGTAATCGCCCCAGATATCAAAGACTACTACCCGCATAATGTTCAGAAGTTGAATTTCTCAACGGGTAGTTTTAATTCCTTCAGCTTTTGCGCGATGTCAACTGATTTATCGTCCTTGACACAGTTTAAATGTTCATCCACCTTCATCCGAATCCGGTGAATTTTTTCCTGTTGCTGACTCAGCGTATCAATTAACTGGGTAATATCCAGGTTAACTTCTTCAATCCGTCTGATCTCTTCGTCTCGCTTGTCAGAGATTAATCTAATGCGCTTATCGAGTTCTCCAATGTAGAAACTTAACCCTTCTTTGTAAATAACCTGAAGCAAAAACCTCGGATTCTGTCCGAACTTTGAGCCGGAAATCAGGTTTTTGGTCCCGTGCCAGAGTGCTTCCATCATCAGGTCAATGTCATCTTCGGTTAGCGGTATCTCCTGGGTAATCGCGGCGGTCTCGTTGATTACACCATAAAAGGCGATTAGAGAATATGGAAGAATGTAGCGTTCGGTAAACGTGCCCTGTTCTTTACCCTTCTTTGAGGGCATTACCGTTGTCCCTTTGATATAGGTCAAATTAACCTTATGTAAGGACCTGCCGTATTTGAACTGAACTGGTCCGGTTAGGGTCTTGCGTTGCTCTTCTACCGCTGTAGTCTCGCCAAAAAGACGCAGGTCAATACACTCCTTTAGTCGGTTTTTGCCCTTAGAATCCGCTAACAGGTCATCTTTGTCCTTTAACTTGCCGTTCTTATCCCGGACACGGATAAATATTTCCTGTTTTTTGTATTCGTAAAGGTAATCGCGGATGGTCCTTTTTAAGCGAACATCAGTAACGATGTTTATACCGGTTTCCTCATCAATGCGCGGCTTGTTCTCGTCGTTCGGGTCACCATTGGGATTGGCATCGGTGACATCATAAAGAAATAATATTTCAGAGCGGTTTTTAATAACATCAGCCATAGTTTTACACCTCCATTGCATTTTGTTTTTCGTAAATAATACTTTTGACATCATCTATCATATTCATCCCGCAGGCAAAATAAAAATTCAACTCATCAAGCGGGATTTTCCAGTTTTCACCTGCCGCCAACAGGTATTTGCTTATCTCTGAAGCAATCTGTCTTTTACCCTGGTCAAATGCCTTATATTCCTCCAGTTTATTCTGAACTTTAGGTAAAAGAGCGCGGATATCAGATTCGCTCAGCTTTAAACTTTTCAGGTTTTTGCGAAACGGCGCTGACTCTCTATCAGCATATTGTTTATTTAGCAGGAGTTGGGTCAACGCACCAAGTAAAAACACCCCCTTTTTGGCAGGATGCTGAAAGAGCGCAGGATATTTTTCAAAAAACTGGTCAAATCGTGAATCAGCCATAACTTTTACCTCCTTAAAAACTACCAGTTTAAGTTCAAGTAAAAATAAAATTGCCATTAAGGCATCATTTACCCGAGAGGAGAAATCTCCTTTATTATTCTCGGATAAAAAAAACTGGTTCCGGATTTCAGACATAAAGAACCGGAACAGTAGCCCTTTATCAATCATTACACCTTTAAATATTGAATTAACGATTTCCAGGAAGTACTTATCAAGGTCCGGCTGGGTTTTGCCCGGACTGGAGGTTCTAAAAAATGTCCGGATACAGCCGAGAGTGAAATTGCCATTCATAATTTTGTCAACCTCATCCTTTGCCTGAAAAATTTCTCTTATTCGCGAAGGAAACACATCCTCAATCAAAAGCAAGATTCTTTGGGCACTCTGCTCCTCTTTTAAAAAAAGAAAATTGACCGTGATAATATCCTGCTCTTCCTTTAAGATATCCAGAATTTCTGTCTCGTCATTAGTAATACGTTTTTTTACTTCCCGGGTTAAAGTTATTTTTTTCGGGTTTCCAATAAGGATGTTTATTATTTCACTTTTTACTTCGCTGATTAACTGGCGGGGAATTAAATAATAATCAACCCCATAGAATTTAAATTTTAAATTTTCTTTAATAAACTTCCAGCCCTCCTCTAAATCCAGTTTACAGTCATAGCAGAGAGGAAAGTTTTTCCAGGCAGATTTTTTGTCAAGCCCACCGGCGATGAACCCGGGTTTGTCAATCGTATAGAAGGTAAACACCCGCGGGTCGCCACTGACTTCTTTTCTTTCACCGCAAAGCGAGCAGACTTGCTTTTCTGCTACGGTTCCACTCTTTCTGGTCTGAATTCGCACCCCTGTTTTTACCCATTCCTTAAAAATCTCAAATTCACCAATGTATTTGCCGTTAATTTTGAGTGTAAGCAATTTGCCCTGGTTTTTCCTAAAATCAGCGACTCTCTTGGTTACCTGTTCAGTTATCTCATCCTGGTTTTGTTCTAAAATACTTTGAATCTTTTTCAGAAATGGGTCGGTTTTGTCTTTAAACCAGGAGAGAATTTTACCTCTAAATGTTTTGTTAACTTCGGTAAGGATTGAAGAGGGAGCGATATCCGGACCGTTAGAACTCCCCCGGCGATAAAGATATTTACAAATTTTCTGGGAGTCGTAGTCCTCCAGCTCTATGCCGTCAAAACGATTCCTGTCAGTGTTGACTTTGATGAATATAACCTTCGGGTCATTTTCCCTTTTTTCAAATCCTTTTGGGGTCTGAATAAGGGTGGTTAGTTCATCGTTAGTTTCACGTTTTCTCCTGCCGAATTCTTTTATTGCGGCTAACATTCCAGTGAGTCAATATACAAATTGCCAAGGATAATGTCAAGTTTTTTTAACAGCTGTTATAACTACATATAAATCCTGCCCATTTAAACGGTTAAGTTTTGGTGATGCACCTTGTTCCGTTATTAATTGGTCTAATTAAATAAATAAGGAGGATTATGACGTTGCTTGATGATAATGTGAAACTTCAAACCCGGCAGTTGTTGAATGAGCTGAGTAACCCGGTGAAGCTGGTCGTATTCACCCAGGAAATGGAGTGCCAGTTCTGCCGGGAAAATCGGCAACTCGCCGAAGAACTGGCTACCCTGTCTGATAAAATAACCGTTGAGGTGCATAATTTTTTGCTGGACCGGGAAAAGGTGGAACAGTTCAGGATTGAGCGCGTGCCCGCACTGGTGGTTGCCGGTGAAAAGGATTACGGTATCCGGTTTTATGGTGTGCCTGCGGGTTACGAGTTCACCACCCTTTTGAACGCACTGCAAATCGTGGGCAAAAAGGACAGCGGCTTGAAACCCCAGACCCGGGAGCGCCTTGCCCGCATCACCAGACCGGTGCAGATTGATGTCTTTGTCACCCTGACCTGCCCCTATTGCCCGATGATGGCTGGTCTGGCTCACAAGTTCGCAATGGAGAACGACCTGATTACTGCCAGCGCCATTGATGCCCAGGAGTTTCCGGTGCTTGCCAATTACTATAATGTTGCGGCTGTACCCAGAACAATCATCAACCAATTGCACAGTATTGAGGGCGCAATTCCTGAGGATAAATTACTGGCTGAAGTTTTGAAAATTGCCGAACAACCACCGCAGTAAATTTGACTTTGCCCGGTCTATTTAAATAATAAGCAGAGAAAATCCCGTATTTAGCAACGGGTATTCAGGGGCAGTTAAGATTGCTACCTGATAAAGGAAAACTTAAAACAAAAGAAGGGCACAGTTAGCATTTATCAGGTGAATAACTCAGACCTGACCGATGAACAGTTAACCCGTGCCGCCCAGCAGGGTGACCTTAATGCGTTTGAGCAGTTAATTCTCCGCCATCAGCAACCGCTCTTTGCCTTTATTTACCGGATGGTTAACAATTACAATGATGCCGAAGAACTGTGCCAGCAAACGCTAATCCGTGCCTGGGAAAAAATTAAAAGTTTTCAGGGTAAAAGTTCATTCAAAACCTGGCTCTTTCGCATCGGGATTAACCTGACCCTTAACCACCAGACCCGAACCCGTCAGCCCGAGCCCCTGAACGAACTCCTGCCCGCAGACCTGGCTCACCAGCCCGAACACCAATTCCAAAAACAGCAAAAACAAAAACTGATTAGTGCGGCATTGCAGCAGTTACCCGCAGACCAGCGCCTTGCCCTGACCTTAATAGTTTACGAAAATCTAACTTACAAAGAGGCCGCTAAAATTATGGGCAAATCGGTGCGCGCGGTTGATTCCCTTTTGGTCCGTGCCCGGGCACGGCTACGCACCCTGCTGGAACCTGCCCGAAAAAAAGGAATTATTTGAAATGACCGCAGAAAAACCGCTAAAAAGGGGTCTAATCTTATGAAGACTATGAAATGCTCAAAGGTGCGCAAAAACCTGTCCCGGTATTTGGATAACGAACTTTCTGAAACCGGGCGCCTGGCAATTGAACTGCATCTTAAAACCTGTGCTGATTGTCGTAACCAATTCGCCCAACTGGAATCAGACCAAAAACTTCTTAAATCACTGCCTGTGCCTGAAATCCCGCCCTATCTTAATGTCCGCACCCTTGCCCTCATCCGCGCGCCCAAACCTGCACCGGCACTGCCCAGACTGGTCTGGCAGACCGCGGTCTCACTTTTGCTTCTTGCCGGTATCGGACTGGGCATTTTGCTCGGCTCAGGACTGGCACAGAATACCAATTCCAGCCCCGAACTTGCCGCACTCAACTCCGAACCCTCAATTGAACAAATCTTCACTTTGGAAAACGGAGGCAAATAAATGAAAAACCGCCTGATTTATATTGTCCTTGCCATCTCGCTTGCAATTAACATTGCTGCCTTCTCAACCTTTGCCTATTTCCGCATCCGCCGGTTAAGCAGCCGTGCCCGGCTTATCCACCAGCTAGCCCGATTTGAACCCCGCCGGATTGAACCTCTGCTTGCCGAATACGACCGGCAGATCGACTCACTGCGGTTTGAATACTGGCGTGCCCGTCACGAACTTGCCCGGCTCACCCTTGAAGAAAATCCAGACTCCGAGCAGGTTGAACGCACCCTGCAAAAACTCGGGACAATTCACCAGCAGATGAACCGGCTGGTTTATGAAACTGGTAGAAAAACCGGAATGATTATCCCGCCGGAGTACCGGGAACGAATCCGGCAGGGCTGGTGCCGGATGCTCAGAGGACCTCATCCGCCACCACCACCCGGTCCTTTTCCCGGTCCGGTTAAAAGATAAAAAACAAAAAAATGGAGGAAAATATGAAAAATAACCTGAAAATCACCACCCTGCTATTAATCGCAGGCCTGCTTTTCAGCCTCAGCCCGCTATTTGGCCAGGAAAAACCCGAAAACCCGGCCCCGGCACCAATGATGGCGCCACCAATTCCGCAACTCACTGAAGAACAGCGTGTTAAAATTCAGGAACTACGACTCAAACATATGAAAGAAATCCTGCCTCTTGAAACCGACCTCCAGATTAAGCGCCTGGAACTGGAAAACCTCTGGACCGCAGACAAACTGGACGCTAAGGCAATCATTGCCAAAGTCAAAGAAATCAACGAACTGCAAAACAAACTGGAACTCACCCGGGTAAATCACCGCCTGGAAATTGCCCAGATTCTCACTCCAGAACAGCGCAGACAGATGCAAGATATGCTGGGTCCGGGAATGGGAAGACCAAGAAGGATGATGCGCCGGCACCGTTGTATGCAGCACGAACAATTCGGGCCAGAAGAGCCGAACTGCTGCCCGAATAGATAACCACCTCCTTTTTCGGCTCGGTCAAACCGCCCCGCCCGGGGCGGTTTTTTATTAATAACCAATACCCCTGCCCGCACCAAAACCCGAACCAGTTTCACCGCCATCATCAATATCACCACCCTGACCAAACCCGCATCCGCAACCACCGCTCAAGCCTGAACAAATCTGGAAACCGGTCCTGCTACTCAACCGCAAACCCTCGTACCTACCGTTAACACCACCCCTATTCCGACCGTGCTTAATACCCTACTAAATATCGCATTCCCAACAACACCCACAACCGTGCAGGGTACCGTTCCCGGGACGGGGTCTAAAAATCGGCAAAAATCAACCTAACAAACCATTTTCCAACAACATATCCTTAAAAACCCCCGCCCCAAAAATTTAACCTATAAGTTAAAAAATCTCATAAAACCAAACACTGCATTACTAAACCCAGCTCATCATTGCGAGGCACCTTTGCCCTTCCCGTCATTGCGCTCTGCCTTCGGCAGGAATGTCATTGCGAGCCCCAAAGGGGCAAAATAATCTCAAAACGGTTAACATAGCACCACCGGCACAGGAAAAATCTTGACTGAAAAAAATCAATTATTATATTAACCGGTTATAAAGTTGAGGATTTTATTTTTATTAACTTTAACAAAGGAGCCTTAAATGCAACTACGCACAGTCCTGATACTCTTAATTGCTCTGGTCGGTTTGACCATAGCAAATGAGGATGTGGCGGCAGTTTCTCCTTCAGCCGGCAGCGCCGCCTTGCCGGTAAAACAGACCACCAGTCTAATCCCAACCGATGCCATCACCATTCCAGGAATGCTCTCTTATCAGGGCAGACTGACCGATAGCCTGGGCAACCCGGTGCCGGATGGAAACTATCAGTTGACCTTCCGGCTGTATCAGCAGGAGACCGGTGGCACTCCGTTCTGGACCGAGACCCAGACGGTCAGCGTGCAGAACGGGCTATTTTCAGTATTGCTCGGTTCGGTTACGCCCATCTCTTCACTTCCAGATGCCGGCACAGTCTGGCTCAGTTTGCAGGTGGGAACAGCACCGGAGTTAACACCCAGGTTAAGGATTGTGAGTTCAGCATTCAGTTTCTTGAGTGAGCGGGCTGCCAACTCTGACCTTTTACAGGGCAAAGACACCACCGCCTTTGCTAAGGCAAATCACACCCATCCTTATGTTGACAGTGCGGGTGGTGCGCAAAGGGTTGCTGGCTACAACCTCACCGGCCTTGATAACCGTTATGTGAACGAAAACCAGGCAAACTCCATCTCCAGCACAATGATTACCGATGGCACAATTCTCCGAACTGATGTGGCATCAGGTTTCAAAGCACCCTATGCTGATACCGCGGACTATGCCCGGGTCGCACCCGCAACTGACAGCGCCCGGATCGCTGGTAACAGCCACCTTTTACAGGGCAAAGACACCACCGCCTTTGCTAAGGCAAATCACACCCATCCTTATGTTGACAGTGCGGGTGGTGCGCAAAGGGTTGCTGGCTACAACCTCACCGGCCTTGATAACCG
>Ga0078972_1003062_pt1 | contig 51758 bp, 55 predicted proteins | sample YelNatPaOPGAMG01_FD_67568 | JGI IMG/M metagenome (GOLD analysis project Ga0078972, IMG submission 67568) | Hot spring thermophilic microbial communities from Obsidian Pool, Yellowstone National Park, USA - OP-RAMG-01 (SPADES assembly) (version 2) | ecosystem: Environmental > Aquatic > Thermal...
GCCGAATTCTGACCTGTGTGGTTGCCTTTGGCGATCTTACATCCACCCACCGCCCAAAAACCTGCGGGCAGGCAAAAATTCCTTCCCCTAAACCCCCCTTCCTTTTGCCCGCCCGCTTTTGTCCGCTTCGCGGGCGAGCCGACATTTCTATCAAGAATTATTTTATCATATAACTTCTTTTAGGAAAGCTATTAAATCCTTAGGGCAGTAAACAATGAATAAATCCACATATTTTTCTAGCTTCTTAAGGCTTCCAATTATTTGTATTGAACAAAAATGGTTGTCTTTAATAAATTTCTCATTAGTACATCCTATAGTGTAAAGACCGCATTTCCGGGCGGCTATGCATCCTGTTGGAGTATCCGCAACGGTTTCATTTGCTTTAATATTCATTTTTTTAGTAGACTCTTGTATACTTTATTTTTTTTATCAACTTTCGATTTCGTTAAAATTTCTGGATAATCTCCCCCACACTCAACGAATTTTAATCTCCCCTTTCTATCGATAGATAAAAATTTTTGCATAAACTATTTATAATCTCCCCAAAAATTTTTACCTCTATGAATAGTTTCTAAAAAGGCCTTAGTGGTGGTCATTGGAATCATTCCAATAGAACCTTCTTCTTTATAGAAATATTTTGCCTTCATTTGGAATTTTTTAAAAAATTAATGTTTTCAAAAATAACTATCCGGATGACCAATGCCTTTCCTTTCAACAATTTCTAATACTGAGTTCAATTTATTTGGAATATTATGTATACAAAACATAAAATCTTAAGATTGATTTTTCCCAAAAATACATTTTTTCTTATCTGTTCCTTGGCAATAAACGCGTTGTTTATTAACTGCCTTACAAGTATGATGAAATTTTTGATTTTTATTAGAAAAAAATATATAAAAATGAGAACACAGCCCCATATCGATTCCTTTCTCTTGAACCTTGAAACCTAAATACAGTTGTTCATCTGAAGTAAGATCTGACATTTCGGTTTTAAAAATATTAAGTTTAGAAACAATCTCTGTTAATTTGTTCCATCTTTTTGTGAAAGAAGTTTTTTTAATGTCTTCTAGCCATCCGACTATTTTAATTTCTCTAAAAATTTCATCTACAAAATGCATATTTTTAATAACCAATTTATTTCTTTAATAACTCGTCTATTGAAACGCCCAATGCTTTGGCGATTTTTTCTAATGTTTCGATTGTGGGATTGGAATTATTTCCCGCTTCAATATTAACAATTGTATTTAAAGACAAATCGGCAATTTTGGAAAGTCGGTCTTGCGAAATCCCTTTTTCTTTCCTTAATTTCTTTATATTTTTGGCGATGTTCGATTTTGAAATATTGTTTGACATAACTCTTTCTTTGATATACCATTAAAATGTATGGGATAAATTATATTTTTTCTTTCTCATCTATTATAATTATAAGCGAGATGAAAAATAAAGTCAACAAAAAACGGGGAGTAAAATTTTTTCGGGGACGCGCACGAGAAGGGCGAAACAATATCTTTTCAAAACCTCGAAATCGTAAAATGGCGGAGGGGGTGGGACTCGAACCCACAAGCCAGTAAACCGGCACCGGTTTTCAAGACCGGCTCCTTAGCCAATTCGGAACACCCCTCCTTGAACTTCCAAAAAAATTTTACATTCCCCCTTCCATTCCTACAATCCCTCCTTCTTTCAAAATTATCTCTGGATTTTCTCTCGCTTTTTTTAAATTTGTAAAAAGTTTATCAAAAACTTCGTCAAATTCTTGAAGTTCTTTTTTCTTTTTGATGGGGTTTACATAAGACATTATTTGCTGGTAAACAAAAGGGTGCCATCTATTCATTTCTTTCAATTTTTGAGCGACTTCTGTGATTAATTCGTTAGCTTGTAAAATTTTTTGAGCCCTTCCTTGTCTTACTTTGAATGCTGAGTCCAAAGGTTCTTTTAAAGGAAAATCGCATCTTTTCAAAACTCCTTCAAAAAGTTTTCCTCTTAATCTTTCTTGATTTTCGTATCCGATTCCCAAAGTTACAAAATAGATCGATTCTATCGCTTCTGATATTTGTGACTCTGTTTCTGGAATTTGAGAATTTCTCTTCAACAAATCTTCATAAACTCTTAAGGAAACGTAAGACTTTTCTCTAATGTTTAACTCTTTTTCAATGTTCAAGCTCATCATTAATTGGACTACTTCCTCTGGTACTAAAATTACGGGCAATTCTTTTAGTCCTAGCTTTTGGGCTGCCAACAATCTATGCTGTCCATCCAAAATTAAATAATTTTCGCCTCTCTCAACCCCAATTAAAGGAACCAAAAACCCCACCTTTTCTATTGAAGAAACCAATCTCATCACATGAAAGTTTGAGGGTTTTCTTTGATATTCCACTACTTTCATTTTGCTCACTGGCGCCATTTTAAAAACTAAAGCTTGCCCTTTTTGCGGTTCTTTGAAAGTAAAAATTTCTTTCGATCCTTCAGCAACTTTTTTTTGTCTTTCTGTTCTCTTTTTTGTCATTTAATTTTCATTTTAAAATATGATTAATTTTACCCAAAAGAAACCGAAAAATCAATTTGATTTATTTTCTTTTTTTAGTAAAATTTAGTAATGGTTTTGGAAATTTTCGAAAATTTTTTTTATCAGGCTTTTTGGGCAATCTTTTTGATTTTAGTTGGAGTTTTAGTAATAAAATTTATTGAAAGAATAGTTTTTCAATTTTTTGAAAAAATTAGACTAAAATCGGTTTTCAAATTGAGCGGTTTGGAAGACACATTTTTGGCAGTTAACTTAAAATTTGACATTCAAAAATTTTTAACAGAAATCGTAAAATTATTTTTTGTTTTTCTCTTTTTAATGGTCATTTTTGAACTTTTTCATCTTCAAAAAGTAAGTGATTTTTTTGAATTTTTGGTGAAATATTACTTGAACGTTTTTTTGGCTTTGTTAATTTTTTTGGCAATATTGTATTTTTTTGCCTTTTCAAAAAAAATCGTTTTGATTTCTCTTGAAAAAGAAAAGGTTTCGGTTTCTCCTCTTTTGGGAAAAGGAATTACTTTTTTAATTTGGGTTTTGGCTTTGCTCGCAATTCTGTATCAATTAAACATTCTTAGAGAGCTAATTTTAATTTTGTTTTCGGGTTTGGTAGCCTTGGGGGTTTTGATCGTGGGAATTGCTTTTGGATTAGGGGGGAAAGAATTAGCTCAAAAGTTTTTGCAAGAAGTTCAAAAGAAATTTAAAAAATGAAAACAATCTCTCTCGAAATTTTAAAGGAAATGCTTTTGAAGTCTTTCGAAAGAATTAACGCAGAAAAAGAAGAAATTAACAAAATCAATGTTTTTCCAGTTCCAGACCAAGATACAGGCACGAATTTGGCAAAAACTTTAGAAGGGATAAAAAAAGCCCTCGAAGGGAAAAATTTTCAAAGCAAAAAAGAAATGGCAGATGCAATTTTAGAAGAAGCTTTAAATTCAGCCCAAGGTAACGTGGGAGTAATTTTTACTGGGTTTTTAGTCGGTTTTCTTTCAAACTTAAACGAAAACAACTCATTGGATGCAAGGGCTTTGGCAATTTTGTTTGAAAAAGGTAGAGAAAGGGCTTTCAAATCAATTTTAAACCCCAAAGAAGGAACGGTTTTAGATGTAATTTCTGCTTTCTCTCAAAGTTTTTTTAATTTGGCGCAAAAGAAAGAAGAAATTGAAGATGTTTTTGAACGATCTTTAGAAAGGGCAAAAGATGCTTTAATTAACACAAGGGAAAAAATGGAAGTCTTAAAAAAAGCTAACGTTGTCGATGCGGGAGGGCTTGGATTTTTGATGATTTTGGAAAGTTTTTTTGAAGTTTTAAAAGGTGAAAAAAAAGAAATCAAAAGAATGCCTTCTGCAAAAATAAAAAGAATGGTTCAAATAATGCCGTATCGCTTTGAAATTGTGGCTTTGATAGAAAATCCAAAAGTAAAAGAGGAAGAAGTCAAAGAAAAATTGAAAAATTTAGGAAATTCTCTGGATTTAGTTTCAGTTCAAAATAAATTAAAGCTTCACATTCACACAGATTGGCCAGAGGAGGTAAAAAAAATAATAAGAAACTTTGGGGAAATTAAAGAATTAAGAGAAGAAGATATGGCAAGAGAAATCGCAAAAGAACCTTCGGTAAAAAAAGTTTCAATAGGAATAGTGACAGAAAACGCTGCCTCGATTTCGCCAAAAATTTTAGAAAGGTATCAAATTGAAATTGCAGAGGCTAAATTTGATTGGCCAGAATTAGAAAAAATTGAGGGAGAAAACATTTATCAGAAAATAAAAAAAGCTTATGAAATAGGAATTGAAACAAGACCAAGAACATCCCAGGCGATGCCAAAAGATTATTTGGAGGCTTTCAAAAAACAACTAGAAAGATTCGATAAGGTTTTGTGTTTAACCTTGACTTCAAAGCTTTCTGGTTGTTACAATTCGGCAATTCAAGCCAAAGAAATGCTCCCAGAAAAAGACAGAGAAAGAATTTTTGTTTTTGATACTCAAAATGCAGTATCAGGACAAGCCCTTTTTGTTTTGAGAGCGATTGAATTGATTCAAGAACAAAGGGAGATTGAAGAAATTTTAGAGAAATTAGAAAAATTAATTCCAAAAACTTATACCTATCTAATGTTTCAAGACCCAAAGGGTGCAGAATTTATCGGAAGGATAACAAAAAGTCAAGCAAACTGGATAAGAAGGATGAAAAAATTGGGAATTCATCCGATAATAAAAATTAGAGATGGAATTTTAACAAAGGGGGGGGTGGTTTTGGCAAAAGATGAACCGGAAGCTCTTTTTAAAAAGAGTTTGAAAGAATCAGAAAAAGAAAGAAAAATGGGCAAAAAAATAAGAGTGATAATCAATCACGCTGACAACCTTGAAGGGGCAAAAAAATTAAAAGGTCTATTAAAAGAAAAAGGAATTGAAGTTTCTTTTATTTCCGAAGGATCCCCAATCTTGTGCGCAGTCACAGGCCCTGGAACTTTAATTTGTGCTTGGCAACCAATAGAATAAAAAACTATGCATGTTGCAGTCATTCCAGATGGAAACAGAAGATGGGCAAAAAAAAGAGGGCTTTTTCCTTGGCAAGGACACGTTGAAGGAGCAAAAGCTTTGGAAAAAATTTTAAAAAAGAGCTGGGAATTAAAAATTCCTTATTTTACCTTTTGGGGAATGTCTGCTGACAACGTTTTAAAAAGACCGAAAAAAGAGGTTGAAGTTTTGTTTTGGATTTTCAAAAGACAGTTTAAAAAATTGGCAAAATCAAGAGAAATTCAAAAAGAAAGAGTAAAAATTAATGTTTTTGGCCTCTGGGAAAAGCTTTTTCCAGAAAATGTAAAGACCGCAATAAAAGAGGCAATAGATAAAACAAAGAAAAATAAAAATTTTAATTTAACTTTTCTTTTAGGTTACAATGGCACCGATGAGATGCTAGAAGCGATAAAAAAAATTGTAAAAAAAGCAAAAAAAGAAGAAATTGAAATTACAGAAAAAACTTTGCTTGAAAATTTGTGGACTAAAAGTTTACCCCTGGTAGATTTGGTAATTAGAACAGGGTGCGAAGGAGACCCTCACAACTCTGCAGGCTTTATGATGTGGCACACAGCTTACTCTCAGTTTTATTTCACAAAAACTTTTTTCCCTGATTTTTCTCCAGAAGAATTTGAAAGAGCGATAAAGAATTTTTTAGAAAGAGAAAGACGCTTTGGGAAATAAATCCAATCATGAAAATTGGAATCGTAGGAATTGGAGGAAAAACAGGAACGATGTTCTCGAGAGAATTAAAGGAACTTGGGGAAATTTTTGGAGTTGAAAAAAAAGAAGCAATAGAAGAAATTAAAAGGGGAAAAGTTTTTTTAGAAAGGGAGGGAAAAAGAGAAAGGGTGGAGTTTAATTTAATCGAAGTTGAAGAATTTCCGAAAAGCTTGCGATTTGATTTTTTGTTTTTTTGTCTAAAAAATCCGGTTTTTGATGCAGTAAAATTTTATTATCAGAAAATAAAAGAAAAAGGGTTTTTGCCTCCCGTTCTTTTTCTGACTCAAAACGGATTTTCAGCCGGAGAAGAGGCAATTTTAGCTTTAAAAGAGGTTTTTGGAAAAAATTCAAAAGAAATTCCAGTTTTCAGAATTTCTCTTTTTAATGCGATCGAAAAAAAGGCAGAAGGTAAAAACGTAATCGTTAGTTATTCTTTGCCCGTTCGCTTGGCAATCTCTCAAATTTCTGGGAAAAAAATCGAAATAAAAAATTTTTTTGAGAAAACAAAAATCAAAGCTTTTTTTGTGCCCCAAAAAGATTCAAAAAACATGGAATATTCAAAATTGTTTTTGAATTTAATCGGAATGGCTTGCGCCACAGAAAATTTATCAATTGCTGAGGGCTTCAAGAAAAAAGAAGTTTTTAAAAAAGAAGTTTTAGCCTTGAGAGAATATGCTCGAGTGGTAAAATTGGCCGGTGGCAAATTTTTGAACTTTCCCCGCTATCCAGTAAAATTTTTTTATTTTTTGTTCCAAATTCCAATTCCCATTTTATTTTTGTTCTCTCCTTTTTTGGCCAATTTAATTGAAAAAGAAAGAAAAGGAAAGAAAAAAGAACTGGACGAAATTGACTATTATAATGGAGCTGTGGTAAAATTATCAAAAAAGGTAAATTTTGAAGCTAAAGTTAACGAAGAAATTTTGAAAAAAGCAAAATGTATATTAAAGGAGTTGGAATGACAAAATTTGATTACTCTCAAAAGCCTTGGTGGAAGTTTGCTTTTGATGCTTCAATGGAAGCCCTGGAAGATTCTAAAATGAAAATTTCGGATATAGATTGCATCGTTTTTAGTGGTATGGAAAATTGCGATGGATTTTTTGAGCACCAAACCCACAAAACATCTTTTTTATCAGATTTGTTCAAAACTCACGTACCCATAATTGAGGTCCCTGCAGTTTGTGCTGGTGGGGGCGTTGCTTTTTGGACCGCTGTAAGGTTGAAAGAATTCAAAAACATCCTTGTAGTTTCTGGAGAAAAATTAGTAGACAACATTACCCCCGTAACCACTCATTGGATTTGTTCTGCAATCGAAAGGGAAATTGAACAGACCGAAGGATTAAATTTCCCTTTACAAAATGCTCTCGTTTGGGAAGAATACAAAAGAAAGTACGGCGCTTGTCATGAGGATTTAGAATTGGTTGCTTTTAAAAACCATCAAAACGCAACCTTAAACAAAAAAGCTTACTATTACAAAAGACCAGTAACTTTGGACCAAATTAAGAATGCTCCAAAAATTGCAGGAGAATTTACTCTTTATGATTGCTCTCTTTCTGTAAACGGTGGAGCTGCGGTAATTTTGAGCCAAGAAGAATCAGACATTAAAGTAGTAGGTTCTGGCCTTGCTACGGATTATCTTTTAACATTTTTGAGGGAAGAACCTTGGCATTTTAAAGCGACAGAAATTGCAGCAAAAAAAGCTTATGAAAAAGCGAAACTAAAGCCTTCTGAAATTCAAGTGGCAGAGGTTCACGATGCTTTTACTTCGGTAGAACTTTTTTCTTATGAAGATTTGGGGTTCGCTCCAAAAGGAAAAGGAAGAGAATTAATCAGAAAAGGAGTGGTAAATTTGGACGGAAAGCTTCCCATTAACCCCTCTGGAGGTTTAAAAGCAAAAGGACACCCAATTTCACCTACAGGGTTAGCTCAAATTTATGAAATCGTAAATCAATTAAGGGGAAAATGTGACGAAAGGCAAATAAAACCTGTACCTAAAATCGGCCTTTGCCATAATGTTGGAGGAGCAGGAGGTTCGGTTGCAGTTCATATTTTGAGAAAAATTAAATAAAATTGATTTATGGGAAAAATAAAAAAATTTTTAGCATTTTTACTTTTTTCTCCCTGGATTTTGAACGCTCAATTAATCCCTTGCGGTGGACCAGGGCAAAGAGTTTGTACTGCTTGCGACTTTTTTGTGCTATTCAAAAACGTAGTAGATTTTTTACTTTTCACAATCGTACCACTTTTGGCAGCGATCATCGTTGCTTGGGGAGCCTTTAAAGCTCTTTTGGGAATGGCGCAAGGAAAAGTTGAAGAATGGAAGAAAGGAAAAGATGTTTTGATTGCGGTCGTCATTGGTCTTTTTATAACTTATTCGGCTTGGTTGCTCGTGGGTCTATTTTTTACTGCCATTGGAATAACTTCAATAGAAGGTTGGAATCCCAAAAACTGGTTTCAGATTAACTGCCAATAAAATATGGAATTTTTAGAACCCAAAAAAATTTTAGAAAAATTAGATTTGAAAGCTGGAATGAACGCGGTGGATTTTGGATGCGGAAGAGGAGACTGGACGATACCTTTAGCAAAGAAAATTTTCCCCGGAAGGGTAATCGCGATCGATATTTTGGAAGAACCCTTATCTGCTTTAAGGTCTCAAATGAAAGTTGAAAAAGTTTTTAACATCGAACCAAGATGCTGGGATTTGGAAGAAAAAGTTTTTTTGAGAGACAATTCTGTGGATTTGGTCATAATTGCCAATCTTTTGTTTCAGTGCCAAAACAAAATTAAAGTTTTAGAAGAAGCAAAAAGAATTTTGAGAAACGAAGGGAAAATTTTAATCGTCGATTGGAAAAAAGACAATCCCTTGACTCAAGAACTCGAATTTTGTAACATTGATGAAATAAAGGAAATTTTAACTAAATTAAACTTAAAAATAATCGAAGAGTTTGAAATTCCAGATTATCATTGGGGTTTAATAGTAAAAAAATGAAAAATTTAAAATTAAACAAAAAAATTTTAGGTTTGATTGTTTTAATTTTTTGTTTGAGTTTTTTTAAAATCTCTTTGGTAAAATCTCAAACTCAAGTAACAATTCCAAATCCAGTAAGGCACACTACATTTGAAGACCTTTTGAAGGCTGTTTTAGAATTTTTGCAGGGCGTAGGAGCGGTGATTGCAGTTATTTCTTTGATGGTTGGAGCCTTCACATTTATTAGCGCAGGTGGCAATCCTGAAAAAGTAAACCAAGGATATAAAATGATCTTTTGGACAATCATCGGACTTTTTGTTATAATATCAGCAAGCGCCTTTATTGAACTTTTGAAACAACGTTTCGGTGTCAGCCAAAATCCTTAAAAGGTCGAAAAAATAAAAAATAAATTAAACAAAAATGAACAAAAAAATTTTAGGATTAGCAATTCTCTTTGGAATTTTAGCACTGAATCAAATGGGATTGGCTCAGTTCCCTCAGGTTGCCAATCCAAATACTACCTTTCCCGGTCTGGTGTCAACTTTATTTAAAATCCTAATTGGTTTGATAGCAATAGTAGCAGTGATTTTCATAATTATGGGTGCTTTTCAGTTTTTTACTGCAGGAGGAGACCCTGGAAAAGCGACCCAAGCTAAGCAACAAATAATTTATGCTGTGATCGGTCTTTCGATTGCTGCAATTGCTTGGGCATTGGTAACTTGGCTTATAAATCAATTGGGAGTACCAACAGTTTAAAACACCAAAAAATAAAAGTAAAGAGTATTTTTAGATGAGACAGTTTTCGGTTCCACAATTTTTACAAAGGGAACCTAAGATTTTTGGTCCCTTTACTTTTAAGCAATTTTTGGCTGTGGTAGCAATAGGGGGATTGATTGCGATAGGCTATTTTTTGCTTTGGAATAAAAGTCCAATTTTGTTTTTGATATTTGCGATATTCGTGGGAGGAGGGGGAGCTTTTTTAATATTTGGAAAAGTTCAAGGAATGGAAATGGTCGAATTTTTAGGAAAATTGTTTGGGTTTAGTTTGGGAAGCAAAAAATATTTTTGGAAGAAAAAAGAATTTTCTCAGTTAGAGTTTTTAAAGAAAGATTCTCTTTTTGAAGAAGGGTTGAAAGCTGAAAAAGGAGATGCTATAAGTAAAATAAAGCGAGAAAAAAACATTTTTTAAAAAATGACACCAACTCAAACTCTACTTGAAATCGAAGATATCAAAGAAGGAATAATAATTCTCAAAAACAAAAGTTTGAGAGGAGTGGTTTTGGCTTCTTCGATAAATTTTCATTTAAAATCGGAAGAAGAACAAGAAGCAATTTTGTATCAGTTTCAACAATTTTTGAATATGCTCGATTTTCCAATTCAAGTTTTGGTTCAATCTAGAAAGCTAAACATTACCGGATATTTGGAAAGATTAAAAATTTTAGAAGAAAAACAAAAAGAAGAATTATTAAAGCATCAAATCGCAAATTATAAAAAATTCATCGAAGATTTGGTAGTAAAAGGAAACATTTACACAAAAAGTTTTTACGTTATTATTCCTTATAGTTTGTCAGAGCTTGAACTAAAAGGTGCAAAAAACTTAACAGAAGAACAATTTCAAAGAACAAAATATCAACTTTGGGAAAGAATGAATTATGTAATAATGGGATTAAGAAAATGCGGTTTGGAAGCTGAACCCTTAAACACTGAAGCGATATTGCATTTATTGTGGAGTTTTTTCCATCATAAAGAATCTGAAAGGGGATTTTGGCCAGAAATTCCTCCAGAGTTTTTAAAATAATATGGTCTTTGGGTTTTTTAAAAAAAAAGAACAAAAAATAATACCCATAGAAGAAAAACTTTTTACTTTGCAAGATTTTTTAGCCCCAACGGCTATAGAAATTAAACCTGAATTTTTGAAATTAGGAGAAAAGTTATCCAGAAGCTTTTTTATCACATCTTATCCAAGGTATCTTTCTGTGGGGTGGTTATCCCCAATAATCAATCTCAACCAATCTTTTGACCTTTCTCTTTACATTCTTCCTTTGGACACTTCTAATGTTTTAAAAGAAATTTCAAAAAAATTTACTCAAATCACAGCCGAAATTGAAGAAAAAACAGAAAAAGGAATCATTATCGAACCCTCTTTAAAATTTCAGCACGAAGAGCTCGACGCATTGAGAGAAAAATTAACTGCGGGGCTTGAAAAAATGTTCAAATTTGGAGTTTATATGACAGTTTATGGGGATTCGATGGAAGAAATAAGAGAAACGGAAGATATATTAAGAAATACTTTGGAAGGAAAATTAATTTTTATTAGGCCTACTTTATATCAACAAAAAGAAGGGCTTTTAACAAACGCTCCTTTGTTTTCAGATAAAATAATGCAACTTATCCCAATGAACACTGGCCCCCTTTCTTCTACTTTTCCGTTTGTTTCTTTTGATTTGAGTTCTAACGAAGGAATCTTGTATGGAATAAACTTGCACAACAATTCATTAATTTTGTTTGACCGCTTTTCTTTGCCAAACGCAAACATGGTCGTTTTTGCAACCTCTGGAGCTGGAAAAAGCTATATGGTAAAAACAGAGATTTTGAGACAATTGATGACCGGAGTTGAAGCAATCGTGATCGACCCTGAAAATGAATACAAATCTTTGGCGGAGGCCGTCGGAGGTTCTTTCATCAATATCTCTTTGAATTCTCCCCATCACTTAAACCCATTAGATTTACCTTTGCCAAGAGAGGATGAACAACCCGAAGAAGTTTTGAGGTCAAACGTGATAAACTTAGTGGGGCTAATGAGAGTGATGTTGGGCGGAATGACTCCTGAAGAAGATGCGATTATGGACAGAGCGATTACTGAAACTTACGCTTTAAGAGATATTACTCCTGAAACTGACCCTTCAACCTGGAAAGAAAGAATTCCTTTGCTTTCTGATTTAGAAACGATTTTAGAGGGAATGGAAGGAGCGGAATCTTTAGCAAGAAGGTTGAAAAGATACACCAGAGGAACTTTTGCAAGGTTTTTTAACCAACCCACTAACGTTTCTTTGGAAAATCCTTTGATAGTTTTTGGAATAAGGGATATGGAAGAGGAATTAAGAACGGTGGCGATGTTTTTAGTTTTGAAACATATTTGGAACGCAGTGAGGTCAGAATTGAAAAAAAGAATTTTGGTCGTTGACGAAGCTTGGTGGATGATGAAATACGAAGATGCAGCTTCCTTTTTGTTTGGGCTAGTCAAAAGAGCAAGAAAATATTGGCTGGGAGTAACTACAATCACTCAAGACGTTGGAGATTTTATGAAATCCGAATACGGAAAACCAATAATTACCAACTCCTCAATCCAAATTCTTTTGAAACAATCACCGGCCACAATAAACATAGTTCAAAAAACCTTTAATTTAACGGAAGAAGAAAAAAATTTACTTTTGGAATGTCAAGTAGGAGAAGGAATATTTTTTGCAGGTCAAAAACACGTTCTAATGAAAGTGGTAGCTTCTCCAGTAGAGCATCAAATTATCACTACCTCGCCAGAAGAAATTTTAAAAATTAGAGCGGCGAAAAAGAAAATATGAAATTCATAATGTTAATTTTGGCAGCGACCATCGATGTTTTGGGATTAGTTTGTTTTTTTCTATCGATGACAGGGCTTTTGGCGCCCCTAGCTCAAGTTTTTTCCATGATTTTAGATTTTGTAGGTTTAATTTTAATTGGAGGTTGGATTTTACTTTCGGGCGGAGCAATCCCTGGTAAGATAGCCTCGAGATTGCTTTCAAGAGTGGGTTTGGCATTTTTAGTAGAATCTATCCCACTTTTGGGGGACATTTCTCCTTCCTGGACTTTGGCAGTTTTGAGCACCCCAGATTAAGCTTCTAAAAAACAAAAACTCAGCCCTATTTTTGGCTCAATCTTTCCAGATTTAGCCAAAATGGTATATTTGAAAATTTGAGAATATAATTTTAACAAATCTTCCTTTTTCCATTTTTGAATTAAAACCCAATTTTTTTGAATAAAATAAGAATGAAAACCCGTTTTTTGAGAGATTTCTGAAAAAGAAAGTTTTTTCTCTGAGAATTCTTTCAACAAAATTAAATTTCTTAATTGTTTTTTAAAAAAAGAAAACAGTTTAATTTGGTCTTCGCCCTTTTTTAACAAATCCTCCAAAAGCAAAAAAGCTTTTTTCTTTTTATTTTCTAAAATTAAATTTAAAATTTCAAAAACATTTTCCTTTAAATTCAAAACTACTAAATTTTCGACATCTTCTTTATTTATTATTCCTTTCTTTTTAAAAGCGACCAATTTTTTTATCTCTTGATCCATTTGCCACAAATTGTACCCCACCCTTTCTATAAATTCTTTTTTTGCCAAAGGTTCAATTTTTAATCCAAATTTTAAAAACTCATTTTCAACCCATTTTTCTAACTCCCAAAATTTTAAAATGTTTCTAAATTCTTTAATTTTTGCTATTTTTTTTAATTCCCCGAAAAATTGATCTTTTTTAGGTTTCTCTTTAAACCAAAATATAAAAAGAGTTTTCAATCTTTGAAATTTTTCTTTTTGCTCTAAAAAATCTCTTTTGAAATTTTCGTTTTCTTCGAAATTTTTTAAAAGAAAAATTTTATCTTTTTTCTCAAAAAGGTTTTCACAAAAAGCTTCTTTCTGAAGGTCTTTTAAGGTTTTTTCTTCAAAATCAAAAATTTTTACCTTATTTTTTTTTGAAAGTTTTTCAATTTCTTTTTTTATTAAAAAATTTTCACCAAAAAAAATTTCAATCATTTTTTTGACAAACAGGGCAAAAATAACTACTTCTTTGACCAATTTTTATTCTTTTAATTTTACTTTTGCATCTAAAACATTCCTCGCCTTCTCTCCTATAAACCTTCCTTTCTTTATCAAACTCTCCCCTTTCTCCAGTAATCTTTCTGAAATCTGAAAATGACTCTCCCCCATTCTCAAGTCCTTTTTTGAGAATTTTTTTGATTGCCGTGAAAATTGTTTCAATTTCCTTTTCTTTTAATTTTTTAACATCTTTTTCAGGATGAACTTTTGATTCCCATAAAATTTCGTCAGAGTAAATGTTTCCGATTCCAGCAATTTTTTCTTGGTCCATCAAAACTTTTTTGATTTTTCCTTTTTTAACTTTGCCTAAAATTTCTTTGAATTTTTCCAATGTAAAGTTTTCGTCCAAAGGTTCGGGCCCTATTTTTGAAAGAGTTCTTTCTAGTTCTTCTTTGGTTAAAATTTCAATTTTTGCAAATTTTCTCAAGTCAGAAAGAGCAAGTTGCCGTCCATCGTCGAGAAAAAATATCACTCTTAAAAATCTATTCATCGGATCTCTTAAGGCTTCGTTTTTATCAATTGGAATCCATTGTTTATTCTCTTGTTTCCATTTTCCGATTAAAAAATGACCAGTAAGTTTTAAATGAACTAACATAAATTTTTTGTTTGAAAGTTCAAAAATAATGTTTTTTCCCCTTCTCCAAATTTTTTCAATCATCGTTCCTTTAATTTCCTTTTTAAACAACTCAAAATTTTTGGGCTTTTTAATTATTTTTTTTGTTTGTGCGATACAATCTAAAATTTTCTTCCCCAAAACTTCTTTTTTTAGCCCCAAAACAGTAGTTTCTACTTCGGGAAGTTCAGGCATATTAGGATTTTACAAATTCTACAATTTTTTCGAAAATTTGAGGCTCTTCTTGAGCTAATGTAGCTAAAATTTTTCTATCAAGTTCAATATTTTTTTGTTTTAGAAGATGTAAAAAAGTACTGTAATTTAATCCAAAGTTTCTCACTGCGGCTGAAATTTGTACTTGCCAAAGTTTTCTAAAATTTCTTTTTTTCTCTTTTCTATTCCTGTACGCATGAGAAAGACCATGAGTTAAAGCATCCTTTGCCAATCTGTATTTTGATTTTCTCTTCCATTTATATCCCTTAACTAACTTGAATAATCTTTTTCTTCTTTTGTGAGCTATTTTACCTCTTTCTACTCTTACCATAATTTTATTTTCTTACAAAATTAAGATACCTTTTAACTAACTTTGCTTCGCCCTTTGAAAGTTCAACCCATTTTTTGAACTGTCTTTTTTTCTTTGAAGATTTTTTAACTAAAAAATGATCCTGGCCACAAACTCTTCTTAAAATTTTTCCAGTTCTGGTAATTTTGAATCTTTTTAAAATTGATTTTCTTGTTTTTCCCCAGCTCATTTTTTTTGTACTATTGTCAATAAACCTCTTGGTAAAAATTTTATTTCCCCTTCCGTTTTTATTTCAATTTTTGAATTTAAAATTTCTAAAAATTTTTTCATCTTTTCTAAAGCAAAATCTTTTAATTCCCTTTCTCTCCCTCTCAAAATCATTTCCACCATCACTTTGTGTCCTTTTTCTAAAAATCTTTTTGCTTGATTTGCTTTTATCTCCAAATCGTGCAAAGAAGTATTATAACCAATCCTCACTCCTTTGACTTCGGGTTCCTTTTTCTTTTTCTCTTTTTCCTTTTTTCTTAAAGAATAAAAAAACTTTCCGTAATCTGCAATCTTGCAAACGGGGGGGGTTGTTTTATCAGAAATTAAAATTAAATTTAAATTTTGCTCTTTTGCCAATTTTAAAGCTTCTTCAAAAGAAAAAACCCCCCAATTCGTCCCGTCCTCTTTTATCACTCTTACTCTTTCTGCTTTTATTTGTTCATCAACTAAAAATTTCTTTTCCACTTTTTTGTTTTTCTTTTGGAGGTGCCGGGATTCGAACCCGGGTCCAAGGTTTCTACTCAAGTTTGAGTTCTACAGGCTTAGTCAATGTTTATTTCTCGGAACAGAAGGCCATTGACAACCTTCTCTTCCATAAAATAGAATGAAAAAATTTTTAATGAACTTTCTCGCTTATTATGACACTTCCCTTTCTTAGCGAGAATCGAAAGAGAAATGCCAGCTTTAATTTTTTATGCTAAAGCTGGAACAAAATTTGTGTTGGCAATCTTTCGGTTTTAAAGAGGTCCTTGCCTCTGCCTGCTCTCAAAATTTTTCGAAACCTTGTCAAATCCTTTTACACCCCCAAAATTTAATTTTTAAACTTCAAATTTTTAAAAATTTTGGTTGCGGGAGTGGGAATTGCACCCACGATTTCCAGGTTATGGGCCTGGCGACCTACTACTGGTCCATCCCGCTATAATTTTTCAGAAACATTGTATCAAATTCAAAACTTAAATTCAAGAGAAAAAAGTGGGCGCGTCAGGACTTGAACCTGAAACCTTCCGCGTGTAAGGCGGACGCTCTGCCATTGAGCTACGCGCCCTTTTGTGTCGAGGGTGGGAATCGAACCCACACCTAGGCCTTATGAGAGCCCCGCTCTACCATTGAGCTACCCCGACGTCGCTTCGCTTAAGGCTCTTGCGACCCAGGCGCTCTCCTACCAGAACATGTTCTCACGGAATTCTTTATCATCTCTCCTTTCAGTTTCTTAATTTTTTAATTTTCCCTTCGGAGGGCTGGGAATTGAACCCAGGCCTCATCCTCCCAAGGGATGTGTACTACCGTTATACTACCCTCCGTGAAATCCGTGAAATTTTTATTTTTTTCTTCGCAAATAGTAAAGCTTTGCTCTTCTTACTTTTTGTCTTTTTAAAATTTCAATTTTTTCAATTAAGGGCGAGTGCAGGGGAAAAATTTTTTCTACCCCAATTCCAGAAATTTCTCTTCTCACAGTAAAAGTGGCTCCGATTTCTTTTCTGTGTTTTTTCGCAATTACCACACCTTCAAAAACTTGAGTTTTTTCTTTGTCTTTATCTCTTATTTTCATTGAAACTCTTACCAAATCTCCCACTCTTATCTCTGGAAGAGATTTTCTTTTAAAATTTTCTAAAATTTTTTCAACTACTACTTCTTCTTTCATTTTTTTATTTCCAACAAAACTACTTTTGTAGTTTCGGGTAAAATTTCACCTTTTTTTATTTTTAAACTCTCGATTGGTGTAATTCTTTTTTCTCCGAATGCTTTTAAAAATTCATCTACTTTTGCCAATTTTATATTTAAACCTTCTATAAAATAATGCATTGGGATTACGATTTTTGGTTCAATTTCACTTATAATTTGAACTGCTTCTTTTGGTCCTATCGTATAAACTCCTCCAACCGGAATCATTAAAATATCAACGGGAAGAATTTTTTCTTTTTGTTGCTGGGTCAATTCTTTTTGCCCCAAATCTCCCAGGTGACAAATTCTTAAATCTTCGGTTTCGATAACATAGATGGTGTTTTTTCCTCTTTCTTTTCCTTCGTTATTGTCATGAAAACTCTCCACTCCGTAAATGAATATTCCTCCTACTTCATATTCCCCAGGGGCGTCGATTAAAAAATAATCTCCAGAAATCGTTTTCTTTTCGTTGTGGTCGTAGTGATCGTGAGTAATTAACAAAATATCGGTTTTAACCTTTGGAACCTTCAGCCCCATCTTTTCTGAAAAAGGGTCGATAGCAATTTTTTTTGTTTTGGTTAAAATTTCAAAAAATGCGTGTCCGTGCCAAATTATTTCCATAGTTTTTATATTACAAAAAATCTTGAAAAAAATCAAATTTTATTTTAAAATTTAAAGTATGGAAAAAATGAAAGAAATTTTAGAAAAATATAAAATATCTAAAGAAGGAGATGTTGTTGAGGGTGTGGTTGTTGATAAAAGCAACGCGATTTTGTATGTGGATTTGGGAGAAAAAGGAACAGGAATTGTTTACGGAAAAGAATATTTGAGCATGAAAGATAAAATTAAGAATCTTAAAAAAGGAGATAAAATCTTTGTAAAAATAATCAATTTGGACGGAGAAGATGGTTTTGTAGAACTTTCTTTAAGAGAAATGGATAAAATTGAAAAAATTAAAGAATTGGAGAAAATAAAAGACAAAGGAGAAACTCTTGAAATAAAAATCCAAAGAGCCAATCGAGGAGGCTTGATAACGAAAATATTAGACGTACCTGCTTTTTTACCAATTTCTCAACTTTCTCAAAGAGTTTTGCCAGAGGAGCTTTCAAGCTTTGTTGGTAAAACCTTAAAAGTTAAAATATTGAGCGTTTTAAACTCTGGAGAAGTGATTGTCTCAGAAAAATTATGTGAAAAAGAAGAACTTCAAAAAGAAATTGAGAAATTTAAAGAAGGACAATGGGTAGAAGGTGAAGTGAGCGGAGTAACAGAATTTGGAGTTTTTGTAAAGTTGGGGCAAGTGGAAGGATTGATTTTAAATTCTGAAGTTCCAGAAAACTCAAATCTAAAAATTGGGGAAAAAGTAAAAGCAAAAATTTCAAAAATTGAACGCGATAAAATTTATCTTTCATTAAAATGAAAAAAACACTCAAAAACGGGTATGAAATTTTGATTAAAAATTTTTTGTGGATGGTTTTAATCCTAATCTCTCTTTCTTTAATTTTTGGGGTTTTTTCTCAAAAAGAAAAAGAAAAAACAGAAATTTCTCTTTCTGAGCTAGCAAAAGAAATTCAAGAAGAGAAAGTAAAAGAAGTTTTGGTAATAGGAAATAACGTTTTTGTTACTACCAAAGAAGGAAAAAAATTAATTTCAAAAAAAGAGGGAGAATCGTCTTTGCAAGAACAACTTTTAAATTTTGGAGTAGACAAAGAAAAACTTCAAAAAATAGAATTTAATGTAAAAGAAGAGAGTGGGGTTTCCAGTTTTTTGAGCGCTCTTTTTATATATTCTTTGGCTCCGTTGCTTCTTTTGTTTTTGTTCTTTTGGTGGCTGGGAAAACAAACCAAAGCTGGCACCGGTCAAATTTTTGATTTTACAAGAGCCAAACCCAAAATTTTGGGACCTGGCGGGGAATTAAAAGAAAAAGTTGTTTTTGATGATATTGGGGATTTAAAAGAAGCAAAAGAAGAATTAAAAGAAGTGGTAGATTTTTTAAAAAACCCAAAAAAATATTTAGAACTTGGGGCAAGAATTCCAAGAGGAATTTTGTTGGTAGGAGCTCCTGGAACTGGAAAAACTTTGTTAGCCAAAGCGATAGCTTCAATGGCCGGAGTTCCTTTTTTCTCAATTTCGGGATCAGAATTTATGGAACTTTTTGTAGGGGTTGGTTCGGCGAGAATAAGAAGCCTTTTTGAACAAGCAAAAAAAGCCAAAAGAGCAATAATTTTTATAGATGAGATTGATTCAATCGGAAAATTAAGAGGAATTGGAGTAACAGGAGGACACGAAGAAAGAGAACAAACATTAAATCAACTTTTGGCTGAAATGGACGGAATTAGCAGAGAAGAAGAAATAATAGTTTTGGCAGCCACTAACAAACCAGAAGTTTTAGACCCTGCTTTGTTGAGGCCGGGAAGGTTTGATAGAAGGATAGTTTTGGATTTGCCAGATTTAAAAGGAAGAGAAGAAATTTTAAAAATTCATTGTCGAAACAAACCTTTGGCCTTGGATGTTAATCTAAAAGAAATTGCAGAAAGAACGCCTGGATTTTCTGGTGCCGATTTAGCCAATTTGGTTAACGAAGCCTCTCTTTTGGCAGGAAGAAAAAACAAAAAACAAATTTTCCAAGAAGATTTTCTAGAAGCCATCGAAAAAGTCTTGTTGGGACCTGAAAGAAAGTCTCATTTGTTAACAGAAAAAGAAAAAGAAATCGCGGCCTTCCACGAAGTAGGACATGCTTTAGTTTCTGCAATTTTAAAGCCCGAGGAACCGGTAAGAAAAGTTTCAATCATTGCGAGGGGTTTTGTTGCTGGATATACTTTAAAAACGCCAACAGAAGAAAGAAAAATGAAAACCAAAAGTGAATTTTTAAAAGAAATTTCGATTTTGCTTGGAGGTTATGTTGCAGAACAAATAAAATTTAAAGAAGTAACCACCGGAGCCGAAAACGATTTGAAAACTGCTTCTTATTTAGCAAGAAAAATGGTAAAAGAATATGGAATGTCACCCTTGGGACCGATCGTTTTTGGGGAAAAATCAGAATTGGAATTTTTAGGAGTTGAAAGCGAAGTTTCCAAAAACTATTCAGAGAAATTAGCAGAAAAAATTGATAAAGAGGTTGAAAATATAATAAAACAAGCAACGCAAAATACAAGAAAAATTTTATCGAGAAACAAGAAAAAATTAGAAAAAATTGCTAAAATATTAATAGAAAAAGAAACGATTGAAAAAGAAGAGTTTGAAAATTTAATCGGAAAACAAGAAAGAAAAAATAAAAATCAACAAATAAAGATTGAAAAGATAGAATCAGAAAAAGTGGAAACTTAAAAAACTGATTTTGATTAGAAAATATTTTGATGTTTGGGGAGAAATTAAAAAATAATTGGTTGCCGACCGAAGCAAGATGCCGGGGTAGTGTAGCTGGTGCGCACGCATGTCTGAAAAACATGAAGATCCGGTTCGATTCCGGACCCCGGCACAAAAAAAGAAAAGTTGAAAGTTAGAAGCCAGAAGATGGAAGAGAGGCGAGCGACATTGCGGGGTGGTGTAATTGGTAACACACCAGCCTTTGGAGCTGGCTATGGAGGTTCGAAGCCTCCCCCCGCAGCCCTGAAATTGAATGTGTGTTGACTATATAATTTTTTAAACTTTCGGGCCGAGTTTTACTCGCTCTTTTTTATTTTTAAATTTTGGTAAAATTTTAAATGGAAAAAATTTTTTATTTGAAAGGAAAATTTTTGAAAGAATCCCAAAGCTTTATCTCTCCCGAAGATCTTGGGTTTTTGCGAGGTTATGGAATTTTTGAATTTTTTGAAATAATAAACCGAAAACCTTTTTATTTGAAAGATCATTTAAAAAGATTTTTGAATTCTGCAAAAATTTTAAAAATTGACCATTCCCTTTCCCTTGAAGATTTAGAAAAAATAGTTTTTAAAACTCTAAAGAAAAATAAAAATTTTAAAGATGGTTTTGTAAGAATGATTTTGACGGGAGGAGATAGTAAAGATTCTTTGTCTGCTGAAAAACCAAATTTGTATTTGCTTTTAGAAGAAAAAAGAAAGTTGCCTCAAATTTTTTATCAAAAAGGAGTAAAAGTAATTACGAAAATTTTCAACAGAGTTCTACCAAAAGCAAAAAATTTGTGTTATGCAGAATCGATTTTGAATTTGAAAGAAGCAAAGAAAAAGGAGGCCTTTGAGGTTATAATTTGTGATAAAAACGGAGAAATTTTAGAAGGAACTACTTCGAATTTTTTTGCAGTAATTAAAAATAAAGTTTTTACTCCGCCCTCAGAAAAAATTGTAGAAGGGGTAACGAGAAAAATTGTTTTTGGAATTTGTAAAAGTTTAAAAATTGAAATTAAAGAAAGAAAAATTTTCAAAAAACAAATAGAAAATTTTGATGAAGCTTTTTTAACTTCAACTACAAAGAAAATTTTACCAGTAACAAAAATTGATAGATTAAGAATTGGAAGGAAAACTGGAAACGTTACAAAAAAGATAATGGAAGAGTTTGAAAAAATTAGAAAAAATTTTTAAAAAATGAAAATTTTGTCTGAAAATAAAAAAGCTTATTTTAATTTTGAAATTTTGGAAAAGTTCAGCGCTGGAATTTCGCTTTTGGGTCAAGAAGTAAAATCCTTGAAAAATTGCGGTACAAATTTGAACGGAACTTATGTAATATTGAAGGGGAAAAATTTTTTTTGGGTTGGAGCAAAAATTCCTCCTTGGCAACCAAAAAATTGTCCTCAGTGGTATAAAGAAGTTAGAGATATAAAACTTTTACTTACAAAACCTGAAATTAAATATTTAATAGGAAAGTCGAAAGAAAAGGGATTGGTTTTTGTACCTTTAAAGTTATATCTTAAAGGAAGGTGGATAAAACTAGAATTTGCGATTGCAAAAAGAAAGAAAAGAAAAGAAAAGAAAGAAGCATTGAAAAAAGAAGCAATTGAAAGAGAAGTCCAAAGAGAATTAAAAGAATATGGGTTTTAAAATTCCACTTGAAAAAATTTTCTGGTTTGAATATAATATTCAAAATAAAAGAGTATAAAATGCCAATTGCGAATAGGTCAAATTTAAACAAAAAAGCGGGCGTCGTATAATGGTTATTACCCGGCCCTTCCAAGGCCGTGATGTGGGTTCGATTCCCATCGCCCGCTCAAAATGTTAAAAATAAGATTTAAAAAAATTGGAAAAAGGAATCAGCCTGCTTTTAAAATTGTAGTTGTTGAAAGTTGGAGAGCGCCGAGCTCTGGAAAGTTTGTTGAGGAAGTAGGATTTTACAATCCTTTGACAAAGGAAAAGGTTTTAAGAAAAGAAAGAATAGAACACTGGTTAATGTGTGGCGCAAAACCCTCAGAAACGGTTCATAATCTTTTAGTAAAAGAAGGAATAATCAAGGGCAAAAAAATTCCAAAACATAAGATAAAAAAAGAAAAGGAGAAAAAAGAAACTCCGCAAGCTTCTTCGCAAGCTTCCCCGCAAGCTACTACTCAATAATAACCCTCAGAACTTCCTCAATAGAAGTGATTCCTTGAGCTGCTTTAACGAATCCGTCTTCTACCATTTTAATCATTCCTTCTTTTTCTGCTTGCTCTTCGATTTCGTCTGCGGTCGCTTCTTTTGTGATCAACTCTTTTATTGTTTGAGTTACGGGCAAAACTTCAAAAATTCCAATCCTTCCTTTGTATCCATCCGGAGCTTCCTTTGAAGGAATCGGTCTGTAAAACGGTATCTCTGTCAATTTTTGATTGGGATTTACAATTTTTAATTCTCTTAAAATTTTGAGAATTCTTTCTGGGTCGCAATAATGAGCAATGTTATCTATTTCTGTTTCTTTTAAAAAATATTTTTCTCTTTCACCATAAAGTTTTCTCACTAATCTTTGAGCCAAAACACAATTTAAGGTTGAAGCGATTAAAAAGGGTTCAACTCCCATTTCAATTAAACGAGGGATAGCCCCGGCAGCAGAGTTTGTGTGCAAAGTTGATAAAACCAAGTGTCCGGTTAAAGCAGCGTTCACGGCCAAATCTGCGGTTTCTTTATCTCTTATTTCACCCACCATAATAATATCGGGGTCCTGTCTTAACAAAGCCCTTAAACCCGTAGCGAAAGTTAATCCAATTTTTGGGTTAACCTGAGTCTGGTTTACTCGTGGTATTCTGTATTCTACAGGGTCTTCTGCAGTAGAAATGTTTACTCCTGGAGTGTTTAAAATTTGCAAAATTGAATACAATGTCGTAGTTTTACCAGAACCAGTAGGTCCTGTAACCAAAATCATTCCCACTGGCTTTTTTATGTTTACCTGTAAATCTTCTAGTGCTTTTCCAAAAAGCCCAAGTTCCTCTAAAGTCAAAGCTTTTGTTCCTTCTGGTAACAATCTCATGACTACTTTTTCTCCCTCGACTACGGGTAAGGTTGAAACCCTCAAAGAATATTTAAAATCTTCTGTTTCTACTTTAAACCTTCCGTCTTGAGGCAATCTTGTTTCATCCACCCTCAAGTTTGATAAAATTTTAATTCTGGCGACAATGGCAGGCCCGGCGCTCTTTGGCAAAGTCATAACGTCTCTTAAAATACCATCTATTCTATATCGAACTAAAATCTCTTTTTCGTGAGGCTCAATATGAATGTCAGAAGCTCTTTGCAAAATTGCATGCTTAATCAAAAGATTAACGATTTTCACTACTGGCAATTCCTGAGCCATTTTTTCTAGCTCTTTTTTTTCTTTCTCTTTTTCTTTTTCTATTATCTTAATTTCGCCAGCTTCTTTTTGAATAAGCTCTCCAAATTCTGTAGCTAAGCTTTCGTGGTATTGTCTTAAAAGATTTTTTATAGATTGAACTGTAGTCAACCTAGGTAAAATTCTTAAAGAAGTTGTTTTTTTCAAAAATTCAATCGTTACTAAATCTTCAGGGTTTAGCATTGCTACTTCCAGGTCTCTCCCCCTTTTTTTGTAAGCTACGATGTTGTGGGTTCTAGCTATGGGCTCGGGAATGATTTTTAAAATTTCAGGTTCGACAATTTCTTTTTCCAAATTTACAAAGGGAATTCCCAAAATGTAAGCTTTTAATTTTGAGAGCTCATCTTCAGAAATGATTCTTTCTGAAATCAAAATATCCTCTATTTTTGTCCCTCTCTCTTTTGCCTTCTTCTCGCACTCTTCAAATTTTTCCTTATCAATCAAACCAGCATCTATCATAAACATTTTTAATTGTTGGGGTTCAATTTTCATAAAAAAATTTTTTATTCTTTTAATTCCCCTTTAATTTTTTGCAAAACTTCTTCCAAGGTAAAATCTGTTTTTACTAAATAAGCTTTAATCCCCAATTCTAAAGTTTTTTCTAACTTTTCAAAATCCTCCACGTTCGTTAAAACAATAACGGGAATATCTTTTGTTTTTGGGTTTTCTCTAAGTTTTTTTAAAACTTCAACCCCTTCCATTTTTGGCAAAATTAAATCAAGCAAAATTAAATCTGGAGCTTCTTTTTCAGCAAGTTTCAATCCCGTTTCTCCGTCTAAAGCAGAAATCAATTCAAAACCTTCTTTTCCTAAAAAATCTCCAAAAGTTTTTTGAAGCGCGGATTCGTCTTCGATGAATAAAATTTTTTTTGCCATGTTTTTAAGAAACAGGAAGGGTAAAAGAAATTGTGGTCCCTTTACCCTCCTCACTTTTTAAATTTATTTTTCCTCCCGACCTTTCTACTATAGATTTGGCAATAAAAAGTCCGAGTCCGGTTCCAGCAATATCGCCCTTGGAAACATTACTCGCTCTAAAAAATTTTTCAAAAACATGTTTTTGATCTTTTTGGGGAATACCAATTCCTTCATCTTTAATTTCAAAATAAATTTCTTTCGGTTTTTTACAAATTTTAATTTCAACTAAACTTTTTCCTTTTTTACTGTACTTTATCGCATTATCCAAAAGAGTTTCAATTACTTGTTTAATTTTTTCTTTATCTCCAAAAATTTTAGGAAGGTTTTCTTCAAAATAACATTTTATTTCTACATTGTGAGCTTTTGCAAAGGGAATAAAGTTTCTCACCAGATTTTCAGTCAATTCCCGAATATCAAACTTTTCTTTTTGTAACTTGAATTCTCCTGATTCGATTTTCGAAACTAAAAGCAAATCTGCTGTAAGTTCTTTGAGTCTAATAGTGTTTTCTTTCAAAATTCGAAAATATTCTACTTGTTCAGGTTCGATTTTTCCTTTTTTCCCTGACATTAAAATTTCTAAAGTAAATTTTAAATTCGAAATTGGGGTTCTTAGCTGATGAGAAGCTATCGAGATAAATTCTGACTTTATTCTGTTTGATTCTGCCAAAGCTTCGAAGGTTTTTGTGACAAAATATGATAAAATCAAAAGAAAGCATGCTAAAAAAATACAAATTAAAGCAACTATTAAAGGATTGCTAATAATTTTGTTTGCGATAAAATAAGAAGCCAAAATTGAAAAAATAATTATCAAACCTAAAATAAAAAATATAAAAGATGGACACCAATAGAGAGGAAGATGGTATTTTTTGCATTCTTTAAAAAGCATTATAAAATTTTACAAAAAATTAAAAATAAAATGAAATTTGATATTGAAGGTTTAAACAAAAAATTTTAAAATTGTTTTAGTGTGAAAAAAGCTTTTACCTTGGTTGAAGTTTTAATAGGAATCGTTTTGATCGTTATCATATTTTTGGGAATTTTTGGTGCTTTTTATTCTACTTTCAAAATTTTAGGCTTGCAACAACGAAAAACCACTGCTTTAGAAATTGCCCAAGGAGAGATTGAAAAAATAAAAAATATGAAATATTCAGACGTGGGAACGATCGGAGCCCAGGCTCCTTATGCTAGCGGCACCTTGGAAGCTTCTACATCAACGATTTTAAACGGTGTCGTTTATAATATCGAGAGAAAAGTAATGTACGTTTTTGACCCTTCTGACGGAGAAGAAAATTGTCCCGTGGATTACAAAAAAGTAGAAATTAAAGTTTCTTTTTCTGGATTTTTAAAAGGAGAGGTATTTTTGACTACAGAAGTTACCCCAAGAGACAAAGTTGAAGAGGCTGCAGAATGTACAAAACAACCTGTGGGAGTTTTGTCTGTTAAAGTTTTCAACGCAAAAGGTGAATTTGTTCAAAACCCAAAAATTGAAATTTACAATCCGACTACAAGCGATTTAATAGTTTCTGTTACTCCTACTTCTGGGAAGTACGATTTTATTTTGTCTCCAGGAAGCTACAAAGTTGTAGTTTCAAAAGAGGGATATTCTACAGAAAGAACATCCTCTATAGAAGAGATTGCCATTCCAGCAAAACCAAACCCGATTGTTTTGAAAGGGCAAATCACGGAAATTTCTTTTTTAATAGATAGGCTTTCTTCAATGTTAGTGAAAACATTGTCAATTTGGAAAGAAGAGTTTTTCTCAGATACATTCGATGATGAAAGCAAAATTTCTCAAAAAGAAAACGTAATTTTAACTCAAGGTCAAGCTACTTTGGCAACGACGACTGGAGGTTATTATCTTTCTGGTTATTTGTTTTCTGTTGAAATTTTTCCTCAAAATTTGTTAAAATGGGAAAATTTTTCTTTTTCAGATTCAAAGCCTGAAGGAACTAATTTGAAATACCAAATTTATTATGCCTCGGGAACGAATTGGATTTTGATCCCAGATTCAGATTTGGCAGGAAATTCAACCGGATTTGATAGTTCACCTGTAAATTTGGAAAATTTATCAACGACAACTTATTCAAAATTAAAATTGAAAGCGAATTTTTCAACAAATTCCACCTCCTCCACTCCTTCTTTAGATAGCTGGCAAGTTTCTTTTAAAACTTCAAACCCAACCCCAATTCCAAACGTTACCTTCGATTTGAGGGGCGACAAAATTATTGGAGAAGATTTAAACGAAAACCCTGTTTATAAATTTTCAACAACAACTCAGACGAACGCTCAAGGGGAAACTTTACTTTCTAACTTAGAGTGGGATGTTTACTATTTTTCAAACTTTAAAAAAGGTTCTCTGAGTTTGGATTTAGTAACTTCTACCCCACCCCATCCAGTCTCTTTGGACCCTGGAACAAATTTGGAACTTTCGCTTTATCTTGACTCTCAAAATTCGCTTTTGGTAACTGTCAAAGATTCAGAAACTTTAAAACCAATTTTTTCTGCGACCACAACCTTAACCGCTCCAGATTTTTCTCAAACTCAATACACAGATATTAACGGCCAAACAATCTTCATTCCATTGAATAAAGAAAGTTACAATCTTTCAGTTAAAGCTGTGGGATATTCTTCAAGTTCAAGCTCTGTTTTTGTTTCTGGAAAATCGACAATCACAATTTTACTCTCACCAACAGATTAAAATGAAAAATCAAAAATCAAAAATCAAAAATCAAAAGTTCAGCGTTAAACTTCCGACTGCCGGTTTCACTCTAATCGAAACTTTAATTTCAATTTTTGTTTTTTTGCTTTTGTTTGGAGGAGTCATCTCAATGATTTTAAACTTTTACCAAACCCATACTTTTCAATGGCAACAATCTTTGGCAATTGCACAAGCAAAAAGAGGGGTTGAATTGATGGTAAAAGAAATAAGAGAAGCAAGAGAAGGAGAAAACGGAACTTATCCTATAGAAAAAGCAGGAGACAAAGAATTTATTTTTTATTCTGACGTTGACGGAGACGGAAAAACAGAAAGAGTGAGATATTTTTTGGGAGAAATCCAAACAGAAACTTTTGTGAAAGAATGTAGAAGCCCAGTAAATGATGGTTCTTGTTTGGTTTCTTTTTCAGATTTTTTAAAAGGGAATTTGGTTTCAGCTCAACTTAAAATTTCAGTTCAAGGGGACCTAAACTCTTCTCAAGAGTATGTTACAATTTACATTGACGGACAAAATTTTGGGAATGTGTGCGAAACAGGTTGCAATCAGTGTCCTGGAAATTGGGAAGGAGTAACTACTACAAACATTTTCTCTTTGGTTCAAGATGGAGTTTTAAACATAGAGGCCAAAGGCTCTTGTCCTAATCCGTCTAGTGAATCAAAATGCGTTAATAAAATTTGCAAAGAAGAAACTCAAGGTGAATTTTCATTTAAAGCAAAATTTGAATTAACGATTACTCAAGAAGTCCAAACCCCACAATTGAAAAGAGGAATTATAAAACCTGTAGGCTCTCCCGCAACTTATCCTCCAGAGCAAGAAAAAATCACAGTCATTACTTCTTACGTAAGAAACGCTCCCCCAATTTTTGAATATTACGATGAAAACGGAAACAAAATTGAAGATTATCCTGCGAGATTAAAAGATACAAAAATAATGAAAGTTTTTTTAGTAGTAAACGTTGACCCAAACAAACCACCGGTCGAGTATCAATTACAAAGCTTCGTACAATTGAGAAATTTGAAGGGAGAATAAAATATGAAAAAAGCATCGATCACAATTTACGCTTTAGTTTTTGGAATGGTTTTTTTAATCTTGTTGGGAGGAGTGATTGGATTCATTCTTTTTAACTTAACCTTAATCGAAAAGAGAATCGCCTGGTACAAAGCTTTTGATATTGCCGAAGCGGGAATCGAATATTACAAGTGGTGCATAAACAATAATGTAAATTGCGAGCTTGAAAAAGAATACACTGATATTAACGGAAACGCAATCGGAAAATTCAAAATTGAAGTTCAAACCAATTTAAATTGTCAAGAAGTAGTTTCGCATCAAATTATTTCTGCGGGTTGGACTTATAAATTCCCAGAAATCAAAAGAAAAATTTCCGTACTTTATGGAAGAGAATCTGTAGCAAAGTACGCTTTTATTTCAAATTCAAACGTATGGGTGGGACCAGACCATACAATTCTTGGGCCTTATTATTCAAATGGCGGAATAAGGTTTGACGGAACGAATTTATCCAACGTCTCTTCTGCTCAAGAAAATTGGGAATGTACAAATTCGTTTGGGTGCGGACCGAACGGAGTAGGTTACGGTGAAGGTCTCTGCCCTCCAGAGTGTCAAATAATAAATAAAAAATGCATTTGCCCTGGAGTTTTCTCAACCACCCAAAATTCAAAAAGAGATTTATTTTTGTATCCCATTCCTCAGTTTGATTTTACAGGAATTACTGCGGATTTAAATCAGATTAAAAACGCAGCTCAAAATTTAGGGGGGATTTATTTGAAACCAGCAAAACAAATAAATTCTGAAGGTAAGGGTTGGCATTTAAAATTCTCTATAGATTCTGTCACTGGTGAAACGAAGGTAGAAGCTAAAATTATAACCAAACTTTCTCCTACTTGCGGATTCTCTTACGAAAACGATGGTTTCCCTTCTTGCGGAAACTCTCAAAATGGTTACTATCAATGGAATTACTTCACCATTACTTCAGAAACAACTTATCAAACTTTTACCATCTCAAATTCTTGCGCTGTAATTTTTGTTGAAGATAATTTGTGGCCTGAAGGAACTATTAAAGGAAAAATAACTGTTGCTTCTGCGAATTTAATCGATACAAACAAACCCACTGATATAATTTTAAACTATAACTTAGATTATGCTGGCACAGGAAACGACGGATTAACCTTGATTTCCCAAAGAAACATTCTCATTGGACCAAATTCTCCAAACGATATGGTTTTGAAAGGAATTTTTATCGCCCAAAACGGGAGATTCTCTAGAAATCATTATCAAAATAATATCAAAGAAAGTTTAACCATTACAGGTTCTATAATTTCATCGGGAAGAGTGGGAACTCAATGGATTAATTTGGGAGGACACATTATTTCAGGATACATAAATAGAGAAACTTACGTTGACACAAACTTGCTTTACAATCCACCAACTTACACCCCCTATCTTACATCCCAATTCAAAAAAGTAAGATGGCAAGAAATTAACTATTAAAAATTTTCAAACTTTTCCTTTTTGGTTTTTGATTTTTGATTTTTGATTTCAAATTGCCAACCCTCCATCAACTCTGATTGCTTCTCCTGTAATGAAAGAGGCCTCTTCGGTTGCTAAAAAATAAACTAAATTTGCCACTTCTTCTGGCTTTCCAAACCTTCCCAAAGCAGTTAATTGTTTTACTGCTTGCTTTATATTTTCTGGAACAGATTCTATCATTTTAGTTTCAATAAATCCTGGGCAAATAGCGTTAACCCTCACCCCAAACCTTCCAAGTTCTTTTGCCAAACTTTTTGTAAAACCGATAATCCCGGCTTTGGCGGCTGCGTAGTTTGTTTGTCCAAAGTTACCCTCCAAAGCCACCACAGAAGAAATAGAAATTATCGAGCCTTGATTTGCCACGATCAAAGGTAAAGCAGCCTTGGTACAGTTGAAAACTCCTGTCAAATCAATGTCGATCACTGATTTCCATTCCTCCGGAGTCATTTTTGCTAAAGTTCTGTCTTTGATAATTCCTGCGTTATTCACCAAAACATCCAACCTTCCAAAGTCTTTTTCGATTTCCTTTATCATTCTTTCCACCTCCTCGTAATTTGTCACGTCCGCAAAATAATATTTGGCTTCTGTTCCCAACTCTTCAATCTCTTTTTTTACCCTTTCTAAGTTCTCTTTTTGAGATTGAATATCGTTTAAAGCAACCTTTGCTCCGCCTTTGGCAAACCTCAAGGCGATCGTTCTCCCAATTCCTTGGGCAGACCCTGTAATTAAAACTACTTTGTCTTTCATCAAATTTCTTCTTGATTTTGAACCTTTAAGCCTTGAGACAATTTTCTGTAAACGAAAGCATTAGCCAACATTGTTGTAGGAATGGTAAGAAGGAGACCAATCCCTAACGCCAAAGCTCCCAAAGCGTTAATTAAAATTAACAAAAAATAAAATAAAAATAAATTCAAAGTATTTCCTTTTGTGATTTGCCAGCTCTTCTTTAAAGACTCAACAATTTTTGAATTTTTATCCACAATCAAATAACCAAAAAATCTAAACCTTATTGAAAAAATAATTCCAAGAATTACAAGAATAATGAAAAATAAAAAATAGACGATCAAAGAACCATAGAATCCAAACCTTATTGAAAAAATAGTTCGAAAAATAATGAAGAATAAAAAGTTAGAAACGAAAATTAAACCTACCAAAATAATTAAGGCGATAAAATATCTAAAAAATAGTTTGTATTCTGAAATTAAATCAGAAAATTTCGGTTCTTCCCCATCGTAAATTTTCAAATAAATTTTAATCAAACCCAAGTTAAAGATTGCAGAGATCACAACGTTAATTATTATTAAAAGAAAGCTAACTAAAGAGCTTTCTTTTTTTGTAACACCTGAGAGATAATTGAAAATAAAAGAAACGCCAAAAACTAAAATCAGTAAGGGAACGAAAAATTTGATTCTTTTTTTTGCAATCTCCCAACCAAATTTTATCGCTTCTTTTTTTGAAAATTTTTCCATTTTATTTTTTGATAAACTTCCAAGCTGAAGGTAAAAAAATACTTGCCAAAAATATTTTAATTAAATCGCCAACTAAAAATGGATAAAAACCCAATGTCAAAACCTTTTGAAATCCTACGAATTTTGCCAGCCACAAAAGTCCTGGAATGTAAATAAACAAGTTTCCCAAAAACATCGCCAAAATGACGCTTTGAAATTTTCTATCAAACCCCTTTTCACACAAAAATCCAACAAAAAACGCAGCCAAAACAAAACCAACAATATATCCAAAAGTAGGAGAAAAAATATAACTCACTCCTCCGCCCCTTGAAAACCAAGGAATTCCAATCAAGCCCAAAAGTAAATAAATAACTTGAGAAAAAGCTCCTCTTTTTGCACCAAGCAAAACCCCAGAAAGTAAAACGGCAAAAGTTTGCATTGTAATCGGCACGGGTCCTATTTCAATTTTTAATTTTGCACAAATTCCAGTCAATATCGCAAAAGAAAAAACCAAAACAATATCTTTTATAAAAACCAAAAATTTATTTTCAATTTTTGGTAAAATCGCATCGATCAACACTAAATTTTTTGTCATTTTTTTTATTTTAGCAAATTTAAAGTTAAAAATCAATAATATTTTAAAAAGCGTTCAGGATTCTCAAACCAAGAAAAGAAAAGTGTTCAATCTTGACAAAAAGAAAAAAGTTTGATAAACTTTAAATAAAAGGAGGTAAAATAGAAAATTAAAATTAAAAAAAGGAGGTAAGGAAAAAATATTAGAATAAGATAAAAATAACAAATTAATTAATTTTCAAGGGTGCGATGGCGTGAAAGCATCTTTGGGTTTTTGATAAAAATTGTTTTTCGTTGTCCCGCTTAATCGATAGCCACTCCGGCAATAAAAAAATTTAATCAAACTTTTGCCAAATTGTTTTCTTTCTTCTTTGAATGCTGAACTTAGTTGCGGTGAAATAGTAATTTGCTAACATTGACGCATAGAAATTTTTAATAGTAAAAACTCCTCGTGGAAAAGAACGTTTTGACGATACAAACTAATTTTAGATATTAAAGAATCAAATGAAAGGGTTTTAAAGAAAATAAAAGGCTCACAATCAATCTCGATTTCACAATTGGAAATTACAGATACTTGAAAAAAATTTACTCCTTTTTGCCTCAATCTTTCAGATTGCCTGAAAACGAAAAGAACACATTAAAGAAAAAATTTTTGATAAAGATTCCCCCTGAAAATAAAAAAGTTTAGATTTTAAAAAGAATATAAAAAAACTTGCTCAGAAAATGAAAGAAAATAAAAATACGATTTCATGATTAAAAGTAAAATTAAAGCAACGCTTAGTTTAAAGGATGAAAATGATAAAAATGACAAATAAAGAAAATAAAAAGTGAAAAGAAGAAAAAATTGAAAAGAATGATTGATAAAAGAATTGTTGTTTATGCGCGGAAATTAAAGTAAATGGGGGAAAAGGAAAAATAAAAATCAAAGCTCTTTTTAAAGCTCTCCTTTCTATGGAGAGCGTTTTTATTTTATCCAAAATTTCAACCCCTTTCCTTTGCTTTTCTTTTTGCTTCTTCAAAAGCTTTTTCAGTAATGTCTGTAATAATTTTAGCTCCTTCTTCTTGTTCGCGCAATATACCTAAATCATAAACAGCAGGTGAATTATTAATCCAGTTCCATACCGCTTTGTTATTTTTTTCAAAATGGCTCCATCCTCTCAACTCCTCCTTTACATACTTTTTAAACTCTGCCACTGCTTTAGGGTCTCCTTGTTCCAAAAATCTTCTAAACTGAGAAACGCTTACCTCAGAAGAAGTTAAATATTTTTTAAATTCGAGATGTTTTTGGGCTTCAGGATTCACGCTCACAAATTCTTCTGGGCTAAGTTGCATTAAAATTTTCATGGGCAAAGTAATTTTCGCTTCTCTTTCCTCTGGGGTTAAATCTTTTAATCCTATGGCTTCTGCTGTTTTCTTTGATAACCCTTGTTTAATTTCTTCTGCCAAGTGAGGGTTTATTTTAATTAATGATTTTGCTAAATCTGGATTAATGGGGGCAATGCCTTGAATATGACTTACAAGCAATTTGTTGGGGTCTGCACCTTCTCCATTTAAAGCCTCTATTAATTTTCCAAATTGACCGGTTTCTCTTGCAAAAGTCCAAGCAGCAACTTTGTCTTCTAATGTAGCAAATGGATTTAAAATTGTTTGGGATAGTTTTTTAGCACTTGCTCCTTCTTTTTTAAATTTTTCTTTGGCCTCAGCAAGTTTCTTTTTTGATTCTTCAAGCATTCCTGCGTAATCAAAACCAGTGGCCATTTCTATCCCTTTCCTAATAGCATAAATTGGCCTTCCTACGCCGTATTCTAAACCCGTTCTTACTTGAGCAGGAATTTTTTGGTAACCCGCTTTTATTTTCTCCCCTACCTTTTGAAGTCTTTCTGACTTGGCTAATCTTTCTGCGGCACTCGTCCTTAACCTTCGCATTCCGGCCCCCACTCTCCTTCCCACCTGTCCACTCAATACTGCTCCCGCCTTTTTACCTAAACCTATTACAGTATTAGCCCCCCAAGCTGCAGTTTGGAATCCAAGTTGCATTGCTATAAATAATATAAAAATGACTCCAAAATAATCAGCAAGCTTTGAAAGAAAATTTACATCTTCAGACCCTGACCTAAGATCGCCTATTTGCGCAAAAACGCGCATTTGCGGAGAATAATAAGACGCTTCAGATAATTTTCCTATATAACTCGTAGCTAACCACATAAAAAAAGTTACCGTAACTCCAACGAAACACCATTTTAAAAATTCGCTTAACCACCAGTTAAAAAATTTTCGATGACCCCAAAGAGCCTCTGGCATTCCCGGAATTTCTGGCATAATGTAGGAAGCGATCGCAGCCGGAGCTAAAACAACCAGAATCGGAATCGCCGCTTTTCTCACAATAAGAAGGATACCGAGCACAAAAATGATCAGCGCTCCCAAAAAACAAAAGATTATAGAAACAAGAGCTTGCCCTGTAAAAGATATGTCGGTAAACATTGCCACAATGGTGTTAAAACTTAAAAAATCTTGTTTTATAATTTTCCAAATAACTCCAAGGTTCCCAACATCTTTTAAAAAATGATTAGTAAGAACGTTTGAAACATCCACCACAAAACCACACAAAACACCTGAAAAATTGATCAAAAGAGCGCAAATGATTAAAGCTGGCAATTTTCTTTGAGCTCTGTATTCTTCAATTCCCAAAATTGTTGCCAGGCCTATTACTAAAATTCCTATTAAAATAATAACATTAGCAAGACCCTGGACAACGGGAAAACCAATAGCAACTATCGGATTGTCAAAGCCAGTATAAGAGTGGCCTTCGAATATTCTACTTTTAATAATTCCAAAAAAAATAGTAGAAACAGTTAAAAACCCCATACCTATCATCATGGGCACAAAAAGGATGATTGCAGTCAGAATGTTAACTAAACTATTAACAAAAACGCTAAGTAAACTATCAACGACCTCACCATGAATAAAAGAAAAAGGCAAAAATAATAAAAGTAAAAAAGAAGAAAGAATCAAAAAAATTTTTTTATTTTTTATTTTCCCCCAATTTTTTTTCATCATTGTGGAATTAACAAAATCGAGTTTACTTGAATGTAGGGTGGTAGATATTGACGATATTCTGCGGGAATCTCGTCGCATTTTTTTTCTTCTCTATCCCTTTTATCTATGCACATATCTTGTTGTGCCCATCTATCATGAGCCAACCCTGCTACTCTTATTTCAGGTTGAGGACCGAGTAAATACAATGCATACCTCCCAAACCTTGAATTTTGAGTAAAAAGGACGTATCCTTTATGCTCTATTATAATTTTTCTTACTCTGTTGCAAACATTACACGAACCGATGAGGGGTTGATCGCTTTTGAAAGCCGAACTTGAAGCAGAAAAAGTAGCGCAGTGCGTTGAAAAATCTCCATCAGAAATAGGGTCTATGGTGTTGCAAAGATGGACGATGATTTCTTTTCCTTCTGAAGGATTATAACTCCCTACTATAACAGTTTTTATATCCGATAAAGAATCAATTTCTTGCGCTCTGTTTTCTTTTTCCAACCAAATTCTAACTTTTGAAGCTGAATGAGATTGGCTTAATTCGTAGCTATCTTTGTCAAAAAAAATTGCAAAATTTTCTTTACTTTGTCCGTCGCCATAACCCATTATATAATGGTAACCTGATTTAACAAGGTTTTCTACGTTTTCAATTCCTCCGGTAAAAATTTCACAATTATCCTCTATACAATTAATATCTTCCATTTCGCATTGTGATTTACAAAAAGCTACCCCTTTTTGACTAGATACGATTTCGTATTTTGAAACCTTTCTTGGGGACTCAACAGAAACTAAAAGGTTAATGAAATTTGGCGATAAAGTGTTCAAAAATATTACCGAAGAAAGAATAAGGATGGCTCCCAAAAAAGCGTTCCAAATCATAGTTTTTGCTGCCTGAATTTTTTGAGCATCTTCTCCGGCCAACATCCACGAAATTCCTGCTCGAATTAATCTCCAAAAAATCAAAAGCCCCAAAATTACTACGGTAAGAATAAAAATATAACGAACTAATTCTTCTAAAGTAGAAGGTGGTTGCAGAGGTCCAATTCGAGGAAAAGTAGTAGTAGGTCTAATTTGGGCTGCTAAAACTTCAGGAACCATTTTAAAATTTTATCATTTTTATTTTCTTTTGCAACAAACAAAATTGTACTTGTGGTCGCACTTTCCAACCCAACCGTATCTTAAAGCATCCTCACATTTTACTAAATACCCCTCTTTCCCAGGTTCTATTGTAATGCATTGTTGCGAAGAGAAAATGTAAGTATCCTGAGCCACTGAAGGCCAAATATCTTTTTTAATTTTGTTTTCGATAAGGTCTTTTTCGGTGTTTAGTGCGTTATCAACCAACGATTTGAATGCAACGATTTTCCCAACATTTATTGTAATTAACGCCATTCTTTTCAATACTGGTTTTGCAGAACAGTCAAGAGGCACAGGTCCTGGGGTTCCTCCACAAGGACAAGGACAAGAAAGTCCATGACAAGGAGCGCGACAACATGCCCCACAAGCAGAAAGATATAGATTTGGATATTTCATCATCTCGATTGCGTTTTGTTTCAAACCAGGTCCACCACTAAACAAAGAAAAGAGAGAACCTAAAAGGTTTTGAAGTTGTCCTAAAATTGGGCCTAAAATTTGAGTTGAAAGTTGACTTATTATTTGATTAAAAGTCTCAACGAGTTGCTTTATTGGAATGGCTGACAGCAATTGGTTCACTAAATTGTTTAGCATTTCTAAAGGAAGGTTATTCAAAAGTTGACTCAAAAGTTGATTTACGGTATTTTGGAATAAAGCTAAAGCTTGGTTTAAAGCTTGTCTCAATATTTGTAACGGAAGGTTTTTGGCTAAAGCATTGAAAAAGTTTTTCAATTCTTTTTCTGGGAAAGCTCTTAAAAGTTTTTGTAAAAAATCTAAAGGGAGTTTGTCCAAAAGTTTTTCAAGGTATAAATTTATTGAAGGAAGTTTTAATAAAATCGCAACTAAATCTGCTTTTGAAAGTAATAAAATTTTTTCTTTTAACATTCCCCTCAATTTATCTTCAGGAATACGATCCGTTGCGCAATATATTACTTGCTTTGATTGAACATTATCTAAAAAGTAATTCCAATCTTCTTCAGAATGTATTCCTCCTAACCAATTTTTTTGTTCTTCTTCTGACAAGTAAGGATAAATACATTCTTTGAAAATTGTAACTCTATTTTCTAAAGAAAGAGAAAGATTTTTTAAATTAATTCTTAACTCTTCCAGAGGAAGAACTTTTATTATCTCTCTTAAAGCAACCTTTATCTCTGATATTGGAAGGCTATCGATAATCTCTTGGAAAAATTTCTTTAATTCGTCGAGAGGCAATTGATCAAAAATTTCTTTTGCAATATTTTTTAATGCATCCAAAGGAAGGGTTTTTAAAATTTCTTTTATGCTTGAGAGAAGGTCCTGGTAAGGAATATTTCTAATAATCTCATTCAAAAGTTCGCCTACGGCAAGATTTGGAAGCTGATTCCAAACATCTTGAACGTACTTTACTAATTGATCCAAAGGTAGTTGAACTACATCAAGAATTTGATTTACTATATTTTGAATGTTTACCGTAAAAGAACTAATTTTATCAACCACATCTCTTATCATTCCCGAAATGTTTCCCACACCAGAAAAGTTAAAAACTGCGGCTGCTTCTCCCAAAAATTGGTCTAAAATTCCAAAATTGTGTTGTAAAATTCCCATCGCGTCAGAGAGTTTGTTGGTTGGAATATATTTTAAAAATAAAGGATTTAAAACTTTCCTTGGGTCCATGTTTGGAAGTTCATGCATTAACAAAAAAACCTCTTTGGCTTGAGATTCTGGAAGGGCTTTGAAACCTTGTTCTACGATTAAATCTTTCAAATTTTCTTCAGAAAGCTCTTTAGTAAATTTTTGAAAGAAAGTAGGGTCGGCATCCAAAACATTCTCTAAAACAAAATCTTTAACCTCACTCTCGTCTAGTCCCTCATAAAAGTGATGAGTAAACTCTTTTATTTCAGATTCTGGCATTTTTAAAATTGCAGATTCGATATTTTCAGAAGAAATGTTCCTCATTCCAATTCTTAAGAGATTTTTTTCTTTCAAAATTTCTTTCGTTTTGCCCAACACTCCGTCCAGCTCCTCTGAGGGAATTTCGCTGATAACTTGATCGAGGTTTAATGTTGCTTGAATTTCTACAAATTCGTTTGAGTTTCCATTTTTCACCGGGGTTGAAGAAATTTTGAGGTATTTTTCTAAAACTGTTTTTATCGTGCTTTGGTCTGAAACTTCGAGCATCTCTTTTAACGTTTGCTTTTTTTCAACTTCAGAAGAATTGTTAACAAAATAGTTAAAAAGAATTTCCAGCTTTTCCTCGTTAGCATCCCTCAAATATTTTGAAAAGAATATTCTTTTTTCGTCCTCAGTAAAATTTTTGAAACTGTTTTTCCAAAACTCTTTTAATTTATCTCCGGAGAAAGAATCAAACCCTGAAATTAAAATGTTTTTTAAATTTTCATCTGGAGTTGCCTCCAAAAATGCGTGGGAGAATTTTTTCACTCCATCGTCCCCCATCGAAGATAAATATTGATTAAAAATTCCTTTGAAATCTCCCGTTCCTTCAAAAGCTTTTACAAAAAAGTTTTTTGCATCGTTCCCGCTAACGTTTTCGAGAATGTTTCCGATAGCCTCTTTGGCGTATTTTTCTGGAAGGTTTCCAATCATTTGAACAAATTGCTGGCCCGAAATGTTCTTAAGTTTATCTCCGATTGCTGTCAATTCGTTTTCGCTTAAGTCTCCCTTTACGTTATCTAAACCTTGCTCTAAACCTTGCTGATTCCTTCTCATTTCGTTCACTAACCTTTGAGCGTTTTTGATTTCTTTGTCCTTTTGGTCTAAAATTTGCTCTTTTCCTTTTATTACATATTTAATTTTGTCAAACAGTTCCCCAACTTCGCTTTCTGTGCTTTGGTCGCAATACAATTTTAAGTTTTTCAAGTTATTAGGATCTTGAGTATCAGAAATTCCTTCGACCAAAGGTCCAGTGACGCAGTAAAACGTAAAGGGATCTCCTTCAGGATCAATTTCTGGCCAAAGCTTTTGAATTACTACTTTGTACCCTCTTTTTTCAACTTCATTCTTGTAATTTAAAAATTCTAAAGAGTTAAAAAGTTGCTTAAATTGTCCGTTTTTTGTCATCCCATTACAAGAAAAAATTACTTTTTCTGAAAGAGCTATTCCTTCTGTAAGTTCTTCTAAACTTTTTTTCAATTCATCTTTTTCTCTTATTTCTTTATCAATTTCTTTTTGAACTTCTTGTGCTACCAACGGCATTGCCACAATGTTCACTCCCAAAGCAACTTGTAAAGCAGAAAGCAAGGGTCTCACTACCATACAAGGATCTCCTCCACAAGGCCCAGAACAACCTATACACTCAAAACAATGGCATCCTCCAGTCAAAAGCGAAGTGATTGCCGCCGAAAGAGCTTCTGTGTTCAAAGCCAAATTTTTGGCAAAATCTATTTTCATTAACAAAAGAGAGTTAATATCCAAGATTCTGTCGATTTTAGTTTTTGCTACGGTACCCTCATATAAGTAATCGGAACCGAAAATTTTTTCGCTCTGTTGTATTAAATTTAAATATTGAGATTGTCTTTGCGTAATTCCTCGGGTTTCTTTTATAATTTGCCAACCTGTTTTTCTTATTTCCCATCCTGGAGCAAAATCTTCAATCGTCGATTTCATTGCCTCGCAATCTCTCCTTGCTTGGGTTGCTATATCAAAACACCAATACCAATACGAATTATTAGGACAAACACACCATGCGAGCGAACCGCAATCTATCCTCATATTCAAATCTGAGATTTTTTTGACTGCATTTTTTCCCCTTTCAGTATAATCTTCGTCTTTGTAATGCGAATAATTTCCTTTTTCTATAATTTCTTCTTTTTCTACTTCATTTACTCCATTTCTCTTGTATTCAAGATCGTTTGTTATTGGATCATACTCTGCATTCGTTGGAAAATTATCGACTTCGTTTTTTAAATCTTTTAATTTATTGCATTCATTGCATCCATGGAAGCAATTATAACCAAGCGAGCTTGTACAATTACAATATTTATTATAAACTAGGCTCACTTTTTCTTTTACTTCTCTTATTGTTGTTTTGTATTGCCTTCTTTTATTTTCGTCTGTAGTAATTTTTGCAAAATTTTCAGTATCGTTTTTTATTTGTTCTCTTTCTTGATCATAAATTAAACTTTGCCCCCAATTGTAAGAAGCATCGCTGTTTGGTACTCCATCTCTTAAAAACCCTTCCTCTTCGCCCGATGAAGGTTGAACTAAAGAATCTCCTACTCCAAAAACTCGGTATTTAGAAAGTTCTTTTGAAACGCTCCTTTTAGAAATTAACTCTGAATCGTTGATTTTTTTGCCCACTGGAATTTCGTAGACGTTTATAATTTTCCCCCCTTCTTTTTTTACCACTTCTGGCAAAGTTTTAACTCTTTGTGGTGTTGAAATTTTTGGTTGAATTTGAGTAAACTGTGGGCCTAAAATTTTAAACAAAACCCAGCCTCCCAAAAGCAAAATCGCCCCCAAGAAAGCTTGAATAATTCTTTGTCTTGCCTTGACGGCCTGTTCTATGTTTGTTCCTGCAGTGTACCACAAAATACCATAATACAAGAGCACAATAAAAAGCAAAAATCCCAACGACCAAATAACAAACAAATAAATGTATTTGAAAAATTCAAGGCCGGTTTTTACTTCCTTTGGTTTTGACCCGGAAATTTGAGGGTATTCAAGCTCCAATTTCTGTGTGTTTTCTGCCGTATCCGTTCTAGCTAAAATTGTTTCTTTCTTTTTTGTTAACTCATCCCCAATCTTTATTTCTTTAGAACCCAAAAATTCTCTTGCGGCTTCTTTGAAGAATTTTGTAAATTTTTGATCGTCAACCCCAAATACAAAGTTAGTTTTACCAAAAAGTAAAACCAAAAATATTAAAAAAATAATTTTTGAAAATTTATTCATTATAATTTGAAAATATCCAAACAATCTTCAATTTCTTTTTTCTTACTTGAAAAAAATTTTTTTGTCTTTTTGTAGGATTTGTAAGTTGCAAATCCAAAAATTGGAAAGAATAAAACCAAAATTATTGAAGGGACCAAAAAGAATACTTTTCCCCTTAATCCTCCATTTCCCATATTAGTTAATTTTATAAAACTCCGCTTTTTTGTCAAGAAATTCAGAAAATAAAGTTTGTTGAAAAAAATTTTTTTTCGTGGTAAATTTTTAAAATGAAATTCGCAAGAAAAATTTTAAATTATCTCTCTTTTTTCGGAGATGACGTTGCGATCGATTTGGGAACTGCAAATTCGGCAGTTTATTTGCGTGGAAAGGGAATTATCATTCAAGAACCCTCGGTAATAGCAATAAATCAAAAAACGGGGCAAATTTTGGCAGTGGGAAAAGAAGCAGAAAAGATGGTTGGAAAAACGCCCTCTCACATTGTTGCAGTAAGGCCCTTGAGGTCTGGAGTGATCTCTGATTTTGAAAGCACAGAGCAAATGTTAAGATATTTTATTAAAAAAGCAACAAAGAAAAAATTTATAGGTCCTAGGGTAATCGTTGGGGTTCCTTTTGGAGTAACAGAAGTTGAAAAAAAAGCAGTTTTGGATGCCGCCAAGTCAGCAGGAGCGAGAGAAGTTTATTTGATAGAAGAACCGATGGCTTCTGCGATTGGGGCGGGAATTTCAGTTCAAGAAGCAGAAGGAAACTTTATCGTTGACATTGGAGGGGGCACTACTGAAATGGCGGTAATTTCTTTGGGAGGAATTGTTGTGGGGAAAAGTTTGAGAGTAGCCGGAGATAGAATGAACGAAGACATAATGAGATACATCCAAGAAGAATATAAAATTTTGGTTGGGGAAAGAATGGCAGAAAGAATAAAAATTGAAATTGGCAGCGCTTATCCTCAAAGAGAAAAAAAAGAAATTCAGGTTAGAGGAAGAAATTTAGTCACAGGCCTTCCAGAAGAAATTATGGTCACGGACGATGAAATAAGAAGGGCGCTAGAGAAAACGGTAAAAACAATCGTAGACGAAATTAAAGCAGTTTTAGAAGAAACCCCGCCAGAATTAATCGGAGACATCATCAAAAACGGAATATATTTGGCAGGAGGGGGGTCTCAATTGAAAGGGTTGGCGCAATTGATTAAAAAAGAAACCAAAATTAAAGCAAATTTGATTGACGACCCAATGACAGCCGTGGTCCGAGGAGCGGGTATGGTGTTGGAAAATTTAGACGAATTGGAAGAAGTTCTTTTGGAGACCGAACCACTCATTATAGGAGTGTAAAAAATTATGGAAAAAAATTTTGAGCGTTTTGCGAAGTTGGCTAAAATTTATTTTGAAAAAGAAGAAATTGCAGATTTTGAAAAAGATTTTTTGAAAATTTTAGAATTTGTGAGAAAACTTGAAGAGTTAAATTTAAAAGATGTGAAACCCTTGTCCCATCCTTTGGATTTGGAAAACGTGGAAAGAGAAGACAAATCAAAAGAATTTGGGGATGAAAAATTAAAAGAAAAATTAAAAGAGAGCTTTTGTGAAAAAAAAGGAGATTTTTTGAAAGTGAAAAAAATTTTATGATTGAAAATTTGACCATTGAAAATTTTTTAGAAAAATTAAAAAACAAAGAATTTTCTGCGAAAGAATTTTTTGAAAAACTCTTTGAAAAAATTGAAAAAGAAGACAAAGAAACTGGAGCTTTCTTGAGCTTGAACCGAAAAGGGGCTTTAAAAGAAGCGCAAAAAATAGATAATCTAATTTCAAAAAAGGAAAAGTTGCCTCCTTTGGCTGGAGTTCCTTGCGCGATAAAAGATAACGTTTTGGTTGAAGGTTTAAAATGCACTGCGGGGTCAAAAATTTTGGAAAATTATGTTGCTCCCTTTGACGCCACCGTGATAAAAAAATTGAAAGAAGCGGGAGCGATTGTAGTTGGAAAAACGAATTTGGATGAGTTTGCGATGGGCTCTTCGACAGAATATTCTGCTTTCAAAATTACCAAAAACCCTCATGACCACGAAAAGGTTCCCGGAGGTTCTTCTGGAGGTTCTAGCGCCGCTGTGGCTAAAAATTTTTCTCTTTTTTCTTTGGGCTCTGATACCGGAGGCTCAATTAGACAACCTGCTGCATTTTGCAAAGTAGTAGGACTAAAGCCAACTTATGGTGCAGTTTCAAGATTTGGTTTAATTGCTTTTGCTTCTTCTTTGGACCAAATAGGACCTTTGACCAAAAATGTAAGAGATTGTGAACTCGTTTTTGAAATTATTAAAGGAAAGGATATTTTAGATTCAACAAGCGTTGAAATTGAAAAAAAATTTGAAGAAAAAAAAGAAATAAAAGTTGGAATTCCAAAAGAATATTTAGTGGAAGGAATAGAACCCAAAGTCAAGGAAGCTTTCGATAAAGCAGTAAAAAAATTTCAAGAAAAAGGAATAAAATTTGAAGAGATTAGTTTGCCTCATACAGAGTACGCGTTACCTTGTTATTACATTGTAGCCTGCGCTGAAGCGAGTTCAAATTTGGCAAGGTATGATGGTTTAAGATACGGAAATTTTTGTGAGGGCGTAGACGCTTTCGATACCTATTCTAAAACAAGGAGGCTTTTTGGAAAGGAAGTGAAAAGAAGAATTATTTTGGGAACCTTTGTTTTGTCTGCAGGATATTACGAAGCTTTTTATTTGAAAGCTCAAAAAGTAAGAAGAAAAATCAAAGAAGATTTTAAAAAAGCTTTCGAGAAAGTAGATTTAATTTTTACTCCCGTCTCCCCTACTTTGCCTTTTAAAATCGGAGAAAAAATCACTGACCCTTTGAAAATGTATCTTTCAGACCTCTTCACTGTTTCTGTAAATTTGGCGGGGTTACCAGCAATCTCAATCCCTATTGAAAATTTACCCGTGGGGCTTCAAATTATTGGGGATTCTTTTTCAGAAGCAAAAATTTTTCGTGTAGCAAAACTTTATGATCGGGATTGAAAAAATTTGGCAAAACATTTTTAATTTTTTATTTCACCCTGAAAACCTTCCAAAAGAAGTCCAAAATTATGTGTTGCTCTTTAAAATTATTTTCTCAATTTATGGAGTTTTGTTTTTTCTCTTTTCTATTTATTTTTTCAAAAGAGTCTCCTGGCCAAAAGGGGCTTTTTTAATCGACCTTAAAGAATTTTTTACTTTCAAACCCTACAGAACCAAAATTTATGAAAAAAAATGGAAAAAGATTGTTGAAAAAGGAGAGTCTGAAATTGAGGCAGAAAGAAAACTGGCCATTTTGGAGGCAGATTCAATTTTAGAAGATTATTTAAAATCTGAAAAATACATTGATAAAAGTTTAGAGCAAGAATTAGAAAAAATTCCAGAAGATATTTTGAAAGAAAAAGAAGAAGTTAAAAAAGCAAGGGAAATAAAAAAATCAATTTTGGAAGATCCCTCTTTTGAATTGTCTTTAGAAAAAACAAGAGAAATTTTAGAAATTTACAAAAAAATTTTGAAAAACTTTGAGGCAATATAAAAAGCCCCCACAAGGAAGGGGCAAAAATTTTTTCTTTTTTATTTTTTTATAATGAATTCAAGTCCGTGTCTATGTCTTTGAATTGCTGGTCAACATCCAACAAATTCACGTTGTTCAAATCGTTTTGAATTGAGCTCAAACTATCTTCTTCTGAAGTTGAAGTTTGAGTAGTTGGTTGAGATGTAGGACGAGGTGGTGTTGGAGCCTTGGGTGTAGAAGTTGCGGGCGTGGATGGAATTGTAAGCACTTCTTTTGTCTGTTTTTTCGTAGCAAAATACCAAATTCCAACAATTAACAAAATCACAACTACAACTCCTCCGACAATTGGCAAAATTGATTCTTTTTTTTGTTCTTTTTGTTCCATGTTTTTAAGGTAAAGTGGTAGTGGCTGGAGTGGGAGTAGCTGGGCTTTGAGGTGTAGAAGTAGTCGTTGCTGGTTTTTGTTTCGTTTCAGCTACTTTTCCCAACAATATGGCGCAATTTTGAACCGAAACTTTTGCATCTTTTACCGATTTTTCAACCGTTTTCAAATCGTTGTGAAGTTGGTTCCTTATTACGCCTACATTCAATTTTAAATTTTTCTCTGTTGTAATTTGCGGTGCAGAATAAACCTTTTGAGCCTGGGCCAAAACTGCATCTTTTGCTTTTTCTATTTTTGATTTTGCGTTCTCAACACATTTTTCAACTTCGCCAGTATCTGCTCCTTGAGCTTTGAATTTTGTCGATCGGTTTTCGATCTTTCCCAAAACGTTTGTAAGCTTTTCTAAAACATCTAAATAATGATCAGTGATTCTTTTGTTTAAATCGTTTATTCTCTCATAAACTCTTTCCACTATTTTCTTTTTTTGCTCGCTTATTTTTTGCAATCTCTTTGTCAAAATTTCTTTTTGAGCTTGGATTTTATTTTGAATTTCTAACCTCTTTTGTTCTAAAAATTCTCTTGTGTTTTTTAATCTTTCTTGAATTGAAGAAGTCGCTCCTTCGTTTCTAACCTGAACTTCTTGTCTTTCTTTTTCTCTCGCTCCAGTTGTCGGAACGTTTTGAGCTGAAATTACAGTAGCAATCAAAAAGATTGCGCAAATTCCAATCAAAGCTTTCGATATTTTTACCATAAATTTTTTTATTTTTTCGACCTTTTATCAATAATAGATTTTATTACTTAAAAAAAGAAAAGGCAAGATTCAAAAATAACTTTCTTTTAAATCTTTTAAATTTCTTTGACATTCAGTTTTTTCTTTGACTGAAATTTTTGCTCTTTCGATTGCTTTTTCTAAAACATAGATTGTAAAATCTAAAGTTTCTTTATCCACGGGCATGGGCACGCCATCTTTTCCACCGTGAGCAAAAGAGTATCTTGCGGGATCCTCATAAGAGGGTTTGGCTCCGTAAATTACTTCCGCAACCAAAGATAAAGCTCTGATAGTTTTTGGCCCCACGCTTTCTGTCATCAATAAATTTTCAAAATTTTCAGGTTTTAAAAAATGAGCTTTTTCTATCGTTTTCTTTAATCTTTTTAAATCGAATTTTTCTTTTTCGACTGGATGGTGCCAAAAATCTTTTCCTTTCAATTCCATTTCGCAAAAACCTGGCAACCTTCTTTGGGAAATTAACGCATTTCTTTTTTCACAAATTAATTTTATATCTTTCAAAAAAGTTTTTGGTTCTTCTTTTACCATCTCAAGCGAAATTTCTTTATTTTTTTTGCTTTCTTTGGCAACCAAATTCAAAGGCTTCACGATCGCGTCAGAAACTATTCCAGAGTGAGGTTCTTCTGTAAAATCTTTAATTTTTAAAGAAAGCCAATGGTACCTTCTTGCTTTTTGGAGATCTGTATTCATTCCCTGTTGGACTACGGCGAATTTTCCATCTTTTGTAAAAATGAAATTGTGGTGGTAAATTTGAAATCCGGCTTGAACTAAACAAGAATCAACTTTTGCAATCAGCTTTGAAGAATAAATTAATTTTTGATAAAAATCAAAGCCTCTTGTAATTCCAAACATTTTTATTTCCTCTGGAGTTTTTCTCGAAATTTTTCCCTTACCTCCGCATACATAAATTCCCAATTCATCTTCCAAATTTCTTAAGCCTTCTTTTAAGGCTCCCATTAAAGTGGTGGTCAACCCTGAAGAATTCCAATCAAAGGCAATCACGCATCCCAAACTTTGAAACCAAACAGGGTCTGCCAATCTTTTTAAGATTTCTTCTCTTCCAAACTCTTCAAAAAGAGCCAAAATAATGGCTTTTGATAATCTCTTCATTCTATTAAAAAGCCATCTCGGACATTTTCCGTAATCCAAAGGTACTGTGGCTATCCCGGTTCTCATGATTTTTCTATCTCGTCGAACAAAACAACTTCCTTTTTCTTTTTTGCTAAATACATCGCTTCGTCTGCTTTTTTCAAAACTTCTTCGAATTTTTCTCCTTTTTTTAGTTCTGCAATTCCAAAACTCAAAGAAACCTCAATCCCTACATTTTTAAGTATTTCTTCTTTAATAGTTTTCCTTAAACTTTCTGCTCTTTTTTTGGCTTCATCTTTATTCGCTCCTAACATCTCAATTACAAATTCATCTCCTCCAAACCTCCCCACAACGTCAACGTCCCTCAAATTTTCCTTTAAAACTCGAACCACTTCTTTTAAAATTTGATCTCCTTTCGAGTGTCCGTGTTTGTCGTTGATTTGTTTAAAATTATCCACGTCCGAAAACAAAATGGAGATTTCTTTGTATCCCTCCTTTCTTTTGTCATCTTCCCCCAAAAGTTGATTAATATCTTTTTGAACTTTTTCCTCAAAAAAATTTCTCCTAAACGCTCCCGTTAAATCGTCAAAAATTACTTTCTTTTCTAGTTTTGAAATTTGTTCTTTCAATTCTAAATTTTCTTTTTCTAATTTTGAAATTCTCGCTCTCAATTCTAAATTCTCTCTTTTGATTTTTTCAAGTTCATTTTCCGGTGGTTTTTCAAACATTTTCTCCATGATTTTTTTATTCTATTTTGAAAGTGGTAAAGTAAAATAAAATGTGGTTCCCTTTCCTTCCTCAGATTCAAACCAAATTTTTCCACCGTGAGCTTCAATAATATTTTTTGTAATAAACAAACCCAGACCAGAACCTTCAGTATCTATTTTGGTAGCGTTGGAAGCTCTAAAAAATTTAGTAAAAATTCTATCTTGAACTTTCTTTGGAATTCCAATTCCTGTATCTTTGACTTTAAAAAAGAAATTTCCGTTTTGAAGGTCGGTCGTTACTGTCACCCTTCCCTCTGGCAAAGTATAGATTAACGCATTCTCTATTAAATTTTGAATTGCCACCTTTATTTTTTCTTCGTCAACTTTTAGCGGAGGAAAATTATCTTTTAACTTTTCTAACTCAAAAGTAATCTTTTTTTCTTTTGCCGTATCTAAATAAGAATTGAACACGTCTTCTATAATTTTTATTATATCTTTTTCTTCTAATTTATACAAGAACCTTCCTTCTTCGATTTTTGTAACATCTAAAAGGTCGTTAACCAAACGAATTAATCTTTCGTTTGCCGTCCAAGCTTTCTTTAAAAAATCTTTTTGTTCTTGTAACAAAGGCCCCAAATCCCCATCCAGCATCATTTTCAAGGACCACTTTATTCCAGAAAGGGGGGTTCTCAATTGGTGAGCAACCAAAGATACAAATTCTGTTTTTAATTGGTCGAGGTACTTTTCTCTGGTAATGTCGTGCAAAATTATTAAATTTCCTATTTTTTCTTTTTCCGAAACAATGGGAAGGGAAGTAAGTTCTAAAATTAAATTTTCTTCCATTTGAATTGTCTCTCTAAAACAAGGTTGAATTTCTGGTCCTATAATTTCAAAAATTTTTTTGAATCCTGGAATCTTTTCCAAATCTTTAATCGATTTTCCAATTATTTCTCTCTTTTCCGCTTGCAAAAATATTTCAGCCTGAGGATTGATTAAAATTAATTTTTTATCTCTATCGAAAATCAAAAGACCATCTACAAAATTTTCAACGATCGTTAAGGTTTTGTTTTTTTCTTCCTCTACTCTCTTTCTTTCTTCTTCCACGTCTTCCAAAATGTTCATTAAAGCAATTCTTGATTTTTCTAAATCTTCAAGTCTTTTTTCAACTTCTTCCCTTCTTGCCCTTTCTCTTATTCTCAAAATTACCTCTTCTTCTCTTATTCTTTCTAACTCTTTAGTTTTTTCTTTCAACCGATAATTACAAGATTCTAAATTGTTTATTAAAAAATTTAAACCTTCTGCTAACTTTTCAATTTCATCTCCGCTTTTAATTTTTAATCTCTCTTTAAAATCCCCGGAGACAATTTTTTTAATAAATTCCTGAATTTCTTTGAAAGAATTCTCAAGAGGTCTAAAAAATAAAAAGCTAGCAACAACACAAAAAAATATCGTAAAAAATATAAATCCCAAAGAAAGAAAGTTAAAGTCTCTAACAATTTTTTGAGAGATTGACTCTTCTATTCCTAAATTTTTCAAGCTCGTATATAAAAAATTCTCAAGAGCCAAAACAAAAACTATTCCTAATGCCAAAATTATAAAAATTAAATAAAGAGAAAATTTTGTAATAAACTTTATTTTGTTCGATTTCATACAATAAAAATTTTTAAATTTTTTCTTGATGCTTGTTTAATTCGTCCCTTAATCTCTTAATCTCTTTTTTCAATTCTATCATTTTCAATTCTCTTCCAACAGTCATCCTCCTAAAACTTTCAAGCTCGGTCAATTTTTTTTCAAGTTCTTTTTTCGTTTTTTCAAGCTCTTGAATCTTTTCTTGAAGCTGCCTCGTCCTCTCTTTTATTATCTCTTCTTGTCGTTCAATCAATTCCCTCAACTCTTTGGTCCTGGCTTTAATTTTTATTTCTAAAACTTTTTTCGATTCTTCTAATGCAAAGGAGTATTCAAATAATTTTTTTACCATTTGGTTGAAAGAATCAGCTAATTCTCCAAATTCGTCATTCCTTTTGGCTTTAATCTGAACGTTAAAATCTCCTTTTGCTATTTTCTCTGTAGCAAAAGTTAATTCTTTTAAGGGTTGGGAAATGGTTTTGCTCAAAAACACGGATACAAAAATTATAAAAATAAAGAAAATTAAAATTAAAAGATAAATTTGTCTCTTGAAAGAGTTAAGTAAAGTAAAAGTCTCTTTTTTTGGTTGAACCACAATTATTTGCCATTTTGGCGTTTCTTCTTTGTTATTTTGACTTAAAACAACGTTTTTGAAGGTACCGACAAAGTCTGCGTTTTTAAAGTTGAATTCAACCCTTCCTTCTCTTTTTTCGAAAGCATCTTTTAGCGGATAATCTGGAGAAATTTTATCAAAAAGAAATTCTCTTTTTGGATGTGCCAAAATATCTCCTCTTGAATTTATTAAAAAAGCATAACCTTCTTTTCCCACTTTCGCTCTCTCGAAAATCTCAAAAAATTTTTCCATGTTAATTTGAACTGACATCAAAAACAAAAATTTTCCTTGCTCGTCAAAAACTGGCGCAAAAAATACTAAAATAGGGTTTTGGGGGTCTGAAATCGCATAAATTTCTGACATTACAATTTCTTTTTTTTCGTTTGCCTTTTGAAACCAAACGTTGCTTTTCCACTTACCATAAAATTTAAAAGAAGTAGAACAAAGAGTGTTTCCGTCTTTATCTATAAAAGTAATATCTTTAAACCTTGAATAATATTTGATGATTTTATTTAATTCTTTTGATTTTTCTTCTAGGGAGATTTTTGAAGACTTTAAAATAGGATTTTCGGATAAAATCACGATGTTGTTAAAAGAATTTGAAATAAACTCTTCTGTTTCTGCATCCAAAAGTCTTGTTATTTCTTCTAAGTTAGAAAAAATTTTTTCTTTTAAAAAAGAACTTGAAAGAAAAAAACTGTTAAAAGAAAAAATGAGTAAAGGTAAGAGCCCAAAGAAAGTTAAAATTAAAAAAATCTCACTTCTAAAAGTCCACTTCATTTTATTCTTTTTCTTTTAATTCCGCATCCAAACGGTTTATCGCCTTTAGAAAATCCTCATTGAATTTTACGTTGGTAAAATAACTGCTTTTCTCTAAAGTTTCCTTTTCTTTCGGGAAATCAAGCCCTTCCATAAATTGAACAAACTTTGGATCCAAAAATTCTTTCATTCCTTGATTGACCATTAAAACTTTAATATCTTGAAAATTCTTTGCCGAATTTTTCGGTTCTAAAAGATAATTTAAAAAAGCGTGAGCTGCCTCTTTATGTGGCGCATCCCTTGGAATGCATAAATTATCAGACCAAAGAGTTGTTCCTTCTTTGGGCGCAAAAAATTCCACATTAGGATTTTTTTGTTTAATTTCTCCGATTTCTGTACTATAAATGTAAGCTATCCAAGCTTTTTCATTAATAAGTAATTCTCTCTGCTTTGTTGGATCATCATAACCCAAAACTAAATCTTTTTGTTTTAACGCTAAATTTATTGCTTTTTCAAGTTCTTCTGGGGTTGGATTTTCTAAATTTTGAGCTCCAAGATAAAATAAAGCAGAAATTAAAATTTCTTGTGCGTTGTTTAGCATACTAATTTTCCCCCGATACTTTGAATCCCAAAGAATTTTTCTGGTACCATCAAAATCAAAAACATATTTTTTATTGATGGCAATACCAGTGTAACCGTGAACGTAGGGAACACAAAAAACATTTCCGGGATCATAAAAGTTTTCTCTTGCTTCTTTTTTTAAATACTTTAAATTAGGAATTTTTTGATGTTCCAAAGGAGAAAGCAATTTTAATTTTTTCATTAAAGAAACGTAATCGTGCTCTGCCATTACCAAGTCGTATTTATCGGGCTGAGATTGAATTTTAGAGAACATAAAATCTGAATCGTCAAAAGTTTCCAGGTTCACTTTTACACCATATTTTTGCTCAAACTCTTTTATCACTTCCTCAGAAAGATAATTTTCCCAATTAAAAATGTTAAGTTCTTTTTCTAAAACCGGAGCTTTTTCTTTTCCTGTAGAAATTTTTGTTTTTTTAATTAGTAATTCAGACTTTAAACTTAAAAAAAGAAAAATCCCTACTAAAATCAAGATTAATAAAACGAAAAAGAAAGCAAAGAGTTTATTTTTTTTCATAATATAGAATTATATTAAAAAACTCACAGGCTGTGCAAATTTTCAATATTTCAAAACATTATTCTCTTGATTATTACCTTCGTCTTTGAAAATCGGTTGCGGGTCAAAACCTTGTATTTGACCCGCAAAAAAATGCCCAGCAATGGGCATTTTGCTCTGCTTGATGGATGAGAGTAGAAAGTGTTTATTGATAATTTGATGTTTTCAGGATTAAAATACAACAATAACTTGACAAACGAACATCCGAGATTAAAATTTTATTTGAAAGGTCGAAATTAAAAAATAAAATTAAATGAATTGTATGAGCAAAGTTAAAATACTGAGCGTTCTGATATTAGGGTTGGTAGTTGCTGCTTCTGTTAGTTTGGCGCAAACGATATCTCCGCGTGCTACAAGTTCTAATCCAATGACAAGTCCTCGTCCTGAACCTACAATAGTACAAATTGGTTCTACAGGAAATGCTTTAATCAGAGGTACAGTAACGTACGTTGGAAGTGAT
>Ga0078972_1003063_pt1 | contig 51758 bp, 50 predicted proteins | sample YelNatPaOPGAMG01_FD_67568 | JGI IMG/M metagenome (GOLD analysis project Ga0078972, IMG submission 67568) | Hot spring thermophilic microbial communities from Obsidian Pool, Yellowstone National Park, USA - OP-RAMG-01 (SPADES assembly) (version 2) | ecosystem: Environmental > Aquatic > Thermal...
GCTTCAGCGCATCGATGATCTGCGCCTCCGTGTGCCGGCTTCTGCTCATGCCTTCTTCTCCCTTCCCGTGTCTCAAATCGTATTCCGGTTTGGACGGAGGAGGGGGGTCAGGTCATCCAAGTCAAAACCAAACCCGGGGCGGGACCGTACCACCTCCCGCTGGTCGGCCCCGAGCCCAGGTAAAAGAACGTGCCGGGAGGATCACGCCCTTCTCATCGTCCTCGATGAGTTCCGGCCGGCTATTCCTCGATCGGATTGCTCGCCAGCAGAGCCCGTCTCCGCTTCGCCGACAAGGCCAGGATAATTGGATTGCCGGATCGGAGGGAACCGATTATCATCGAACGGTAGGCAGTGTCTTAACCGTTTGTGTCAGCTCAGGGGGCAAGCGCAATTGCAATCCATAGTACCAGAACGGGTTGCCCCAGCGTAGCTCCGCGCGGCGGTTGTGCGCCCCGCGCCCATACCGCTCCGGAATCTACGCTAATCTCGTTACGTGACGAATACGAAAGCCCTTGCGCACAAGCGCCTGCTCGGCGCAGCGCTCCTCGCAGCCGCCGGCGCAGTCCTGACGGCGTGCGGAACGGCGGCGCCGCCTCCACCTTCGCCTTCGGCCGGAATAGATGTGGCCGGCATGGACAAGTCCGTCGCCCCCGGCGATGACTTCAATACCTACACCAACGGCGGATGGCTCAAGTCCACGGAGATCCCAGCCGACAAGGCTTCCTACGGCATCTTCACCAAACTCGCGGACCAAACCCGCCGGCAGACGCAGAAGCTTATCGAGCAGACGGCGGCCAACCCCGGCGCCGGCGCCGATGCACGCAAGATCGCGGACTTTTACGCGACCTACATGGACGAAGCCGCTATCGAAGCCAAGGGCATAGCGCCGCTCAAGCCGGAACTGGACAAGATGGCCGCCATAGCCGACCGCCGCGGCCTGGCCCGCGCCATCGGCTCCACCCTGCGCGCGGATGTTGACCCGCTCAACGCCACGAATTTCCAGACCGGCAACCTGTTCGGCGTATTCGTAACTCAGGGACTTGACGATCCCACACGCAACTACCCATACCTGTTGCAAGGCGGCCTCGGAATGCCGGATCGCGATTATTATGTCTCCCCGAACCCGCACATGGCCGAACTGCGAAAAGCCTATCAGGCCCACATCGAGACCATGTTCAAACTGGCGGGCCTGGACAACGCCGCCGCCCGGGCGGCGCGCGTGTTCGCGCTCGAGACCAAAATGGCCCAGGCGCACGCGACGCGCGTCGAATCCGCCGACGTTACGCGGGTTGTGGCCTGGAAAAGCAGCGAACTGGCTGCAAAGGCGCCCGGTCTGGACTGGCCCGCGCTTCTCGACGCCGCCGGCCTCAACAACGCTCCGGTCTTCCTGGTTTGGCATCCTAAGGCCATCCCCGGGCTGTCCGCTCTGGCCGCGAAAGAACCGCTGGAAGCCTGGAAGGACTGGCTCTCGTTCCACGCCATCGAAGACGCCTCCACGTTCCTGCCAAAGGCTTTCGCGGATGAGCGCTTCAACTTTTACGGCAAGACGCTCAGCGGCGTCCCACAGCAGCGCCCCCGCGTCCAGCGCGCCGTCGATCTGACGAACGCCGTGCTGGGCGATGCCGTTGGCAAGCTGTATGTCGCGCAGTACTTTCCGCCGGCGACAAAGGCCAAGGCGGAGGAAATGGTCGCGAATATCGTCAAGGCTTTCGGCAAACGGATCGACGCGCTCACCTGGATGACGCCTGAAACGAAGGCCAAGGCCAAGGTGAAGCTCGCGACACTGAAGGTCGGCATCGGCTATCCCGCCAAGTGGCGCGACTATTCCTCGCTCGAGATCGTCAAGGGCGATGCGCTCGGCAACGCCCGCCGCGCTTCACTGTTCGAGTACCACTATCAACTGGCCAAGCTGAACCAGCCTGTGGACAAGAACGAGTGGTGGATGCTGCCGCAGGAGGTCAATGCGCTCAATGAACCGCTTCAGAACGCGCTGAACTTTCCGGCCGCCATCCTCCAGCCCCCGTTCTTCGATGCGAACGCGGACGCCGCGCACAATTACGGCGCCATAGGCGCCGTTATCGGCCACGAAATCAGCCACAGCTTCGATGACATGGGCAGCCAGTTCGACGCCGAAGGCCGGATGACGAACTGGTGGACCAAGGAAGACCTGGCGCACTTCAGGGCCGCAGGCGAGGCGCTCGTGAAGCAGGTGGACGGTTACAAGCCATTCCCGGATCTTTCCGTCAACGGGAAGCAGACGCTGAGCGAGAACATCGCGGACGTCGCGGGCCTGATGGCCGCCTACGACGCTTACAGACTCTCGCTCGCAGGCAAGCCGGACACCGTCAAGGAAGGTTTCACGGGCGACCAGCGATTCTTCATCAGCTTCGGGCAGAGCTGGCGCTCGAAGATCCGCGACCGCGCGCTGCGCCAGCAGATCGCCACCGACAGCCACGCTCCCGCGCAGTACCGCGCCGACGCCGTGCGGAACGTGAATGCCTGGTATGACGCGTTTTCCGTGAAGCCGGGCGGGAAGCTGTATCTTGCGCCGGCGGATCGCGTGCAGGTCTGGTGACCGGCCCGGCCGCTTAAGCACGTTTGAGTGATCGGGCGGCCTCGGGCCGCCCAATGCACATCCGCGCTTATCGCGGCGCGCGCGCTCCGGTCTGGCCTTCGGCTCCGAGACCCAGCACTACAAGCCCCGCGATCACCAGAAGCGTAGCCAGCGACTTCATGACGATCACCCGCCGTGTAAAATCTTCCATCAGCCAATCCGGCTTGAGGCGCGTCAGCATCCAGGCGAGGATGAACACGATGGCGTACCGCAGCCCCGAAATGGCGTCCACAATCGCCGGACTGGTCCTGCTGATGGCGTAGAAAACCAGGAATGAGCCAAAGCCCGCCGCCACGCGGTTGATCATATACCCAACCTTGCTCCGCGGCGAAGCCCCGCCGGAACTCTGCGCAATCTGCTCGCGCCACGAGCGCCGAACCAGCAGGCCCATCGAACCCAGGAACGTGCCGAGCGTCAGAAAGACAAAACCGGTGACGAAGTTTGTGCGCTCGAAAACCATCTTCTCGAGCACGTTCGTCAGGCCGAAGCTCACCGATGCGAGCAGGACGAGCGGCAGAAGCGCGCGCACGTTCACGTTCTCGGCGCTGAACATGACGAAGCCGCCGGCCACCAGCAGCGCGAACCCCAGAACGCTCCTGTTGCCGAGCGGCTGCGCGATGAGGGCAACACTGAACAGCACAGTGGCCAGCGGAGAGAACCCGCCCATTACCGCGAGCGTCTCGCTCGCCTCACCGGCTTTCAGCGCGGCGTAATAGAAATAGTTCGAGGCCAGTTCGAGAACGCCGGTCGCGACGGCGAACGCCGCCAGCCACCAGCTCGGCTGCTCATAACCGAACGGGATCAGGACCAGCCCTAAAACGCTGAGCGAGCCGAGCCAGAACACGTACGAGATCAGGTTCCTTGTGCCCGGCTGGCGGAGCAGGACCTTGTCCCACACCAGCGATAAGCCAATTAGGCCGTGCGCGGTGATCGCGACGAAAACGCCATTCGTTATGATCTCCGCACCGGGCAGGGACATCCCTTCATCGGGCAGCAACTACAAGGCCAGTGCGCCGGCCGCCTTACGCCGGTCTCCCTTTCCGAGAGTGTGCGTACCAGGCCGCCGCGCCCGCCAGCGCCGCGCCCGCTGCGATCGCGAGCGTCGCGTTTGCGCTGCGGCCGTTCGTGACCTCCATTTCGAGATAACCGCGCTCCGGGAACAGGCCGTCGGGCCCGTGTATGCCCGCCCGCTTGGCCATCTGGAGCACCTGCGCGAGGTGCAGCGCGTGCCGGTTCGTGCCGTCCTCGATCTGCGTGCGGCAACTGAAGCCGTCAGCGATAAGCAGCGTGTCCTTCGGCGCACCGCGAACAGCCGGATAGAGCACCCGCTCGGCGCACTTCAGAGAAACATCGTACTTGTGCGGCTCGTACCCGAAACTGCCCGCCATGCCGCAGCAGCCTGAATCGAGCAGGTGAGTATCCAGGCCGATCGCCTTCATGATGTTGTCCTCGCTCTCCATGCCCATGATCGCGTCGTGCTGGCAGTGCGCGTGGACTATGGCCTTCCGGTACATATTAGGCGGTTTGTATCCGGCGGCTTTCTTGTCGAGGAACTCGCCGAGCGTGAACGTCTGCTGCGTTAGCCGGTTGCGGTCCTCGTCTTTCGGGAACAGGTTGTGCAGCTCGTCCCGGAAAACAGCGGTGCAGCTCGGCTCCAGCCCCACCACCGGCACGCCCGCGCGTATTTTCGGCCGCAGCACGTTCAGGATCTGCTTCAGGTTGTACTCGGCCAGGTCGAGCATGCCGTAGTCGAAAAGCGGGCGCCCGCAGCACAGGTGCTGTTTCGGCACGATCACCCTGTACCCGGCGTCTTCGAGGACTTCCACAGCCGCCTGCGCTACGCGCGGCGTGAAGTGGTTGTTGAACGTGTCCGGCCAGAGGATCACTTCCGGCGCGCCGAAGTTGCGCACGCCGCGCCGCGCGAACCAGTCCTTGAACGTCTGCGGGGCGAACTTCGGCAGCCTGCGGCGCTGCGAGATGCCCCCCACGGCTTTTACTAAATTGTTCAGCCCCGGCATCGACGTGAGGAAGTTAACCAGGTGCGGCGCGAGCGATGCGATGCGAGCCCAGTACATGATGAGCCCCATCGAGTACGCGTACCGCGGCCGCGGCTTGTGCTCGTAGTAGTGCGACAGGAACTCGGCCTTGTAGGTGGCCATGTCCACGTTTACGGGGCAGTCGCCTTTGCAGCCTTTGCAGGACAGGCACAGCTCGAGCGCCCGTTTCACCTCTTCGCTCTGCCAGCCGTCGGTGATCACCTCGCCCTGGAGCATCTCGAACAGCGTGCGCGCGCGCCCGCGCGTGGAGTGCTCCTCTTCGAGCGTCGCCATGTAGCTCGGGCACATGGTGCCGCCGTGCTCCCTGCGGCACTTGCCCACGCCCACGCAGCGGTTTGCCGCGCCGGACCATCCGTCCTCGGCGACGAAGCTGAAGTGCGTCTCGGGATTGGGCGGGTGGTAATCCAGGCCGAGCTTCAGGTTGTCCATGATCCCATACGCCTGCACCACCTTCCCCGGGTTCATCTTCCACTCGGGATCCCAGATCTGCTTCATCTCGCTGAACGCACTTACGAGGTCGCCGAACATGATCGGAAGCAGTTCCGCACGCGACTGCCCGTCGCCATGCTCGCCCGAGAGCGAGCCGCCATAGGACACCACCACATTCGCAGCTTCAGTGACGAACGCGCGGTAGGTCTCTAATCCCTTGGCCGTCGTCAGGTCGAAATTAATCCGCGTGTGGATGCACCCCTGCCCGAGGTGACCGTATAGCACAGCCTTGTAGCCGTATTTGTCGTAGAGCTTCTGCAAGTCGCGCAGATACGCGCCAATCTTGTCAGGCGGGACCGCGGAATCTTCCCACCCCGGCCACGCGGGCGGCTCGCCCGGTACGTACGCCGTCGCACCCAGCCCCGATTCGCGAATCTCCCACACGTGGTCCTGCGAGTATTTGTCGCTGTACACCGTGACGCTGGGGCCGTTGGGCTCGCGCTTCATCCTCCGGACAAGCTTGTCCGCGTTCGCATCGGCCTCCTGCTGGGTGTCGCCGCCGAATTCGACCAGCAGCCAGCCGCCCGCCTTCGGCAGCAGGTTCACGTCGCGAACGTGCAGGCCCTTCTTGAACAGGTGGTCGATGAGCAGCTTGTCGAGCCCTTCCAGCCCCACGGGCTTGTACTGCATGATTTCCGGAACGTGATCGCCGCACTCGAAGATGCTGCCGTAACCCAGGACGACCAGCGTCCGGTACGCGGGATTGTGAATCAGCCTGACCGTCGCTTCGAGAATCGTCACCAGTGTGCCTTCGCTTCCCACCAGCGCCTTGGCGACGTCGAAGCCGTTCTCGGGCAGCAGCGCGGGCAGGTTGTAGCCGGAAACGCGCCGTGGAATATCCGGGAAACGGCGGCGGATACGATCTGCATAGCGGTCGCGCAGATCGCGCATCCCCTGGTAGATCTGCGCGCGCCGCCCGCCTCCGGCGGCGATTCTCTCGAACTCGGCATCGCTCGTCGGGCCCACGCGCATGCGCAGCCCGTCGTAAGTGAGCACGTCCAGTTCGAGGACGTTCTGGTCCGTGCGCCCCGCCATGACGGAATGGATGCCGCACGAATTGTTGCCGATCATGCCGCCCAGCGTGCAGTGAGTGTGCGTTGCCGGATCGGGGCCGTATGTCAGACCCTGCCTGTTCGCCTTCCCGCGCAGATCGTCCAGCACGCACCCCGGCTGCACGCGCGCGCGCCTGTTCTTCGCGTCGATCTCCAGCACCTCGCGCATGTACTTGGAACAGTCCATCACCACCGCGGTGTTGCAGCACTGTCCGGCCAGGCTTGTACCCCCGCCGCGCGCGAGCACCGGCGCGCCGTACTTGCGGCATAGCGCGACCGTCTCGATGATATCGTCCCCGCCGCGCGGCAGCACCACGCCTATGGGCGGCATGCGATTGTTCGAGCCGTCCGTCGAGTACATCGCGCGCGCGCCCCTGTCGAACCGCACCTCGCCTCTGATAACGGATTTCAGTTCGCGCTCAAGATCTTTCGCGTAACCCGGTTCCGCATCACCCGCCCGGACGCGGGAGGGCGTGGGTATCTGCTCCCTGCCGGCGGGCCGCTCTCGCACCGTAGTTGCCATCAGTCAGCTCCAGATGTCTTTGCGAACACCTTGTACCCTTCGGCGTCCGCGCGTTTGAGTTCGATTCCCGCGCCCGGCCGCGAGAGGTCCGGGCGAAGCGCGCCGCCGGATGCCTGAATCGCTCCATCGAACAGCATCCGTTCGATGCGCACGTGATCCACGAAATACTCAACGTTCAAGGCGGACGGCACGCTGCAACACGGGTGAGTGTGCAGCGAGGGCGCCGTATGCGCGGAAAGGCGCATGGACCGCGCGGCGCACAGCGCTCCCACACGGATGAAATCGGATACGGAGCACCGCGTTGCATCGGCCTGTAGCACGTCCACGGCGCCCGCGTCCAGCATCCTCTGGAAGTAGGGAAGGTCGTATCCGTACTCGCCAGCCGCGATCTCCATTCCGGCGGGCGCGCGATCCCGCATCAGCCGCAGACCTTCGAGGTCGTCGGACGAAACGGGCTCCTCGAACCACGATACGTTGAACTCGGCGAACCGCTCGGCCATCGCCAGCGCCTGCTTGCGCGAGTACGCTCCGTTTGCATCCACGAACAGGCGCGGCTTCCAGCCGATTGCCTGCCTCGCCACACGCACACGGTCCGGATCGCGCTCCGGCTCGCGTCCCACTTTCATCTTCATCGCCCCGAAGCCGTCTGACGCCCAGTCCTCCATCTGCTTTCGGAGCTGCCGGTCCGTATATGAAGTGAAGCCGCCGCTTCCATATGCCGCGATGGAACCGCGCACGCCTCCGAGCAGAGTCACCAGCGGCACGCTCAGCAGGCGGGCCTTCAAATCCCACAGCGCTGCATCCACTGCGGCGATCGCCATTGAGCAGACGCCCGGCCGGCCCAGATTTCTGATCGCTTCCGTCATTGCGACGAACGCCTCGGGCACATTCATCGCGGAGCGGCCAATTACAATCTTCGCCAGCTTGTCATCGACGAGCGCCGCAGTGGGCACGCCGGCATAGCTGTATCCCGTGCCGCGTTTTCCCGCGGCGCTCGCTTCGGCAACAACGAGAATCGTCTTGTCCCACTCGTAGGTTCCGTCCGATTCCGGCTGCTCCGTCGGAACGGAGTACGCGGCCACATCAAGCCGCTCGATGAGCGGTTCGCTCGAAACTCGGCGGCGCATAGGTCCTCGCGCTGGGTGGCCGCCGCCGCTGCGCGCGGCACACGGCGGCGGGTTGCCGTCAGATCAGTTCGCGAACCTTGTCGGATGCGATGGTCATCGCGATCTTGCCGCGGTATGGCTCGCCGCGGACCATTGCCTCGGCGAACTTTGCCGCCTGGCTCGGCTTGATCTTTCCGGGCAGCGGCGGCTCGTGCGGATCGATCACCGCTTCCACCAGCACCGGTCCCGGCGTGCGCAGCGCCTGCTCTATCGTGCGCCCGCAGCTTGAAGGATCCTCCACCGACATCCCGGCGATGCCGCACGCGCGCGCCACCTGCGCGAACTCGATATTCTGAAGGTCGCAGCCAAACTCGGGATTGCCGAGCAGCACCATCTGCTCCCACTTGATCTGCCCGAGCGTGTTGTTCTTCAGCACGAAGATCTTCACGTTCAGCTTGTACCGCGCCGCGGTGGCCATCTCCGCCATCAGCATCGAGAGCGCGCCGTCGCCGACGAAAGCGACGCTCGTGCGGTTCGGATACGCTATGGCGGCCGCGTTCGCGTACGGCAGCCCGCATGCCATCGTCGCAAGCGTCCCGGAAAGGGTGAACATCTGCCCGCGCTTCACGGGGATCTGCCGCGCAAACCATGTGGCGGACGTGCCGGAATCACAGGACACGATGGCGTCCGCCGGCAGCCGCTTGCCAAGTTCCCACGCCACCACCTGCGGTTTCATCGGCTTATCCCTGCGCGTGCCGCGGTCCTCCATCAGGCTCCACCAGTCTTTCATGCCGGCTTGCGCGGCCTCCAGGAACGACCGGTGTTTGTTGCGCTTCAGCAGCGGAAGCAACTCCCGCAGCGCCCGCGTGGAGTCGCCGGCGATGCCGACGTCCACCGGATATCGAAGGCCGATGCGCACGGGGTCGATATCGATCTGCACTCCCCGCGCCTGTCCCGGCTGCGGCAGGAACTCGATGTACGGGAACGACGTGCCTACCATCAAAATGGTGTCGCAGTCCTCGATCGCTTCCTGCGAAGGCTTAGTGCCCAGCAAGCCGATCGATCCGGTCGTGTACGGGCTGTCGTCCGGCACCACCGCCTTGCCCAGCAGCGCCTTGATTATCGGCGCGCCGAGCTTCTCCGCCGTCTCTTCCAGCAGCTTTCCGGCTCCGAGCGCGCCCGCGCCGGCCAGAATGACTATCCGCTTCCCCTTGTTGAGCACCTCGGCGGCGCGTTCCACGTCGGCGCGGTTGGGCACGCCCGGCGAGAGCGCCAGTACGTCGGAAATATGGTGCGGCACGTTGCGCCGCGAGCGCCTGCCGGACTCCTGCTCCTGAAGGTCCACTGGAATCGTGATGTGCGCCACGCCGCGCTTCGCGAGCGCCGTGCGGCAGGCCAGCTCGGCGACGTTCTCTATGTGCGCCTTTCCCATCACGCGCTGGTTGTACACGCACAGGTCCATGTAGAGCTTGTCGAGTTCCACGTCCTGCTGCGTGTGCGTTCCGATGAGGTCGTGATACTGAAGTCCGGTAATCGCCAGCACCGGCTGCTTGTCGAGCTTCGCGTCGTACAGGCCGTTGAGCAGGTGAATGCCTCCGGGGCCGGACGTCGCCAGGCAGCAGCCCAGCTTGCCGGTGAACTTCGCGTAGGCGCAGGCCATGAAGGCGGCCGCTTCCTCATGCCGGACCTGCACGAAACGCACCTGATCCTGGTGCGTGCGCAGCGCCTCCATGATGCCGTTGATTCCATCGCCCGGGAGGCCGAAAACCACGTCGACTCCCCAGTTGTGAATTGTCTCGATCAGTACGTCGGACAGTGTGGTTGGCATGGTCCCCTTCGCCCCTTTATGCCCATGCTAACCCGGATAACCCCCGCCGGCAGCCCATTAATGCGCTTTTGTGCGCGCGCCGCCTTAAATTACCATTGAGGCAAGCCATCACAGGGGGCGCCCACATGGGCTCTGACAATCACACTGCAATGAAGCGCTATCTCGCCGGCGCCGCCGGAGGAGCCGCCGGAGTCGTTGCGATGAACTACTCCTTGAAGCTGCTGTCGAAACTGGGCGACGGCGCTCCGGTGCGCGAGCATGACATTTCGCTTGTCGGCCGCCGGCATCGCAAGGGCGAACCGGCAACGGCAGCGTTGGCCCGCGTGGCCTTTCAGAAAGTCGCCGGCCGCGAGCCCTCCGAAGCCGCTTCAAAGATTCTCGCGGCGGCCATTCACTGGGGCTATGGAATCGACATGGGCGGCCTTTACGGCCTTGCGCGCGGCCACGCCGGTATAAAGGACATCAAGGCGGGGTTGGCTTTCGGCGCTGCGTTGTGGGCTCTCGGCGATCTCGCCGGCGTGCCTCTCCTCGGCCTCGGCGAAGGCCCGAAAGCGTACTCGCTCAAAACGCACGCCAGGTATCTCGGCGCTCACCTCGCATACGGCTTGATGGCGGCGATGGCGTCACAGGCCATCGATCGCGTCCTCGAGAAAGTGTAGCCGTCGCCGCCGGCGGCGCTGCCGCGCTGATGTCGCTACCGCGCCCGGCCATTACTGCGCACTTAAGGCCTCGTGCATGAGAGACTTTTCGCGGCGGCGCTTCGTGCCGCGGCGGGCGCAGGCGGCGGAAGTCCTACTCAAACCTCGCCAACGGTGTGATCGTTCCCGCCAGCGGCCGAACCCACTCCAGAAACTCCGGCATAACATCCGCGCCCTCCGGCGCTATCCACTCGCTCGGAAACGTACGCTCGGCGTAAGCGGCTTCTTCCAGTGCGGCCAGCCCGGTCGCGCAGCGGTACTCCGCGCCGGGCTCGCGCACCAGCGTCACCATTTTTCCGCTCTCGCCGGCCGCGGCGGCCGCCACGGCCGCGCGCCCGCACATGCGAGCCTCCGCGCGATCCACCTCGGACACGTATCCCCCGCACGAGCGCCCGAACAACCCCGGTTTCTCGCTCCGCGTTTTCAGTCCCGTGCGGTTCCCCACAATGCGCGAAAGCGTGTGCGCCAGGTTCCCCGCCAGTTGCCGCTTGAATCCGTCCGGCGGCAGCATATCGGCTCCGAAAGGCTCGCCGCGCTCGTTCGTCAGCCCCTCGCACACGGCGATCACCGCGAAACCGAACCGCCGGAACACGCGCTCGACGTCCGCGCAGATCTCGTCCGCTGACACGCGCCGCTCGGGAAGATAAACCAGGTGCGGCGCATCGTCCTCGCGATGCCGCGCCAGCGCCGTAGCCGCAACAATCCAGCCGGCGTTGCGCCCCAGCGTTTCGACGAAGGTCACACGGCCGGCGAGCGCGCGCAAGTCCGCGCCGATGTCGCGAACCGCGTGCGCAAAAAAACGCGCGCAGGAGCCGTAGCCCGGCGTGTGGTCCGTACCCGCAATGTCGTTATCGATCGTTTTCGGAATGCCGGCGACACACAGTTCATAGCCCGCTGCCTGAGCGGCGCGCGCCACCTGCGAGGCCAGATACATCGAGCCGTTGCCGCCGTTGTAGAAAAACCACCGCACGCCGCGCCGGCGGAACACATCGATGATTCGCTCGTAATCCGCATCCGCGACGCTCATTCGCGACGTGCCCAGCGCGGAAGACGGTGTTGCGGCAATCGCCTCGACGCGCTCCGGCGATTGTGCGAACAAATCCAGAAACCGGTCTTCGAGCACGCCGGCGATGCCGTTCCGCGCGCCCAACAGCGAGGAAATGCCTTCCGCACGCGCCTGTTCGATCACCCCCGCAAGGCTCGCGTTGATTACGGATGTCGGCCCGCCGCCGTGCGCGACCACCGCAACGCCGGACTTCATCTCAACGCCGCAACCATCGCATCCAGCGCGATGTTCTTCTGGATGTTCCGCCGCGCGAGCTGCGCCAGTTCGTCCGCCCGCGCCACCGCGCGCCGCACCCAGTCGAAACTCACTCGCGATGCCAGCGCCGCCAGCCGCTCCGCAATATCCGCATTCCGCACGTTCGCGCCGCCGTTCTGCATCACGAGCACGTCCTCGAGAAGGTCGTACAGCACCCGCAGCAGCGGCTCCAGTTTCTCCGCCCGGTTCGCCGGCGCCTCCGCCTGTCTAGCCCACGCCGCGAACGGCTCCACCCGCGCCGCCGCTTCGAGCACCGCCAGCATGATCTCGCGCCGCTTGTCGTACTCGTCCAGGTCGATCGATAGCGCCGCGCCCGGACTGCCCTGCGACAACGCTACGCGCCGCTCCGGCTCGTCCAGCCCGCGCGCGCGGACGAACTCGCGCATTTCCTCGACGCCGAGCGGCGCCAGGTGAATCATCACCGACCGCGAGCGTATCGTCGCGAGCAAATCGTATGGGTTCGCAGCCGTCGCGAACAGCACCAGATGGTCCGGCGGCTCCTCGAGCGTCTTCAGGAGCGAGTTCGCAGCCTGCTCGTTCGCACGGTCCAGTTGATCGATGAGGAAGACGCGCCGCTCGCCCTTGAGCGGCCTGTACTGCGCCAGCTCCTTGAGCGCGCGCATCTGCTGGATGGTGATCTGCCGCAGCGGGCCGTCCGGCGGAAACGTTACGAAATCCGGGTGCGATGCGAACATCAGCGGGTCCTCGTTGCGGTGGTCGGCGGGCCACTTCTCGCGCTCGGCGATGTAGTTCACGTTGTCCGGCAGGCTGAGGTCGTCGCGCTCGATCCGGTCCGCGCCGCCGATCAGCCGCGCCGCGAAGCGCCGCGCCAGCGTCGCCTTGCCGACGCCCTCGGGCCCGGATAGCAGGATTGTCTGTGGAATCCGCCCGCTCGCCAGCATCTGCTCGAGCGTTTCCTGCGCCGCGCGATTGCCGAAAAAGTGGTCAAACATGAGCTTTCGAAATCGCGGGCGCCACGGCTTCCCACACCGCGCGCGCAACGGTTTCAATATCCCCGCTGCCGTCGATCACGCGGAATCGCGCCGGCTCTCGCGCCGCCATCTTCAAATACGCACCGCGCACGCGGCGGTGAAACTCCGCCGCCTCGTCGTCGAAACGCGTCTCCGCAGATTTCGTATCGCGATTTCGCGCCGAGCTGCGGCGCAGCCCTTCATCGACGTCGATGTCGATCAGCAGCGTCAGATCGGGATCGATGCCCGCGCACGCTATGCGGTGCAACTCGCGCACCGCCTCCTCTCCGGCGCCGCGCGCGATTCCCTGGTACGCCATCGTGGAATCCGTGTAGCGGTCCGCGAGAACCACCGCGCCGCGCTCCAGCGCCGGCGCAATCACCTCGAGCAGGTTCTGCGAGCGGCTCGCGAAATACAGCAGCATCTCCGGCATCGCCCGCAGGTCGGAGTTCGCCGGGTCCAGCAAGATCCTCCGTATCTGCGCGCCGATGTGCGTTCCGCCCGGCTCGACGGTCTCCACCACCTCGTAACCCTCCGCGCGCAGCCTCTCGGCCAGCAGGCGCATCTGCGTGCTCTTGCCGCTGCCCTCGCCGCCCTCGAACGTGATGAATACCCCGCGCCGCTCAGTCATACGCCAGATGCAGAACCTTCTTCAGGTCCTCCCACGCTTCCCGCTTGGCGTTCTGGTTGTATGGCCGCAGCAGGTACGAGGGATGATACGTCACCATCATCGGAATGCCGCGCCACTGGAACCATTTCCCGCGCATCCGCGTTACGCCTTCCTTCCGCCCCGTGAGCGCTTTCGCCGCCGTTCCGCCGAGCGCGCAAATCGCCCGCGGCCGCAGCACCGCGAGCTGCCGCGCCAGATACTGCCCGCAGATCTCCATCTCGTCCGGCTCCGGAGTGCGGTTGTCCGGCGGCCGGCACTTCACCACATTGCAGATGTACACATCCTGCCGCTTTATCGGAATCCCTTCCTTCGCCGCCGTGTTTTCGATCATCGCCGTCAGCAGTTGCCCCGCGCGGCCGACAAACGGGATGCCTTGCGCGTCCTCGTCCGCGCCCGGACCTTCGCCCACGAACACCAGCCTCGCTTCGGGATTTCCCACCCCGAAAACCAGCTTGTTCCGCCCCTGGTGCAGCCTGCAACGCGTGCACTCGCCGATGTCGGCGCGAATGTCCTCGAGCGTTTCCGTAGGTTCCGGCAGCGCCGGCGCGATCGGCGGCTGCGCTGCGGGTGCCGCCGGGCCGGGTGCGGAGGGCGGAGCTGAGACCGGCGCAGGCGCGGCAAAGCCTAAATCCAGCGCCGCATCCCGCGGAGCGGGCAGGGAAGCGGCGGCCTCGGGCGCTGCCGCAGCACTCGCCTGATGCGCTTCCGGCAGCTTGGATGTCGTGTAGCCCGTCACGTACAGGTCGCGGATTCTGAGGTCGCGGTAATACTCCAGATACTTGCGAAGGGCTTCCGTCATCGCAGCGCCAGCAGGTGATCGAAAATCCGGTCTGCCACGTCACGCTTGGGCATGCGCGGGAGCCGTGTCGCGCCGGCGCGCGTCACCAGGACCACCTCGTTGTCGTCCGCCGCAAAGGCCTTGTCGATGAGGTTGCCCACCACCATGTCGCAGTTCTTCGCTTCCAGCTTGCGGCGCGCCTCATCCTCGGCATCCTCCGTCTCCGCCGCGAACCCGACAACGAGCCTGGCGCCCTTCCTGCGCCCGATCTCGGCCAGGATATCCGGTGTCGCCTCGAGTTCCAGAGTCATTCCCGCGCCGCTCTTCTTGATCTTGTGGTCCGCGGCCTGGCGGGGGCGATAATCCGCAACGGCCGCCGCTTTTACCACGATTGTCGCCGCGTCGAACTCCGCCAGCACTGCATCACGCATCTCGGCCGCCGTCCTGACGCGAATCACGCGCACCCCAGCCGGATCCGGCAGGCCGGCCGGTCCGGACACCAGCACCACGCGCGCTCCGCGCCGCGCCGCTGCTTCCGCCACCGCGTATCCCATCTTGCCGCTCGAGCGGTTCGAGAGAAACCGCACCGGGTCCACCGGCTCCTGCGTCGGACCGGCGGTCACCAGCACCGTCTCGCCCTCCAGGTCGCGCTTCGTCCGCAGTACCGCCAGCACCGCCTCGGCGATACGCTTCGGTTCCGCCAGCCTCCCCGGACCAACCATTCCGCACGCCAGCGCGCCTTCCGTGGGCTCTACGAATATGTGCCCGCGTGCACGCAGCTCCGCCACATTCCTCTGGGTCGCCGCGTGCCGCCACATGTTGACGTTCATCGCCGGCGCAATCACGACCGGGCCGGTAAAGGCGAGATACATCGTCGTCAGCAGGTCGTCCGCAATTCCTGCCGCGAACCGTGCCATCAGGTCCGCCGTCGCGGGCGCGATAACCATCGCCTCGTTCTCTTGCGCTACCTTGATGTGACTGATTGCGCCCTCGCCGGCGAACATCTCAGTGAGCGTGCGCCGGCCCGTGAGAGCCGTGAATGTGAGGGGTTTGACGAACTCCTGCGCCGCAGCCGTCATGACAGGCTGCACCGCCAGCCCGTGCTCCATGAGCGCACGCGCCAGCTCGGCCGCTTTATACGCGGCAATACCGCCGCCGATGCCGAGGATCACGCCCATGAGAAAACGGTTGCCGCTATAAACGCGCGGCGCAGACCTTCGCCGCCCGCGCCGGCTTGCGGTGAACTTCCAATGTTACGGCAGTTCCGGAGGAGGCGGCGCTTCGCCGGTGTCGCTGTATTTCACCAGCCCGCGTTTCACTTCCTCGGCCGCGATCACCGTAGGTTTCTTGGCCGTTGTCGGAAGGAAAGGCCGCGCTCCGCTCTGTAACTGCCGCGCGCGCTTTGCCGCCACGATGATGAAGCGGTAAGTGCTCTCCTCCGGGTCGTCCGGAATGGATGCCACGGAGTTGCTGCGAGTGGTTCTGATTTCAGTCATTTCGCTCAAACGTGCCCAGAATCCGCTGGACCTCGCCTCTCATCCTCTTCTGCCGCGCCCGCTCGGCCTTCACAATTGACCACAGCACGTCGGCAGCCCGCTCGACTTCGTCGTTCACGATTACGTAATCGTAATCGTCCGAACGGCGAATCTCCTCTTCGGCCCCCATGAGCCGCCGCGAGATTACCTCCCCGGAGTCCTCGGAACGCGCACGAAGCCTCTGTTCCAGTACATCTCGGGAAGGAGCCAGGATGAACACACTAACGGCGTCCAGCAGCCTGGATTTCAATTGTCTCGCACCTTGCACGTCGATGTCCAGTACAAGGTCGGTTCCCTCCGCCTCCGCACGCTCCAGCACGGACCGGTGCGTCCCATAGTAGTTCCCGAACACATCCGCCCACTCCAGGAACTCGCCCCGCTCTATCGCCGCCTCGAACTCCTCGCGCGATACGAACCGGTAGTCGTGTCCGTCGGCCTCCTGCCCCCGCGGCGCCCGCGTGGTCCAGGAAACCGAAAACGCCAGCCGCCCCTTCTCCGCCTCCAGCACCCGCCGCACCAGCGTGCTCTTGCCGGAGCCGGACGGCGCGGAAATTATAAATACGATGCTCATTCCAGGTTCAGACCCTGCTCGCGGATCTTCTCGACCTCCGCCTTGACGTTGAGCGCCAGCCCGGTTATCGCCAGCCCCGCTTCGCCCACGCCGGTCGATTTAGACAGTATCGTGTTCGCCTCGCGGTGCATCTCCTGGAGCAGGAAATCCAGCTTCTTGCCGATCTCGCCGCCCGCCCGCAGCAGGCCGCGGAGCTGCGACGCGTGTACGTTCAGCCTCGTCAGTTCCTCGCTGATATCGGTGCGGTCCACCAGGTACGCCACTTCCTGCGCCAGCCTCTGCGGGTCCACTGGCGCGCCATGCAGCAGTTCCGAGAGTCTCTCGATCAGCCGCGCCTGGAACTCCGGCACGGCGCGCGCGCGAATCTCCAGCATCTGGGCTGCGGCCGACAGGATCTCATCCGTCCGCGCCAGCATGTCCGCCGCGATCTCCGCGCCTTCGCGATCCCGGAATGCGTTCAACTGCAACAGCGCCTCATCGAGCGCCGTTGCGAGCAGCTCTCCGAGAGCCGGATCCGGCTCTTCCTCCGGGGCCTCGAACATGCCCGGGATCCGGAACGCCGCGTTCAGATCCGGCGTGCCTGTGAGCCCGTACGCCGCCGACACGCGCTGGAATGCGTCGATGTACGCCTCCAGCAGCGGCTGGTTCACGATCGCGGGCCCGCTCGCCTTCGTACTGGCGTACCTGACCTGTATCTGGATGTGGCCGCGGGCTACGCGGTTTTTCACCGTCGTGCGCAGCGCCGGCTCGAACGCATCCAGCTCGGGAGGCATGCGGAAGTGCACGTCCAGCCCGCGATGGTTTACGCTCCTCACGCTGATAGTGGCATCGTAGTCTCCCGCGGCCTTGCGGACACGGGCGTATCCGGTCATGCTCCTGGTTGTCATGCCTGGGCCCCCTCCGCGTCCAGGAATTGCAGCGAGTGCAGCCGCTGATAAATGCCGCCGCCGTTAACCAGCTCGTCGTGCGTGCCGATCTCGGTCACGGTCCCCCGATCGATCACCACTATCTTGTCCGCCCGCCGCACCGTCGAGAGCCGGTGCGCAACCACTATCACCGTGCGCCCCGCAATCAGGTTGCCCAGCGCCTTCTGCACCAGCAACTCCGATTCCGTGTCCAGGTGCGAAGTCGCTTCGTCCAGAATCAGTATCGGCGCGTTCTTCACCAGCGCGCGCGCTATCGCCAGCCGCTGCCGCTGGCCGCCGCTCAGCTTTACGCCGCGGTCGCCGATCACCGTCTCGTATCCCTGCGGCATCTCCAGAATGAACTCCTCCGCGAGCGCGTTCCGCGCGGCCGCCCGCACCTGCTCCATCGTCGCACTCGCGCGCCCGTAGCGAATGTTGTTGGCAATAGTGTCGTTGAACAGGAACGTGTCCTGCGCCACGCTGCCGATGTGCCGCCGCAGGCTCTCGAGGTCGATGTCTCGCACGTCCCGCCCGTCAACCAGCACGCGCCCTTCGCTGACGTCATAAAACCGCGGCAGCAGATTGACCAGCGTCGTCTTGCCCGCTCCGCTTGGCCCCACCAGCGCCACAATCTCGCCCGCCTGCACCTCCAGGTTCACGCCTTTAAGCAGGAAACCGTTCCGCGAACCGGGGTACCGGAACGAAACGTTTTCGAAGACTATGGCGCTGCTAAACCCAACCAGCCGCGGCGCGTTCGGCTTCGACCTTATCGATTCCTCCCGGTCCAGATATCCGAACACCTTCTGCGATGCGCCGATCGCCTGCTGGAAGAAGACATTGTGAATTCCCGTCAGCCGCTTGAGCGGATCGTAGAGCATCAGCAGCGCAAAAACGAAGGTCGTAAAACTCTCTGACGTCATCGCGCCGGCTTTGATCTGGTTGCGGGCATAGGTGAGCAGAGCCACGATTGTCAGCGCGGCAAAAAACTCGATAAGCGGTGAGGCGATCGCCGCGTGCGCCGTGTACTTGAGGTTCGCCAGTTTCAGCCGCCGCGCGGCGTTTCTGAACCGCCCCGATTCGTACTCTTCGGTGGCGAACGACTTCACCACCTGATGGCCGGCCAGGGCTTCGTGCAGGACCTGGTTCACCTCGGCCTGCCGGTCCTGCGCGCTGCGCGTCACGCGCCGTATCCGCTTGCCCAACCGCGCCGTGGGTACAAGCACCAGCGGAAACACCGCCAGGCTGAATGCGGCCAGGCGCCAGTCCGTCGCGATCACCACGAACAGCAGGCACGCTGCCGCGAACGTCTGCCGGAACCAGTCTGCCAGCATGTTCGACACCGCCACCTGTATCTTGTCGATGTCGTTCATGATCGACGACATGATCTTGCCCGTGGCGTGCGTCTCGAAGAAGTCCGACCCGTGCCGCAGCACCTTGTCGAAAACGTGCTGCCGCAAATCCGTCACCGCCGAGAGGCCGGCGTAATTGATCAAATAATTGCCTGCATAATCCGCCACGCCCTTGATCAGGAACGTTCCGATAACCGCGAACGCTATCATGCTCCAGATGTTGTGCACCTGCGCCGGGAGCAGTTGGTGCAGGTACAGCGTGCGGTGGAGCACCGGGATCTCGAACAGCTTCACGGGCGCATCGGCCGACGATGGGTTGAGCACACGGCTGAAGACCGGCCCGACGAGCAGCGGAATCATGCCGTTCGCCGCGCCCGCCGCCGCCATCAGCACTATCGAGGACACCACGGCGTACCAATAGGGCAGGGAATACCGTAGGAGCCGGATAGCGTCCTTCATGCCGCCACCTTCATTTGCGTTACGCCTCGCTTCTGCGACGCCGGCGCGCGGCAGAGCGCCTCAAACGGGTTGCGCGCAAGCGCAGCGAAAGGGCAACCGCCCGCCCCGACGCGGCGTCCGGCCGCATCCGCGCCGCCCCCGGCTCCGCTCACTCCTCCTCGATATGGGCTTCCTCGATGAGCATCACCGGGATATCGTCCCGGATCGGGTATACGCGCCTGCACTGTACGCACTTGAGCCCGCTTTGGTCCGGTTTCATCTCCACGGGCGCCTTGCACAGCGGGCAAACCAGAATCTCGAGCAGTTCCTTGCTGATCGCCATGGTGAACTGAGTCTTGAGTTTAACAGATGCCTCGGGGCGTTTCGCTGGGGCACGCCGCCTCCTTAAGTGTGCCGCGGTTCGACGCGGGCGCGGGCGCCTCTGTCTGGCGCGCCGGGACTCATCCCGGCGCCTGTTCCCGCACATTGAAATTGTCGCCCCGGTCTAAATCCGCTACGCCCCCGCCGCCGCCATCTCCGAACGCGCCTTCGACACCACCGCCAGGTACTGCCGCGCCTTCTCGGTTATTACCTCCAGCCGGCCTTCCTTGATCGCCTTGGCATCCACCAACTCCGCGCCCACCGCGATCGCGCATGCGCCCGCCTTCAGAAAATCGCCCGCCGTCTCCAGGTTCACCCCTCCCGTCGGTATCAGTTCTATCTGCGGGAACGGAGCCTTCAGCGCCTTGATGTATTTCGCGCCGCCGACGTTGCCGCACGGGAACACCTTGACAATGTCCGCGCCGGCTTCCCACGCCGTCAGCACTTCCGTGGGCGTCAGCGCCCCCGGCATAACGACCTTGGAATAGCGCCTCGCCGCCTCGATCGTTTCAAGTTTCAGGGAGGGAGAGACGATAAACTCCGCGCCGGCGAGCATGCAGGTGCGCGCCGTCGCCGCGTCGAGCACCGTCCCCGCTCCCAGCACGATCCGGTCGCCGAATGCTTCGGCGGTCTTCTCGAGCGCGCGGATGGCGTTCGGAACCGTCATGGTGATCTCCGCCGCGCGGATCCCGCCGTTGTAGAGGGCCTCTACAGCGGCAATGGCAGCCTCGGCGCTGGCGGCGCGAATCACCGGCACGATCCCTACGCCGCGAATGGACGAAAGTATCTGTTCCTTGGTCATGGAATTACGATATTACCGCGTTGCCTTGCGTCTGTCCGCGCCTGTTGCGGACACGGATTGCCTCGTTGCGAGAGAATAGAACCCTTCGCACTGGCACCGGTATGAAACATCGCCCATGGCTCGGCCACGCATTTGTGGTTGCGGGACTGTCCGCGATGCTGTGGTTGGCAATCGCGCAGATTACCGGCAATGTTGTTGATCTCGACCTCTGGCATGAGTTGGCATTCGCCCGAGAAATCGTGCGGCTCGGGTACGTTCCCCAGGGCGACCTGTTTGCTTTCACCCCCACCGTTTATCCCTCCGTTAATCACGAGTGGGGAGCGGGAATGATCGCATATGCGGTTCTGAACGTCGCCGGCGGCGCCGGCATCGTGCTGCTGAACGCTCTGCTCGGAGCCGCTGTGCTTGTGCTTGCGTCGGAGCATTCAAGACGGCGGGGCGTCAAACCGGCGATGGTCGCGATGGCGGCTCTGCCTGCACTGTTGCTCCTGGGCAGGGGCCTCCTGCCCGTGAGAGCCCAGGCTTACTCCTATGTCCTGTTTGCCGCATTGCTGCTCATGCTATCGCAGGATCGCTTGGGGTCGCTCCGCTGGGTTGCGTTGTGGGTGCCCCTGTTTGTGCTTTGGGTCAATCTTCACGCCAGCTTCGTCCTGGCGTTCGCGGTGATCGTCTTATGCGCTGCCGATGCCATGCTCAACCGGCGGCCGAGCTCGCGCCTGTGGGCTTTATTGCCCGTCATGGCCGCTCTGGTGTGCGTAAATCCGTTCGGATCGGAGATGTACAGGCACCTTTTTCGCACGCTGGCGATGGCTCGCCCGCTCATTGACGAATGGAGGCCGGTCTGGCAGGCAGACGATGCCGCCGGCCTCCTTAAAATGTTGGCAACCTCGCTGCCCATTTTTGGATATGCGGTCGTGCGCGCCAGGCCGGGATTCTTCGGCCCCGCGGTGATGCTTGCGTGCGCGTCCGCCGGGATCCTGCACACAAAGATGCTGCCATATTACGCCATCGCATGGACGGCGTTCATGCCGGTCTGGCTCTCAAGAACTCCAATCGGTCTTGAAGCCGTCGGCACAGTGATGGGGAGGCGCAGGACTTCACAAGCGATCTGGGGCGCTGCCGCTGTTTCTGCGCTGGGCGGCGTCTTCTTCCTGCGCGCCTGGGAACCTCGCGTCCCCGGCTCCGGCGAGAGGATCAATTATCCCGTTGGCGCCGTCCGATATCTTCGTGATTCCCATTTCAAGGGTAACCTCATGACGCGCTTCAATGAGGGTGGGTACGTCATCTGGAAGCTTTATCCCGATGTGAAAGTGTCGATGGATTCGCGATATGATGTCGCGTATCCGGAATCCCTCGTCTACGAAAGCGAGCGCGCATTCAGCGGCGAGCACAACTGGCGCGAGTTCGTGACCAGATACGGGGCGGATGCGATGATAATCTCGCGCTCACTGCCGCTCGAGAGGCAACTGGCCGCCTCCGGCGCCTGGCCGCGGATCTACCGGGACCGGGACTTCAGTATCTTCGCTCCGTCCGCGCCCGCCGCCCCAATAGTCGATATCCCCAGCCAGTCCTTCTCCGGAAAGCTGCCTTAAGGGACATGATCGTCGCTGTTCGCGTGAAGCCCAACTCGAAGCAGCCGCGCGTCGAGGCCGCTCCCGACGGCTCCCTTACCGTTTTTCTGAAATCGCCTCCCATCGAGGGCCGGGCCAATGAGGAACTGATCGCGCGCCTCGCCGCTCACTACGGGGTTCCAAAGTCGAGGGTGCGGGTGCGATCCGGCGCGGCCTCGCGCAATAAGCTGATTGAAATCACCTGACGTATTCCGCGCAGTGCGGGTTATAATTGCCGTTCACCGTCATGCATCCAATCATTCAGGTTCTGATCGCGGTGCTGGTCCTGGTGGCAGGGACATACGACATTCTCTACCGCCGCATCCCGAACTGGCTCGTGCTGCCGTGCTGGCTGATCGGGTTCGCGGTTAATGCCGCTCTGGCGCAGTGGTTGGGCCAGCACTGGATTTATGGCTTGAAAACGGCCGCGTTCGGATTTGTGCTGGCGATGGTTGTCTACATGCCGCTTTACATGCTGCGCGGCATGGGAGCCGGGGATGTGAAGCTCATGGCTGCCATTGGTGCTCTCGGTGGCCCCGTCGTGTGGCTCCTCATCTTCATATTCTCGGGTCTGGTTGGCGGCATCGTCGCGGTTGCCCTGATGCTATACCATCGGCGGTTCAGCAAGACGATTCGGAACATCGTCCTGATAGCGTGGGACATGCTGCACTTCCGCCCGCCCTATGGCCGGGCTGAGTTGAACGTCTCAAATCCGAAATCGATGCGCCTGCCGTACGGAGCCATCGTGGCTCTCGGCGCCTTGGCTTTTCTGGGCGCCCGGCCTTTGTTGGGGTGAAGTTCCGCCCCGGTTCCGCCGATTAAGCTTGCATGGTCGCAAGCCGTGCGTGTTTGGCCCTCTTCCTGTACTTGCAGGTCCTGGATTTTCTCACCACCGTGCTGGGCTTCCGGTTCGGCGCTCAGGAGATCAGCCCCTTTATCCGGCAGTTGATGCGGTTTGGACCCGTGGCGGGAATCGCAGCCTCAAAACTCGTTGCGGTGGCAATCGCGGGCGTATGCTTGTGGACACGCCGGGAACGTGTGATCGGTTGGATCAATTATTTCTATGCGGGGCTGGTCGTATGGAACTTCTCACAGTTGTTCAAGGCGGTCTCTTGAGAACTCGTGAAAACACACATCGTCGGAGACTCATCTGGCGCCGTGCTTCACGCAGCGGCGCCAGACGCCGCTTCCGGCAAACGAGCTTTAGGTTTTTCCCAGACCCGCCTGCGCAGCGCGCACACGGCGGACTCCGGCGCCGCTACAATGCGGCGACCTGTTGCGCTGCTACTGCTGTTGCGACATCTTGCGCTTGCGCCGGCGCGCGATGTAGAGGATCAGAACGACGGCGGCGGCCACCCAAAGGACCGCTTGGAGTGTGGGATTGTTTGGCATTGCAGGCTCCTTTTTCTGTCTCGGTTCATTCAATAAACAACCTACGTGGGCCGGCTGTTCCGGTCCAGCTCAACCGCTGTTTCTCATCATCGGGAAGAGATGTTTGAATAGCGCCAGAACACCCGGCCCCGCAGCCACTATCATCATGGCGGGGAGAATAAAGAAGAAAATCGGGAACACCAGCTTCACGCCCACCTTCGCCGCCCGCTCTTCAGCTTCCTGCCGGCGGCGCACCCGCATGAAGTCAGAGTGCGTACGCAGCGCCTCGGCGACTCCCGTCCCGAATCGATCCGCCTGGATCATCGTCGCCACCAGCTTCCGCGTCTCCGGTTCACCCGTCCGGTCCGCCAGGTTCTTCAGCGCTTCCATCCTGCGCTTGCCGTGCCGCATCTCAAGCGTCACCAGCCCGAACTCATCGGATATGTCCGGATGCGTGTCCCGAAGTTCGCGGGCCACTGCCGTGATTGCCTGGTCCAGCCCAAGTCCCGCCTCCATGCACACAACCAGCAGATCCAGCGCGTCCGGCAGGGATAGCCTGATTCGCTCCTGTCGCCGGGTGATGAGCCGCTCCACAATGAAGTTCGGCAGAAAGAACCCGGCTGCGGTCATTCCGGCGATTATTACTATTCCGCCAACGGGGTTGGAAACATAGCCGCGCAGTAAGATGGAGGCCGCGAAACCAATCGCCATCAGGAGTACCTTGAAACCGTAATATGCCCTGATCGCGGTGTCGCTTCGATAGCCGGCCGAAATCAGATATCGCCTGGCGAGCTTCGTGTCCTGTGGCGAAATAGGTACTTTCTCGCCGATCCGGTGGACCATCGTGACGACGACTGTCCGCGGCCCATTGGGGGGCGCAAGCGCGGTCTGATGCTCCGGTTCCGCGATCGTATCTCCGAGCCTCTGGCGTATTCGGGCGGGCTTAATGTAGCTCAAATACCCCCAGGCTCCGATCAGCCCTGCCAGGAGCACAAAAAAGCCTACGGCGAGCGCGATGTCCATAGCATCAAACCTTTATGTCGATGATCTTTCTGATTACAAAGTGCCCGATGATGATTCCGGTTATGGCGCCTACAATCATGATCCGGCCATCCGGGTCCTCTGCCATACCTTTCAGGTAGCTTGGCGAGATTATCATCAGACCAAGCATCAGCGCCACCGGCATGAGAGTGAGAATCGTACCGGTAATCCTGCCGTGCGCGCTCGCCGCCCGCACTTGCCCCTTCACTTTGAACCGTTCGCGAATCACGTGCGCAAGCTTGGTCAGTATCTCCGCCAGGTTGCCGCCCGTCTCGCGCTGCAGCAGCACCGAGGAGACGAAGAACTTCACGTCTATCAGCGGCACCCGCTCGGCCAGGTTGTGCAGAGCCGTCTCTATCGGAAGACCAAGATTGTGCTCGTTAAAAACCTTTCGAAACTCCTGGCCCAGCGGCGCCGGCGTCTCGTCCGATAGCATCTCTATGCTGATCGAAAACGCATGGCCGGCCCGCATCGCTCGTGCCAGGAAATCCAGCGCTTCCGGAAACTGCGCCTCGAATGTGTGCAGGCGCTTCGATCGCGCGCGCCGGACCCGAACGTACGGCAAAATGCCCAGAACCACACCCGCCAGGGCCGCACTCAGGAGCGGTTCGTCCATGACCGCGATCTTCCACCCGATCACCGCGCCCGCAAGTGCCGCGATCGCCATCTGCCCCAGAAGCGCAGGCAGACTCATCCCAATCGCCGACTGCTGAAGCTCCGTTTCGATCTTCTTTATAACGTTGAACCGGCTCAGAAATTTAACCAGTGGTGGTTCGCCGGTCGCCGCCTCTTCGCGGAGAATCTTGGTTTCGACACGGATTTCCGACTTGTCGGGCCCTTCCAGTACCTGTGCCACGCGCTTCTTCTGCTGCGCCGCCAGGTAGTGGCTTCCGGCGCGCATCGTCAATAGCGCGATCCCGAAAATCACCGCAAACAGCAATATGAGCAGCAACTGCATGGCTACTGGATCTCCACGACCGTCTGGAAAACCTGCGCCGGCAGAACGATGCCCGCCGCTTTCAGACGGTCTGCGAACTTCGGCCGGATGCCTGTGGGCCTGAATCTGCCGGTAACCCGGCCCTGCTCGCTCAAACCCGTCTTCTCGAACACAAAAATGTCCTGCGTAGTGATCTGATCGCCTTCCATGCCGACCACCTCGGTGAGGTGCGTTATCCTGCGCGATCCGTCGCTGAAACGCGCGATTTGCACCATCAGATCGACCGCCGACGCCACCTGCTGCCGGATCGACCGCATGGCCATGTTCGCATTCGCCATGCCCACCATCACCTCGAGGCGGGCCAGTCCGTCGCGCGGCGAGTTGGCGTGAATCGTCGTCAGCGAGCCGTCGTGGCCCGTGTTCATGGCCTGTAACATATCCAGCGCTTCTTCCGCACGGACCTCTCCAACCACAATGCGATCAGGCCGCATTCGAAGAGCGTTGATTACAAGTTGGCGGATCCTGATCGCACCCTGGCCTTCGATGTTCGCCGGCCGGCTCTCCATCCGGGCTACGTGCGTCTGGCGCAATTGCAGCTCGGCCGCATCCTCGATTGTCACGATGCGCTCGTCTTCGGGGATGTAGCCCGACAGCACGTTTAACAGCGTCGTCTTGCCCGCGCCCGTGCCGCCTGAGATCACTATGTTGAGCCGCGCCTTCACGCAGGCCTGCGCCACCTGCAACATTCCGTCCGTCAGCGTCAGGTTCCGCACCAGTTCTTCTGCCTGGATCGGATCGCGGCGGAAACGCCTGATCGAGAGCAGTGGACCGTCTATCGCTACCGGCGGGATGACGGCATTGACGCGCGACCCGTCGGGCAGGCGCGCGTCCACCAGCGGCGTCGATTCGTCCACCCGGCGCCCGACGCGCGAGACGATCTTCTCGATAATGCGCAGCAGATGCGCGTTGTCTTTGAATTCCACCGGGGTGCGGTGCAGCTTGCCGCCCCGTTCCACATAGACCAGTTTCGGCGTGGTCACCAGGATGTCCGATATCGTCGGGTCCTGTAACAGCGGCTCCAGTGGACCGAGGCCGAAAACCTCATTGAGTACTTCCTCTGTGACCCGCTCCTTCTCGACGCGGCTGAGAGGTGTCGTCTCCTCTTCCACAAGCCGGCTTACCGCAGTCCGGACCTCACTGCGCACGCGCTCGCCTCCAATCGTCGAAAGCGCCTCCAGGTTGATCCTTTCGAGCAGCTTTCTGTGGAGCGAGAACTTCAGTTCCTGGTACTCCGGAGCCAGCGCCTGGGTTCCGAACAACCGGTTAACCCACGCTGCATCGCCTGTGGCCCGGTTGGCAATTCCAAGGTCTTGTATCATGTCGCATCAACTCAGAACTGAAACAGCGAAAGCGCCGATTTCTGCTTCACTCTCTCCTTAGGCTGAACGCCGGTGATCTTGTACGCCAATTGCGAGAACTGTTTCGCCAGCTCGCTCGTGGGCGGCAACAGCGAGCCGTCCGTGTAGGCCTGATACAGACCCGCGTAATCGTTCGGGAGCGTCTCGAAAACAGGCAGTCCCAGAGCCTTCTGTATTTCGGAGGATGTGATGTCCGGATGCTTCGGCGCCTGGTTCAGCACCAGCCGCAGTTGGTTTCGTCCGAATCCGGCGTCCAGCAGCGAGCGGATCACCTGCTTCGCCTGGTGCAGAGCCGGAAGGTCGAACGTCGAAATCAGAAAAATCTCGTCAACCTCGTCCAGAACTCCCAGCGTCAGCGCAGTCAGCGACCGCCCGAGATCCACCAGCACGTTGTTGTAGTTCGCGCGCAGGAATTGCAGCACCATGCGAAACGGCTCCGCCGGCAGCGGGTCGCGAATCGAACCCACCGGCGGCGCTTTCACGATGTCGAGTTTGCTGCCGTTCGAGTTCGAAACCAGCGCGCTCCAGTAACTCGCGTCCAGCCTGTGCACGTTCCGGGCGGCGTCGAGCATGGAATAAGAGCCTTTCGCCTTCATGAGAAAAGCGATCATGCCGCTCTCCATGTCCATGTCCGCAAGCAGCACGTCTTCGCCGGTGGAACGCTCTATCTCGGACGCTACGTGGCAGGCGATGGTCGTCGCTCCGCAACCGCCCTTGACCGAGAGGAACGCAAATATGCGCCCGCGCTGGCGCGTGGTGGATGTCCGCCGCTCGGCCATCAGGCGCTCTACCGCCTTGTGCAGACCGTCGGCAACCGGCGGGTACAGATACTCGCTGGCTCCCGCGCGCATCGCCGTCAGGATCGCGTCCGGCGCCGCGTGATCGTTCAATACGATCACCGTCGGGGCGTTCGGGACGGCCTTTAATGCCTTTAGCGCTGACTCTGTCCGGTCTCCAAGCCCGGTCACGTCGATAACCAGGACATCCAGGGACAGCGACTCGAGCCGAGCCGCCAGCCCCTGCACGTCGCTCGCATCGCGTTCGGTCAACGCTACGCGGACGGGCATTCCCTCCAGGCTCCTCTGCACTTCCTCCCAGAGAGCCTGATTCTCGATGACCAGACCTGTCCTAAGCCATAGCATCGGTTGTGTGCCTATCGAGGCGGAGCTGCCGCCCCCCCATTACCCTCTGATGGCGCTGCCGGCCCCATGGGCACAGCAGCCGCTCCTGGTATCTGAACCGGCACAAGCTGCATCATCGGAATTTGCGGCGTTGCCGGCTGGTCCTTCATCTGTTCCTGCAACTGGTTTAATTGCTGGTAGGGCACGGCTTCCATCGGCGGCGTAACCGGCACCGGACCCGTTACACCGATCCCCGGTGTCCGCGGCACGGTGGCCGGGGCTTCCTGGAGGAAGGGCTTCGGGAACTCGATTCCCGGAGGCGCTTGCTCCTTGGGAACCGGCCTTACAATATCCGGCGTCACCACCACCAGCAACTCGTTGTTTGTCTTGTTCGAGGCCTTGGACTGGAACAGCTTTCCGATTAGAGGAATATCTCCGATGCCCGGAATCTTGGACCAGCTTTCGACTACCTGATTATTCAACAAACCGGCGATCGCGAAGCTCTGTCCGGACTCCAGCTCTACCTCGGTCTCAACGCGCCTCGTGCTCAGAGCGGGCACGACAAAGCCCTGAATCGTAACCGCGTTGGAGTAGTCCAGCGAGCTGACCTCCGGCGCCAGCTTCAGCCGGATAGTTCCGCGCGGCGTGATATATGGCGTGAAATTGATCCTTATGCCGAACTCGCGCCACTGAATTGTTACCGCACCGCCTCCGGAGATTCCAGACTGCACCACCGGCACCGGGAACTCGCCGCCGGCCAGAAAGTTGGCCGGCCGGCCGTTCATCGCCAGCAGATTCGGCTCTGCCAGCATCTCCAGCAGGCGCCTGCTCTGCAAAGCCCGGATCGTCGCGCCCAGGTTCAGGTCGGGCCGGAACAGAAAGATGTTCAACAGATCGGTGAAGGTTGCCTCGATCTTGTTCTGGTCCATCGTGATCTTGGGAGGCGTGAACTGCTGCGTAGTCGTGCTCCCGATCGTGTTCAGCGCGCCCGTGCTGAACAGGTTGGCCCCCAGTTCCTTCGTCGCCGCGCGATCCACGTTCGCGAACCGCACCTGCAAAAGAATCTGCTGTTCCACCGGCGGCACCTTCACGTTCAACATGTTTACCGGCTTTCCGAGAGCGCTCGCCAGCGCCAGCGCGCGGTCGGCTGCCATCATGTTAGACACCGTGCCGCCCACGAAAACCGTGCCGTCCGCTACGTCGATCGACACGTCCTGGCCCGGCATCTCTTTCCTTAGCTGTTCGCGCACGGCATCCAGTTTGGATGTGCTCTCTCTTACCCGTAAATCGAACAACAGCCGGTTTCCTCCCTGCTGCCACACGATCAGGCTGGTCTCGCCCGGGTCTTTGCCGTTTACGAGTATCTCGCGCGGGCTTACCGCCACCGCTTCGGCCACCTTCGCATTACCAACCGCGATGCGCTGTATCTGAACCGGGCTCTCCACCACCAGCGACTTTCCCGAGGTCACAAAGAGGTCCCGCGCCTCGGGCTCGGCCGCCATCAGCGGAAGGTGTCTTACGCAACATAGGACCAGCAGCCAGCAAAACGCGAGCACACCGGCCCGAATTCGTATATTAGATGGCACGAATTAATCCTCCGGAGTTCCCTCGAATTTCGATTCCGTACGTTTTCCGCCCTGAAACACTTCAACGACCACGGGCGGGGGCGGCGGCGCCGGCTTCGCAACGGGAGGCGCAACGGCTCGTTTCACCACCCGCGGGCGTTCCTGTTCCGGCGCCTTGAAGGCAGTCCCCGAGAACAGGTTGGCCACCGCCGTTCCGGTCGTCTTCGCTATATCCGTGTCGAGCGGATTCCGCAGCACGAGCTGGATCTTCGTCTCGTTGCTCGCCAGGCTGAGCGTCTCCGCCTGCTCCGGCGTGACCAGCAGATTAACCACCGGAACCGAAATCGGTTTGCCCGATGCGTCCTTCTGAATGTTCTGCCCGGCGGACAGCACTTCTATGTTCTGCAAAAGCGTCTTTGACACCGTGCCTGCGTCTCGCGGCGCTCCCGGCGGCGTGCCGGCTATGAGGACGTCAACTCGCATGCCGGGCGTGACGAATCCTGCGACGCCGATTATCTCGTTCACTCGCACGGCAACCGCGCGCATTCCGGGAGGGATAGTCGCGGCAAGCCCGCCGCCCGCCCCCTTGGGTGCGAGGCGCGCGTCCAGAACCGGTTCACCCGTGTAAACGGCCGATACCACACCGCGGCCAATCGCGTCCGGCAGTGCCGTGATGGCGCCTTTGGGCGTCTCTCCTGGCCAGTTGACCAGCTTTACGTCGGGTTCCTTGATTAACGTGCCGATGCCGAGGTCCCGTGCTGCCACGACGAGCATCGTTGTGGCTTTCGGCGCCGGCGCTTTAGCCCTGCTGGTAACCAGCCTGTAAAAAACCAGCGTCGCGGCTCCCGCTATCAGCAAGGCTGCTGCTACTAATGTGATCAGTCGTCTGTCCATAGAACGCCTTCGTTCGACCGGCAGTAGTACTTATGGAACTACCTAACAGTGCGCTATAAAAAACGGGGCACGCCGGCCGGCGTGCCCCGCGCTTGCACTAAGAACCAGAACCACCCGCCGCCGCTGAACTCGCGTTCTGGAGCTGGCCATTCGCGGCTTGCCAGATATTGAAGATGTTATTGGCGGCTCCCATCAGGATTGCCGCCGATGCCAGTGCTACGAAGGCCAGCAGCAAGGTGTATTCCACCAGATCCTGGCCTTCTTCTTCACGGAAGAAATTACGGAGCGTGTTCATTTCTATCCTCTTCTGCATTCCGTGACCCCGATGGGCCACTCGTTAGTTACCGTGGCCTTGCAGCCACGCCCATTACGCCGCGCGCGCGGCGAAAAACCGTTGCCCTTGCCTCACCCAGCTTCAGAACTGGATGATATCCGTCGAAGCCGCCGGAAGCCGGAACGTAAACGCACCTCCCGTGCTTCCCGCCATGTTGAACATCATCAGAATCGTGTGAACCGAGTAAACTCCGCGGATCGTAACTTCCATCCCGGGACTGTCCGAACCCGCCGGCGGCCAGATGTCGCCCGGCCTGGACGTCTTCGCCAGGCACGCGTCCAGCCGGCAACTGACGGTGCCGCCGTGCTCCGATTCGAACTCCAGGTTCAGGTCGTTCTGCACCAGGCCGACAGTGCGAATATGCTGTGCGATATCGCCGACCGTCACCCGGCAGTTCGCGGAGTCGCAACCTTTTCCGTGTACTATCGCGAACCGCGTCCCTTCCCGTATCGCGTGCGCCAGCGTGTGATACTGCCACATACCCAGCGAAAGCTCGAAAATCGAGATCAGCGCGAACACCACTGGTATTCCCACCAGCGTGAACTCCACCATCGTGCTGCCCCGCCTGTGAGTCCGCGTCATTCTCACTCCGCCTTCACCCGCATCGTCACAGACCTGCTTGCCGTCAACCGGCCCGTCAGGCCGGGAATGGGCATGAGCTGTACTGTCTGGTACGTCACGGTGACCTTCCTGACGGTGTAGATGTTCGGCGATATCCCTTCGGTGCTTTCCGCAACATCAACTTTTACGGGCAGCGCCGAACAGGATGTCACTGTCTTCGTATTCGGCAGCGCCGCCATCTCGCCCAGCACCGAACGGCAAATCTCCAAATTAGTCACGCTCGCGTCCTGCGATGCCCGCAGCGCGCCTACTCGCGCCGCGTTCTCGGTGGCTATCAGCGCGTACGAGTAAAACCCAAAATCCAGAACGCCGGCGAACATCAGAAATATCCACGGCCCCATCAGCGACAGCTCGACTATCGCCGATCCCTTTCGCCTCTGCCGTTTCATCCAGCGCATGTCAACCCTACATCAACGCGCAATTGGCCTGCCGCGCAGCTCGCTTGGGCGCGCTGTGCCGGAAGCTCATCTGGCTGATCTGCAACGCAATCCGCGGCGGATGTCCGTTCTCCGCCATAACCCTGGTCACCACGGCCTCGCAGTGCATGCAGCGCTGGCCGAAAGACCGATGCGCCGGTAACTCGATATCCACAGTTACCAGGTCTCCCGGATCCGGCAACCCGTTCTTCGCCGTATCGCCTTCCCACGTGAGCAACGCGCCGCTGCGGCTTATGTTCTCCGTTTCGCCGATGAAAACACGCGGATTACTGCCCCGAAGAGCGGCGCGGCACCGCAGCCTGACCTCGATCCGGGGATCTGCACGCCTGTCCATTTTGGCCTGTAGTAACCGATACACCTTGGAGCGGTATCAGGACAAGACCGAAAAAGGTTACAGTGCCTCGCTGACCGAGGTTAATGCTAACTATTTGTATGATCTAGGTCCCATTGCCGACCCGATTGATGCCCCCGGGGGGGCCAGCACCTACCACCACGATCACTCTCGCATTCTTTTATTGAATAGGACGAAAGTTTTAGAAGTACTGGATGCTTGTAAATCACAGTACCAACTATAGTTGCGGGTGGTAACATAGTCCCGGTATGGGGTGATTGATATCCTCTTCTAGTACTAGGAAAACGTACCGGTTTCTCCTTTTGTTTGCCCTTCGCCGCCGTGTTTTTCCCGCCGTGCATAAAACATTTTGAAAAAAACTTGGCTAAACGCTTCAATTTGCTGCATAATTATGATCGCTTCTTCGGAGGTCGATACCCACATGGCCTGCGTGTTACTGCTTACCGACGAACCGGTACTTGCCGCCGGATTTACTTCGGTTCTATCCTCAACACCCGGATTGGAGAATGTCGCGGTGTGCGGCTCGCCCGCCGAGTTGCCTGCCGCAGTGCAGACGCACCGGCCGGACGTACTGCTGATCGACCTTACGCCGGACGTTACCTTTGGGATATTGACCCAGCTTCGCCGGGAATATCCCTCCTGCCGGCTGGTCCTGTGGGTGCGCTCGATTTCCACAGAACTCGCCTATCAGGCCATGGAAATGGGCGTGCGCGGGGTCCTTCGCAAGACGCTGTCGCCGGAATTGCTGGCCAAGTGCCTTGTGAAGGTATCCGAAGGCGAGTTGTGGTTCGACAAGACCCTCACCGCCAGTTTCCTCTCGGCCAAGATGGTCACGCTCACCAAGCGAGAAAGCCAGCTCGTCGGTTTGCTTTCCCAGGGTCTTAAGAATAAGGAGATCGCCTCCACGCTGGCCATCTCCGAAGGAACGGTTAAGGTATATCTGTCGAGGCTGTTTCAAAAAGTCGGCGTCAAGGACCGGTTTGAGCTGGCGCTTTATGGCTTGCGCAACCTCCAGAACGTGGGTGGCGATCCCGCCGCAGCCGAGCCCTCTCCGGCCAGGCGGCCGCAGCAGCTCCATGGCCTGCGCTCGCTCGTTCTCGAGCGTTCGGATACGCGCGGGATGGAGCAGTTCCCAGTGTGGGCGACGCGGTCATCTTAGGACCGCGCTGTAGTCGTATTAGGCCGGGGTCCTCAGGATCCCGGCGGGGACCCGGTGTGGTTGTGGTTTACGCGCAAGTACGATGTCAGTCCTCTCTCTATCGTCTGGCGCGGCACAGCCCCCGTCGTTGGGCGATGCCGGTGTTTTCGTCCTCCTGGGACCTGGGTGGCCCAGGTGGCAAGCCTTCAGCGCGTCTATAGCGCTTCATCTTGTCGCGATCCTGGCCGTGCCCTTCATACCACTCGCGCCTTCGCGCAAGCCCATCGCGCGAATGGATCGCACCTACCGCATTCTCAGCACGCTCCGCATCAGGATTCCGGACCGGCTCTATCTCGCCGCATCCAGCAAAGTCGAACCACGCCGCCCTCGTCCCGCAATGGCTCCTCCGCGGCAGCAGGCCCGTCCGAAGCCCGCGGGTAAGTCCGGCGGCGGGCAGGGCCAGCCCGTCCGGCGCAGGTTCGAGTTACCCAAAGTACCCCTGCGGGCTGCCACGGACCAGAGCGTAATCCAGCCGCGCCCGGATCTGCTCGGGGTACCGTCTTTAAAACTGCCGGAAATGTTCTTCTGGGCTCCGCGCCCGGAGCGGCTGCCCGCCAAGCCCTTCGTCGAGCCCGGTTATGTGCGGCCGCCGGTGCAGCGTGCGCGCCTCAACGCGCCGCCCCGCCTCGACGTGCCGGAAGTGACTCTGTCCGCCCTGGCGGCGCCGCACATTCCTTCCAGCGCGTCTTTGCCCCTCCCCCCTCCCCCCTCCCTCCCCGTCCAAACGTCCGTTTCGAGTGCGCCCTCGCAGGGTGCTGCCGATGTCGCCTTCGGGCCCGGCGATCCCACGAACGTTCTCGCCCTCTCCGCCTCGGCGCTCCCGTTGCGCGAATACGTGACAGTGCCTCCGGGGACGCAGATCGGCGATACACCGGGCGCCGGTTCAGGTGGAGCGCTTGAGGGCGCCTCCGGCGGCAGCGGCAAGGGCGCCGGTGGAACGGGAACAAAAGCCGGGCCCGGCTCGGGATCCGGAACGGGATCGGGTGCCGGTTCCGGCTCGGGTCTGGGTTCGGGCTCGGGCGAAGGCGGGCTTGACGACTTCGGTTCCGCCGAGTTCAATGCCGCCGTCGAGGCCACTCGAAAGGTGAGCCCCTCGGACGGTATCTTCGATGTGGTCGTCCAGTCCTCCAGCCCGGAGGGTTTCTCCGCCAGCGCCGGCGTGCTGAGCGGGAAACCGGTTTACTCGGTGTATCTCCGGGTCGGCGCGAAACGCGACTGGATACTCCAGTACTGCATCCCCGCGGAGGACGAAGAGAAACCGCGCGCCGGCGGAATGGTAATAACGCTGAGCGCGCCGAAGAAACTCGCGGCGCCATTCCCGCTGGTCACTTACAGACCGCCTCCGCGCCGCTCATCCACCCGGTATCTCACCCTCCACGGTTACATCACGTCCGATGGGCGCTTCCAGGACCTTCACGTCTTCGGCGTCCACGACCCCTGGCAGGCGGCCGCCGCGCTTTTCGCGCTCCAGAAATGGGAATTCCGTCCCGCCACCGCCGACGGCAAACCCGCGCGAGTGGAGGTGCTGTTGGCGATACCGCCGGAATAGTCGATGAGCGGTTCGTCCGCGTATGACCGTGTTTGGGGCTGAGCGGGTTTAAGTCATACGGGTCATTGGTCATAACCATTGTTAAGTGCTGCGAAATTCGATCATCCTGTACAATAGTGCCGTGGCAAGCAGGCCTCTGTACCAGAAATGAGAGTTGCTGTGCTGGAGGACGGATCCGAGCGTTTTACACAGCGACTGGTGGTTCTGCGTTCCAGCCTAGCGGACCGGTTGAAGTACATCGCAGGCGAGTTAGATCGGAAGCCGCATTTCTACTACATTTGGTTTGCCCTTCTATATTTTCCGCTTGTGTGCGTAGCGGCCATCCGGAAGTTCTTCTGGTTTGATGAGATCTTCACGGTTTATGTGTCAGCGTTGCCCAACTTTGGGGACATCTGGCGTGCACTGGCAAAAGGCACCGAAGCCAATCCGCCCCTAAACTATTGGCTTACCAGGGCCGCGTGTGAGCTGATGGGAACGAACCACCTCAGTATCCGCACAACTGCGATCCTCGGGTTCCTGGTGATGAGCCTTTGTGTATTTCGGTTTGTTGCGAGACGCTGCCCGGCCCCGTTCGCTGCAGCCGCGATGGTCCTTCCGCTACTTACTAGTGCATATTACTACGCCTACGAAGCGCGCCCGTATGGGCTTGTCCTGGGTTTTGCTGGTTCGGCGGCGGTATGCTGGCAGTCTGCTGGTGAGCGGAAGAATTTCGTTCCTGTAGCCGGTCTCGGACTGAGCATTGCCGCTTCAGTGTCAAGCCACTATTACGGTGTGTTTATACTCTTTCCGCTGTTATGTGGCGAAGTCGTCCGCTCAGTCAGGCGCCGCGAAATGGACCTGCTGATCTGGGCGGCATTCGCGGGCGGATTGTTGCCCCTCCTCTTCTTCGCGCCGCTGATACTCAGTGCGAACGCGAACGTCTTTGCCAGCCCATTCCACGCGGAAAGGTTCTGGGCGCGACCGACGTTTCCAGCATTGATCGAGAATTATCAGTGGTTGGTTTATCCCGCGATTCCAGCCTTGCTTTTGGGCCTCCTCCTGGCAATGCTGGCGCGCGCAGGCGACAAAAGCGGCAGGTCAGACTTGAGGCCGGCTGAACTCATTCCGCCGGAGGAAGTGGCTGTCGGAATTGCGTTCCTTGCGCTGCCCATCGTAGTTGTGCTCTTTACAAAGCTCCTGACGGGATATTATGTGAACCGGTACTCACTGCCTGCTGTCGTTGGGCTCGCCGTCCTGTTTGGATTTGCCGCAGCCAGGCGGCTCCGGAACCCGGCAACCGGGATACTCATCGCAATACTCCTGACCGGAGGCTTTGTCGTTGAGCAGATCCGAGGCGCGCTGGTCAGTAAAGAAGACGTGCGTGCTGGCGTAGGTACGTACGAGTTTCTCGATAGTGGCGGAAGAGGGCTTTCTGTTGCTGTCGCCAATCCGCTCGTATTCGCAACGCTGTCGTATTATGCGCCTCCACAGCTCGCGTCACGTCTGATCTACTTGAGTGATCCGCAAATCGCGGTCACATATCCAGATTTCATTCCGGAGTTGGCGCTACGTTCGCTGCGTATGTGGGCCCCGGTCAAGGTTGTGGATTACCGCAAGTATTTATCTACGCACTCTCGCTTTCTTGTATATACGACGTCGCTTCCGCGACTGGAGTGGCTGATTCCGGAGTTGCTGAAAGCCGGGTATTCTGTCGAGCTAAAAGCTCAATCAGGTCAGGAGTCGCTCTTTGAAGTACGGGGAGGAAGTACCTATGAAAGCGATCGTGGTCATACCAACGTACAATGAGCACGACAATCTGCCCGAGCTAATACACAAGATCAGACATTCCGCGTCTGACCTTGACATTTTGATTGTCGACGATAATTCGCCGGACGGCACCGGAGGCGTTGCTGAAAGTCTTGCTGCAAAATGCGCGGGCAAAATTTCTGTTCTCCACCGCGCCCGTAAGGAAGGTCTCGGCAAGGCGTACCTGGCGGGATTCAAAATCGCTCTGTTGCACGGCTACGATGCGATTTTACAGATGGATGGTGATCTTTCGCACGATCCGTCGTACCTGCCTGTGCTTCTGTCGAATCTGTCCGAAGCGGACGTTGTCTGTGGGTCAAGATATTTAAGAGGTATCAATGTTGTCAGTTGGGACTTCAAACGATTGCTGCTGAGCAAAGCTGCTAGCGAATACGTTCGGATCATCACGCGCATGCCCGTATCGGATCCGACGAGTGGCTTCAAGGCATGGCGGCGGCGGACATTGGAGATGATTGGTCTTGATCGTGTCTGCGCTAATGGCTATCTCTTTCAGATAGAGATGACCTACAGGGCGTTTATGAAGCACATGGTCATCCGCGAGGTGCCTATTATTTTTTATGAACGTAGCGTCGGTTGCTCAAAGATGGACTTTCAGATAGTGCGCGAGGCTGTATTCGGAGTTCCGAAGCTTCGTCTTTTAGGTCTCAATCGTGAGTAGCGGGTCGGCATCTGATTTGCGTTTGACAACGAGAATCATGGCTTTGCACGCAATGATTGCGGCGAGCGGGTTCGTAGTCGCATCTGCCCTGTCCGCCGCGTCGGAGTGGCTGTTTGGGACTTCAGTCTCAGCGGTTTCGGATGTCAAACTTTACTTCGACTACGCCAACCTGATTCTGCAGGGTAGAATTCCGTATCGTGACTTCTTTACGGAGTATCCTCCTGGCAGTATTGCATTTTTGGTGGGGCCACGCCTCGCGTCTGCGTCGTTGGCTGGATATGCCGCTCTGTTCGCTTTACAGATGCTTTTGGTTGAATCGGCAGCGGTTTTTTTGGCTGGGCGCGCCGTCAGGCGAGAATGCGGGGATATTGAAGCGCGCAATCGGCTTGTATGGTATTCATTTTGTGTGGGAGCGCTCAGTCCGTTCGCGTTTACCCACTACGACATGGTTCCGGCGACTGTGGCATTCTGTGCGACCATAGCATGGCGTGAGGGCCGGGGTGTCATAGGTGGCGGCTTGGCGGCGGTAGGATCGGCGATCAAGCTATTCCCTGGGTTGTGCGCGCTGCCCTATGTTTTCGTGCGACTGAGGAACCGGAAGAGGTCAAGCAGTGACATACTTGCGTTTCTCGTTGCATGTCTGGCGTGGGTCGGGACATGGTATGTGTTGGCACCGAATGGCGTGCGATATCTCCTGAGGTATCACGCGGAACGCGGTTTGGAGATAGAGTCCTTGTATGCGGGGCTCTTGATGGCAGTTGGGAAGGTACTGGGCAGTAAGGGCATGGCCTTTAGTTACGACCACGGTTCATTTCAGCTAGTTATGGCGGGTTGCGCGAAAGTGGCAGGCGTGACATTCCCTTTGCAAGTGGTCGTGATTGTTTCGATACTGTGGCTGTTTAGAAAGTCTGATATGGGCGACGAAGTTCGATACGTGACAGCACTGATTCTCGCCTTCATCATCTGCGGGAAGGTCTTATCTCCACAGTACTTGATCTGGCTAATACCGTTTGCTGCATCACTGCGACATGGGCGCTGGCGGCAGATACGTGTTGCATTCGCATGTTCATGCATTTTGACAACAGTTGTTTACCCCTTTGCCTTCCCAGCATTGCTTTCAATGAGACTGTGGGCCGCTCCTCGTCGTGAACGTCCGGAATGCCCTGCTGGTTTGGATTCTCGTGGACTTGGTTCGCGACCGGCATCCGTTGCGCGCTTCTCGTTGCGCCGGGTAGGGCAGCACACAGTTGACCGGGTGCATCCTCGTGGCTCGGGGAGATTTCGGGGGGATCCAGACCTACGAGTTCAGCCCCGGATAGGATGATTTTAGTGTATGATCACCACGCCAGGTGGTTCTGAATGGGAAATACATTCCTCAACCGGGCGCACAGATTCAGCGTGGAGTCGACCGTCCTGGAGTTGATTAGCTACATTTCGGAGGCTCAGCATCCGGATGGCGGATGGGGACAGGCGGGGGCGTGCTCCTGGACCGAGCCGACGGCGTTCGCCGTCTACGCTCTTGCCTCCGCGGGAGCCGATGGGCGCGCGGTAGACCGCGGCCGCGCCTGGTTACTGCGGATGCAGCGTGCCGATGGCGGCTGGCCGCCTCACCAGGCAGTCGGTGAAAGCACCTGGGTGACGGCGCCGGTCACAATCGCCCTCGCGGGACTGGGAGAGGAGGGCGGCGCCGCTAAAGGACGCGACTGGCTTGTCAGGCAGTATGGCGCGGAACTACAGAGCCGGCCGGTCATGTTAGGGTTGATGACCCGGACTCGCAGGGTAAGAACCGGAGCCTGGCCATGGTTCCCGGGAACAGCAGGGTGGGTCACACCAACGGCGTTGTCCTTGCTGGCGCTTGAACCGGAAGCTCACCGGCCCGCCATCGCCGAACGGCTTGCAGCAGGGCGGGCGCATCTTCTTTCCCACGTTTGCGCCGACGGGGGGTGGAATCACGGCTCGCCGCGCGCCCTGGGATACGATGCGCCGTCATATCCGGAGACCACCGGGCAGGCTCTCGTAGCACTTCGGTCGGAGACGGCGCTGCCGATAGGCAAGGCAATCGAGAAAGCCGAAGCGGATCTGGCCGGGTGTTACACGGCACAGGGCGCGGCTTGGTTGGCGCTCGGGCTCGCGGCGCATGGAAGAGCGCCGCGGGGCTTCCCAAGGGGGTTGGTTGTGAGGGACATATTGGACGCTGCTATCCTGTTACTCGCGAAACTCGGCTTGAATGGCAAGCGAATCTTCTAAGTCGATGGGCATGGGCGGGCCGTCCCGGCGCGATTTGCTCGCTGCCGCCGGAATGGCGGGCATCGCGGGCTGCGGCCGTTCGGGGCGGCCGGCACGCAAGCCGCTTGTCTCGGCCATCCGGGTCGGTTCTTACCAGGAAGATCTCGCAGATATCATCCGGCGCATTCTCAGAGAACACAAGGTCCGGGTGCAGGGCAGGCGCATCCTGCTAAAGCCCAATCTTGTGGAGTTCGACCCGAACACTTGCATCAACACGAATCCCAGGCTTGTGGCCGCCGCCATCGAGGCGTTCCGGTCCGCCGGCGCCGCCGAGGTGCACGTGGCAGAAGGTCCGGGGCACCGCCGCTGCACGCTGGATATGGCAGACGCCGCAGGGTACTTCGAGGCGATACCGAAATTCGAGAGCGTCTTCACGGATCTTAACGTGGATGATGTGTTCCGGACCGACCTCAGAAATCCGGTCTCGAAACTCAGGACGGTGTACTTTCCAAAGACGCCGTTCAGGTACGATCTGATCCTTTCCATGCCGAAGCTCAAGACGCACCACTGGGTCGGCGCCACCTTGAGCATGAAGAACTTTTTCGGGTTCATTCCGGGCAATGTATATGGCTGGCCCAAGAACATCCTGCACTGGTCCGGCATCGACGAGTGCATTGTCGACCTGTACCGCTGTTTCCCCTCGCATTTCGCCATCGTGGACGGCATAGTCGGGATGGAAGGCAACGGTCCGATTCAAGGTACGCAGAAGGCATCCGGGGTGCTGGTAGCCGGGGCCGATTTAGTTGCGACGGACGCCTCCTGCTGCCGGATAATGCGAATCGATCCGAAGAAGATTCGCTACTTGCGCCTGGCCGAGGATGCAGGGCAGACGAACGCCGCGAACATACAGCAGATCGGAGAACGGCTCGATTCGGTATCCTCGGAATTCGCCCTGATGCCCCAGTGGCGTTGGATACGCGGGTGATGGGCGGCAACCGCACGGCCGTCGGCTTGTAAGGCGAGTCCAGGTTGCGTGGTCCGGTGCGATAACATTGCTATTCGCATGCCGCGCAACCCAGCCGGACTTCTGAAGCTCTCCGCCGTCGCCGCGATCGTAATGACGATTCTGGCGCGCACGTCCGTGAACGTCATAGACATCGACATCTGGCATCAAATGGCGCTTGCCCGCGAGATGTTCGCATCCGGGCGCATTCCTCACGCCGATTTATTCGCCTACACATCGACGGTGACCCCATTCGTCGATCACGAGTGGGGCGCGGGGGTCGTAGCCTATCTGCTGGCCGTTCACGCCGGGCCTTGGGCCATACTCGCGCTGAAGTACCTGCTGATCGCCGCAACGACCGTCGTTTGCTACGCGTGCGCGAGGAGGCGCGGGGGCGAACTTCTCAACTGGGCGCCGCTGGCCGTTCCGGCCGTTTGGCTGGCGGCCATAGGTTATCTGCCCGTACGCGCGCAGGATTACACGTATCTGGCGGCCGCGGCGCTGATGTGGTGCCTTATACGGGACGAGGAGGGCAGCCGCAAGTGGATACTGCCGTGGCTGGCCGCATTTCCCGTGTGGGCAAACCTGCACGGCGGGGCCACGGTTGCCTTTGTGCTCCTCGGGTGTTACTGGCTCGAGCGAGCGATCGCGTGCAAGCCGCACCTGCACCTGATGGGCGCCGGCGCGGGCATGGCGGCCCTGCTGTTTGTGAATCCCTACGGGACGGATTACTACTACTGTCTGTGGCGGGCGCTTACGCTCAAGAGGTCGGGCATATCCGAGTGGCAACCGATCTGGGCGGTTCCGGGAAACATCTTCGCCGCATACATAGTATGCGCCGCCGCCGCAGGTTGTTGCCTCGTGATTGCCGTCCGGCGCTTCCGGAGCGTTCCGCCGGGCGCCAGTATGGTTATGACAACAGCCGTTCTGGGCGGCATACACGTCAAGCTCGCGCCTGTATTTGCGATCGTGTTCATCTCGCTCGTTCCCGGATGGTTGGCCGGCACTGAGATACCCCACCTGGCGGCGAAGTTACAGCGCGGCTGGGCGGATGTTCTAAGTGCGCCGTGGCTGATTCTGCTGGTCGTGATGACCTACGCCGCCGGGTTCGCTTCGATTACCAAGCCGTGGGAACTCAAGGTTCCGGGAGCGCGCGCAAGCGGGATGGACAGTTGCTATCCCACTGGGGCAGTAGAGTACCTGAAGCGCCAGCGGTTTACCGGAAACCTGATGACTACATTCGACTACGGCGCTTACTGCTCCTGGAAGCTGTACCCGCTGGTGAAGGTCTCGCTTGATGGGCGCTTTGAGCTGGTGTACAGCCTTCGGCTATTCGAGCGAAGCGGCGATTTCTACGGCGCGCGTCCCGGCTGGCAGTCCATGCTGCGCGACTATCCCACCGATATAGTGCTGATACCCGCAAGAGCGACGGTTGCCCGCGTAATGCCCACATCGGGGTGGGAGCGGGTCTACTCGGACTCCGAGTATGAATTATATGCGCGGCCGGGGCTGCATTTGCCTCGCGTAGAGCTGCATGGCCCCCCTCCGGATGGGACATTCCCGTAGTCGAGAAGCCGCCGGCTCGATGAGGCCGGCGGGCGGGGCGTTCGGGCCGGCGCGAGCGACAAGCCACAGCCGGAATTTATGCCGGTGCGGGAGATGCCTCATACCCCACAAGACGGATGCGTTATACCCTACAAAGGCGGGTATAGAATTGCGTGGGGTCAGTCCTCCTTCGGACGGGACGTGCGGTTGCGAGCTTCGCGCAGGGCGTCAATCAGGACATCGGTGACGTGGAGCCGGTCCTGACACTCGTGGCAAACGAGGAGATGCTCCTCGACAGCGGCGGACTCGGCCTCAGGTAAGCGGCCGAGGGCGTAGTTATCCATGATGTCATCAGGTATGTGAGACATGGCTGTAAGCGGATCAGAAGCCTCCGGAGCGCGGCGGGAGCGCGAGCGGGAAAGCCGGGGAGAGGCAGGTGCGTCCACTGCGGAACGCACCAACCGGCTCCCACGGCATCTCAATGCTTAGCGGGCTGGACAGCCCAGGTAACAACCCCACGAACGCAAGAGTGTGACGAAACGAACCCAGTCCCAAGAACGGACACAGGGACGCGCGCGTTTTCGTCACGACTGCGGTACAAGTTACTCAATAATAGCACCCGCGGTGCGTGCGGGGCGGCGCACGAAAAGTTGCGAAACGAACCCAGTCCCAAGAACGGACACATTATGACGCGGGGCGTTTTCCGTTCCGATTGCGTATAAGTTGCGCAAAAGCAGCAGCGCGCGGGTGCGTGCGGGCCGCAGGACGCGAAAATTGCGAAACGAACCCAGTCCCAAAAACGGACAGATGGCTGGTATCGATGCAAAGCGCCAGGCTCACTGCCAGCAGAGGCGCAACCAGCCACGGAAGCCGGAACTAATCTCATTGTAATCCGTGTTTGCAAGCGGAAAACATGTTAAGTGGCGCGGCAAGAATGAGATAAGTGATGTGAACGGAATGAGCGGCACAAGAAGAGGCGGAGCGCGGAATTTCCGTTCACAAGCCTTCCCGCTAATAAAACCAATAACTTACGGTAAAAACACTTGCACCGGCAGGGTATGCTCGGAATGGATGTGAGAAAAAGGAGTGGAGCGGAGGGAATTCTTTATGCCGCGCGAACAGCGCGCGGTAAGGTACGCGGGGCGCTGCCCCGCACCCCGCCAGGGGGGATGCCCCCCTGAGACCCCGGCCCGCTTTCGCTTCTGCCCCATGTTCCAGAACGGTCCTCGCCATCAAGGGTTCGCTGCGCCGCGCACAAACGCGCGCTGTTGACCGCTCCGGGCCGTTCCGAAGATTGACTGAGATAAGGGAAAGCGGGCAACTGCAAAGCCCGCTTGCGGCCGGGTACTGCCTCCCGTTGGCCGGCCCCGCGCTGCACGACAAGTTTGGAGTAGACAAAACATCATAGGAGTGGAGCGGAGGGAATTCTTTATGCCGTGCGAACAGCGCGCGGTAAGGTACGCGGGAGTAGACAAAACATCATAGGAGAAAACATGGGTGCATGGACACACTTTGTAGACCGGAATGAAGAGTTGCTGACGCGGAAGAAGAGCAGCGGCACGGGCGGGAACGAGGTTTGGCACAGGATTGTAGAACGCCTCCGCAGAGGAGACGTACAGCGGATCGCCAAGCAATTTTCGTTGGTAGAAAACAGGGGCCTGCTGGCGGAGGTGGAGCGAGTGCAGCGGAAGCCGGACCTGGACCTGGCCATGGAGGGTGCGATGAGGCGGCTACAGGCGAGAGAGCAGAATCCGGACCCGTTTCCGCTTCCGTCGTTCCTGCGGCCACGGGAGGAGCCGAAGGAACCGGTGAAGAGCGGGCCGCGGGTGATAGTGGATGAAGACGGCACGATCAGACCGTATCCAGGCGAGACGAGGCCCTGCGATTGAGCAGCCAGGAGGCGAGCCGCGAACAGGCGCGCGGCGAGGCAACGCTAGAGGCCAAGCGAGGGCCGCGCGCGGCTCCGTAGAGAGGGCTAGCTGGGGACGACGGGTTCGGAGGCGGGGGATTCCATGACATGACGGCGGATTGTTTCGACCATGGGCGCGATGCCCGCGGGGGGGATGGGGCCGTCGAAGGGTAGGAAGAACTCGGCGAAACTTTCGGAGCCGAGGGGGACGCGGACGCGCCAGCACTGATCGGGTGAGGCGCCGTTGAGCTTGGATTCGAAGAGGCGGCCATCGATCCGGAAGCGGACGCCGGCGAAGTGGTAGTCGCGGCAAAGGGCGAGTATGGCGTTCCAGCGGGCATCGGGAGAGCCGGCGGCGGCGAGTTCCTGTTCGAGCTTGTTGAGCGAGAGGCGGGCGTTGATTATGCGCCGGAGAATGCCGCCGAAGACGACGCGGCGGGCTTCGCTGAACTCGGCATAGCCCAGGTGATGAACGCCGACAGCGACGGCGCCGACGAACAGGAGGACGACGACGCCGGAGGCCTGGTTCGTTCTGGCGGCGGTGAGAAAGATGGAGAGGACAGCGCCGAGGAAACAGACGCCGTAGAGGAGCAGGGTGACGCCGCGGACGGTAAGGCCGCGTTTAAGGAGGAGGTGGTGGATGTGGCCGAGGTCGGCGGAAAAGAGGGGCCGGCCGCGCAGGAAGCGCCGGGCGATGGAGAGGGCGGTATCGGCGAGGGGGATTGCGAGGGCCATGAGGGGCGCGGTCATGCCGAGGAGGGTAGCGGATTTCTGGGACCAGACGACGGCGAAGCAGCCGAGGAGGAAGCCGACGGAGAGGGAGCCGGAATCGCCGAGGAAGATGGAGGCGGGATTGAAGTTATAGCGAAGGAAGCCGAGGAGGGCGCCGGCGAGGGGGGCGGTGACGACGAGGAGGAGGTAGTTTCCCTGGAGGACGCCGGCGGCGAAAGAGGTCAGGGTGGCGAACAGCGCGATGCCGGAGGCGAGGCCGTCGAGGCCGTCGATGAGGTTGAGCGCGTTTGCGCAGCCGACGAGCCAGAAGACGGTGACTACGAAGGAGAGCGGGCCGCCGATGGCGATGCCGGAGGCGAAGTGGATTCGAACGCCGGCCTGCCAGGCGAGGCCGGCGGCGAGGAGCTGGCCGGCGAACTTCTGCCATGGCGAGAGGGAGAAGAAGTCGTCGAGCAGTCCGGTGACGAAGACGACGGCGACGGCGGGGGCGATGGCGAGGGCGGCGCCGAGGTGCGCGTGAACCAGGCCGCTGCCGTTCGTTCGCGTGAGGAAGAGGAGCCCGAAAGCCGCGACGTAGGCGATGACGATGGGGATGCCGCCGGCGCGGGGGATGGGGCTGGTGTGGACCTTGCGGTTGTGGTCCGGCGCGTCAACGAAGCCGTAGCGGATGCAGAGGACGCGGCAGAGGGGGGTGAGGAGCAGTGACAGAGCAAGGGCACAAACGCTGGTGAACAGCAGCGAATACATCAGCGGTTCTCCTTGTCAGGTTCGCTGTGGAGTTGCGGGGGGACTGCACAGGATGCAGATACGAGCCGCGAATGAACGCGGGAATGTTAAAGGTGGATGCCAGCCGCGAGTGAACGCGGATGAACGCCAATTGGGCAAAGTCAAAGTCAAAGGCCGTATGCCAGCCGCAGATAAACGCCGATGAACGCGGATAGCGGCAAAGGCGGAAGTCAGGGGCACCACTTGCTTACGCGCGCGGCTCCGCAGGAGGAGCAGGGAATCATGCGAAGGTCCCAGACACCGCACCGGCTTGGGCGTGGCGGTGTTCGATATACCAGTTAATAGTGTTCTTGAGGCCGGCGTCGAGCGTGGTGCGGGCGCGCCAGCCGAACTCGAGGGCGGCGCGGGAGACCTCGAGGCAGCGGCGCGGCTGGCCGTTGGGCTGGGAGGCGTCCCAGACGATGCGACCGGAAAAGCCCGTGAGCGAGGCGATCTTCACAGCGAGGTCGCGGATGGAGATTTCCATGCCGCTGCCGAGGTTCACCGGGTCGGGCTTGTCGTAGTACTCAGTAGCCGCCACTATCCCTTCGGCGCAATCCTTCACATACAGGAACTCGCGGGTAGGCGAGCCATCCCCCCACAGCACGATCTCGTCGCGGCCCTGTTCGACGGCCTCCACGCACTTGCGGATGAGCGCGGGGATAACGTGCGAGGACTCCAGGTGGAAGTTGTCGCGCGGCCCGTAGAGATTAACCGGAAGGAGGAAAACGGCGTTCATGCCATATTGCTGGCGGTAGGCCTGGCACTGGACCAGAAGGGCTTTTTTGGCGATGCCGTAAGGGGCGTTGGTTTCCTCCGGGTAACCGTTCCAGAGGTCGTCTTCGCGGAAGGGAACGGGGGTGAACTTGGGATAGGAGCAGATGGTGCCCAGGACTACCGTTTTCTCGACGTTGTAGCGGCGGCAGGCCTCGATGAGCTGGATGCCCATGATGGCGTTGTCGTGGAAGAAACGGCCGGGATTGGCGCGGTTGGCTCCGATGCCGCCGACGACGGCCGCGAGGTGAATGACGACCTCCGGGCGGACGGCGGAGAAGAGGCGATCGATGTCGGGGAGGCGTGTGAGGTCGTAATCCTCGATGCGGGGGACAGTGACCTGGCGGCAGCCGCGGGCGGCGAGGAGTTCAGTTATATGAGAGCCGAGGAAGCCGGCGCCGCCGGTGACGATGATGCGTTTATTGGTTAGGTTCATGTGGGCCTGGGCGGGACAGGCAGGTGCGTCCGCGGAGGGACGCACTAACCTGTCCCGGGTGCTATGCATAGGCTCCGGTGCGGACGGCTTGGGCGCCACCCGCGATCTGGCGCTCCACGTCCTTGATGTCGGCTTCCACCATTAGCTGAACGAGCTGCTGGAACGTGACTGAGGGCTCCCAGCCGAGAACGCGGCGGGCCTTGGACGGATCGGCGAGGAGATGATCGACCTCGGCGGGGCGGAAGTAGCGCGGATCGACCTCGACGTACTCGCTCCAGTCGAGGCCGGCAGATGCGAAGGCGAGTTCGCAGAAGTCGCGGACGGAATGCGCCTCGCCGGTGCCGACGACGTAGTCGCCCGGCGAGTCCTGCTGGAGCATGAGCCACATGGCGCGGACGTAGTCCGGGGCATAGCCCCAGTCGCGGCGGGCTTCCAGGTTGCCGATGTAAAGCTTGCGCTGGAGGCCGGCGCGGATATGCGCGACGGCGCGGGTGATCTTGCGGGTGACGAAGGTTTCGCCGCGGCGCGGGGACTCGTGGTTGAACAGGATGCCCGAGGAGGCGTGCAGGCCGTAGGACTCGCGGTAGTTCACGGTGATGCTGTGCGCGAAGAGCTTGGCGCAGCCGTAAGGGCTGCGGGGGTGGAAAGGGGAGGTCTCGGACTGCGGCGGCGGTGTGGAGCCGAACATCTCGCTGGAGGAGGCCTGGTAGAAGCGGCAGTGGAGGCCGGTGCGGCGGATGCCATCGAGCAGGCGGAGCGCGCCGAGGCCGACGACGTCGGCGGTATAGCCGGGTATGTCGAAGGAGACCTTAACGTGGCTCTGCGCGCCGAGGTTGTAGATCTCGTCCGGCTGAACGGAGTAGAGCAGGTCGGCTATGGAGCCGGCATCGGCGAGATCGGCGAAGTGGAGATAGAAGCGGTCGCCCGAGTCGTGGAGATCGTGATAGATGTGATCGACGCGATCGGTGTTGAAAGAGGAGGAGCGGCGCTTGAGGCCGTGGACCTCATAGCCTTTGGCGAGGAGGAATTCGGCTAAGTAAGAGCCGTCCTGGCCGGTGATGCCGGTGATGAGAGCGCGTTTCATGTCAGTCGCTTAGCCGTTGCGGCGAGAGGCAGCGAGTTTCGCAAAGGCGGCGAAGTCGAGCCAGTCCCCGTTTTTGCGTGGGAGCGCGGTGCATGTTAGTTAGCGGGCTCGGCTTCCGGACGCCGGTCGGGACAGGCCGGTGCGTCCGCGGAGCGATGCTGACGCCGATCGGGACAGGCCGGTGCGTCCACGGCGGGACGCACTAGCCTGTCCCGGATGATTTCTGCGATGCGGGCGACGCCTTGCGGCAAATCGTAGTGCTCGCGGAAGGCGGCGTAGGCGCGGCGGCCGGCTTCGCGGACCAGCTCCGGCTCCGCCGCGAGGAGCTTCAACAGGCTTACGAGGCCGTCCACGTCACCGGGGTCTATCTGCCAGCCACAGCCGAAGCGTTCGATGTTCAGCGCCGGGGTGGCGTCGCGCGGGCCGACGAACACGAACGGGCGCCGCGCGGCCATCAGCGCGTAGGTTTTGCTGGGGACCACGCAGCCGAGCGTGGCCGGGTTCTGCGTTACCAGGCCGATGTCGCAGGAGCCGAGGTGCCCGGAGAGCTCCGAGGCGTCCTTGTACGGCTCGAATGCGACGTTGGCGAGCGCGTTGGCGCGGCAGAAATCCTCGAGGGCTTTGCGGCGGGGGCCGCCGCCGGCGAAAGTGAAGCGGAAACCGGGGTGGCCGGCGAGCGCCTTCATGGCGCCGGCGATGGTTTCGGTGTCGTGGGCCAGGCCGAGGTTGCCGGAGTAGAGGACCTTGAGGCGGCCGTCGCGGTTGTGGGGGAGCGGGCGGATTTTCGAGCTGCCGGCCCAGTTCTCGGCGACGTGGATTTTTCCGGGCGGGATGCCGCGGGCCACGAGTCGGCGCTTCATGCAGGGGCCGAGGACGACGATGGCGCCGGCGTGGCGGCGGGACCAATCCGCCAAGGCGCCGGTGATGCGATCGGCGAGGGAACCGGCGCGGACCGCGCCGAGCGCGACGGCTACGTCGGGGTAGAGGTCCATTTCCCAGATGATGTGGCGCGCGCCGCGGCGCCCGAGGACGGTTCCCACGAGAGAGAGCAGCGGCGGGGTAGTGAGCGTGACCACGGCATCGGGCACGGGGACTCGAAGCCCGCGCCAGAGCGCTCCGGCAAGGAACGCGCACCACGACATCATGCGGGCGGCCGGACCGTGGCTGAAGCGCAGGCCTCTGAGGCGCAGCACCTGCATGCGGCCGTCGAGGGGGACGGCATCGGGCGGGCATGTTTCGGGTGCGTGAGCGTAGCCGCCGGCGTCGCAGACGACGGTGACGGACTCGTCCTGCGCGGCGAGCGCGCGGGCGAGGTCAGCCAGCAGCGCGCCGGTGGGGGCGGGATCGGGGGGGAAGAATTGGTTGAGGAGGAGAATCACTGACACTCGTGACTACTTGACGGGCTTGCGCGCGCAGAGAACCATGCTCTTCCAGAGCCATGGAACCCGGCCCGCGCCTTGGAATCGTATGTCCTCGAAACCCTGTTCGGTGAGCAAAGCGGTCAGTGTGCGACGCGACCAGAATTTGATGTGGCCGAAGTCCCACAGCGCAGTGAAATGCTTATCCAGTGCGCCGGTGAGGGCGAGGGCCAGGTTTTTCAAATAGCCGTGATAAGGCGTGGAAAGGATCAAACGGCCGCCGGGCTTCAGGAATCCGTAACAGTTACGGGCGAAGTTTCTCGGCAGGAAAATGTGTTCCACGACTTCGAGGCTGATAACGTATCGCACTTTTCCCACAGGCCGTGAGCGGACAGATCCGAAGCGAGGTCTGCGCGCTCGAAGGCGATTTCTGGATGCGCTCGCGCGGCCTGAGCCAGACCGCTCTGCGATATCTCGATTCCGTGAAGTCGCCAGCCTCTATGTGACAGTGATCCAAGCACTATGCCGTTGCCGCACCCCGCATCAAGCACCAAAGCCGAAGGGGGCGTATCATGCAGGTACCGCAGCACTGTGGGCAAGATGTATCGGACAGATGCGGGACTCTCTGCACTGGCCCACTCGTACTCGCGCTGCTGGCGTGTCATTCTGTTTCGGACTTCGCGGTAATTTCAGCTTCTTCGAGTAGACCGTCCACGAGCATGCGGTACCATGCGCACTGCAAGAAGTGGTACAGAAAGCCCACCTTCCCGTCAAGAAATCCAAGCCGCAGTATGTATCGGTAGATCCAAAAGGCGAGCACGCGAGCCATGCTTGGGAGGCGGTAATACACAGCCATCTTGGCTGCCCTGACAACTGCGGCCTGACCGGATAGCACGTCACCTCCAGCCGGGGCCGCGATGTCTCGCAGTTCGCGCTCGGCATACCAAATGTGCTTCCGACTCCAATCGGCCAGGCTCTTCGGGATCACGTGCAGGAGTTCGCCCCGAACGCGGACTACGCGCCCTTCGGCGACGACTATGTGCTCGTCCATCCAGCGATCCTCACAGCGGCCAGCGCCTCGACGCCAAACGCGCAGGAGCCAGACTGGGAACGTGCCTCCGAACCGTAGCCGCTTACCCATGAACTGCGTGCGGCGAGCTATTAGGATGCCCGTAACGTCGTCGGTGGCTGTCTCGATCAGTTTGCGCAATTCACGTGCAAGCTGCGGTGAAACGCGCTCATCGGCGTCTATTCGGACCAGCCACTCCGCCGTGGTTGGAATGTTCTCAATAGCCCAGTTCATCTGGCGGGCGTGATTCTCGAATGGATGTGGGAGAACTTGCGCGCCAACTGCCTCAGCGACCTGAACGGTAGCGTCTGCGCTGCCTGAGTCAACTACGTACACCTCATCCGCAAGGTCCCTGAGGCTGCGAAGACAGCCGGAGAGATTAGCCTCTTCATCGCGGGTGAGAATGACAGCCGCAAGTCTAGGACCTTTCGGTGGTGCCGTCACGGATGACTCGCCATTTCAGAAACCGCGCGGGATTGCCGCCGACCACTGCCCACGCAGGCACATCCTTGAACACGGAAGCCCTGGCGCCCACGACTGCGCCCTCTCCGACAGTTACACCGGGGCCGACAAATGCATCCGCTGCCACCCATGCTCTCGCACCGATGGTGATCGGCTTCGGGCGGAGGGCGAAATCATCAGCCGAATAGTCGTGAGTGGCCGCACAGAGATATGAGTACTGCGATACTGTGGCATAGGCCCCGATTGTAATCGGAGCAACGGAATAGCAATCGACGTGATCGGCCAGGCAGCTGTGGGCCCCCATGACGAGATTCCATGGCGCCCAGACGCGGCACTTCGGATAGGGGTGGGCCCCCGTCCCGATGCGAGCCCCGAAGCAACGCAGCAAGAATCGGCGCCAAGCATGCATCCGTGTCGGGCTGCAACGGTACAGGGACGCTGCGACGAATCGCCATATCGCTCGACCTAATTGACTACGACGCGGCAGTTCATTCCTGTAAATGTGCACGTGTGTCACAGAATTTCACTATTATCGAGCGAGCAACGTGGCGTATAGGGAAATGAGCCTGTTGGCAGCTACATCCCAGGATAGTGATTCCCTGACAAACTCGGCAGCGTTGCGCCCCATCCGTGCTCGCAATTCGGCGTCCTCAGCGGCTCGCATGATACAGGCGGCAAGACTCGCCTCCGTAAGATCAGTGACCATGCCAGCATCGTTTTCGCGTAGGAATCCCGCGATTCCGACGTGCTTTGAAACGATCACGACGAGGCCGGCCGCCATGCCCTCGACTGCAGAGATGCCGAAGTTCTCATGAACAGAAGGCAAGATCATAAGATCAGATGCAGCGATGAGTTCCCATTTGCGAGTTTGGTCTGCAAAGCCCACGAACTCGACGCATGAGGTCAGTCCCAGTCTGCCCACTAGGCCGCGGAGTGCCCGCTCGTATTCGGGAGAACCGGCTCCGGCAACGGTCACATTGAGCGGAATGGCTTTCGAACTTCTCGCGAGCGCGATGGCTCGAAGCATGAGTTCCAAATTCTTGATAGGTACGAGCCTACCCAGGAATAGAATCGTGATCGCGTCGCCTGCCCGCTTGGCGGTGTGGCAACCGTTCGCAATGGGCATCGGCTCCACGCCGAGGGGAATGGTTACGAGCCGCTGTGAGGGGAATTGAGCCGCAGTCTCGTCTGCCTCCAACGATGAGGTCGCGTGGATAGCGGCGGCGGTGCGCAGCATCCAGTTCCCGATCAAAGCCATGAACGCCCGCTTGTGATGACCTGACCCCTTTTTCCGTCCACTAAGTTATACAACTTCGCACCATTCCTTCGCCGTCTTGTCAGTCCCGCCTGCGCGGACGGGATCGCGAGTCAGGGCCGCCGCAGGCGCCCGAAGGG
>Ga0078972_1003064_pt1 | contig 51753 bp, 64 predicted proteins | sample YelNatPaOPGAMG01_FD_67568 | JGI IMG/M metagenome (GOLD analysis project Ga0078972, IMG submission 67568) | Hot spring thermophilic microbial communities from Obsidian Pool, Yellowstone National Park, USA - OP-RAMG-01 (SPADES assembly) (version 2) | ecosystem: Environmental > Aquatic > Thermal...
AAGAAGCTTTTAGAGATACTCCCCTAGTTATATGGCGCCAGATTTGAAAAATTTTGAAGGGCGAATACTGGCGTTCGCAGGAAGGGTGCCGCAAATATCAGTGAACCCCCATCAGAAGGGGGCTTATCGCCAATATCATTAAACTGACTTTTTTTAAATGATGATAATCTGGGCAAAAATTTTGGTGCGGTCGCCGGGATTTGAACCCGGGATCCAAGGCTTGGGAAGCCTTTATCCTAGACCGGACTAGACCACGACCGCATTAAAGAAAAAATTGGTGTCCGTGCCTATATCTATTACTCTCTCCATGCATACATGCTTAGAACTACATGGACATGAAGTCCTCGGGCTTTGGAGGCTCCGGCGGGAGTCCCTTCCTTTCCCTTATCTTTCTTATTGTTTCGGCTAGCATGCTGGAAGGAACAGGCGACCACCTTGCAAATTCTGTTCCCCAGAAAGCTTTGCCTGCTGTGGCACTTCTGAGTTGGTCTGACAGGTCAAATGTCTCCGCAACGGGGATCTCAGCTACCAGGTGCATTGTCTGATCTGTTTGCTCAAGAGAGATGATCTTCCCACGCTTGCCAGCTATAATCCTCGTTACATTTCCAAGGAAATCTTGAGGCACCTTCATGTCTAGTTTCATTATAGGCTCCAACAAAATCGGGTTAGCACTCAGGAAGCCCTGGAACATAGCATCTCGCATTGCCGGCATTATTTGGGCTGGACCCCTGTGGGCAGGATCTTCGTGGACATTGGCGTCGACTATCTTTACGAGTAAGCCGCGGATTGGCTCCCTCGCCAAAGGACCTTCGGCCACATTGAGGCGGAAAGCCTGTATAACGGTGTCCTTGATCTCGCGCATATACTGGAGACCCTTTGTTGCGTCCACAAGGACGTTCACGTAACTGTCTATCGCCCAGATGCCTCTCGCGATGTCGGTGTCCCAGCCAGCCTGCTCACGGAGGATTTTTGCCCTCTCCCGCGGGTCCATGTCCTCGTGAATTACTCCCTGCTGGATAAGTTCCATAGTCTTTTCGTTGAGCGGTTCAACAGTCACATACAGCCTGTTGTGCTTGTTTGGAGATTTGCCCTCAAATGGCCCAAGCGCTTTGGTGAGGCTCTCCCTGTAGACCACTATCGGCGGGGTTGTCGTTATCTCGATCCCTCCAGTTCTCTGATTGAGGTCCCACAGGGCAATTTCCAAGTGGAGGCTGCCCATGCCCGCTATCAGGTACTCACCGGTCTCCTGGTTGATCTTGATAGAGAGAGTTGGATCCTCTATTGCCATCTTGTGGAGGGCGTCGATGAGTTTCGGCAGGTCCCTGCTGTACTTCGGTTCTATTGCCATGGTGACCACAGGGTCGCTGATGTATTTCATCTTCTCAAACGGATACATCTTGTCTTTATCCTGGGTCCTGACTAAGGTCTCCCCAGCCCTTATGTTCTCCATTCCGAGTAGCGCGACGATGTTGCCAGCAGATATTGAAGGAGTTATCTCCCTGTATGGTCCCATGTAAAGGCTTACCTGCTGAACCCTGCCCTCTGTCTTGGCCATCAGGCCGTAGAGGATGTCGCCTTCGTGCACTGTTCCAGAGAAGACCCTCCCGGTGACAACTGGGCCAGCGTGTGGGTCCACGATCACCTTGTTGACGCAGATCACCAAAGGACCATTCTCGTCGCAGTTGAGCATTGCCTGACCTATTGGGCTATTTATGTCTCCCTTCCATATCTTGGGGATCCTGTATTTCTGTGCCTCAACCGGGTTTGGTACGTGGTCAACAACCATATCAAGTATTGCAACATGTAGAGGGAACTCTCTCTGGAGTCTTTCTATATCCCCCTTATTGTAGGCATCCACGATGTCAGAGAATTTCATGCCTTTAGAGGCGATTATCGGGAGCGTGAAACCCCATTTGTGCAAGGCTGATCCAAAGGCAACTTGACCCTTGTTTGGATTTACCTTCCATTTCTCCTTGAACTCCGGGTCAGCATAGGTCTCTATGAGTGAGTTGAAGTCCCTGATTATCTTAAGAAGGCGCTCCTGCACCTCTTGAGGGGTTAAACGGAGCTCCTTGATAAGTCTGTCTATCTTATTAATGTAAAGGAGGGGCCTAACCCTCTCATCCATCCCCTGCCTGAGTACCGTCTCAGTTTGGGTCATAACGCCCTCGACACTGTCGACGACGCAGATCCCGCCGTCCATAACCCTGAGAGATCGCGTCACGTGTCCTGTGAAGTCGACGTGTCCGGGGGTATCTACGAGGTTGATCACATAGTTCTGCCCATTTCGCTCGTGGAGCAAGCTCACGTTTGCAGCCTTGACAGTCATCTGCCTCAGTTGTTCAATCTCAACATAATCAAGGGCAAGTGCTTGGGCAGCGATCTTTTGCGATATAAGGCCTGCCCCAGCCAAGAGACTGTCAGACAGGGTTGTCTTGCCGTGATCAACATGAGCAAGTGTACCTATGTTCCTCACGTTGAGTTTGTTGCTCATCAGCTTTACGATCTCTTCTGTCTGTTTGTACTTTGGCAAGTTTCACGCCTCGCTTAAGCCGAAACACTCTAGGGCTTTTAAAATTTTCGTGGGGCTATTCTATGGTGGCATGGCGTTTCTTCAAATCTTGCTCGGTTTTTCCGAGGCGGTACATCAGTTCAGCTATGAGGCTGTCGAGGAATATGTTCAAAGTCACCTCGAAGAGGGTCCCCAAAGGCGCCAGAGGCTCGTGCTCCCCAAGTATCTGCCTCACAGTATAATCGGACTCTGTGGCAAGTTTCGTCCTGCCAGGGATGCAGATAACGTGGTCAGCAAGTTTCGCCAAGGGTGAATCTCGATGTGAGGTGATCGCGACAACCTTTGCGCGCACTTCCTTTGCTGCTGTGGCTGCAGTGACTATAATCTTGGTTGCCCCAGAACCAGAGATCGCGATTACTATGTCTCCTTCGCCAACAGCGGGTGTTATAATATCGCCGAATACGTAAACGTTGAAGCCCAAGTGCATTAGGCGCATAGCAAATGCCCTCCCGGCGAGCCCAGATCTCCCTGCCCCAACGACGAGGATCTTTTTATTTCCCTGCATCGCTTCGAGCAGTATCTGGATCAACTTCTCCACTTCGTCGTCGTTGACTATCTGAGAGGCGTAAAGGACATACTGCGCCATCTCGCGCATGAATTGTTTCACGAAGCAAGATCTAGACATATTAATCAAGGATTGAAAGGTTGGTTTAAAGATTTAAGGTTATTGAATGCCAAACAGAACCTTCAGAGATAGAAACGCAAGGAACGCGGCTACAGAGAATAAAATGAACAAGAAGTCTCTTCTGCCCATTGTGAGGACATATAGGGAGGTCCGTCTCTTGGCGGCGCCAAAAGCCCTTGACTCCATGGCGTCCGCGACCAGTTCAGCCCTCCTGAATGAACTTATTATCAAGGGGATCAACACGGGGATGTAGTTCCTGACCCTTTGGAATATGTTCCCTTTCTCCAGTTCAAGACCCCTCGACCTTTGGGCGTCCATGATTATCTGAGCTTCCCGGCTAAGAGTCGGGACGAACCGCATCGCCATGTTGAAGGTCAAAGCGTAATCGTATGGAATTTTGAGTTGGACCATAGATTGGGTTAGGTCTTCGGGGGATGTGGTCAGGAAGAATACTGAAAAGATGGATATAAGTGCCATAAACCTGAGGGACATAGATATAGACATTATCAGAGCGTCTGCCACGGACCCCGTTGTCCAAAAGATGCCTATGAGGTTGAATATGAATATGAACGCAATGAAAAATAGCGAGCCCCTTATCGATCTGAGCCAACTTTTGCCAACGCCCGCCACTGCCACCATTGGGACTGAAGAGAGGAATACTAAAAGGAGGACTAGAGGGTTTACAAAATAGACCGTCAGGGCAGTGAAGAGTATCGTGTAGATGAACTTGCATCTGGGGTCCAGAATGTGGATTATCGAGGTCCCGCGCCTATAATCAAAACCGAAGGCTTTCATGCCTCTCTGCCCTCCAATAGTTTCTTCACGGATGAGACAAGTTCATCGAAGTGAATGGTCGGAGGGTTTAATGCGAGGTCCCAGGAGAGCTCAACCAGTTGTGGCGGGATCAGGGATGCGCTCATGAGGAGTTCACGGTTCGTGAGCAGCTCTTCCGAATCACCGTCGGCAATTATCCTCCCCTTAGACATTATTATCGATCTTGGAATGAAGTCTGCGGCAAATTCGATATCGTGTGTTACCACGACGACAGTTTTGCTCTCGCTATTCAACTTTTTGATGAGGGATGCGAGGTGTAGCTTCTGGCGGTAGTCCTGCCCCGTGGTCGGCTCGTCCAGTATGACAATCTGCGGGTCATAGCAAAGTACTGAGGCAAGTGCGAGCCTCTTCCGCTCACCCCCACTCAACAGGAATGGAGGGCGATCCTTGTACTCTAGCAGTCCAAACTCCTTGAGAGCCCAGTTCACCCTTCTAGAGATCTCGTCTTCTGGGAAGTTGAAGTTTGTCAGGGCAAACATGATCTCCTTTTCCACAGTCTCTGCAAATAGCTGGTGATCCGGGTTCTGGAATACCAGACCCACATGCCTAGCCAGTGTGGCAACGGTCGTTTCCTTGGTGTTCATCCCTGAGACAATAACCGATCCGCTCTGGGGTTTGAGGAGCCCATTTATGTGCTTGATCAGCGTGGTCTTCCCTGCCCCATTCTCGCCAAGGATCGCCACAACTTCTCCTTTGTCTATTGAGAGGTTGATGTGCTCAATGGCATATCGGCCGGGGGAATAGGAGTAGGAGACGTCTTCAAATGAGATCATTTCTTCCACACCCTCAAAAGGTCGGCTAGTGACCAAGAGGTCAGGGGGCACTTCCCAGTCATCTTGTTGATCCCCAGCGCCTTCGTGACCTGGACCACTTTTGGGATGCCGATCCCTATTGCCTCAGCCTCGTCAGAGTATAGCACGTCCTCAGGCTTGCCCATAAGGACCAATCGCCCCTCATTGAGAATTGCGCATCTGTGGGCCATATGCGCGACCATTTCAAGCCTATGTTCCACAAGTATCGTTGTCACCCCGGACTCTTCATTGAGCTTGAGAAGCACATTCAAGACTGACTGAGCGCTTGCTGGGTCAAGGTTTGCTGTTGGCTCGTCGAGGACGAGTATCTTTGGTTTCATTGCAAGAAGAGCAGCGATCGCGACCTTTTGTTGCTCCCCGCCCGAGAGCTCTTCAGGGGATTTGTCCCTCAGGTGGGAGATCCCCACCATTGCCAATGACTCCTCAACCCTCTTCCGGATCTCCTCCCTGGGGAGGGCCAAATTCTCTGGACCAAAAGCAACTTCGCGCTCAACAGAAGTACAAAAGAGTTCATTCTCCGGATTCTGGAAGACAAGACCCACATGCTGGGCAATTTCGTAGACCGGGTGCTCTGTTGTGACGAGCCCGTCCACTATTACTTGCCCATTGAATTCGCCCCCGTAGGAGTTAGGTATCAAGCCGTTGAGGCACCTGCACAAAGTGGTCTTGCCACACCCGCTTGGCCCTGTGAGAAGTATGAACTCGCCCTCCTCCACGGAAAAGTTAACATTGGTGAGTGTGGGTTTTGTCGATCCAGGGTAGGTATAAGACAGGGAGCGAACTTCAACGATGGGCAAGAGGACCACCAAGCAGGAAAGAGAATTGGTGTTTTTCTAATAAAGGTAGCTACTCATTTTTTGGTATCTATCTCCACTATTGACCCCCTTTGGATCTGCAGCTTACCAGCGAGCAGGTCCAAGATCCGTGGCATGAGGGCGGCGGCAGATGCTTTGAGGTTGGCGCTTGCGGCTGTAGGATGCCCACCTCCTTGCCCAGAGAATTCTTCAGATAGGGGCTGCATGATGTCCCTTGCGAGGTTAAGACCAGTATGATTATAGAAGTGATCCTGGGATCGCCCTGTAAGCCTCAAAGGGTCGACAGAATCGTTTATGACAAAAGCCAAATCTGCGCCCAGGTCTGTGAGGGCACGGGCCACGGATGCCTCAAAAGCGCCAACATGTGTAAACCCTAATATCCAAGAGGATGCCCGGAAGATCCTGATGCGTGCTGCCCCCTTGAGTTTTGCCATCTTCTCCGAGGGGTCCTGATCAGCCGACAACAGTTCGATTGCCAACTCGGGCTTCGCACCTTTTTTGATCAGCCTTGCCGCAGTCGTTATTGAGGAATTTGGGCGGACTAGAAAGCGCCTAGAGTCGTAGATTATGCCAACTAGCAGGGCATCAAGGGCTTCGGGCGTTAAATTTCGCTTCTTCAGCAAATCGTAGACGATCTCGCAGGCGGATGACGACTCGCGGACTATGGCAAGAGACGCGCTCTTCATGGTTTGGGGATCAGGGAAGTGGTGGTCCAGTAATACATAGGGAGTGCGATTATTAGCAACATGGGATTTTACGTGAGGCACCTGATCTAGAGAGGAGGTGTCCACCAGCAAGAAGACTTCTGTCTCCTGCGGTATCTCATGGGATAGTTCGATTCTTAGATAGTTTATGAGGCGGTGCGATGCGGTGTTTATTGAGTCAGGGGCGTATATTGTAACATTGGACTTGGGATTTGCAGAGGCTATAGAGGTCATGAGCGCGTACGCAGAACCGATGCAGTCTGGGTCAGCATTTGGGTGGCAGACGATTGTGATGTATCTGAAGGCAGAGAGGTACCTCAAGAGGTCCGGCAAGTCACTTTCCTCTTACAATTTTGTCGATCGCCGAGAGGGCGGCGTCGGCAGCCTCGTCTGCGAGCCTCTCCGGATCTACACCGCTGAGGGGCGAGAGGTCGATGAAAACGTCAACGCTGAAGAGGACCTCTTCCTCTTCATACTTCACCTGTATGTCCAAGGAGTTTATGAGGCGTTCATTGACTTTAGAGGTCACGTATTTTCTGGCAGCACTCTCCCCGACTTCACATGCTTCCTTCACTAGTTCCAGCGGGAGAGCCTTCACTTCTATCACGATCCAGAGGCAGGGCCCGCGCCCGACATACCTACTTGTTCCATTATTATCTTTCTGAGTTCTTCAAGCTGCTGCTTCAGGCGCTGCTCCTGTTTCTCGATGGTCTTTATCCTAAGTTCGAGTTCCTCTTTCTTTTCGGTAAGTTCTGCCACGACCTTTGCCTTTTCGCTCCTGAATAGCAGCATGCCAACGGATTTGTATATGACTGCGTCATCAGGGAGGTTTGTACACTCTTGTAGGGCCTTCTCTACCTCTCTTGCTTCTACCTCGAACTGTTGTTTTCTGAGTAAGAGGGCTTTGTACTGCTCCTGTTGTTCTTGGAAGCGTACAAGTTGGTTCTGGATTTGAGGCGGGATCTGTTCCGACATAACTTTCACCTGTACTTAACCACATCTATATCTTATATCTGTTGTCAAACATGAATGCGTCCAGAGATTATTTACGACTTGCCTTTTATTTGTTTTGGGACAGCTTCGACCAAAATTAATCGCTTCAGTCATTTCTCCTTCCAACGAAGGAAGTCGAGTGAGGTTGCGATCCAGCGGAGATAGGAGTTGAGGAGGGCCCTGAGACCAGCGATGGTCTTTGCCTCTATATCTAAGTATAGAACCCCGTTCTCACTCCTGATGGATACTCTTGAATGCTTGGACTTTGTTGTCTTTACTTCAGGTATGAGGATCTTGTACAGGTTTTCTGCGATGACAGGATCCCCCGCATTGATAACTAGGGTTGAGGTGATGTAGCATTCAGCCACCGATAATCACCTATTGAGATTTTAGGTCCACAGAATAATCCTGTCTGGCTCTCTATAAAAAGGAGGGCAGCCCCAGTATCAGAGGGACGTTCGATGCGGAGATAGGTGCAAAGAGCCTCGGAGGGCGTGGTCGAGGGCAGGGCTTGTTTCATCAGCGAATATAGGTCCTTCAGCGAGTTGTCCTCAGGGGGGATGAGGACCAGCGGGCGCATCCTAGTGGATTTTGGGTAGAGGTTCCCAATCTCTCTCCGGAGAGCAACCCCCTTAATGACCAAGTACCCGATTTTTGCTGGAGGGGACTTGGAAACATCGTAGAAAGTTATGGTTTTAGGATTGCCGTGGCTCGAGCTCACGAGCCATAGTCTGTGGGCTCCAGACATATAGGCGTAGCTCATGAGCGACAATATGTTTGATTTGCCACGAACGATATATTGAAATGTAGAAGAGGAGGCGGCCAAGTCCCTACAGAAGGTCCTAGTCCGTGGGCTTGGCCTCAGTGAGGTACAAACTAGTATGTGCATGTTTATGTCCATTTTCGGTGGTTTTTGTTCTGTGGTCGCCTGGAACTGATTGAACTCATTTACTTTTACTTTCAAGTTTGTAGGTCTATTCTTTGGTAGAAGCTCCTTTCAGAGCTTTGAGTTCCTCGGGGAGGAGGGTCTTGCCTAGGGTTGTCTGTGCGGTATAGGCGCCACCTGCGAATTTGATGCCGCACGACTTGCACAACCAGATGCCGGCAGCCTCTCTCTTCAAGGTGTCTAATGACTTGCATTTCGGGCATCTCTGACCCTTTTTCTTGAGTTCGATGGCAAGCACTCTCTTCCTTGGGGTAGCACCGTACCTAGGGCCGAACCTTCCTACAGGACCGACAGATTTTGTCCTTCCCATCACTTTTCACCACTAGGGAGTAGCTTGCGGAGCTCCTGGCTTTTAACTTTAGCGATCTCAACAGCCCTCAAAAGCTCCTCAAATGAGAGGGTGCCAACCCCGCCCTTCTGCATTGCGCAGATTTTTTCTTGCTTCTGATCATCAAGGGCAAAGGCGACACTCAGCCTGCAATCCATGACTTCCTCCTCTTCGAGCGACGGGTCTACGAACAGCTTGTCCCCTATCTTTGCCAAGGTAACGTTGATCGGTATAGCACGGAGCGGGACTGGTACAAATTCGTCCAAGACCTTAACCTCGTCCCCCACGACTTCAGCCTTCGGCAGCTTGGAGGTGAGGAGCGCACATAGGGAAGCCAAGGAAGACGCGTCTATTAGATTTCCGCAGTGGTCGAGTATGAAGATGTCCACCCAAGCGATCCAGACCTTCTTTCCAGGTATGAGGCATAGTTTGGAAGTGTCCAAAAGCTTCGATTCCCTGAGTCCCCTGTCCACCACCCGGGCAAGTTCTATGGCGTTCTCGTCAGGGGGACCCGTCTCAAAGCCGGGTGATGCCAATGGCACGAACTCTGCGCTGACTGACATCACGCCCTCGTTGGGCGTGTCTGGGAAAGGCTCACCGATCTCAAACTTCACCCCGGCTATCACGTAAGTGTCCCCAAATTTCACCGTGGCCGAGCCTTCTGCCTTCTCCACCACATTGGTTTTAATCTCGACCTTTCTTAGGTCTGTTAGGCTACGCCCGTCCATCCTCTTGCCGGTCTCGGCGAGCTCAATTATTTGGCGCCTCTTTACAGCAGGGATTATTTGGTTTGTCAAGTTTATACCTCCTCCTTACCAGCTACCCTGAAGTGGGAGTCTAGCGCCTCCCTCTGCTTTGCATAGACCTCCATGCAGCCTTTTTTTGCCAGCTCAATGGACTTTACGAACTCTTCATGAGTGAGGAGCCCGTCCATCTGTATGAGTGTGATCTGATTCCTCGAAGGCATCATTGCCAGAGGCATGTCTGAGTCGCCAAGTTTGTCCTCCATGTCCATTACGTCGAGAACTAGAGTGCCGTCCACCTTTGCAACCGCTACGCTGGAAACCAAGTCGCGCATAGGTACACCAGCATCAGCTAAGGCAAGCGCAGCCGTGGAGATGGCTGCACACCTTGTGCTGCCATCAGCCTGCAACACTTCTGCAAATATATCTATCGTTGTCCGGGGGAAGAGTTCCACAAAGATAGCTGGTTCAAGTGCCTCACGAATGACCTTCGACAGTTCGATCTCTCTCCTCGACGGTGCAGGAGACTTCCGATCCTCGACTGAGAACGGCGCCATGTGGTAACGGGCCCTTATAAGGCACCTGTCTGGCATTGCCAAGTGCTTCGGGTGAGACTCTCTGGGTCCAAACACCCCGACCAATATCTTAGTTCGACCCCACTCGACATATGCTGAGCCGTCGGCATTTTTCAAAACACCTATCTGGAATTTGATAGGCCTAAGCTCGTCAAACCTTCGACCATCCAGCCGTTTACCATCTTCGGTTATCAGTTTTTTATCCATAATATCACATCCTGTTTTTTATAAGATACTCGTGAATTCTGTCAGTGAGCCCGGTCGTGTGGGCCTCAGCCTCTATCTTTTTGATTGCCCCTGCGACCAAAGCCTCGTCTTCTCGGTTCTTCCCGGATATCCATATCCTGCCATTCTGGCCAACGTATATCTGGCAACCAGAATCTTTTTTGAGCATGCTTATCATCGAACCCTTCTTTCCGATTATCCTTGGAACTCGGGTTGGATCCACCTCTATGACTGTGCCCCTTTGGATCTTCCCGAGACCTTGCTCCTTAGTGGTCAGAGCAGGGTTCTTAGTCCTGTCAAACGATATTACCTTGGCGATGATCATCTCACCAACATCAAGGTAATCGCGAGCATCCTCTTTCATGACGTTTAGGGGTTTGGAAAGGTGCTCCTTAGCGAAGAGCACGCCCAGCCAGGGGGATCGGATATCCAGCATCCAAGCGGTGGTTATCACGTCCACGACCTTACCTATCACGATGTCTCCGACTGAGGGTATGTAGCAGCCCCTCAGTGGGATGACGGTTACTGTATTATTTCTCAACTCTGCCAGACCTATTACTGTCGAGTATAACCTTTCACCTTCCTTGTAGACATTCGGACCAGCCTCATATTTGCCCTCTGCTAGCAGGAATCCAGGCACAACAAGTTGTCTGGCGCTAAAATTTGTTGGAATTTTGAACACCCCACTCTTCAATTCCCTTAAATTTCAAATTTTCTTTATAATGTTGACCTCAATATTGCCACGAGTGAGTTCGTTGAGGCGATCTATTATCATCTGCTGCATCCCCGCCGGAACAACAACCTCTCCCTTCCAAGATCCATCGGATAGCCAGTCGGATTTCACCACATTCCCCGTCTTAGTAAGGTAATTTTTCACTTTGCCAGCATTCTCTTTTCCCACTTGAACCATCATGCTAACTTGGCTGATCTTCAGTGGGAGAGTGGTCCTCAGAGCCTTGATGACCTCCTGGGCCTGCTCCTCAACAGGCTTAAATGGGTCGATGTTGATGCGGACGTTGTCCATTGCATTTTCAATCCGCAACGGTGGGTGAGGTGTGCCGGTCTGGGGGTCGACACAGTTTCGCGCTATAAACGCCACGATCTGCTTCCTCTTATTCTCAACCATCTGCCGGCGCTGCTCGGTTGTGAGCTGGAGCTCGCCCTTCTTTATTATTGCGCTGGCGACGGCCTTAATGTCAGCGGTACCGAAGTTCTTTACCAGCGACTCGTCCGAGGCTTTTTCGCCCTTCCTGGCGTCTTTGTAGACGATCTCGCTCACCAGAAGGTCCTTGAAGTTTACATCTTTCCCGTTTTTGAATTCCCATGCCAAGTCAGGGTCAACCAGTATCTCAAAGTGCTCTCCGTGTACGGAGAGGCGGGCAACTACCGATTTCTCCTTAGGCATTTTCTCCCGCCTTCACTTGTGCTATGTACTTTTGCAGAACGTCACTAGGGATCAGTTCAAACTTGCCGGTATCCTTCCTGATTATAGCCATCTCTATCCTAGTGGGGTCCATCCCACCCTCTACAACTGTGGCAAGGGCTTTGAGCGCGAGAGGTATCGCTGAGTCCAAGGTCATATTGAAGTCGTAATTTTTCTCAAAGAACTCTGTCACGGTCTGGCTCCCCGCTCCTATGGCCACCGCGAAGTACCCAGCATAGGCGCCGCTGGGCTCTGTCATGAAAAGCCTTGGTCCAAATTTGTCAACACCTGCGATCAAGAGGGCTACGCCGAATGGTCGGACGCCCGCATGCTGGGTGTAGAGCTGTTTCACTTCGCTGACCTTCTTGGTTAAGACTTCCACGTCTATGATGTCGTCATATAACAGCCTGTTGATCTGCGCCTCCTGCCTTGCCCTGTCGATCAATATGCGGGCATCGGAAGAGAGGCCGGCGAAAGTCGCACCCACGTGGTCGTCTATTTTTAGGATCTTTTCCATGGAGGACGGGTCTATAAGAGGGCTTATTTTCTTCTTCTCCACCGCCAAAACAACACCATCAACGCACCGTATGCCCAGAGCAGTCCACCCTCTCCTGACCGCCTCCAGGGCATATTCTACCTGAAAGAGTCGCCCGTCGGGCGAGAATATTGTAATCGCCCGATCGTATCCGAGTCCTGGAGGTGTGAACATTTATCTCACCACTATACAATAACGTGACACAAACCATTACTATATTTGATTCTTCAGTTTAAAAGTTTAGGGAGGTATTATATGTTTTTCGCTATGGTCACTCAATGGCTAGGGCCATTAATAGGTCGCGTTCTGTGAGTATCCCGACCACCTCCCCACCCTCTTCGACAAGCACGGCGCCTACACCGCTGCTCCTTATGAGTGGGGCAGCCTCCCCCACCTGGAGGTCCCCGCTGACTTTTACAACATTTGTGCGCATAATTTCCTTGACGGGCGTGCTCAGCACAGCGTCCATCTCATCGAGGAGGATTCGCCTGAAAACTGAGCCCTCCCCGAAATAGCGAATTATGTCTGTCGTGGTCACGATTCCAACAATGCCGCTCTCAGATTTGAGGGGCAGGCGCCTAAAGCCATTAGAGACCATCAGTTTTGCTGCGGACTTTATAGAGGTCTCAGGCGAGGCAAATACCGGGTTTTTCGTCATATGATCTCTCACTTTTGTTGATAGTACCCTGCCAGAGAGGTACCCAACCACATCGTACTCTGTTACTATTCCGAGGAGGGATTTTGATTGATCCACGATTGGAACCGCACCCACGTTATTCACGAACATCTTCTCCAGTACTGATGAAAAGGGCTCGCGGATGTCGGCATATACTACATCAGTGCTCATGATGGACTCGATTGGCTCATAGAGGGCGGAAAAGAAGCGCCCGCCGTGTCGGCGCTCAACAATTCTGTAGTAATCCCCGCCCCCAAAAAAGTTCACAAAATCCGTTGCGGTAACTATTCCAAGGAGGATCCCTTTAGGACCTACTACGGGAAGTCTTCTCACACCCTTGGATATCATAGTGTCTATGCCGCGGATTATTGGTGATCTCGAGGTGGCGGAGTGGACGGGCTTTTGCATTATGTATTCCAATTCTTTCGGTCGTGAATATACGGCTGAGGAGAAGTTGGGTGTACCATCGCTCCTTAAAAAACCTCTGACGATTTTTTTGGGCAACATCTCAACTCCTAATCAGTGTGGGGAGGCGAACTTTTTGTTATTTGGGGCGACTTGCCTTGCTCTAAGTTCTCCCATTTTTAGTTCTTCCACTGGCTCAAAGGTTTTCGGGCTGGCGTTGGACCTGCACCCACCAAGATCTGCCTGCCCCATCACTTGAATGTATATCCAGTCTTCAATAAAAAGTCTTGTGTCTTGAGCGATGTGTATCCACCCGTTTGTTTTGCATTTTTAGAGGGGGTTTATCCTACTTTTGTTCTTTTCGAAGAACTCGGGCATGTGCTTCTTTACCAACAAAAGCATTTCTTTGTCAGAGATCGTTAGGGCCTCGCCTTCCTCGAAGCGCTTCAGCACATCTTGGTAGATCTTTAGGACGCCTGGATGATCTTTGTCGACCTTCTCGCTGTTCTTAAGGTTGAAGTAGTAATTTATCCAAAAGGCCACACCTGCGTTTCCTGAATAGGGCGTGATGGACACCCCGGGCGGAACTCCGAGTAGTTTCTCGGTATCAAACGGTAGGTACATTTCGATGTTCTTGAGAGCGCCATCAGCATGTATCCCAGCCCTTGTTATGTTAAAGTTCTTGCCCACTATTGGGTAATAAGACGGTATATGGTAGCCTATCACACGCCTGTAGTACCTCGCAACTTCAGTTATGGCAAGGGTGTCCATATCATCAAGTGTGCCCTTAAGGGCAGCGTATATGAAGACCATGGCCTCTAGGGGGACATTTCCAGCCCTTTCGCCTATCCCAAAGAGGGTCGTATTGTTGAGCGAGGCGCCGTACATCCAAGCAGCAGTAGCGTTGGCTATGCCCATATGGAAGTCGTTGTGCCCATGGAATTCTAACCACTCAGAGGGCACGCCGGCTATGTGGCGCAGGATCCAAACTATCTTTGGAACGCTCCTTGGAAGCGCCGCCTGCGGCCATGGGACCCCTAGACCCAGAGTGTCGGGGATCCTGATCTTGACCGGGAGGCCGTACTTGTCGGAAAGCCGCATCAGTTTTTTTACGAAGGGGACTACCACGCCCAAAATGTCAGACCTTGTGCAGTCCTCTATATGCGCCCTCATCACTATGCCAGATTTTAGACCTTCTTCGATTACCTCTAAGTACTTGGAGACAACTTGAGATCGGCTCAGCCCTTTGAATTTGTAGAAGATGTGGTAGTCTGAGATCGATGATAGCATGCCGACCTCTTCGAGTTTGGCCTCCTTGGCGAGCTTTAGATCTTCTTTGCTAGCCCTGATCCAGCCGCTTATTATTGGATACTTAAAACCCAAGGCCCTCGCACTTGAGACAGCTTCTCTGTCGCGCTTTGTGTAGAGGAAGCATTCGGTCATGAGGATCTTGCCCTTTGGGCCACCTATCCTGTTGAGGAATTTGTAGAGGTCGAGTATCTGCTCAACAGTGTATGGGTCCCTGGACTGTTGCCCATCCCTGAAGGTTGTGTCGGTTATCCACAGCTGGTCGGGGATCTCTTGTGGCACCATAACCCCGTCCCAATGGATCTTTGGTGGAGACTCGAAAGGAAATAGTTCTTTGTAGAGCTTGGGCTCTGGGGTGTCTAGAACCTCATAATCGGGATAATCCAATGAGTCGCGCCTTATCGCTCTAATCAATCTTTCTTGAGAGTCGCCCAATTCAGGTCCTCCAAAATTGACAGAAAAAAATAGTGTAAGCATAAAGCTTTTAAATTTATCGGAGAAAAAATTGAAAATGTATTCTCGCAAGTCATAAAACTAATGAAATTATTTCAATTCTGCTGACCTTTTAGAGGCAAGTATTTTATAAATGTATGATGAAATTTAGTCAGTTTTACGTGTGACAAGATTTATTTTGTATAATTGATAGTTTACCTTTACTTTTGTCAGATTTTCGCCCCTAAAGGACGCGGGCTTCCTTGCGACAAGTCGGTGAAGTGGGCGCAGGGGTTTACCCTGCGGGGCATAGGCCCTCAGTCAGCCATCATTCAACATCTTTCCCTTCTGATTTGACTGGGACGGCTTCTTCATCCCCATATGAAGAGATGCCCTCGAGGGCTTTTATTTTTTCCTTTAATTTTCTGATGGTCCCAGAGGCAACTATTGACTCTACTCCAAATGTGTCGAAGAAGATCCTGAGATCAGGTCCATTAGCTCTTTTTATGGACTCCCACGATAGGTGGTCGACCCTTAGAATCATGAATGGGGCTTTCCTGTAAACAACTTTGGCGTATCTCACTTGCAGTTTATCCCTGAGGTGAGATATGAGCCTAGGCTCCTGAACCTTGCCAGAGTATCTGAAGAGGATATAGCGACGGCGGAAAGGTCTCATGAGACCACCAATAGAAAATGGTAAGATTAGGAATAAAAAGGTGTCAGCGAAATAAATCAAAGGTATTCTAATTAGGGATGAGCTCTGATTCAGGACAGTTGGGCGGAAATTAGCCGAGATATGGACGACAGATCGCCCCTGGTGAAGTTCACTCGCAATTTGATCACATCGTCAGAGAGGGATAGGCGCAATGAGCCGAGATACGCAGACTGCTTATCGATTCTCAGAAACAGCGCGGATTTCCCATCGTAGTAGAGGTTCAATTGATCACGTATCTGTGAAAGTTCGGTATTTGGTAGGGAGCGCAGTATGTGGCTGAAGGCCTCCTTTGCAGACTCTGGGTCAGTGACCTCAAAATTCAGGAGGATTATCGGATTTCCATGATGTCCTTTAGCATCAGTCTGGTTGACAGTGATGGAATTTCTGAGGCCCTTGGGGAGGAGGTTGAGTATAGCTGCCTTGACTTTCTCCGGGTCCTCCGTAGCATGTGTTATGGTGCTTACTGACAAAGAAGAGATCATAGTCCCCAAAGAACATTGCCTGTCTACTGAATTTAAGGAGATCGGCTCGGCCTCACTTTTTCTGCCCCTTTACCTTTTACGTAGAGGCCGCGGCTCTTCCTCCCTGCAGGGGTGAGCCCCCTAAAGACTCTGCCTCTCTGGGACGGGTTCGCGATCCAAGAGAGATCTTTGTCTGATAATATCGCTGGATGTGAAGGATCTACCAATATAACTTCGTACCAGGCATATCTTCCATCGGAGGCGACCCAGTAGCTGCCCAGGACGTTCATGTTGGGGAACTTTCTTGCCGCCCTCTCCTCTGCGATCCACCTTATGCTCTTCCTTGATGAAAGACCATAGACCCCCATCCTTTTGGGGCGCCTGCCACTCCTCGGTCTTCTGACATTTGCAGGACCCCTTATTATTCTGACTCTAGCAACGACAATGCCTTGCTTTGCCTTGTAGCCTAGAGCCCTGGCTCTGTTTAAACGTGTAGGATGGTCGACTTTGACAATGGCGGGACCTCTCCGCCATTTGATGAGCCTGCTGAGGCGTAGAGTGCCTTCTATGCCATCCTTTGGCTTCCGCCACATCTCCGCGAGATACTTATATGCCGACATCAGTGCACCAGCCGTAGACTAAAGCGTCTTAAACGCGTTTATAATGTTTTCGGCGACCGCGATTGCGCCAGCCACTTGCGCTTCACGGGTTTGTGCGCCGATGTGGGGGGTAGCGATGACATTGGGCAGGGATATTAGCTCCCTCTCCCAAGGCTCCTTGGGTGGTTCATTCTCGTATACGTCGAGGGCGGCGCCGGCGAGTTGCCCTACCTTCAAAGCCTCAAGGAGGTCCTTTGTGTTGACAACTTCTCCCCTTGAGGTGTTTATCAGGTATGAGCCCCTGCGCATCATTGATAATGTTCTGGCGTTTATCATTTGCTTGGTCTCAGGGGTCAGTGCCACATGGAGTGTCACTACGTCTGATCCGGATAAAAGCTCCTCGAGAGACCCTGCACGTGAAGCCCCGAGTTTGCCCAAGACCTCATTTTCGACAAAAAGATCGTACACCAAAATTTTCATACCAAAAGCATGTGCCCTCTCCGCCACCGCCTTGCCTATTCTACCAAAACCAACAATTCCCAGAGTCTTTCCGCGCAACTCACTTCCGTAGAAGTGTTTCTTCTCCCAGAGACCTTTTTTCATGGACTCGATAGCTAGGTGCGTGCCGCGAAGAAGGTTTAACATCAGAGACATGGTCAGTTCTGCGACTGCAACGGTGGACATTTGAGGGGTGTTGATAACCTTTATCCCCTTCGCCTGGGCGGCCTCGACGTCAATTGTGTCTAACCCAACCCCCACGCGGGCTATAATTTTGAGCCTCTTTCCAAGATCGATGATTTCTTTGGTGACTTTGGTCCTGCTCCTCACGATGAGGATTTCATAATCTGCTATGACTTTTTTAAGATCTTCCTGTGAGATCCCATACCACTCCTTGACGTCAAAGCCTGCGGCCTTTAATCTTGAAGGGCATTCCTGGTCGACTTCATCGGCGATGAGCACTTTCATATACAACACCATTTACTGGTCAGGAATTATTTTCTCAAATTAAACTTTTTTGTCCTCCATGAGAAGGGACAACTCTATCTGGTGGATGGGTATAGGCTTTCCTTTCTTGGCGAGTGTGCAACTCTTCTCGCAGGGGCGTTCCGTCAGACAAGACCTACTAAGGTCAAGTAGCCTAGGGTCTGAAAGGAGAGACATGGCTCTCTCTAGGTCACCCGTTGAGGCGAACGAAAGCATTGCGGGGATGCTGACGCCGTATGGGCATCCGCTGATGCAGTTAGGTTCGTTGCATTGGATGCACCGACTGGCTTCTTCTATCAAAAACTTGATAGGACTCTCTAAGGACTGGCACTTTGATGAGCGTTTCTCTATGTGGCGCGCCATACGACGACCCTTGACGGAGATCAGGACTCCAAAATTAGTATAAAAGCTTGGCGTCCCAGGACGGGGTAGACTCGTGAACTGCATCGGTGATTGCTGACATCCTCCCAACCCTGAAGGGTGCGGGCTTTCTGCGCCAGTTGGTAAAAAAGTGTCTAGCAGGTCAAGTGAACTGCCCCTCCCTATGGAAGGGGACGTCCCCACGAAAGGGTTGAAACAAACTGTTGGTACTTTGGAGGGACCCTCTTTTATATCGGGAGTTAGAAAATTTCACTTATGGTGCGCAGAGATGATAGCGGGAGTTGTAGGTAAGACCAATGTAGGGAAATCAACTTTCTTCTCAGCGGCAACGCTAGCCCCCGCGAAGATAAGCAATGTGCCATTTACAACCATAGAGCCCAACAGGGGTGTGGCAAGTGTGAGGGTTCGTTGCGTTTGTAAAGAGCTGGGTGTAGTCGACAACCCTAGGAACTCAAATTGCATCAATGGGATCAGATGGGTTCCTGTGGAGCTTGTGGACGTAGCGGGACTCGTCCCAGACGCACATAAGGGCAGAGGGCTAGGGAACAAGTTCCTTGACGATCTTCGCCAGGCGGATGGATTCATACACGTCGTTGATGCATCGGGTTCAACGGACGCAAACGGGAACCCGTGCGAGCCCGGGGCGAGGGATCCAGTCGAGGATGTCAAATTTTTGGAATATGAGATAACTATGTGGATGTTTCAGATTCTTAAAAAAGACTGGGATAAAATAGTGAAGGGCGTATTACAGCTCAAAGAGGATTTGTTGGGTTTGCTATGTGACAGGTTAGCGGGACTAATGGTAGGCAAGAAGCACATAATTTCAGTATTGAAGTCGGATGAAATCTTCAGCAAAAGGGTGGACCAATGGTCAGATGATGACATAATGATGTTCGTGGAGCGGATCAGAAGGGTATCTAAACCCATGGTGATAGCAGCCAATAAGATTGACATACCCACAGCTGAGGAGAACATTGAGAGGCTGAAGGCAGAGTTTAAAGACTACAGAGTAATTCCATGCTCTGCAGAGGCGGAACTGGCACTTAGGTTGGCAGCTAAAAAAGGGCTGATAAGATACATGCCCGGGGATAGAACATTCGAAATTATAAAGAGAGATGAGCTTACGGAGAGGCAAAGGGTTGGTCTAGCTAAGATAAAAGATCTGATTGATAGGTGGGGGGGCACGGGGGTTCAAGAGGCTGTAGAGGCAATATACCTGAAAGAACTTAAGATGATACCGGTATTTCCTGTAGAGGACGCTGGAAAGTTTACAGATCATAAAGGAAACGTTCTTCCAGACGTGATACTTGTTCAGGAGGGAGCTACCGCAAGAGATCTGGCCTATAAGATCCACACAGACCTAGGGGAGGGGTTTTTGTTCGCGATAAACGCAAAAAGTGGGCAAAAAATTGGCGAGGGTTACGTGCTGAAGGAGGGAGATGTGATAAAGATAGTGTCGGCCAAGAGCATAAAGGGATAGCCCATCTGGAATGGCCCAAAAATTACCGCAGAATAGCGGTTATGGAGCAGAAACCTTGAGCTAACCACGGCTAAAGCCTGTGAACCTCTTGCTTGAGCATGGTTTGTTAACTGCCCCTTTCTCTCGGAAGGGGACTTCCCGCTCTCGATGTTAAAAGGAATATTTTTGCGGAAGGGTTCATGTGAGAAAGCTTATTTTTTCCCAAATGCTCTGAAATAGTACCCTGGAGTCCTTTTTTTGCCGAAGGACCTGACGCCCTTCTCATTGACTTGTTTGCGGAGAGAGCTGGCGTATGCGGGGGTTATCTCCTTCCGTTTCTCGAGGTAGTCAATTATCTCTATAGCCTCCTCGTTCTTCTCGCACCGCATTATAAAGTCAATGACATTCGGCGTGTATCCTCGGCTCCTGTCTACTTTTACGCTTAGGTTTTCTTCTGAGGGGGTCTCTTCAATCTCTTTGACAATGTTCGGAAAGTCCCTCTTGAGCTCCTCCTTTGAAAAGCCTCTCATTGAATTTCCCCTACTGCTTTCAGGAATTCATTCCGCAGTATAGAGATTGGAATGACGCCTTTTATCTCTTCCCATGGTAATGGTTCGTCCAGCTTTGGGGGTTCGTAAAGGGTTTCAGGGCGCTTCCCATAACGCTTCAGGACCCGCCTCCATGCCCCAAGGTCACCCATGCCCCCCTCATCCAAGTCCCTCTGGAGAGACAACAAAATTTCAGATGCTTCAGCACCAGCCGTTGAGAGGTAGGCTTGTATCGCCCCCCAACGGTAGTCGAGAGCCTCTACCCTTCTTACGCCAAGCCGGCGGGCAATTGACCGGAAGATCGAGACCCGACGGTCGTAATCCTCCTTTGTGATCATGGGCAGCCACTGAAAAGGAGTGTTGCTCTTTGGAATTAATGGATTTATCGAGATGTGAATGGAGGACGGTCTGAAACCTGATGAGATGACTTTGGAGAGGAAGGGTTCAAGATCTTTTAGATCACTGTCAGACTCGCCGGGTATCCCCACCATAAAGTAGAGTTTTAATGATCGAATCCCAGATCTTCTAGCATTCATGAGCAGGTTGTAAAGCTGATCGTTGTGAAATTTTTTGTTTACGATCTGCCTCAGCCGCTCTGAAGGGGTTTCTGGCGCAATGGTTATGGAATGCTGACCGCCTGAAGCGATGAGCTGCATGAGCTCCTCGTCAGCATCCGAGATCCTTATTGATGGGGTGGAGAAGGATAGACCGCTCTCCATTAAATGTGAGAGGATGTCCTTGAGCTCTGAGTGCTCAAAGAAAGCCGAGCTGATGCATGAAACCTTAGTAACCTTGGAGAGCCTAATCCCGTATTCAAGCACTTGTTTTATGGTGGAGAAGGATCGCTCCCTCCGGGGGGAGTAAAGGAAGCACTCGAGACAGAACCTACAACCCTTGCTGCAGCCCCTGCTCACCTCAAGTAAGAAGGACGTAGAGAGCCACTCTCCTGCCTTGGGATGCACCTGCCTGATGGCGTGGTATGCATTGTTCAGGTCTTCAACATAGACCCTCTTTGTCGGATGTTTTGGTCTGTAGAGGCCAGGGACAGAAGGGACCGAGGTCTTCGCGTCTTCGTATAACAGAAGATCCAACAGACGGGGCAATATGGGTTCGACCTCCCCGATCACGAATATGTCGACAAAGGGTGAGAGGGGCATCGGGTTAGAGGATGCCGCTGGACCACCCGCGATCACAAGGGGGCGCGACCTCTCCTCTGACTTTAGGGGGATTTTAGAGGTAGAGAGCATGTCAAGCATTCTGAGGTAGTCCATCTCGTGTTGAAGAGAAAAGCCAACAACGTCGAATGAGGACAAGGGCAAACCTGACTCTAAGCTTCTGGGTTGGATACCGTAGCCGGAAAAGAAGAAGCGCTCGCACAGAACTTCGTCCGGCTTGTTCAAGAGCTCGTAGAGGAGGCGCATTCCCAAGTTGCTGATGCCCACTGTGTAGATATTTGGGTACGCTAAGGCAAATCTCAGTTTAACCTTTCTATGGTCCTTCAGGACGACGTTTATCTCCTCTATCTGCATCCACTACCTCCTTTTTTCTTCTACTTCGAACTTTTGAATGAGAAAAGTGTTCGGGGGTACGTCTCTGCTGACAACAGCATGCGGGGCTATCCAGCTGTTAGGTCCTACTTTAACTCCGGGATATAGGCTCACGTTTATGCCAGTTTTGACGCGGTCCCCGAGGAAAGCCCCGAGCTTCCTCTTTCTGCTGTCAACCCTCTCACCTTTAACTGTGACTTTTATTGGAAGATCGTCAAATCTTAGGTTGGCAGTGATCGTTCCTGCCCCAATGTTGCAGTCTGCGCCTATGACGCTGTCCCCTATGTAAGAGAGGTGCCCGACGTGTGTCCTGTCCATAATTATGCTGCCTTTGATCTCGCAGGCATTCCCTACCCTCACGTCGGAGCAAAGGTATGTGTACGGTCGCAAATAACAGTTAGGACCGACTCTGCATCCCCGTGAGATCCAAACTGGACCCTCTATGTATGTTCCTGATAGGACTTGCGCGTTCTCTTCTATAATGGCATTTCCATGTATGTGGACGTCCTCCTCGATGGTCCCCTCAACTCTGCTCCCGTTCACAAGGGCGTCCATGAGTATCTTGTTGGCGTCCAGGATGTCCCAGGGGCGCCCCACGTCCACCCATCTCTCGGTGTTTGTCGGCACCACAAAGAACCTCTTTCCTTCTTTTATTGCCATATTTATTGCAGTGGTGAGTTCCAACTCCCCACGATCCGATATAGGGGTCCTTTGAAGGTACTCCAAGATCTCTTGTTCGAGTATGTAGATTCCACCATTAATCGTGCCTGAACCACCCTCCTTTGGCTTCTCTTGGATTCTCAGGAGAGAGCGACCATTCAGCTCCAAATAACCGAATTCTTTTGAGTCGCTCACGTTGACGCCTAGGATCAGATTCGAGCCTGGGTGAAAGTTAGATAGCATCTCCCTAGGTATCGAGGGATGGAAAGCCAGATCCCCGTAAACCACAAAGAATGGGCCATCTTTGATTAATTCGCTACAGGCAAGGAGTGCGTCTCCCGTGCCCATCAATTCTTTTTGCTCCACATAGGTGATCTTCAAACCGAGTTTGGTCCCGTCTCCAATTTGAGACATAATGAGGTCTTTCATGTGGTGTACTACGATTACAATCTCGTGTATCCCTGCATGCTTTATCGAGTACAAGGAATGTTCCAATAGTGTTGACCCTGCTATCGGCAACAGATGCTTTGGACGCGTACTTGTGAAGGTATCCAGCCTGGCCCCTTTTCCTGCGGCAAGAACTACAGCCTTCGTTTTAAACCCTCCATAGTCTCATTTAGAAGGTGTGTGAGGGATTCAATTAACTCCTTAGTCTTTTCCTTGTCTTTGGACTCTGCTGTTATTCTGACGGCTGGCTCTGTTCCAGACGGCCTTATTAGGGCCCACTCAGAGTCTTGCCAAGACAGTCTTAGACCATCAATCTCTGAAAGCTCTACGCCAGGATAGATCTCTGGAAGAGATTCTTTGAGTTGTCTCATTACAAGTTGCTTGAGTTCGTTGGGGCATTCAATTTTACTCCTTTCAAGGAAGAAGGCGGGCAGTCCTGAGCTGAGCTGAGACGGCTTGATGTCCCAATACTCCAAGAGATTTAGAACTAGGATCGACGATAAAACCCCATCTGGGCAGGGCAGGTGGGGGGTTATCCAGGCGCCGCAGGTCTCCCCTCCAAAGATGGCGTTCCTCTTTAGCATCTCCTGAACTATATATGGGTCACCCACTCTGGATCTGTGAACGCCGCCACCTTCAGATCTCACTAGGAGTTCTACGACAGAGGAGGAATCGACATTGACAACAACAGACCCGCCATAACGTTTTATGAAGAACCTTGCCATTTGCCCCAATGCCACATCCTGGGATATGAAATTGCCATATTCGTCTAAAATTGCCAAACGGTCTCCATCTCCATCGTATGCAAATCCTACATCCAAGGAATTCTTTCTGATACTGTCCGCCAGGGATTGCAAGGACTCTTGTTTTGGTTCAGGATCCCTCCCGGGAAATTTGCCGTCTGGTGCAAGGTTGAGGGGATAGACCTCGTGCCCACAAAGGCGGAATGTCAGAGGGGCAGTGATGCATGTTGCACCATTGCCAGGGTCTAGACCAACCCTCCATCTCCTCTTTGTTTTTGAGAGTGAGCAAAGGAACTCGATGTACTCATGCAACCCTTCATGTTCTCTCCTAGAGCCTAAGGCGTCCCACATCGCGTATTCCTTCGGGATCTCGGAGAGGAGGGACTCGTAGAAGGATGGAGGAGCCGGGGCGCCGCGCCTGTCAAAGACCTTGATCCCGTTGTACTCCGGGGGATTATGGCTGGCGGTGATCGCGATGCCACCCGAGAAGCGCCTTGAATAATAGGCAACGGCGGGTGTTGGAGCTAGACCCAGGAATATGGAGTCTGAGCCGCCCGAATTCAGTCCATCTATCAATGAGTTTGCCAGGAGTGGGGAGGAGAGGCGAACATCGTGTCCAACTACATACTCTCCAGGATTCTTTGTGGAGAGTGATAGCCCTACTTTCAGGCAGAGATCTGGAGAGATCTCTTTTATGGCTAGACCACGTATACCTGAACTGCTCACCAGTTCATGCATTAAAATCTCCCACAATAATGAAGTGGGCGCAGGTTGATAAAAAATGCTTTCATTGAGCGGTCGGGGCTTCGGAAACGGCGGGCGCAGGGGCTGGCGCAGGTGCCTCTATGGACACAAGCTCGCTCTTCCTGACCTCTATCTTCCTTAGGGGATAGACAGATTTGGCAGCGTTGTAAATCTCTGAGGCGATCTTGCCAAGGACGAGCTGTTGGGCGAGTTCATCGTAGAGGAGCTGCCCGTCCTTCTTCTTTACAGTCTCCTCCATTATCCTCCTAATTGCGTGTTTCTGTGAGCTCTTTGTTCTGACAGTTGATATAGCCAGAATTCCAATTCTCATCCTGTATCCGTCTTTTGAAGTTATGGGATAGATCCCGTCTATGCGTGAGCTACCGCGTCTTACTAAGCTTCTCAAGTAATCTCGGGCGAGGTCGTGTCCCTTGAATATGGTGTATGCCTTGTCGCCTTCTACCTTGACAATCTTAAAGTAGAGCTTTATGTGCAATTGAGAAAAGTCCTCTGTGATGTTATAAAGTGTGGTTTCTAGGACCCTGCCAATAAGTTTTTGCGGGTCGTCTGCCATGGTCTTACCCAGCTCGACGTTGCCAAAGGCAGCGGGGGCTATTACCACGTACCACTTCTTCTGGCGCCACTTATCTTTCAGTTTTGCCGGTGCCTTCTGTTCAGACATCCATTTCACCGCGATAACAAATGTGAAAAGTAAAACAACAATATAAGCTTTTAACCGTCAGAGGTTCTTGGGGAGCCCTCTAGCCCGAGTTCATGGAGGGTTGTTTCTGCCGCCTGGAGGCATACAAGGAGGTCGTCAACGGTCCTAAGGAAAGAGGGGATGTCGTCTTTGGATGAGACCTTTATCAGCAGCGAGGTCTTATCCAAGATCAGCTCTATGGTCGTACCGACAGGAGCGTCTACGTTGTCTGGCTGAAGTGAATTCTTAATGGATTCCGCCACCGAGGATGAAGGATACTCTCTACGGATCAGGATCTCAGTCAGCATGCCCTTCACCAATATTCTTTGAAATCAACTCGTTCAAGTGCTGGAGAAAAGCCTCTTCAGTTCCTATGGGTATCTGTGCGCCAGCAGCAATGTTGTGTCCTCCACCAGCTCCGCCAAATTTCTCGGCAGCCTCCTTTATTAGTGAGCCAAGGTTTAGCCCTTTTTTAACTAAGCCTGGGGAGGCTCTAGCGGAGACCTTTACGCAATCTGAAGATATGGCAAAGCCAATTATTGGTTTTTCGAGCGAAAATGGCTTTGTTGAGTATGTTATTGAGATGATAGTTCCGATCATCCTGTCGTCTACCACTGTACCACCGTTGATTGCCTGGACGTATGGCAAGATCTTAATGGATTCGTTGTTGGTTTGGATCCAGTTGAGGTATCTAGAGATTGTCTTCCTGTATTCTTGAAGAGTCTGCTTTAGTTCCTCGAGTGCTCTACCCCTGTCACCCATGCATATGGAGACGCCAAGACCGTACTTGCCCAGCCTCCCGCACGCATTTATTGACGATGCGAATTCCCGGGCGTCGCGGAGGGGCGAGTCAGGAGCTTCGTTGGGGAATATGTAGAGCGTCCCGACCACGCTCTCAGCCTCTTTACTCGACAGGCCTTGGGAGATTAGGTACTTGATTATGCCATTCAGGAGTGTTCTAAGTTCGTTGTTGGACAGGTCTGCTTGAGAGCGCCAGCTGCCATCAGGTTTAACCGGGTCGATCCCGAGACTTTTTATAAATTTGAGGGAGGCCCCTTCGTCACCGCTGAGCCCTGGCAGGTATGGCTCTATGGTGTTCGCCAGGCAGTGCACTAATGGTCTGGATTCGAAGCCATAAAGCTTCAGACCCAACTTGCTCTTCAGTAGACCCTTCGCCTCGGCTTCTGCCGCAATCAATTTATTTAACCCAACAAGCGAGGCGCGTTCCCCCCGGTCTTGGAGATCCCCTAGAGCCCCAGCGATTGCAAGCTGAAGGATGCAGGTGTTTTCGCTCGATATCTTTTTGGCCACGAGGTAGGCAGTCCCAGACGCAGAAATGTCGTTTGAACCGTTGTACCCAAACATGTGAGGGTTGATCTCGGACTCGAGCTCCGGAGGTTCTGGTTGATGATGATCTATTACGAATATTTTCTTCCCTTTATCTTGGAGTTTTTTTAGGAGTGACTTTTGACCGCTGCCCATGTCGACAAAAACTACGAAGTTAGAGGATGAGGTTGCGACCTCCTCTACGGTGTTCGTGTCTAATTGTTTCACGATCCTCAGGCAAGGGTTTGCCCCAGAGTCTAGGAGGGCGTGGAGCAATATGCTCCCGGCAGCTATGCCGTCGGCGTCTAAGTGTGAGATTAACAGGATCTCTTCCTCTTTAGGGATTGAGAGGAGACGGCCCGCGATCGACTCTGCCCTCTTCAGTAAGAGAGACTCCCCTTCTTGATCCAAAAAAATTTACCCCTATCTGGCAAGTATTGATGCCTTCTCCGGCGAATACTTCCAGTCATGAGGGAGTTTTCCTACTGACGTGTAATATTTCGCCAAACGATTTATCTTGGACTCTAGGAGCTGGAGTCCTCTTTTTGAGCTCATGTCTTTCGGATGCTCCTCCAAGTGCCTTCGGATCCTGGAGGCATGCTTGATAAGGTTGAATAGGTCCTCAGGGATATCGGGTGCCAAATTCTTCTCGGACAGGGTTTCACAAACCTTCTTGCCAGTTATCTGTTTCGCGAGCGGTATACCATACTGGTCCCTGAGGATCACTCCGATCTGAGATGGAGGTATGCCTTTCTTTGCGAACTCTATTATGAGCGACTCTACTTCGTCAGAAGTGGCTTTCACCCATTTTGGTGCGCCACTTTCCACTGGCCTCATTGAATGTGATTTGCCTTTTATCTTACTCTTCCTCAAAGAGCCCACCTAAGCAAACGATAGAAAAAGGAGCTATTATTTAAGGTTTAGCTACAATTTTTGAGGAGAGCCACGACCCAAAGGCCCTAAAAGCGGCGCCCCTGTGGGAGAAACGGTCCTTTTGCTCTGGCGGCATCTCAGCGAAGGTTAGGTCTTCACCGCTGGGGACGAATATTGGATCGAACCCGAATCCAGCGTGCCCACGCATACTTAGGGAGATCCTCCCCAATGATCTGCCATGAAATGTGTGGAGACCCAGATTTGGGGACCAGAAAGCAACGGCGCATCTGAAGGCGGCTCCCCGATCTTCTCTCCCCTGAAGGAGTTTGAGTATGCCTTCACACCCAATGGTTTTTTGAACATAGGAAGAGAATGGCCCGGGGAAGCCATTTAACGCTTTAATAAAAAGGCCTGAGTCCTCGACTAAGACAGGGGATTTTAACTTCTTTGCTGCCGTCAGAGCCGCATATCTTGCTATCCTCACGAGGGAATCGGACTGGATCTCCACCTTCTTCTGAGGAGACATCTCCAGCCGAATTCCAAATGGAGAGAGGATCCTGTTGGCTTCCTCAACTTTGTGTTCATTGTTGGTTATGAAGAGAATAGAGACCATGGTGCTCATCGCCCACCCTCGACATAACGCCCCCTGCGCCGTATCTCGCTAACCCTTTTCAATATGTCTTTTATCTCGTCGCCCATGATTTCCCCGTACCCAGATATGAAACCCTCATAAGCCCACTTGGATACTTCGTGGTGCGAGCTCTCTAGAGCTCTCCGCATGAGGTGAATGTCCACACCTCTAGCCTCCAAATCGAAGGTGTGGTCGCCAAGTCCAAAATCTATCAAGAAGAGGGCGTCGTCCTTTAGAATCATATTGGAGGTGGTTAGGTCGCCGTGGACTATTCCACCTTTATGGAGCCTGCCAACGAGGCTGCCCACTAGACTAAAAGTTTCATGTAGGGACTCCCGATCCATTTTAGGGATGATCTTCTTGAGCGGCGACCCAGGTATGAAACTCATGATAATCTCGGCATTCTTGAGGTCAACAGAGTAGACTATTGGTGTTGGCACGCCGAGTCTTCTAGCTTCAGAAAGCAACTTCGCCTCCAAACTAGTCCTAGTGGTGCGTATGTACAAGTCAAGGTCTGGGTTGCGATAGAGTTTTTTTATTCTCCGCTTCAGCACGGAGTCTCGCCCCATCCAAGTCATCCTGTAAAGTTCAGCCTCTGCCCCCTTCTTTATAAGTGTCATCTTCTCCACGGCACCTCAACCTCATCAAGGCGCCATCTCTGCCTTATGTAACTGGAGTCCACGGGCACACTGATCCCCTCTCTGAGAGCGAGGTATCCTGTCCAAGCGATCATCGCCCCGTTATCTCCAGCGAGATCTGGTGGGACAACATAAAACCTTGCAGAGTGCTCGTCACACACCGCTTTTAATATTCTCTGCAAGCGTGGGCTCCTTGCGACCCCCCCGGTCAGTAATAGTGAGGGTTTCTCCGTGTGAGCCAGAGCCCTCTCGACAACCTCCGCCAGCATCCCATAAGCAACCTCTAAGAGGCTCATACTCAAGTCGCTTGGGTTAACCTCCGGGATTTTTCTGGTAGCCATAGTCAATAAACCTGAGTAAGATACGTCTTGACCCTTGACGACGTAAGGGAGCGGAATGAAATTTTTACCTCCCTCTGCCAAGGCTTCGAGTTTTGGAACGCCAGGATGGCTAAGCCCTAACGAACGTGCGAATGCGTCTAAACAATTCCCCAGAGCGATATCCAGAGTCTCGCCGAATACTCTGTATCGCCCATCGGAGTATGCCGAAACGATAGTGTTCCCGCCTGAGACGTATGCTACCAGTGGGTCATCCTCCTTTGTGACCAGCCTACCGATCTCAATATGGGCCACGCAGTGGTTCACAGGTATGAGGGGTTTTTTAATCATCAATGCTATAGCTCTAGCGACAGTGGCGCCAGTCCTCAAGCATGGGCCTAGCCCTGGACCAAGAGATATAGCGACGGCGCCCAACTCATTTAACTTTAGACCAGCTACATCGAGAGACTGCTTAATTGTTGTAGAGGCTTTGGAGGCATGATGCTGACTTGCCTCGCGGGGATGGATCCCCCCAGAAGAGGGGATGTACTCTGATCTCAAGTTTGAGAGAATTTCACCATTAGAGGAAACTATGCCACAACCAAAAGTGTGAGCCGTAGACTCTATGCCCATTACGTAGAGCTTTCTCATTTTCTATGCCTTTATTGACGTATGAATTCTGTATATCCGCAGTAACCACATGCCCATCTAGGGCTAGGCTTTGTATGCTTTGCCATGAATCTACCGCACCGAGAACAAGTTCTATTTTTTGGAACTATCTTGTTTTGTTCGTAGCTATATTCATAAAGATCTGATGGTTTTGTCATTTAGATCACCTATTTTTTCTCGCTAGATTTTGGGGCTGATTGGGAGGACAAGACCTGCGCACGCTCCTCTCTAGAGAGATTCCGGAGCTGGACGTGCTTTGGCTCCAATTTTTTACCGCGCTCAGAATCTTTGTATACGTGCACCCTACACACGGAGATGTTTGTTCCAAAAGAGGATAGGCAGCTCCTCACATAGACACACTCTGTCGGTACCTTAAGAGAGGACGCGACAGCCTTCCTCAAAAGATCCCTTTTGGGCGTTGATTTCGAGGCGACCTCTATCTTGACTTCTCTCCTCTCTAGAAGAGGATTGAATCGGTCTTCTATGATTGATATTTGATATTCTTCTGAGGACATCGTTTGCACATCCGTTTCGTTGTAGAAAAAAGCGTTCTCCTTTTTTAGCTTATCTGTTGGTCGACCGTTTCTAGGAATTTTTTAAACCATCATTTCCCAGCAGTCCGTTATTAATTGTTAACAAGTTTTAATAAACCTTAATAAGTGGGGGTTTTTAAATCTTCTCAACGAGATGAGGCCACATGTCCGAGAGAAATCCATATCAAATGGCTTTGGAGCAGCTGGATAAATGCGCAAGAATAATGAATCTAGATCCGAACATCCACGAGATCCTGAAATACCCAAAGAGAGTGCTGTGCGTTTATGTGCCTGTCCGCATGGACAACGGGAAGATCAAAGTTTTCAGGGGTTTTAGGTCGCAACACAATGATGCCCTAGGACCATTCAAAGGAGGGATAAGGTACCATCCGAACGTTACCATGGAGGAGGTAATGGCACTATCAATATGGATGACTTGGAAATGTGCAGTTGCCGGGCTGCCTTATGGCGGTGCAAAGGGAGGGGTCATATGTAACCCCAAGGAGATGAGCGTGGGAGAGATCGAGAGGCTCTCTAGGGGATACTTCCATGCAATATCTTCGATAGTGGGACCGGAGAGGGACATACCCGCCGGTGATGTAAATACATCGGGCAGAGAGATGGCATGGTTCATGGATGAATACAGCAAGGTGAAAGGGTACAACGTCCCTGGCACGGTGACAGGCAAGCCGGTGATTATAGGAGGATCTGAGGGGAGGGTCGAAGCCACTGGCATGGGAGTGGCGATAACAGGGAGAGAGGCAGCTAAGAAGCTCGGAATTGAACTGAAAAAGGCAACGGTTGTGGTTCAAGGTTTCGGCAACGTCGGATATTACTCTGCCTATTTCATGGAAAAGCTAGGCTGCAGAATAGTGGGAGTGAGTGACTCGAGAGGAGGAATTTACAGCAAGAAAGGTCTCTCAGTAGAACATGTCAGCAAATTCAAAGAGAAGACTGGAAGTGTGGTAGGATATCCTGATGCAGAGGACATGACCAATGAGCAGCTGCTCGAGCAGGAGTGCGATATCCTTATACCTGCTGCCCTAGAGAACCAGATAACAGAGAAGAATGCCAACAAGATAAAGGCAAGGCTGGTATTGGAGGGGGCAAACGGACCCACTACGCCAGAAGCAGACGAGATCCTCTTCAAGAGAGGGGTGGTAGTCGTCCCTGACGTGTTGGCAAACTCAGGCGGAGTTAGCACTTCGTACTTCGAGTGGGTGCAAAATCTGCAGAACTATTACTGGAGCAAAGAAGAGGTCATAGAGAAGCTAGACAAGTTGTTGGTCAAGGCTTTTAACAACGTCTACGAGACATACAAGAAGTACGGCACAGATATGAGGATGGCAGCATACATTTGCGCCATCAACAGAGTAGCAGAAGCGATGAGAGTGAGAGGGTGGGTTTAAGATCAAGGGACCCTCTCAAAATCCTCCAAAATCTTTGTAATTTTTTTCTTTATATCTTTGTCAACTTTTATAAGGACCATCCCCTTGGACGGGAGGCCGTAAATTACGAAAGAGCCTTCGGGCGAGTGGAGAATTGCAGGGATGGATAAAAGATCTTCCTCTCCGTCAACGAACAAAAGTGAGGGGGAAGGGGATGAGATGAGACGCCTAATGGCAAGAACAGCTTCGTCTGAGATATGACCAGGAGGATTTTTTACAACCTCGGTGGGCTCTAAGGTCAAGGGGAAAGGGGAACGTTTAGTCTTTCTATCATAGATTCCAAGGCTGGGCTTATAACCAAATTTTACGAAGCCTGTCAGGGCATAATCCCCAACAACAACGACTTTGGGAGGTTTTTCTTGTCTTATCATGGAAAGAACAGAGCCAACATTGGATTCTAAGTCGCCCGTTAGAAGGAGGCCATGAGGCTTTGAGAGCTCGGATCTCAGCCTCTCGGGTAGCCTGAGCAAGCCCAAGTCACGCACCCAAGAGTGTATTCAGCGTACCTTTATGGCATAACGCCCAGGTTTTTTTGCCCCCATCATCTCTGCCACGCTTGACGAAGGATCGAGAATAACCACTAATCCGCTCCACTCCTCGGTGAGATCTGTGCCGCCGCATATAGGGCACTTAGTATCATCTTCGCCCAGAATATATTTGCACTTTCTACATGCAAACTTTGTTGAGGAAGGTTTGTCTTTACTCATATTAACCACTCATTAGTTTTTAAATTAGATTTTACATTTTTATTTGTTTAGACTTAGGATTACATTTTGAGTTATATTTCGAGTTGTATTATTCTGATCATGGTTAAGATTTAGGCCTCGCAAGCCAATTTCTATTTGCATTAACACTGATCCCCATTTGCTTTTTCCTTTAAGCTACTTTGCCTTCTCATTTGTAGCTGCTCCAGTACTTTTTCTGATGTCCTCCTCGATCCAAGATAGCGCGCCAAGATAGGGCTGCCGCATAGTCATCCCTATCTTGCTACTTCGAGAGGGGCCACCAGTGAGACTGACTGTTATGATTCTAGCCCGGACCAATGATCCTTTCTCCAAAACTCTTTGGGTCTCTTTCCCTATTAACGCCCCCCTCTTCTCATCGTAGGTTATAAAGTCATCCATAACTTGCGAAACATGAACAAGCCCATCCATTGGACCTATCCTGACGAATACGCCGAAATCTGTAACCTCAACCACCTCTCCCTCTACGACCTCCTGAATTAGAGGGGTATAAACTAGAAGGTCGAAAGAGGCTCTATGATAGACCGCACCATCGCCTGGCAGGATCTTGCCCACATTTGAGACCTTGACATTTAATACTGCAATAATGGCTCCAAATTCGCGCATCACCACACCCTCATAAGTCGATCTAATTACTTCAGCGGCTACGCTATCAAGTGGTGATTCGAACTTTTCCGGCGGGATCCTTACAACGTCATTTATTTGAAGAAGTTTGAACATGATTCCCACCAAATGGGCAATTTATGGATAGCACATTCAGAAGGACTATAAAAACTTGATGCATTTATCATGCTTTGTATTTGTATATTTTTGTTTCCACTTTAAGGTTAAAGCCCTTTGTTATTTTAGATTGGCCGATTTTAATGTGAATGCACCAAATCAGAGAGTATTTAATACGCAAGGGTAGGAAAGAAATTTTTTAACGGAAAACGCTTTGAAAGGTGGTGCTTTTCGGTGAGATTGTGGTCAATTCATCCAAAATATCTTGATTTCAGAGGGTTGGTGGCGGTTTGGAGGGAAGGACTCCTGGCAAAGAAGGCTTTAGAAGGCAAAGTGAAAGGGTACAAAAATCATCCACAACTTTTGAGGTTTAAGCGTTATGAGAAGCCCATAGATTTGATAGATGCTTACCTATTTCAAATCTACCTTGAAGCCAAGAGAAGAGGGTATTCTTTTGATATTTCCAAGATCAGAGAAATCGAGGCTAACGGGGTGGTCACGGTCACATACGGGCAACTGGAGTATGAATTTTTCCATCTATTGAAGAAGGTGGAGGGGAGGGATAGGAAAAAGTTTGATGAGTTGAGGGGGTCGGATATCAAAAAGATCGAGGCAAACCCAATTTTTAAGGTAATTAGTGGAGGGGTAGAAGATTGGGAGGCGGGACGATGAACAGGTCTATTTTTGTAATAGATTTTTGAGGGTTTTGAGGATCTGCTCATGTTTATTTTCATCTTCAATTATCCATTCCAGTATATCCTTACAATATTTTAGGTCAATTTTTCTCTCCTCAGCAACAACCTCGATTAATCTGACGTGCAAGATTGTCAAGTACTCTTCTGCGAAGGCCCCTTCTAGCCTCTCTAGACCGTCAATCAGCAAGGAGATCTCTTCTGAGCTTATTTTGCTCTTACTTAGAAGCCGCTCTGCATCAGACATTACATCGCTCCACTTCTTGCCCCAAACCTCCCTGCATTCTTCAAAACTTGACCCCGCACCGGGATTCAGCCATTCGCTGAGTAGTTTAAAGAATTCAGAATGTTTGTTGGAATCTAAGGCGATATATTTGAAAAGACATTTGATCAGACCATCGTCTATGCTGTTGGCAAGATTCCCATAAACCTTCGCCACTCTCTCCTCAAGCAGACTCGAACAGTGAATGAAACTTGCTAGGTTTTTCTCTTTATCTGTTTCTGCCATGGTTGAGCCGCCCATTTGATTTCTTGATCTTATCAAATAATAAATCTTTAGTTTACATAACCATTTAAGGCATCTTTTAGCAGAGGAGATCTTGAATCGTTATTGAATTTGTGCTAAAAACAAAACCAATTTATCAGTTTTAATTGGGGCGGAGGCAGAAGTGACTAAAAAATGCAAGGAAGTCCTGACCAGCCTAATCAAGTCAGACTTTTGAGGCGGTGGTTTTTGTTATCAGGTCGCATTCAGAGATAAGACGCCTATTCTTTATGTAGATCACTGGGAGGCCTTCTCTCTTTAGACGCCTCCTCAAGCTTGCATCAGAAGTTGCTACTATGTAGCCATGTTGCTTAGAAATGTAAACGAGTTGATCGTCAACACTCCCAGCGATTGGAGGGTCGGGCATGGTTCCGAATTTCTTGGCAATCTCTAAGGAAAGCTTTGCGAATTTTTTCTCTTTAGTACGACCAACCTGGGCAAGTCGCTCTAGCTCGCGTTTTACGCCCTCTGTAACAATAATATTTTTAAAACCAAGTCTCTCCAGCTGGCTCCTGATTTCAAATGGTTCTGAAGCGGAATATATCAATATGTTGGTATCTAAAAGCACCGGGACTGTTTCTTCACCTTTCAATCTACTGGACGTACCCATAGCCTATCAGCCGCCACCTTCCTGCCAGCATCCTGCTCAATGCAACGCGCATGCCACTCTCTACACACACAGGACGCTTGAGCAGAAGCTGGGCATCATCCTTATAAGCCGCGTTCACAACCCCCACCGTGACGGCTGATCCAACGACAAGCATGAGGTTCTCCCTAGCCTTTAAGTGCTCGACCTTCTGCATTTCCTTTGTTCCGACAACTCTATCAAGTAAAGAAACTTTAAGCTGTAGATCCTGGCGAGTTGGGGGCAGTGTCCCGGGTTTTCCGGCAACGCTCCCCACGAGATTATCAGCCTTTGTGATCGATGGGTCAAGGTAGGTTCCAACCCCTATGAGACCGCCAGGACCAACCTCATCCATCATGGTATTGCCCGACATTAAACTTGAGATGTAAGTGAATATTGGCTCGTAGAAGGTCTTCCCGCCCTGTTCAACCTTTATGCCAGGGCGTATCTCCAATTCGTCTCCAACCTTGAGACGGCCTTGTATGAGCGACCCGCCCAACACCCCACCCTTCAGGTCTTTGGGTAAAGTCCCTGGCTTGTTTACATCGAAGGATCTCGCTACATACATCCTCGCTGGTTTTGAAGGATCTCTAACGGGTGTCTTGATCTTCTCTTCCAAGGTTTGTATAAGATAATCTATGTTTGCACCATGAAGGGATGACACCGGAACGATTGGCGCGCCCTCTGCGATAGTGCCCTTTGTAAAGGCAAGGATCTGTTTGTAGTTTTCGAGAGCCCTTTGTTTGTCAACAGCATCGATCTTGTTTTGAACTATGACTATGTCTTTTACGCCAATAATCTCTAAAGCCACCAAATGCTCACGGGTCTGTGGCTGAGGGCATTCCTCTGCCGCCGAAATCACCAATATCGCACCATCCATCAGGGCGGCACCTGAGAGCATCGTTGCCATGAGACTCTCATGTCCTGGGGCGTCGACGAATGAGACTTTTCTTAGGAAGATGGTTTCAACGTTGTGGACCGGACAGATCTTCTTTGTCGTATAACACTCTGGAGGGGGACACTTTGGGCATTTCCTGAAGGTAGTGTCGGCATAGCCTAACTTTATAGTAATCCCTCTCTTTAGTTCCTCACTATGGTGGGCTGCCCAGACCCCACTCAACGCAGCCACAAGTGTTGTCTTTCCATGGTCTACATGACCAGTAAGTCCTATGTTACACTCGGGCTGCCTCTCTTCACTCACCCTTCTTCTCCACTCCCTTAACAACAAGATTTATCTGGACAATATCCTCTGTTATGACGTTTCCCCTCACTAGGCGCCGCTCCCTCTGACCCTTCTTTTTGGGATGATAGCCAGGCGGACCAGAGAGAAGAACATACTTTTTCACGCCACCAGGCACGTCAGGTCTAATGGGTATCCCACTTTTGTCACTGCCGCCAGTGATTACCAATTCTTTCCCTGGAAAGCCAAATGCCTCTCCATTTATGGAGTCACCGACCTTAAGCCCGACGAATGATTGTGCCTGGGCATCGGTCACTGTAACAGCCTTAGACGTCCCATCTTCGGGGTTTGAGATCACCAGCTTAAATTCCACCAATTGTTATCACCGTTAATTTCTTCGTTAAGAGAGTTCGAAGTATGATATTGTTTATAACCCTTTCGCACATCAGGAGGGTCCGAGGAGCGAGTCCTTCCAGCGAATTTTAAGGATCTTATCTAGAAGGTCGAGTTCCTCCTTGGAGATTTTGTCACTGAACTTTTCTCTGAGCAGGAAGATGTCGTTGTCACCCACCGATACCATGAGGGTCTCACCCTCCTTCACTTGACGGCCGACCATAAAGTTCCCTTTCACCGAGATCGCCACTTTGTCGCCTTTCTTTGCAAGGTCTAAAGTCTTGCCGCTGTCTTGGATCTGCATTATCTCGCCCAAAACTTCTCCGTTCTCTTTCATTAAAGGATAGCCAGGCTTGATGGTGCCTGCCAATACCTCGACGCCAAATATTGGCGGAGAGCTCTTTCTGAACACGCAGCCAGGGATGATCCTAACTTCGCCAGGCAAAGTTATCTGGCTGAACTCCTTAGTTCGAATGTCCTCCAAAGTCTTGGCGGACCATGCCTTGAAGTCGTCGACTATGTGATAGATCACGTTGCTTGTGAATATCGGGATGCCGCGATCTCGTGATTCTAATTCGGCTTCGGGTGTTACCTTTACATTGAAACCCACTATTGCTGCAAGTTCAGGTCGCCTCCTCTTTACGATCGCCGCCTCGATCACCTCCCTCTTCCCAATAGGACCTATATCTGAGACGCGAACCGGGATTCCTGAGTCCTTAAGGAATTTCACTAGTGCTTCAAGTGAGCCTAACGTGTCGGCTTTTACGACGATGCCATCGGCGTCCGTGGAGAACCTCAGCTCAGACATCTCCTCGGCTATCTTTTTCTTTGCTTGATCTAGAGATAAATCGTCGTTTGCCACGATTATGGGTGCGCCCCCCACGGCGCCTTCTAGATCGGTCGCAACAACCTTCACACCCGCTGCCGCTACGACCCTTTCAGCCGAAAGGAACTTGTCTTCTGGATCGCGGATCTCGTTGAGGGGCTTGGGGAGGAGCAGTGCTCTAACCTTAGTTACGATAGGCCCTTCGAAGCCACCAACAACGATCCTATCCCCCTTTTGTAGGATCCCTTCGTACAATATCACGTCAATGGTTGTGCCAAGACCAGCCTCCTCTTTGGTCTCGAGGACGACCCCCCTGCCAGGACCGTCAGTTACTGAGAGGCGCCGGGTTAAGTACTGCTGGACCAACCCGCATAAAAGTGCAAGGAGCTCTGGTATTCCTTCCCCTGTCACCGCGCTTGTAGGGACGATCGCGACTGACCTAGTGAAGTCCCGGATGCGATCGAACCGGTCGGATGAGAACCCAAACCTTGCAAGTCCACCAACGATCCTGTAAATCATTTCGTCTACCCTTTCCCTGACGTAGGGCTCCTGAAGCTTATAGGACTCCAAGAATGGTTTGTTTGGGTGCGACTTCCAGCCCTCTATCCGGTCAACTTTATTTGCGGCAACAACGAAGGGCGTCTTCCTAGACCTTAGGATTTCAATACATTCCTCAGTCTGGCGTTCAATGCCTTTGAGTATGTCAATGACGAGGATAGAGATATCCGAGACAGACCCTCCCCTAACTCTCAGGTTTGAGAAGACTTCATGTCCAGGCGTATCTATTATCAGGATCCCTGGCAGCTGAGTCTTCGACTCAAATCCTTTAACAACAGAGCTGCAATACTTCACAATGACATCCATTGGTAGGAAACTGGCGCCGATGTGCTGGGTCTGCCACCGCTACGATAAAGGAGCGGTCATGGCCCCAACCTCGCGCGCCATTACGGCCGTGCCTCTGATTTTATCAAGCAGTAGAGTTTTACCAACATCGACATGACCTAAGACAGTGACTATAGGTTGCCTTAGTGGCATCGTCTCACCCGAGATTTAAAAAACTTCGTGACTTATACATTTTGCCAAAAAAGTGACGATTTGTTAGGATGAGAAAACTAATTCATAGAAAATGAAAGTAGATTAAATCACTAAGTAAGAAGGGATCATCAATTAGAACAATTGTAGTACAGGAAGCATTACTAAAAAAATCACTGCGGGAGGGACCGTCATTTGACGAGCGACTCATCCAGGCGAGAGTAACTCAGAACTTCTGAGTCCTTGAAGAATATTGATAGCTCTCTCTGCGCATTGTCCAAAGAGTCTGATGCGTGAATTATGTTCATACTCTTTGAGCAGGAAAAATCTCCTCTAACCGTCCCTGGAGGGGCCTCTTTAGAGTCTGTCGGCCCTATTAGCCTGCGAACGACTGAGATGGCACTCTCGCCCTCAATGGCCATAACGACCACAGGGGCAGACCTTATGAAACGAATGAGGTCTTCGTAAAAAGGCTTTCCTTTGTGGACTGAGTACAGAGAGGAGGCCTCTTCCTCTGACATCTTAATCATTCGCATGCCAACTATCTTTAGCCCTTTGCGCTCCAACCTAGATATGACTTCGCCTACAAGTCCACGAAGAACGGCATCAGGTTTTATCATCACAAATGTTCTCTCGATCATTTTGCCGGCACCTTAGACGCCCACTTCAAATGTCTCGCGGCTCTCTTCAATTTCAGTAAATTCTTTCTGCACTTACTCGAGCAGAACCTCAAGATCGTACCGTCATTTTTTACGTACATCAGACCAGTTCCAGTCTCGATCTCTTGATTGCAGAAGGAGCATTTGAATGTTCGGACCATTGTATTTGCCTCCCCTCAATCTTAAGGGAGTGAATTTATAAACTTTTGTGGTTCACCGCGGTATGAGTTTCTTAGCCTCGCGCTCAGTCTCCCTGAGCATGAGGATGTCCCCCACCCTCACGGGACCCTTCACGTTCCTAGTGAGGATGCGCCCTTTGTCTTTGCCCTCTAAAACACGAACCCTGACCTGTATAACTTCTCCAGTGACCCCAGTTCTGCCTACTATTTGTATCACTTCAGCAGGGTATGCCTCACCTGATTCTCCGCTCATATTTTGTCCCCAAAAAAAGGGTTTTATTCGCTGGGCTTCTCAGCCTCAGGTTTCTTCTCAGCCTCAGGTTTCTTCTCAGCCTCAGGTTTCTTCTCAGCCTCAGGTTTCTTCGCAGCTTTCTTTTTGGGCTTCTCCTTAGGCTTTTCTTCTTTAGGTGCCTCTTCTTTTGGCTTCTCCTTTTCCAGAGCCTCCTTTGGTTTGGCTTCGGCTTCTGGAGCGCCCTTAAGTCTGATGGCTGAGACGCGCGATATCACTTCTTCCATCAACGGCTTACCTTTTCCCGGGTCCACAACAGCAACGGCGGAGGTTGAGACGTCGATGCCCGCAGATTGTCCAAGCTTGCTCTTCGAATCAACATAGACGTATGGTATCTTCTTATCATCTGCCAAAAGGGGCAGATGGGCAACGATCTCTGGTGGGTCCACGTCCATTGCTATGACGAGCAACTTTGCCATGCCTCTTTCTACAGCCTTGGTGGACTCGTTGGCTCCTTTCCTTATATTGCCGCCTTCTGCGGCTAGTTTTACACACTCATATGCGCGCTCCATAACTTCTGGAGGCACATCAAACCTTACAAATATTGGTTTGCTAGACATTTTTAATCCCTCAGTTTACTTCATCGTTCATTTGCGATTAAGAGAAAAGGGAGGGTATTTATGAGCTTTTTGGTCAGAATCAACTGAGATAAAGCTAATCGTGGGAGTAGTATCCCACCAAGCCGGAGTCTTCTCGATAGACCTTGACAAATCCAAACCTGTAGAATTGGAATACGCTGGGCAAAGTTTCATTGAGGATTTTTGTGTCGACCAGCCCTTGTGTAACCTTGGCATCGGGCATTATGACAGATAGCTCAGTTCCAGCGTCCTTGGGGAGCCACTGGATTATAGGTGCGCCCAGGGATTTAATTTCTGCTACACTCTCACTCAAGAAAGCGCATCTTGAGGAGTTTAGGAGTTTAACATTGAATAGGTTCATGAGGCGAAATACTGCGCCCTGTTTAAGCGAGGAAAGGTCTTTTGAGGGGACGATAATTGTGTTCGAAGACGGGCTTACTTTGTGGGCAACATTGCCCCACTCTGGGTGGTCGGGGTGTAATGGTATTTGTGCCACAAATTCCTTAGGCAAGCCCATTATCTGAAGCGGGACTGGGTCTGGAACGAAGATGAGCCGTTTTGTGATGGGATCCAGTAACTTTCTGTTGATGGCTTCCAAATTATCCCAACTGATCATAGCCTCTGAGGGTTTGACGCCTACCTCAAGTATTAGGCGCCTTATCGTCTCAGGCAAAAAGCCCCTCTTCCTGAGGGCGGCAATTGTGCCAAGCCTTGGATCGCTCCAATCCTTGTATATGCCGGACTCTATGCCCTGGCGTATCTTGGACTTGCTGAGGATCGCGCCCTCTATTTTTAGGCGCCCATAGTGTATAGCCTCAGGGTATTCCCATCCCAAGTATTTGTAAAGGTAAAGCTGCCTCTGAGTGTTGACTTCGTGCTCCTTCCCACGGAGGATGTGGGTGATTCCCATTAGGTGGTCATCTATTCCACAGGCAAAGTTGTAGAGGGGCCACACTCTGTACTTTTTACCCTGAAGTGGATGAGGTTTTGTGTCTATGCGCATCGCAGGCCAGTCTCTGATGGCGGGGTTAGGATGGGTCAGGTCAGTCTTTATGCGGAGGACTGCGCCACCTTTTTTTATTGTGCCATCAAGCATCCCCTCCCATCGCTTCATATGGGTCTCCGGAGGCAGATCCCTACAGGGGCAGGGCCTCTTGGCAATGACCATCCCCCGGAACTCTTCCGGGCGGCACGTGCAAACGTACGCACTGCCCATGACGATGAGCTTCTCCGCATATTCATAGTAAATTGGGATGCGCTCGGACTGAATGTACTCCTCGTGCCAGTTCACCCCAAGCCATCTCAGATCCTCACGTATAACTTCGTAGGCTTCAGGTATGGGAGGCTTCACAGAAGGAGATGTATCCTCGAAACGGAGGATGAAGACCCCGCGGTACATTTTGGCATATTCATCGCTCAGCAAAGCTGCGCGAGTGTTGCCCAAGTGTATTACGGAGTCTGGATTGGGAGCAAACCTCACATGGACCCTGGAGTACTTTTGAACGTTCGGGAGGGGCGGAAGCAAATGTTCCTCTTTCTTCGGCTTTTCCTTTACTATGTGGACGCCCAGAGCCTCCGCCAAAACCCTCTGATCTGCGAGGGGCATTGAGTTTATCTCTGCGACCACATCCTCCGCAACTTTAAAGACCTCAGGAGCCTTCTTTCGCAGGTCTGGGTTCTCAGAGAGAGCTTTTCCAACAACAGCCTTTACGTCAGCCTTTCCATCATATTTCAATGCGTTGAGAAGGGCGTGTTTCTTCAATATAGTACGGAGGTCTTCGCTCATGGCATAACCCCCCTATTTTGTCCTAGAGATTGCATATTTTGCCAACTCGACGAGATCTTGTTTTGCTGGTGAGTCTGGCAGAGGGGAAAGTGCCTTCAGGGCAAGGTCTATGTGAAGGTTCGCCTTGTTAAGGACATAATCGTCTATGCCCTCTTGCCGCATGGCATCTACTAATGCGGCTAGTTCTTCATCAGGGGCATATTTCTTTCCAAGGAGCGAGAGGGTTCTTTCCCTGAGCGGTGAGTTAAGGCATCTGATAACAATTAGAGTCTTCTTGCCCTCTCTTATGTCGTTGCCTATGGGTTTGCCCAAGACCTCCTCTTTTGAGGTCAGCCCTAGGTAGTCGTCAAAGATCTGGAAACCGATCCCCAAGTTACGCCCATAATCGCCCAGGAGCGATACCAGGCCTGGATCTCCTCCGCCTACTGTGGCACCGATCTCTGCGCTTGCCTCGAAGAGGGAGGCGGTTTTTTTGCGGACCATCAGTATATAATCCTCCTCTGATACATCGAGTTTCGATTCGAACTCCATATCCATGCTCTGACCCTCTGAGAGGCTGACGGCAGACTCTGACAGGATCTGGGCCGCCCGCATCAGCCTTTCTGAGTCAACATTGGCGGAGAGGAGAATGTTGAAGGCTTTAGCAAAAAGCAGATCTCCTGCAAGTATTCCCATGGGCACCCCCCACAGTGTGTGAACAGTAGGTACCCCCCTTCTCAGGAGGTCGCCATCCATGATGTCGTCGTGTATGAGGGTGAAGTTGTGGAGCACTTCAATGGCTGCGGCGGCAGGGAGGGCTGATTTGATGTCGCCGCCAGCCAGTTCGCACGATCTTACAACTAGGAAGGCGCGCATCCTCTTACCGCCCTGGCTAGGAAGGTGCAGGGCAGCCTTGTGTAAGTTATCGTTACCATGCAGGGCGGACCTTATAAGCGGGTCGATGAGGGAAGCAACTTGCCTAATTTTTTCTTCTATCAACCCCTCTCACCTCCAGACCTCTCTGTAAAATCCAGTTGAGGAGTTCGCCTTTTATGACGAGCGGAGCAGATTTCAGCTGGTCCAGATTTCGACAGCCCACCAGCATCAGAGTTATTTTGAGCTCCGCGATTATGCGGTTCAGACGTGCAACGATAGCCTCATCACTAGAGAATGCGGGCAGGAGCAGAGGCCGCGCTATGCCTGCTAGATCTGCTCCTAGAGCAATAGACTTTGCTACATGGATGCCGTTCTGGATACCACCGGAAGAGATCACTTTCAACTTTGGCTTGAGTGAGAGGACCTCGCAGAGACTCATGGCGGTTGGGATGCCCCAGTTCCAGAAGGTCTCGGCGACCTCTGATTTCTGGACCTCCCCCCTCTGCTTAGAGTTGTAAAATTCTACAGCAGCCCAGCTTGTACCCCCAGCACCAGCAACATCTATTGCAGACGCCCCAGCCTTCGCAATTTCTTGGGCCACCTCTCTGGAGATCCCGCATCCAATCTCTTTTACAATAAGTGGCTTATCGAGCGACTTAGCTAGGTCTGAGAGAGCCCTGATTACCCCTCTGAATCTGACGTCGCCACCGGGTTGAACAAGTTCCTGGAGCGGGTTGAGATGGATAGCCAAGGCGTCGGCGTCTATCATAGATATTGCCTCTTCTGCGTATTCTTTAGCTTTAGGTGAGAGGAGTTGAGCGGCGCCTATGTTGGCAATGACCAGTAGATCTTTTGAAATTTCGCGAACAACTCCAAAGGTATCTCTTAGACTGTGGTCTTCCAGAGCCGCACGCTGGCTGCCCACGCAGATTCCTATGCCCAGCTTGTCGGCTGCCTTTGCTAGGCGTTCATTGATCTTTTTCGTCTCGGGATGACCGCCCGTCATTGATGAGATTATAATTGGGGCTGAGATTTTCTTCCCGAAGAGATTTGTAGAAAGGTCAATCTCTTCTAAATTAAGTTCTGGAAGCGCGCAGTGGATTAGTTCTACGTCGTCAAGATGTGTTCCCTTTTTGAACGAGACGTCCAAATCCCTGCATATTAAAATATGGGATAGCTTTCGATCAGATATCAACGCGATCAACTCTCAAAATTTGTCCCTAATACCTCCTTGCCCGATAGGAGCCTAGTAAGTTGACCGGGGCGGGTTATATTAAAGATTATGGCTGACTTCCCACCCTCGAGCAGGTAGGAGGCGATCTCCTTGAGCTTCCCAACCATACCCCCAGTAACATCCTCCTGTGTTTGCGCTATATGATCCAAAATTCCTCCAATTTCTTTTGCCTTGATCTTGGAGATTGTTGATCCCCCCAGTATGACCCCATCAACATCTGTCCCGAAGGCCAAAACCCTTGCTTGGAAAGTTTTGGCGAGCAGTGACGCTATCCTGTCCCCTGATAGTATCCTGGCGCCTGATGAGGAATCAAGGACCACATCACCACCTACCAAAGGGATGAGACCGCGTTCCAAGGAGAGCTCAAAAGGTTCGTAAAAAGCGTGTAGTAGATCGCCGTCCTTTAAAACGAAGGAGGAAGACGAATTTACCGCAAAGATGGGAAGACCGTGCTGGAGAAGTTGATCAGTTAGGATTTTGGTTAGTGATAACATCACGGAGTGGATCTCGGCGACCCCTTTGACGTCGGTTATCAAACCATCGTAGATGTACTTTCTTGCCACGTGATGTCCGAAGGATCCGCCTCCATAAACCAAAATCAAAGACGGTCTGTTAGACATCTGGGAGAGTTCAAGGGAAATGTTCTTGATGACCTCTAGGTTTGGGGTGAGCGGGTGTTTCTTATTCGTTATGGCGCTTCCGCCGAGTTTTATGACGAACTCAACTTTCGTGAACTTCGTTCACCCCCGTTGTTGTAAAATAAAACTTTTGATACTCGCCCCATGGTGAGGTTTCCCTCTGGGACAATATAAGATCTCCCGTTAGATCCCCAAAAGAGACGATCTTAGCGCCATAGGCCACCTTTATCCGGGAAAGTCTGGCGAGATCTTTTGGTTTGATTAGCCCGATCGCACAGCCAATCGAGGATTCAAGGATCATTAGGTAGCCAAGTTTTCTTGGGTTATTTTCCTTTATCGCCCTGCCGCCCTCGATCACAATATGTCCCATGGTGTGCCATAGTGGCTGAGAAAGATCCGGGAATGCCTCATTAAACCTCCCTATGGCACCTCTCAAGAACCTTCTTCTGGCTTTTGTTCTAAGCAGAACCGAGGCGTCAGGGTTGCCACTCAGTGAAACTAGACCCTCTCCCTTCCTACACACTACAAAGCCCCCAGATAGAGCGGAAAGCGATCTGACCATCGTCATGAGAGACCTTCCGCTAAGCTTGCTCAGGAAAGCGGGAGCGTGATCTTCGAGAGATTCTGAGGTAGCGATGTAGAGCGCCGAGGTTAGGGTCAAATAGTCATGACCAGGAGGGGATACTTGGAAAGCGAATGGTTTGCCGATTGAATTCAAATGATTTTCTACCAGCCTTTTAAGGGAAGGAGAGGATAACGGTACATGAGCTACTGACGATTTGCTAAAGTTCACATCAACCTCTGTGAAGAAGTTGATGGTTGAGAATAATACAGGGTTACCAACGTCTATAAATGATTCTCCTAGGAGTGGTAGTGAAAAAGGAATTCGTAGTGTTATGTTTTCCATGATAGACTTTGTTTGAGAGAAGGGAATTAATCTTTGTGGTGATGTGTTCTGAGCTGGGCACTTTTTTGGCTAAAGAACCATTATGTAGGACCCATAGCCGACAACTTCATCCTTTGAGCCGCATGTATCCCCAGAGGTTGCGTAGCAGAGTTTCCTGCATGCGCTGGCACCAAGCCTTTTCGCGGCTACAATTGTGGTCATCACTGGACCTGGGCCGCACATGCTCACGTTCTCCCTAATAACGGTCTCGCTTAGGGCTTTTGCGTCCATTTTTATTATACATTCGCCAACCAAGGAATCTTTCCTGTAGGCCTCAGAATAGGGGACATAATGGGAGAAGTCTGTGCTGGCGACTATTAGAGAGGACTTTCCTTTGAGGGATTCCGCAAGAGCGTTTCCGAGCTCCAGAGAGGTCATGTAGTCTTGAAGCATCATGCATATAGGAAGGATCTTGAATTCTTTCCGGTTCTGATATATGAACTGAAGGAAAGGAAGCTGAACTTCTATGGAGTGTTCGTACAGGTGGGCCTCTTGGTCTATCTCAACTATGCCCTTATTGGCAAGGTCCTCGGCAAGAGCCGCGTCTACAGGAACCTTCCCTAAAGGAGTGATCCACGTCCCATCTCCCCAAACAGATACGCCAGCACCCATGCCTGTGTGGTTTGGACCTATTATAACTATAACCTCAGGTACCGGCTCTTTTGAGAGTTGGTAGTAGCCATGGGCAGCCACGGGGCCAGAGTAGATGTATCCGGCATGGGGAGAGACAAGCGCCAGTATACGCCTCTCAGTTGACTCTATGCCTGCAGGAAGTGACCTCGGGCCGATCTTGTGGAGAAAACACCAGATCATCTGGTCCCTTATGGCGTCTGCCGAACTCTCATAAAAAGATCCAGCTACTGATGGCCTCCTATCCTTCAACTTCGTATCCTCCGTACTCCTCTTCAGCTACAAGTACTTTAGACTCAAAGTCCTCTATTGTCGCGGGCAACTCTGCGGTGGGTGCCAGCTCGCCACGCTCTCTGAGAACCTGCCTCGTTAGTAGCCAATAAGCCAAAGCCAAGGACTTTCTCCCCTTGTTGTTGATAGGGATTACGAGATCTATCAGCTGAGATCTGTTATCTGTGTCGCAGAACCCCACAACAGGAATGCCAACCTCGGCGGACTCCAAGATGGCTTGCCAGTCGGCTCTTGGGTCTGCTACGACCAAGAGTTCAGGCTCAACATATGTGGGGAGTTTCGGGTTCGTGAATGTTCCAGGTATGAACCTCCCGGTTAGAGCCCTTCCACCTATCAAGGATGCGAATTTCTCCACGGGCTTGAACCCATATTGCCTTGCCGAGACCGCATAGACTTTCTCGCCTTTAAACCTAGCGATAAACTTCGAGGCTATGCGCAACCTCTCGTCAGTCTTCCTAACATCAAGCACATACAGACCATCAGGTCTAACCCTGTAAATAAATGGGCGCATATCATTTGTCTTTACATGAGTCCCTATGTGTATCCCCGCGGCTAGGTAAACTTCAAGGGGGATTAAGAGATCAGCAGTTTCAAGAGAGGACATGGGTGAACACCTATTAACATGGCTTATTTGATTTAGCCTGCTTCTTTATATTTTTTCTTTATGCGCTATGTTATACATTCCCTTCCTCCTTACTGTGAACGTGGAATTGCAGGGCCTCGTCTAGGAGGTCTATATGGGAGAGGAACATTCTCCTGCAACAATACCTCTTGATTCCTAAGGAGTCCAAAACCTCTGCAGGATTCTTACCACTGAGCGTAGCCTTCTTGAATTCCTCCCATTTATCACCTATGACTTTCCCACATGTGAAGCAGCGAACAGGGATTATCAATAATATCACCTGTAAGATTTCTGTTTTCTTCTCCTCGCGCTGTAACCGCCAAACTTCTTCGGTTCGGTTCTCCTTGGATCTTCCACCAGCATGCGCCGGTCATATGCCATGAGTTTGTTGCGTACGGCTTCTCCTCCGAACTCTGCAAGTATGGTGGAGAGCACGACCCTCGCAGCCTCTGCTTGGCCCATAAAACCTCCGCCCTCGGTGTTAATGTTTATGTCTAGTTTAGACAAAAGATCCTGACCCACAACCTCTATAGGTTCGACTATCTTTAATTTTGCCACCTCTGGTTTGTAGAGCTCCAAGGGTATACCATTTATTAGAACTTTGCCACTCCCGCTGTGAGCGACCCCTCTGGCTATCGCAGTCTTTCTCTTGCCGCTTACAACTATAACTTTTTCCGCCATTAAGCACACCATCCTAAACTCTTAGATATTTCCTCAAGCCTGACGTACGGACCACGAAGGTTTTTGACGTGTGCCTCCTCAAATTGTTGGAACTTTGCAGATTTCAATTCGTCGGGGACGCCGATGTACACTTTGAGCCTTTTGAGAGCCTCTTTGCCTGTTGGTGATTTTGGGAGCATGTTTTTGATGGCATAGTGGACCAAACGATCTGGACCTCTTTGCTGCTTCGGACCTACCTTTTCTGGGTTTTTGTAGGTTCTAAGACTCATCCAACGCGCATATTTGCTAAGGGCAGACGCCCTGGTGCCAGAAATCACAATCTTTTCAACATTAACTATGACGACCTTGTCGCCGTTAATCAGGTGCTTCGCTACCTTTGTTGCCATTCTACCTAGTCTCAGGTCTGTTCCGTCCACATAAATGGTCTCTGGCATTGTTTCACCTCAGTATCTTGATATTTCTGCCCCTTGGGTTTAGTTTAACGAGGACGTCCAAAGAGAGAGCTCTGCCACCAGATTGAGCGATCTTAGCCCTCGCCGTTTGGCTGAATGAGAGGGCAGCCACGTCGACCTTCTTAGAGAGGTTCCCAAAGCCAAGTACTTTACCGGCAACGGCTACACAGTCCCCCTCATTTGTAAGTTTATCGATCTTGCTCAAATTGATCGCGATACGTCTCCTTGATGGAATGCAAAGGGCTTCAGATAGTGCCTTCCAGATCTCTGCGTTGTGGGATCTGGACGCCTTCCTGAGTATTTTTACTATTCGCCTCGTCCTTGGGTTTGTAGGTAATGTTCGCTTAACCATTTACTGCGCCTCCAATTGAGTTTCTCAAAGACTCGCATTTTTTGATAAGAAAGTCAAAGGCAGATACTAGAAGCTCCTCGTTTGACTTTGATCCCGTGGTCTCAATGGTTAAACGCGAGGTCCTATCATTGTAAGATATCTTTATTGCGGATTTAGGGCAGACCTCCTCGCACACTTTACAAAGCGAACAGTCCCATATTGACCTTACAACGAGCTTCTTTTGATTTTCATTTATCTCTAGGATCTTTCGTGGGCAGCGATCCACGCATATGCCGCACAGGTCGCAATTAGCTTGAATAGTGATAACAGGCTCGTATTTTATGACGCATATTGAGACCGGCTGCCACTTTGCGTGCTCCTTACCTGTGCCTAGTCTTGCGTGGGCTACCAAAGCAATCTTTTGACCGCTATTGAGCTTAACTATAGGTATGTCATTGTTGGCCGGGAATACAGACCCTTCTGCCTTGAGTCTGCCTGAGTAAACCACCTCATTATCCTCTTTTGCTTCGACCTCAAGCGTCAGAACAGACTCACAGAAGTTGCAACCCTTTCCTCCGCAGCTGCAGCGATCTGGAGGATTAAGGGTCTCACCACCTCTCATGGGGATCATGCCAAGCCTGTGAGCCAAAATCTCGTCGTATAGGACGCTTGTGTTCTCGGCCACGTATACCTTCTCTATGGCAGGTATTGGTATCTCCGCCATTATTATGCGCCTTATGGCATTTACAAAAGTGGGCTGAGCTCCCCTAAATATGACGCTCAATTGATCGTTAGTAGGGCCGAGAACCTCGACATCCATATTGATCCCCATAGGTTGTTTTTGAAACATGAAGAAGGGTATTTAAGCTTTAATGGTTAGACCCTTCTCCCCCTCCTGCCTCCAGGCCTCCTTGTTGTGTCGTGGGGGATTGGTGTGACATCCTCTATCCTTCCGATCATCATCCCGGCCCGTGCCAGCGCTCTAATGGCGGCTTGGGCACCTGGACCAGGAGTTTTGCTCTTGTGACCTCCTGGTGCCCTGACTTTTATGTGAATGCCAGTGATCCCCTTCTCAAGGGCAGCTTGGGCCGCCCTCGTTGCTGCGACCATGGCAGCATAAGGCGATGGCTTTTCCCGGTCTGATTTCACGATCCTTCCACCCGACTGAAACGCTATCGTCTCAGCGCCGGTGAGATCTGTGATGTGGACTATGGTGTTATTGTAAGAACTGTAGATGTTTGCAACGCCCCATTTTATTCCTTTATCTGCTTTAGACATGGCTTATCACACCTTCTTGACCTGTGCCTCCACGGGCACTACCGCCTCGCACTTGATCATTGACTCTTCTTCCTTAGTCACTAAGTAGCCGGGAGCTGATACGCGCCTGTCACCAATATAAACATGGCCATGGACTATGAGTTGCCTAGCTTGGTATGGCGTCTTGGCGAGGTTGAGTTTAACCAGCATTGTCTGGAGGCGCCTCTCAAGAATGTCCTCTATGCTGAGGCCGAGGACGTCGTCCAGAACTGCATTCTCATCCAAAAGTCCTAAGCGTGAGAGTTTTTTAATTAGCTCCCTCTCTTTCTTTATACGCTCGCTTTCCTCAAGACCAAGTATTGACGTTGCTTGTTCTCTGTAGGTCCTCAAAAGTGAATTTGCCACCCAGAGCTCTTTCTTGTTCCTGAGACCATACTTGCCGACTAGAGCTAGCTCTTTTTCGAGGTTCTCTTTCTTCCAAGGGTGCCGTGGTCCTTCCCAACGCCTCCTGCTCTTCTTTGGATCGCCCATATTCACACCTCACTACTCCTTCTTTTGCTGTTGTTGCTGCTGTTGTTGTGCTACAGCCTTTCTTACGACGCCGACCGCAGTGCCGAACCTTCCAGTGGTCCTAGTGCACTGTCCACGAACCTTGAGACCCAAAGAGTGGCGTATCCCCTTCCAACACTTGATCTTTTTCATGTGATCGATATCCATCTTCATTCCAATAACTAGATCTGAGCCCATCAAGTGGAGATCCTTTCCTGTGAAGGGATCGTTCCTCCTGTTGAGCATGTAAGGAGGGAACCTGGCAGGTATTGTGGATAGAGCCTCCTCGATGCGCTTTATATCGCTGTCTTGGAGTTGCCCAACACGCGTTTCAGGATCTACATTACAACTTCTGAGTATGGCGTATGAAATGTTGATCCCAATGCCCCTTATTCTAGCTAGGGCGTACCCTACTTTATCTTCCCCTTTCAGATCTGTGTCAACTATCCTGACGATATGTCTGTATGATGAGCTCAAGATACATCTCCTACTTTAAGGCAAATTAAGAACAAAATAAAAGTATTTAAGAATTTCTTTTGACAGGAACAACAGGCAACGCTGCTAGCAAGGTGCAAAAAAGAATCCCAAGTTTTGCAACATTAATTCTCTTGGTGTTTAGGAAAATTGGGAATGACCAAATTTTTGTTGTGTATAAAGCAAATTTCCCGTTTGTTAATCAAGAGTCTTTTATGACTGCCTGCTCATAACTTTAAATCGGCAGAACGGGTCACCCTTCGCGATGCAAAGGTCTTCTGTAACATTGAAAGCAGTGTTGAAGAGTTCTGCCAAGGTCCCGGCTATCAAACCGCGAATTAGTTGGCTTTGACACTCTCCACGGCTGAAGCCGGGAGATTCTTGCTTCTGGGGTGATCATCGGTCGGTTATTCACTGCCCTTTTAGGCTCCCACCTCATACCATCCCACCTCAGAAGCAAAGGGTATGCCACTACCCCGTTAATGTTCTCGCCCTGACGAGAACCTATATTTAGGACGCCCACAGCGTCCCTATTCGCCTCCAATCCGCAATATAGACATTTGAAGAGCCTTCCCTTCGTTGTTATGTCCCCAGAATGGCAGAGTGGGCATTTGCTCGACGTCTTGTATTCGCTTTTCTCCTCAACTTCTATGCCATATTCTTCGGCTCTTTCTTTGAACCTCCTGACTATGTAGTTGAAGCTCCAGAAGTTGTTTATCATGCCATTTACTTTACTGTTATTGCAGCTTTTTGTTCTTATATTCTTCAATCTTCCGAGAATTATTTTTGAAATGCCGAGCTTATGAGCGTCATCAACTACGGTTTTTATCATGGCGTTCACAGCGTGCCTGAACCTCCTCTGCCTGATCCTGTACAGCTTCCTGAGCTTCCTCGATGTCTTGGTGCCATTGGTTCTTGCCAGCCTGCTCTGCTCTTTTGATATCTGCCTTGTCCAGTACCACCAGTCCGATAGAACTGTTCTGCCTGAGAAGGATATTGGCTGCTTTAAGCCATCAAACCATACCGTTGCGAGGTTTATCACGCCCAGATCGATGTAGAGGGGCTTGTTGCCTCCTTTGGGTGGAGGCTTCTCGACTTTAACGGTCATAAAGCCCCTCCACACTTCATCCACCTCGTCGTAGACTATTTCAAGCCTTCCCTGCTTGCCATTCC